>CABFOE010000594.1_pt1 | contig 14270 bp, 12 predicted proteins | sample 3521981 | NCBI WGS metagenome assembly CABFOE01 (sample SAMEA5312457, study PRJEB27640) | indoor metagenome | biome: indoor environment; feature: uncontrolled; material: polymer tiles stone | place: Germany | collected 2014-07-07 | reverse complement strand
GTTAAGTTCCTAAACGCGTTTGACTCGGGGAAGTCACCATGCGCTTGATTGAGGATGTGGGGTCAATCACTACCTCTTGAACTCGAAGTAATCGTATCAAATCTAAGTTGTCCGTACAAGTAATTGATATGCAATTCACATAACGTTCACAGGGTGGAAGCAACCGCCGATACGATTCGTTCACTTGCCAGTTTTCCTGAAAGCGTCACCATTGGACTGCCACCACCGGGATGCGTTGATCCGCCGGCAAAAAACAAATTGTGAACATTCTTTGAACGGTTACTAGGACGCATGAATGCTCCGCGTGTACCGTTTGAAGAAAGACCGTATAACGAACCGTGATACGCCGAAAATTTTTGTTCGATATCCTGTGGTGTGATGCGTTGTTCGAAGACAACATCCTCCGTCACATCAATGCCGAACGTTTGCAAACGTCGGTTGATGATCTCGTCATACGTATCAAAATCAATGACAGATCCTTCGTGAGTCGCCGGAGCATTCACCAAAACAAACAAGTTATCTCCAGCGAGACCCATGTCCGGTGCTGTCACAGAAGAATTGGAAATATAAATGGTCGGTTCCTCCGCATAACGGTGTTGGGTAAACAATGCCTCGAACTCTGCTTCATAGTCGGATGAGAAGAACACGTTGTGATGAGCGAGTCCTTCAATCCGACGGGAAAGTCCGATGCAACGGACGTAAGCTGAAATGGAAGGCTCCATCTGGGACGGTGTCGGATTTTTAAAGTCAGGTCGAATCGTCTCAGAGATCAGCCGTGGGTATTGAGTTAATAAATCGCCGTTTAGAACGATGAAATCGACGGACAGGTAATCGACATGATTCAATTCGATTTCCGTTGCCAGATGATTCGTGACTTCGATTTGTGTCACTTCTTCACCCAAACGGAAAACGACCCCCAGTTCTTGAGCACGACGGGCAAATCCTTCGGCAATCGCCGTATTTCCTCCACGCGTAAAATAGACACCGTCATTCAACTCGAGATGGGCGATGAGACCAAATGTGGCAGGGGCCTGAAAAGGACTACTGCCGATGTACGTGGCGTAACGATCCAATGCTTGAATCAATTGCGGATCCTTGAAGTATTTTTTGTGCAGTGCGTGTAATGATGTCAACGGGTGGACTTTTGCCATGTCACGCAACAACGAGAAGTTGAAGTAGGAGTCAATGTTGATAAAAAATTGCTGTTTAGCAATTTGGAATAAGTGAGCGACTTCTTCTTGATAACCTGTAATATCGTTTTTTGAAAGTTGTCCACCGGTAAAGCGATCGACTTCCGTGCGCATCGCCTCGCGACCGCTGGCAAATGTCAGCGAACGGCCATCCGGAAAATGGTTGACGGTATGACGTGCTAATTTTTCAAAAGTAAAGTAATCATCTGGATTTGCACCAGATTCTAAGATGACGGACTGAAAGATTTCAGGCATCGTGATGGTGTTTGGACCAAAATCAAAGCGGTGTCCGTCTGCAACGATCGGCATCATCTTTCCACCGATGTGTTCATTCCGTTCAATAACAGTAACTTTAAAGCCTTTTGAAGCGAGGGAGATGGCAGCACTTAATCCACCAAGCCCGGCACCGATGACTGCAATATGTTTCATACCAAAAACGCCTCCTTAAGAATATGTCCGACCTTTCCAACTGATTTCCCTCTTCTTGAGTCTTCGAATCATCGCCGTTGCGAGCAGTGCGACATAGAGGACCGTCGCGACCGGATGCCAAAACCAAGCATGAGAAATCCGGGCATTCCGATCAATCCTGTACCGTGCCAGCATAAGCAGACCAAATGCCCCGATTGTCCACACCGATGGGAAAAGTAACATCAGCGGCAGGACACAAGCTTGCACCAAATAAAAGAGAAGAAAGTAACTGCCGATCAAATAGGAATCATTCATGCCGCGAAAGACATTTTTCAAGAAACCTTGCCAGACATCACGATTGGTCGCATACATGTCACAGCTGACATAAGGCGCCACATGGACGAGGGTCGTCGTGAATCCATGTTGTTTAAAGGTCCGACAGAGTTCCAAATCATCGACGAGCGCCATTTGAATCGCCTGGTGACCACCGACTTGTTCGTATGCCTGACGCTCAACAAGAACAACCATCCCGTTCGCCGCGGCAAACGCAGGATGTTTGACTTTCCGAAAGGCAATCGGTAGATGCTGGGCAATTAACACATGTTGCATCGGAATCAGGCATTTGCCTAAAAACGTCGGGACGGGAAACGACGGGAAGCCGGATAAAAAGACAGCCCGTTCCTGTAGCATCGTCGCATACAGACGGGGAATCGTATCTGCTGTCAAGGTGATGTCAGCGTCTAAAAATAACAAGTACTCCTCTTTTGATGCTAAAGCAAGCTGATGGCAGGCGTGGACTTTTCCAGCCCAACCGGTCGGCAGATCGATTCCGTCAATCATCGTAAACCGGTCATCGTTTCCAATCTGTTCGATCAGTAAATCGCGTGTCTTATCTGTTGAACGATCTTCATATAAGTAAACCTGGACTTTGGGGTGAAGTGCTTGTTTAAGGGACGTCATTAATTTGACGACGTTCCGCTCTTCGTTTCGAAGCGGAATGCACACCGCAAGACTCTGCGGTGCAACGGGCTTCGACAGTTTTGGTAAAAAAGCCAGATTGAGGAACGTGTAAAGACAGACGAAAGCAGAAAAGATGAACATCACAATAATCATTTTCGGATCGCCTGTAACCACTGTTCGGTCTTGACCGGTAACGGTTCCTTTCGTTCAGTCAACAGTTGATACGCTGACGTCCGTTCCTGAATGGCATCGGAGCGGACATCGTCATAGAGTGCAGTCATCGCCTCCGTTAAGTATTGCATCTGCACTGAGGACCGGTCGTCGGGCAATTGAATCTTTCGCGTGCGGATGTAGACGTCCGGTTGTTGCTCGTGACCAAACGAATAATAAAACGAAAACAACGAAATCGACGGAGCCGTTTTTGCTAAATGGGTGGCGCCGCTGCTTAACTGGAGCGGACGTTCTTCTTGATGCCGTTCTTCGCCTTGCGGAAACATCCAGACGCTGCTGCCGTTTGCCAGTTGATCCTTCGCATATTGTAGACTCTGCTTGATTTCCTTATACGAGCTGCGATCGATCGAAAATCCACCGAGCCGGGTGAAAAACGGGAAACGGGCCAATCCTTGTTGATCAATCATGACGTAAGGATCATGACGCAGCATCGTCTGGTCGATATGGAATAAAATCATGCCGTCCCACCAAGAACCATGCGTTGCGAGCATCAAACCGGGGGTCGGTAAATCATCCGCCCGATACAAAATACGATGAAATTGTTTTCGGATCAACCGCTCTTTGACGTAAAGGTGAAAGGCTTGTTCAGCTAATTTGTTTTTGTTTGCCTTTTGCAAGCGGAACACCTCCTTGTGTGAGCCAATACGTGACACCCGCCAGAAGACTGATCAGCGTGACGCCATAAAGTCCTGCGACACCTGCCGTCAGACCGAACAACGCATGGAGCATCAAAAATAGGTACTGATTGTTTCGTTCAAGTGCTGTAATCGTGACCTGTTGTTCGAACCGAGCAATCAAGAGAGAGAAGAAAAGTGCCGTTCCGTACCAACCGAAAAAGTTTTGGGTCGGAATGTCATAATACAATCCGCCATCTTGCCAAATCCAATACGATTTAACGTTTGCGGCAACAGGATCGATTGCTAAATCCAACCAAACGGCAAACAGCGGAACCAAGATCACCGTATTGTAGCGAAACGGAAACCGGCGTGAGAAGGCAAGACTGGCACCCATGACGGATAACCAGGCGGCACCGATCGTGATGGGTACACCAAGTAATTGAACACCGAAGTCCGCTTCATACGCATATGTACCGAATGGCCAACCGGTATGCACCCCGATCGATTCGATTGCGATGGAGCCAAAAAAGATGACGGGAATGATGAAACGGCCTTTTGGAACGACATCCCAAAAATAAAGCGCGGCGTATAGACCGGAGGCAAATAAAAAGACCGCATTGGCCCACTCGAGCCAAGGTGGAAGGATCGAAAAGCCGACTAGAATCAAACCGATGACAAACCAAATCGTAAAAAATAACCAGAGACGCTTTTGAAAAACATTCATCATGTGAGTACCTCCATGTCCATATATTCTGATACAAGTATACCTGTACAAAAGGGAAACGAGCCAGAAATGAGGTGTGATTCCAACAGACGGCAAAAAAATACCCCATCGAAATTGGATTTTTATGTCCAATCTCTATGGGGCAGTTCAGGAAATCGTCTGTTTTTAACTGGTTTGATGATTTTTTTGTTTTTTCTTCTTGATGAAAGAAAACAGCAGGAATGCGACGTAGAGAGGAACGGCGACGAACCAAAACGTCGACCACTCATTGCTTCGCGCAATCATGACATAAGTAACATACAGCAACGTAAAGGTAATGACAAACGTATGTCGTGGAACCGGAATGTCTTTGAAACTGGGAATCTTCACACGACTGACCATCAGGAATGCGAGGGCGGTAAACACAAGCGGCACCATCAAGTCATTCATCCGTCCACTGAACAGCGTCACGACGGCTAAAATGCCTCCCGCTGCCGTGATCGGGACACCGGAAAAATAAGCAGAGGCCACATTCGTTGCTGAGAGGTTAAAGCGTGCTAAGCGAAATGCTCCAAACAAAGGAAATAACGCGGCAATCAATAAACCAATCTCTCCAAAATCATAAAAATAAGTGTAATAAGCCATCATAGCGGGGGCGACACCAAACGTCACGACATCGGCAAGCGAGTCCAGTTCTTTTCCGAAATCACCTGCGACGCCGAGCATACGGGCGATACGACCGTCCAGACTATCGAGCATCATCGCGATGACAATCAATAATGTCGCATTTTGAAAATCGCCTCGAGCAGCCATGACAATGGCAAGAAAACCACAGTATAAATTTCCGAACGTAAAGAGGTTCGGAATCGAGTTACGTACACGTTCTTTCCACAAAATGATTCCTCCTGCCACATCTTCGATACTAACCATCATATCATAAATTTCCATTACGTATCAGCGGTTCGTAAAGAGAATCCCGTTCGTGAATGTTAAAAAATCATCAGGAGCCAGTTTGATTTGAAAGCCGCGTTTACCTGCAGAAATGATCATGAATGGTTGACCGGTCACTTGATCCGATAGGAGAACAGGAAATTTTTTTTTCGCACCAATCGGGGCGACACCTCCTCGGATGTACCCCGTCAGCTTTTTTAAATCGTTCATTGGCACCAGCTGGACTTTCTTAGTGGAAAGCGCCAGTGCGGCCGCCTTCAAATTTAATTCTTCTTCTCCGGATATGACAGCAAACACGTGCTGTTTTTGATCGGTTTCTAAAACAAGGGTTTTAAAAATGCTGGAAAGGGGGTAATTAATCTTTCTAGCCACATTTTGAGCGGATAAATCCTGTTCATCCACAGGATACGAAAGCAGATCGAATGCAATATCAGACTGCTTCAGAAGTCTTGCGACGTTCGTTTGGCTCATGTTGTTCTCCTTTAACGACAGCGTATTGTGCCCATTTGCGGCTGTTCCAGCGTTTTAAGGCAAAGAGTCCACGGAACCATTCGTCAGCAGAGAAGGCGATCCAGATTCCGAGTAAGCCCAGTCCGAACTGAAGTCCGAGTGTATAACTGAGGACAACTGCAATTCCCCACATGGAGAGAATGCCGATCGCTACTGGGAAGCGGACGTCACCAGCTGATTTTAACGTACCCATGAGCACGATATTCATCGCACGACCCGGTTCAAGAAGGACGCTTGCCCAAAGCAATGGAACACCGATAGCGATGATCTCAGGGCTTGATGTGAAGAGTGACATGATCGACGTTCCGAATGAAGCGAGAGCGACGGCCGAGACAAAACTTGCAAAAACAGCGATTTTTAATGTTTTTAACGCACGTTTGTGAGCAGCTTCGAATTGTTGTGCCCCTACTTGACGGGCGACAAGCAATTGAGTTCCTTGGGCAATGGCCAAAGTAAATAAGAAACAAAGCATCGTGATGTTCGAGACATAGACACGTGCCGATAAAGCAGCTTCTCCGATAGTCGCAATGAATCCCGTGATGATCAGTTGGGAAAATTGATACGATACCCCTTCACCAGCGGATGGGATACCGATGTTCATGATACTTTTGATATCACGACGATTAATCTGAATCAAATCTTTTAGTTTAAACCGTAAAGACAGTTTCCGGTAGACAACGAAAAACAGGAGAACAACGGCGACGGTCCGGGCGACGACGATGGACCAGGCGACACCAGCGACACCGAGGACCGGGATCCCAAATAATCCGAGAACGGCGATCACATTACCAAATGCGCTGACGAAGTTCATTAAAAGTGTGACGTACATAGCATTTTTCGTAAAACCATGGCTTCTTAAGATAGCTCCAAGCGTAAGCGAGATCGCTTCTAAAAATAAAAAGAGACCAACAATCTTTAAGAAGGTTTCGCCATACATGAGTGTTTTTCCTTCTAATGAGAAAAAGCCAAGTAATTGTGTGCCGAACAAAGCGACAAGAACAGAAATGATTAACCCGATGTATAAGTTAATTGAAAAAGCAGAGCGTGCGGTTTGTCGTGCGTCCTGGACGCGTTTTGCTCCGAGGTACTGACCAATGATAATCGTTGCACCAACAGAAGTAATGTTAAATAGAATAATGAAAATGTTGAGTACCTGATTCGACACACCAACGGCAGCGGCTGCGCTGTCCGAGTAGTAACTGAGGATCAACGTAGCGATAATCCCTAGACTCATATGGAGTGCGATTTCAATAAATAGTGGCCAAGTAATTTGGAATAATGATTGTTGTTTAACAGTTTTCATAAATTAAATTCCCCTTTAAGTCCTTAAAACGTTTTGTCTTTCTGTATCTTTTGGAAACTATACGCCTTCAATTTTCATAATGAAAGAGCAAAAGGTACGCTTTCATGAAAAAAAAGGTCATTTAAAAGGATTTTCATAAAACATCACGAATACATCATAATGAATGAATGTTCATTTTTGAAAGGGAGGGGAATAGGATGAAACGTGAAGTCGATTATCGGGTAAAAGAGCAGGTTGCAACGATTACCTTGTCACGCCCAGAACGATTAAATGCACTCACATCCACACTGTTAACCGAATTAGTGGAAGCAGTGGAAGAAGCAAATCAAGATGAGGCGGTTCGGGTCATTGTGTTGACCGGAGAAGGACGTGGTTTTTGTGCGGGTCAAGATTTGAAAACCGTTCAACCCGGTATGGATCATGGGGAGTATTTAAAGCAATACTATCATCCGGTTATCCGAGCAATTACGACAACGAACAAACCGACTGTTGCCGCAATCAACGGTGTCGCCGCGGGGGCGGGGTTATCTTTGACGTTGGCGTGTGATTTTCGGATTGTCCGGGCAGATGCCAAACTATCGTTGGGATTCATCAACATCGGTTTAGTACCCGATGCAGGGGCACCATATTTCCTGCCGAGATTGATTGGTTCTGCCAAAGCACTGGAACTGGCGTTATTAGGGGATACAATTACGGCAGAGCAAGCGCTTGACTATCATTTAGTGACAAAAGTCGTTGAAGCTGAATCGTTTGAGCAGGAAGTGTCTGCATTTGCGGAACTCCTGTCACAACGTCCGACCAAAGTCATCGGATACATTAAACAATTACAGGCTGCGAGTTCCGAATCGACGTTGGACGATATGCTGGCACAGGAAATCATCTATCAATCACGTGCCGGGAAAACCGAGGATCATCAGCAAGCCGTTCAAGCCTTTATCGAGAAAAAAGCCCCCGTTTTCGTCGGGAGATAATGTAACGTCTTAGAGGCATATGTATAAGTCGGGAGATAATGTAACGTCTTAGAGGCATATGTATAAACAGAAGGGACCTTTCGATTCGAAAGGTCCCTTCTGTTGCAAGTTAATGCATTTTTTGTTTGATTTTTTGAGCGGTTGCGTGCGTCCGGTCGGTTAGTGTAGTGGAAATCCGGAACAACAGGATTCCGAGGAAGGCTGATACGAAGATATACAACCCTGTTAAAGTGGCGAACGCGCCACTCGCTAATGTAATGAATAAAATTGAAAATTCTCCGCGGGGTCCTAAACAGAATCCTGACTCAATCGCATGATAGTTGGAAAGACCAAACGATCGTCCACCGAAAAAGCCAACCAAAAATTTAGAAAGTAATCCCCAGACGACAAGGGCAAAGAAAAACCAATCGAGTGGTAATCCTTCCGTCAGTTCAAATGACATCCCGAACGAAATAAAGAATAAAGGCAAAAGTAAATCTTGAAACGGTGTTACCAAACGTTTCAAGTATCTGGTCTCTTTTATTTCGGTCAACAAAATTCCGACAATGAAAGCACCCAGTACTTCCGATAAACCAAACATGATCCCAATCCCGGAAAACGTCAAGATCAACCCGATGATCCCGATTCCGGCGTCGGGATGCCGATACAGGGAATCGACAATCTTGTTTTGTTTACGAATGAATACCGTCAGAAAAATCAATGCACTAAACAAGAACAAAAATCCGATGAAAATTGTCCCAACTTTCATCAAGGTGAACTCTTGTGTACCGAGAACGAATGGCGCAGTCGTCAACAAGAGCGGTGCCGCCAAATCCTCAAAAATCAGCAAGGACAAGACGAACTTATTTACATCCTTATGTTTGTCCGGTTCACGATCGAGCAGGCGCGCTGAAATCGAAGAACTTGTAGCGTACAGGACACAACCGATTAAAAAAGCTTCCGGGACAGAAAAACCAAATGCCAATGTTAATAGGAACGTCCCGCCAAACGATAAAACCAAGTCAATTAAACCGGCTTTCCACACATTGCGAAACTGAATCATTAAATCGGCAAGGGAAAACTTCAAGCCCAGCAAGAAAAACAGGACAATGATACCGGCTTCTCCTCCAAGTTTAAGTTCTTCGGGAAGATCGTAGGAAAAACCGAGTCCGATCCCGATCAAGATAAACGCCAAAATACTTGGAAGGTGGAATCGTTCACTGAGGTAACTGACAGCGAATAGACCAATTAGAACGAGTCCAGCATAAAAAAATAGTTCCATGAGAGAGTTGTCCCTCCTTTCTATTCTCTTTACCCAAAAAACGAGCAAATTAGGGGAATGTCATCAAAATAATAAAAACGGTATCTTTCGCAGTCTGCGAAAGATACCGTTTGTAATTAAATGACTTGAACGATGGTCCCAGTAAACGGTGCAAGTGTCACATCCAACGAAAGGAGAGGAGTGTTTGAGAACAGATCCATTCCTTGACCCGCTTCTGGAGCGGCAATCGTCACTTGGCGATTCGAATTGTTGAAGTAAACGTAGTAAGTTCCATCTTGACTCATCCGTCGCATGACAATGGTGTTGGTTTCATCGTCAGCATGTACAAATGAGATATGTCCTTGATTGGCAAGCGTTTTATGACGGCTACGCAAATGAAGTAAATGTTTTGTATACATCAACAGATTCAAGTCCTGCTCGGCAGGATCCCACGGCATACATTTACGGCAGCCTGGATCTTGATCGCCGTCGAGTCCGATCTCGTCACCGTAGTAAATGACGGGACTGCCCGAGAACGTCAACATCGATAACAATAGCAACCGCATCTTATTTTTATCATGACCCGCCCGTGTTAATGCCCGTGGCGTATCGTGTGAACCAATCAGATTAAACGTTACTTCGTTGACATTCATCGTGTTGGAGAACAAGACGTGTGACATCTCGTTTGCATAGGCAGAGGCTGAGGTTTTGTCGAGTGCAAAGAAGTTCAAGGCTGCATTCGTGAACGGATAGTTCATGACTGCATCGAATTGATCACCGAGCAACCATTCTTGTGAATCGTGCCAAATTTCCCCGAGAATGTACGTATCCGGGTTAACTTCTTTGACGACGTTTCGGAAATCACGCCAAAAAGCATGATCCACTTCGTTCGCAACATCGAGACGCCAACCGTCAATGCCGAATTCCTCGACCCAGTAACGGGCGACATGAAGCAAGTAGGCTTTTACTTCCGGATTTTCCGTATTGAACTTCGGCATCTCCGGCACAAAGGCGAACGTATCGTAGTTTGGCATCGGTTCCGTCACGAGCGGGAAGTTACGCAAGTGGAACCAATCTTTATAGGAAGAATTGCTTCCGTGTTCCCGAATATCAGCAAACGCCTTGTGGTGGAAACCGGCATGGTTGAAGACCGCATCGAGCATAATCCGGATACCTTTTTCATGAAGCAGATCCACCATTTCCTTGAACTTTTCTTTGGTACCGAATTGGGGATCGATTTCAAGGTAATCAATCGTATCGTATTTATGATTTGATTTGGCTTCAAAGATCGGACAGAAGTAGATGCCGGTGATGCCTAGATCCACCAGATAATCAATCTGATCGATCACCCCTTGGAAATCACCGCCGAAAAGATTGGTTGTCGTAGGTGCAGCACTATTCCAAGGTAGTGTTCCGGCAGGATCGTTAGAAGAATCCCCGTTGGCAAAACGATCCGGGAAAATTTGATACCAGACTGTATCTTGGACCCAGTCCGGTGCATGGAACACATCAATTTTATTTAAGTAAGGTACACAGAAATAATAACCTGTATCATCCAAGGGTTTTTCATCAAACCAGCCACGCTCGGTAAAGACGAGACTTGAACTCCCGTCATGAAGACGGAATCCGTAGCGCAGTCGACGGAAAGGAGGGACAACATCGATGAACCAATAGTCATACAGTTCATCCGAACCACTTCGTTTCATCGGTGTTTCAAACGTATTCCAGTAGTTGGCCTTGGACGGATCAAAGTTCCAGTCAGCATCGTCTGGATTTTCAGTGTGCCAGTCATATGGGTCGCCCCAGATGAGTTCAACGTGATCAACATCATTTTTTTTCGTTTGGAGACGGATATGGATGGTTTTCTCGTCATATTTGTAGACGAATGGAGACATGGCGCGGTGGAAAACAGCTTCTTTCAGCATTTTGGTCACTCCCTTAGTGCAATCGCTTGCATCCTAATGTAATAGTCCTCGACCTAAGAATAGTGAAGCGCTTTCTTAAAGTCAATTGAGAATTCGAGAAAATCCAGACAATCAAACATTAGCATCCATTTCAGTGCAATCGATTGCACTTATTTGTGCAAAAGAGTTAAATGTAAACGTTTTCTTTTTAAAATGATTTTATTAAGAGGTCGAATCCATTTTTAAAAATAGTTTTTTAAAATCTTTTTGAAATGTAAGAAAATATTTGAAGAAAAGGACTTGTCAAAAGGATTTTAGATTGTATAATAAAAATGTAAAGGTGATGCAAACGTTTTCATAAAACGCTTACAACCGCTCGGTTGTTATCACGGGAAAATGGTTGTGCCTTTATGCAAACGTTGTGCATCAGAACTTATCATTCGTAAGTTAACTTGGGGAGGAATTTTCAATCATGGAAATCAAAAAATTAGTAGCAGGTCTTTCAGTATCTGTCATGGCAGTCGGTGCGCTTGCAGCATGTGGTGGCGGCACGGATTCAGGTTCTTCAGACACAAGTTCAGAGGGCGGAAACAAACCGGATAAAATCGTAATTTGGGAAGATACAGAAAAAGCAGAGACGACAAAAGCCGCTGCTAAAGCGTTCGAAGAAAAAGAAGGCGTCAAAGTTGAAGTCAAAGAAGTTAAAATGACAGATCAACAAAAGAAAGTCGCTCTTGATGGCCCGGCTGGCAAAGGTCCGGATATCATCCTTCTTCCGCATGACCAAATTGGAACAGTTGTTGACCAAGGGTTGATTGCTGAACTTAAAGACGGCGAAAAAGCACTTGAGCCTTTCATCGATACAGCGAAATCAGCAGTTACATTTGACGGAAAAGTTTACGGATATCCAAAAGCTGTTGAAACACCAATTCTTCTTTTCAACAAAGATGAGTTAAAAGAAGCACCGGCTTCAATGGATGATTTGTATAAAGTATCAACAGAACAGAAAAAAGACGGTAAGTACGGTTTCCTCGCACTTTGGGATAACTTCTACTTCGCACACGGTCCGATCGGTGGATACGGTGGATATGTCTTTAAAGATAACGGTGGAAAACTTGATCCTGCAGACATCGGTCTCAACAACGAGGGTGCTGTCGAAGGAATGGATTACATCGGTAAATGGTACAAAGAGGGTCTCTTCCCGAAAGGTTTGATCGGCGGTGGCGGTGGTCAAGCAATGGACCAATTGTTCGGCGACAAGAAAGCAGTCGCAGTCATGAACGGACCATGGGCAGTCGCAAGCTACAAAGAAAAAGGCATCAACTTAGGAGCAGCAGCTCTTCCAAAGCTTCCTAACGGCGAAGCGATCAAAACATTCGTAGGCGTTAAGACATATGCCGTTTCAGCATACTCGGAAAACGCAGAGTGGGCAGAGAAATTCCTCGCGTCACTGACTGGTGAAGAGAATGCGAAAGCAATGTTTGAAAAATACAACGAGATTCCACCGGTAACAGCACTTCAAGAAGATGCAACAATCAAAGACAACGAAGTCGCAGCAGCTGTCTTCGCACAGTCTAAAGATGGTGTTCCAATGCCGAACATCGCGGAGATGGGTCAAGTTTGGGAGCCAATGGCAGCAGCACTTCAGCTCGTTGCAACAAACAAACAGGATGCACAAAAATCAGCTGACGATGCAGTCAAACAAATCAAACAACAAATCGAAGCAAACAATCAGTAAGCAACTGAATGCATGACACAGAATTAAAGAAAGGGGGATCTTGGATTCCCCCTTATCTTTATGGTTGGAAGAGAAGCCTGAGGTCAGACATGACCTTTGGAAAGGAGAACAGACGATGGCTGCCATTGCTACACCTAAACCGACAAAATCACCAGAGCCTACAACGAATCACCGAACGATTGCGGCGGTGATGTCGATCGTTCCTGGATTGGGGCAACTGTACAACAAACAATTTTTAAAAGGTGCGACATTTTTCATCGTCGTCCTGTCATATTTTTTAGTCAACTTTGAACTGTTTTTTAAAGGCGCTGGGAATGGTCCGGGAGATCGCGGGGCGATCTGGGGATTGATTACACTCGGTGAGGTAGCAGGCGTAAGGGGGGATCACTCGATCTTCTTGATGGTCGAGGGAATCATTGCGTTGATTCTGCTTGTGTTTGGTATCGCCATTTACGTCTGGAACTTTATCGATGCGTATCGAATCGGTAAACTGCGGGATATGGCATTAGAAGTACCATCTTTGAAAATGCAGTTGCGTAACTTCCGTGACAACGGATTCCCGTACGCGATGTTGATTCCATCGTTGGTATTGCTTGTCTTCACAGTTGTTTTACCGTTGATTTTCACATTTTTGATTGCGTTTACGAACTATAAGTTCAATAACTCACCACCGGCGAAACTCGTCGACTGGATTGGAATTCAAAACTTCTTGAACATCTTTACCGTCGATATCTTCCGCGACACGTTCGTCAGTGTTTTAGGTTGGACACTTGTCTGGACGGTCGCTTCGACAACAGGTGTCATCGCGATTGGAATTGGTCTTGCTGTCCTGTTGAACCAAAAAGGATTAAAAGGAAAACGTTTCTTCCGTTCGATTTTGATCCTATCGTGGGCAGTACCGGCATTCATCACGATCTTGATTTTCCGTTCGATGTTTAATGAAACATTTGGTGTCTTCAATACGACCTTGCTACCGGCAATTGGAATTGACGGCGGTGCCGAATGGATGACGGATCCGACATATACGAAGCTTGCCTTGATCGGCATCCAGTGGTGGCTCGGATTCCCGTACATCATGACATTGACGACAGGGATCTTGCAGTCGATTCCGGAAGATCTATATGAAGCAGCAACGATTGACGGTGCGACGTCGGGCGAGAAGTTCCGCTTGATCACATTACCGATGATCTTGTTTGCAACAGCACCGATCTTAATCACACAATATACGTTTAACTTCAATAACTTCAACATCATCTATCTCTTTAACAACGGGGGACCGGCTGTTCCGGGTCAATCGGCTGGCGGAACGGATATCCTGATCTCCTGGATTTACAAACTGTCGCTCGGTTCGAATCCGCAATATGGATTTGCCGCCGCGATTACGCTCGTGTTGTCGTTCTTTATCATGACGATTGCCGTCATTCAGTTTAAACGTTCAAAATCATTCAAAGATGAGGATATGATCTAATGAGAAAACAAAACCGAATCAATATGGCGTTGTCATACCTCATTTTGACGATCGCCTCGATAATTATCGTGTATCC
>CABFOE010000670.1_pt1 | contig 14817 bp, 14 predicted proteins | sample 3521981 | NCBI WGS metagenome assembly CABFOE01 (sample SAMEA5312457, study PRJEB27640) | indoor metagenome | biome: indoor environment; feature: uncontrolled; material: polymer tiles stone | place: Germany | collected 2014-07-07 | reverse complement strand
TGCGGACGGTCGCCATCAACGTTTCGAAAAATGATTTTTTCGTCACGCGGTACGCAAGTGTTTGTGTATCATTCGCAATTCGTTCCGCCAATTCTTCATCCTTCGCGAAAATGTAAATTTGTTTATTCGAATAACCGCTTGATTTCAGACTTGTCACTTCTGCGTCAACGGCTGTCATGTTACGGACGATTCGTGTTTCAATCATGTTGTTTCCTCTCCTTCATGCGAGCGAACAATCTACTCTCGATATAAAGTTATTCCCGAAACATAATGAATAAAACATGAATCGAAAAATGAGTTAACCGGCTTGTCGTAACCGCACAGCCGACTGCCGTTTCCAAATTACCGTCACAACAATGAACAGACCGAGGGCCGCCTGCGGGAGGATTGTCTCGTACGTTGGGTAAAAGCCGAGCCAGGGCACGGACGGAACGGATGCGAGAACATGCATCGGCACACTGCCCGTCAATTGCAGAGCATGCAAACTGGCACCGAGTATTTTAAAGGCCATGACGTAAATCAAGATTGTCGCTGCCAAAAACAGACGGTTAATCGGCAGACGGACGCCGAAATAAATCACAGCGACCGACACGACGGTGATCAGACCGATCGCAAGTAAAATGCCGCTCGTCAAAGCGAATGGTGTCATCGCAGGAGCCATGCCTGCATAAAACAGCAGGGTCTCCGCCCCCTCCCGGAATATCGTCAAGAAACTGACGACAAACATCGAACGCCCGACAAACGCTGTCGCGAGTTGTCCTTTCCGGGACGTCAGGACCGTCTTCGAATGCAGCCATGAACCGACGACTAACATCATCAAGACGGCAGCAAGACCTGTCCACCCTTCAATCTGCTCCCGTCCGACACCGGCGAGTGCCGTGGAAAAGAACGATTGAATCAGGAGCGCAAGCCCGCCACTGGCAAGCAATCCGACGACCGCTCCGCTCCAAATCAACCGTTCCCCCTTGAGGCCTGCTTTTCGGGTGAAGGCAACGAGGGCACTGATGATCAACAAGGCTTCCAGTCCTTCGCGTAACATGACGAGCATCGCGTCGACGAACGTATAGGTCGTCTTTTGCTCCAACACTTGTAACGAAGCGATGATTGGACGGAGTTCGTCCTGAGTGGAGACACGTGTCTCTGCACTGACGCGTGACAATAAGACCGGGATGTCTGATTCAATTGTTGTATAGAGCGCGCTGCTGCGTGTCCGGACTTCCCCTTCCCCGCTCGGCCAACGTGTGATGAAGGTCGTCAACGACTGTTTCGCCGCCTCGATGTCACCTTGCTTAAGTGACCGGTCCGCTTGCTCCAGTAAGGTCGTTAGTGTCGCAAGTCCTGTCTTTTGAACGTCCTTGACGGCATCCCCGTCGAGAAATGATTGGATGCTTTGATCAAACTGATCAAGCGCGCCGTGGAATTCGGTTTCGTCAAACGGGTCACGCGCAAGGGCAATACGGATGGCGGACAGCCCCATCTCGACTTGTCCGTAATGCCCGATACTCGTTTCCCGGACAATCGTCTCTCGATCGGTCCATGCTGCGAGCAGTTGCGACTGGAGTTGTTGCCGTTCGGCGGCTGTTTTTGCCTCACGCAGTTGGTCGGTCTGCAAAAACAATGCGTTGAGACGTTGTTTCGCTGCCGGATCCGTCTTCGTTGCTGTTTTTTCCAAGGCCCGGACAGCTGTCGACAACCGGGTCAAGGCAGGACTGATTTTGGAAAACGGCTCCTCCTGTTGATCCTGTAGACGCGTCAGTTCCTTTTGGATCACCGTTTTCTCATCCGATGTTTTGAGCTGCTCGACTTGTTGCGCAAGCCGAGCGACCGCTGTCTCAAGTGCCGGCCGGTCGTTTGCCTGGACAGCGGAAATCGCTTGTCCGATCGATACATATAAGGCGTCGGTCTGCGAATCCGCTTGAACAAGCGGCATCGTTCCGAACAGACACAACAGGACGATCAGAAAGTTAAGCAAATAACGCATCGCCGATGTACCCTCCTTTTTGAATCCCGCCAAAACAAGCAAACAAGGCACTGCCGCGGTGGGTGATGTATTCATTTAGCCGGTCGGACGCCGCCAGTCGTTTTTGAATCGTGATGAACTGATCCGGTGAGCGTTGGAACGAAACGAATAACAATCCGGCGTCTAGAGCACCGGTCGTTTCATTGACCCCGGCTTGATACGAATAGGAGCGGCGTAGCAACTGTTCCTTACCTGTTCCGTGCGCCACTGCCGTGTGTGAATCCGCCGGTAGTGGCGTTTCCCCGTGTAACATCCGTTGGTCCGGTGTGACGGAAGCGAACTCGTTGGTTGAACCGAGTGGCGCACCGGACGCCCGCTCTCGTCCAAAGGTCCGTTCCTGTTCCTTTAAAATCGTCCGGTCCCAGACCTCGAGGTGCATCTGAATCCGTCGAACGACCAGAAACGTCCCGTTTGTCAGCCAAGGGGAACCGTCCTGCCACTGGTAAAACAGATGCTTGTTTCGGACTTTGTCTTTCGTCAGATCCGGATTACCGGTTCCGTCTTTGAAACCAAACAAATTCCGCGGCGTTCCGCCAGTCGCATCCGCTGCTTTTGACCGCTGAAAACCGGCTTGCGTCCAGCGGATTTTGACAACTCCGCGTCCAATCCGGGTCAAGTTCCGTAAGGCATGAAAGACGACCTGCTGATCATCGGCGCAAATCTGGACAATCAAATCTCCGCCGGACCACTTGTCATCCAACTGGTCCATATCAAAGGTCGGCAAGTCACGTAACGCAGCCGGACGTTTATGGGCGATTCCGAAACGGTCCCCGGCAAATAAGCTGGCACCGCACCCGAATGTAAACGTCAGATGGCTCGCTGAGAGCCCTTCCGCTTCCCCTGTATCTTCCGGTGGCACGTATTGGCTGTCCGACTCGCCGAGCGACAGACCGGCCGCCAACCGGGCACAGGCGCGTGTCCAGCGGCGTAACAGATCAATCAGTTCATCCCGTCGGTCTGTCTGCACGTCAAAAGCGACCAATTGAATATGATTTTGCACAGGAGTCAGGATGCCTGCTTGGTACGTCCCGTAAAACGGAACTTGATCCGTCGCTTGCGCCGTCAAGGCACGCGGCAACAACCGTTCGATTCCGCTGGCATACAATGCTGCGCCGAGACCCGTCAATCCGGCGACCTTCAGAACGTCACGACGTGTGACTCCTTCTTCTAACGTAGTCCGTGTCATCACTCACCCCTCCAATACGATGCCCATTTTCGAAAGCGGCTCCGCCAACTCGTTGATGGCCTGGCTCAACTGGTTGACGTCCGTTTTCGATAAGTCGGTATAGAGAACGTATCCATCGCCGGATTTCTTGGCTTCGATTAAGGCATTGACATCTGAAAAACGAGCCGCAATCTCTTTTGACAGAACCGGGTCCTGTTTCTTCAACGCAGGGTTGAGCAACTGATAGATTTTTTCCGCTCCTTGGACGTTTGCCGCGAAGTCATATAAATCCGTATGCGAATACCGGTCTTCTTCACCTGTCACTTTGGAAGTCGAGACTTCATTCAATAAATCCGTTGCGCCGGTGACGAGCAGTTCCGGTGTGACGTCAACCGTTTCGACTTTCGCCCGGAGAAGGTGAACGTCTTCCATCAATTGTGTCGCATAGTCTTCGTATCCTTTCGTCGTCCCTTTCTCAAACAAGCCTTGCTCGATCCGGTGGTATCCGCCCCACTCCGATTCCTTGACGTCCCCTTCACGGGCATCGATCTTCGGATCAAGGTCGCCGAACACCTCAGCAATCGGTTCTGCCCGCTCATAATGCATCCGGGCCGGCGCATACAGTGCTTTAGCCTGATCAAGGTCTCCCTCCTTGACCGCTGTCGTGAACGCTTCCGTCTTTTTCGTGAACTGATCGAGTTCCGCGATGGCATACGTCCGGTAATCGGCGACGACTTGTTCGAATGGATCCGGTTTCGTTTCTGCTGGCTTCGTTGTCGCCGGTTGTTCCGAACACGCTGCCAATAGTGTTGTCATCGATAACAGTCCGATGGTGAGTGATTTTGTATGTCGCATGGATGGTTCCCCCTGATAATTAAGTAAGTTCATCAATCAGTATAGTCGATAATGATAATCGTTATCAATATGTTCTCATAAAAAAATCCTCCCCCGCCAGATGTGACCGTCTGACGGAAAAGGAAGAACACTGTTCAGGAGCGGCGCTTTTTGAAATACGTGCGTGAAATGATAAACGCCACGATACCGAATCCGATGAAGACAAAGGCTTTTTGAATCAACGACAAGAACGATAAATCAAACAACAATAATTTGACGGCACTGACCGACAGCAACAGAAGGCCTGACAAGCGCCAAGCAGCCGTTCCGCGCCAACGGCCGATCGCCACCAGAACAAAGGAGAGCAGGATATAGGCGACGGATAAGGTCGTACTGCGGTCCGTCTGGTCGAGGTCCGCATAAAACGGCAGTTCCATCACGATTAACGTATAGGTCACGAAGACACCGACCGCTGCAAAAAATAAGACGACCTGCCAATACTTCCGCCAGATTGCTTCCCCGTGCGTCCGGACGAGCAAAACGATGAAGGCCGCTGTCGCGAGAGTCAGACCCAATACAGATACGGCATACGATTGACCGTTCAGTCGATATGCTTCATAGTTTCCAATCGTATACAACATAAGCATCAGGTACACAGCGATGCCGAAGAATCGCTGGTACGGTACTTGCTGCCGCTCGACGAACCACAACCCGACGACTACGAGCGCATAGAGAACGGTCCGGAACTGATCGCCTAAACTGAGGGTGTCGACCGGTAATTGCGAGATTGCAAACAACAGGGCGATATGACCGACACCATTTTGCCAGGCAACCTTCGTTTGATTCGCGACGACGTAAGCGAGTAGTGTAAACAGAACCGCGAGTCCGTAAACAAACGACCAGTCGACTACGGACAGGCTGAGCAGGACGAACCCGCCCGCCAGCCAGCTCGGATAATTGTAGGTTACCGGCAGACGGGACCCGACATATGCCGTTCCGAGGTATGCCATCAAGGAAGCACACAGTAAGGTGATTTCGTCCATCAGAGGGCGTGTCTCAAAATTGACAGTGAGACTGCCGAAAATCAACGCCAGGAAAAAGATTCCGGCTGCCACCGGGTAGGCTTTCGTCGACTTTAAACGTAAGACGGCAATACATACTGCCGTAAACAAGAGAACTTCATACAACAAAAACAAGAAGACGTTCGGTTCATCGGATAATTGAAGGAACGGTAACAAAAATCCGGTAACCGAGACCAGAATCAATAACGCCGTTGACCGCATCCACAACATTAATCCGTAGGCAATCGCAAGTACAACGATTTCGAGTAAAAAGGCCAACAGCGGCGGATAAAATTCATATAAGGCCATGCCGGCGAATAACGCGGACAAAGAAACAATCGTTCCTGTCGCGACAAGTCCGACACCGAGCTCCCGCCGTTTCTTCTCATACTGAAACTCACCAAGTGCCATGACGAGTAAGCCGATGATGACTCCGCTTCCGATCCGGACTGCCGGACTGATCAAACCGGCCAAGGAAGCGTATGAAAACAGGAAAATCGCGCCGATTGCCGCAAAAATCGCCCCGATCCGCGGTAACCAGACCGTTGCCAAAACGTTTTCCCACTCGTCCCGTGTCCGGGCCTTCTTGACGACAGGCGTCCGTTGCTTTTTGACGAATGCCGGACGGACGGCTGGTCGGGCGACAGAAGAAACCGGTTCAACTTTCGTGTCTGCCACTGGTTGTTGTTCCAAACGATCGAGTCGTGCCTTTAACTGTGCGACTTCTTGCTCAAGCTGTTCCAAACGTGTTTCATCCATCTTCTCACCGGTCCTTTCTGGATGACTTGCTGGATAAAAGCATAGGGCTTGTTATTATTTTACTTGTCTTTTAATCAATTCCCATTTCTTTAAAATCCGTAACGCGGTCATCGCTTCATGCTTACGGAGTCTAATAAAAAAACCGGTGAAGCGGAAAGCTTCACCGGCAGACAGATTAACGGACAGATAAGGCATATTGTCCTGTCGTATTGTAGACAGATGTAAATTGTGACCGGCTGACCGTATATTTTCCACGGTATGGATCGGACACCGTAAACGAGCTGCTTGAGACACCTGTTACGAGCATGACGTGGTAGTTGCGGTATCCTGTAAACGTTTTGCCGTCCGGCTTGATCCATGAGAAGTAACCATATGGATTTTTAAAATCAACCGTCGCCCAAACGATGACCGGATTTCCGCTGCGGATTTCACTTTCGATCTTACTGACCCCTTGTTTTGAGATATCGGCTGCCCCGCTCCGATATTTTTTCGCGAGCGGCAGGATGCCTTTCGGGTAAATGCCCCAGTTTTTGTAATAATCGAGGGTTCCGGCCGGGTTTCCCGTAAACATCTTTTCCGGATCCGCCCAGTAGTATTTCCCGTTTTTGTATGTGGCATTTTTCATGCTTTTTGGCATTTGATTGTACAGCGAAGCAGCAGAGACCGCTTTCTTCTTGTACTCGAGTGCCATCTTCAACGAAACGAATTCACAACCGGATGGATAACCCAATGAGTACTGATTGTAATACGGTACGCTTAACTGTTTCGACGAACTGCTTGGAGCAGTCTTCGTCAAGTATTGTGTCGAGACATAACGGTAGCTGCCGTTGTATAAAATACGGGTCCAACTGCCGGAGGTGCCGTATGAAGCGACTTTGAGCCCTTTGTTCAATTGCGTAATCGTTTTAGACGTTGTACTCGGACCTGTTCTGACGTTCAACGTGCCAACCGTCGTATAACGGGCACCGGTCGACGTATATTTCGAGGTCGTCGACGTTCGGACGTAGTCCTTGTGTATGTAACCGGTCCGTGATTTATACGTGATCTTGTACCAACTGCCGGATGTGCCATTTGACGTATAGACGGCACCTTTCGTGATGTTTCCGAGAATCTTGCTCGTCGTCGACGGCTTTTCGCGAACACGCAACACATCGGTCGTGACGGTCAACTTCGTGGCGGCTTCTGCGATGAGCGACGGACTAAACAAGCCGATCAACACCCCCGCAATGATGAAGGACGAAATGATTTTTTTCATGATAAACCCCCTTTGGATGTAATATACACAGTTTTTCCCATCTTTTTGAAATATTAATCAACATTCCATAAGAAAATTCTGAAAAATTGTGATATCTTTTCCTTTATAACAAAAAATCTCAGCTCTGCCTAGGCAGATTGCTGAGATGTAATTATATTGATATCGAAAAAAATTCATTTTTTAACATTCAAAATGAAAGGAGACGGTTGGGAGAAACCTTGTTCCATCAAATGTGCGACGAGTTTTGTTTCTTCTTCGGTGACAGGTAAAGGTTTATCGTGGACGATACTGTCGTAAAAGGCCCGATACAGCTTCCCGTAATCACCGACCGGACTCGGAATCCGGACGTCCTGCAAGTGACCGTGGTCATCATGATACAACAGTCGCCCGTAATCATCTTCCGAATCTTCTCCGAAGCCTTCTTCTCCCGGGAAGTAGTTGGCCTTCAGATCAAGCTCTTGCCGGTCCACGTGTTGTTTGATGAACGTACCGTTTGTCCCGTGCAACATCCAGCGTGGTGCACCGGCTAAGGCGACATGACTCGTCCGGACACTGACCTTGAGTTCCGGATAATAAAAATCAAGTGCAAACGTATCATCCGGATTCCCGGCTAAGCGGACCGAACGGATGTCATAGCCGACTTGGTCCGGTTTTCCGAACAAGGCGACAATCTGATCAATCGTATGGACGCCGAGACCGTACAATGCGCCATTCTCGTTTGTCGCGATGGCCGGTGCCGCTTCCGGGCGATAGAGATCAAAATGCGAGACAACCTCGACGAGGCGTCCCAGTTTACCGGACCGGATGACTTGCTCGACGACTTGAAAATCACTGTCGAAACGCCGGTTTTGATAGGCCAGCAGTTTAACTCCCTGTTGCTTGGCGACTTCGAACAACTGCGTCGTCTCCTGCTCCGTCACCGTAAACGGTTTTTCGACCAGAACGTGTTTTCCGTGTTGCAACGCTTGCAGCGCATAGGCGAAATGCGTGGCGGGTGGTGTATTGATGACGACGACTTGCAGCTCCGGATCCCGCAGCATCGCGTCGAGATCCGTCGTAAACCGGACATCGGGTAACTGATCAGCATACGTTTTTTCGAGATCAGGTTTTGCTTTTCGATTATAAATCCACGTCACATCAAAATTTTCCTCAATCATGACGTAGGGTAGATGATAACGGGTCGTACTTTTTCCAAAACCGATGAAACCAATCTGAAGACGCATCTGATCACTCCTCGAATCGTTCTTTTTACTAACCATACCAAAGCACACGTCACTTGTCCTGACTCAAGGGGGTCTCAGTGCGAAAGGACGGCGACCGGATACTCATATGTCGAAAAACCGTCACGAATTCCCCGGCTTTCAAATCCGAAGTACGGATAATACGTATTTAAAAATGAATTCGTCGCGACGCAATCCAGCCGCAAACGTTCCTGTTCGGTCGTCGCGACAGCGATGACATGCTGGATCAGCTGTTTTCCGACACCCAACCCTTTTGCCGATTCACTGACGACAATCCGGTGGATGTATAAACCTTCCTCATCATCCCATAAGGCTTTATCCCAGTCGAGCGAAGGCAACAGCGCAATCGAACCAAGAAGCCGGCTGTCCTGTTCGTACACGTACAAACGTCCTGCTGAAAGATCTGCTGCGACGAGCGCGTCCAGATCTGCCTTCAGATACGCGGACCATTGTTCGCTTCCGCCTGCTTGTAATAATTCGGCCTTATGTCTGAGAAGTGCCGCAATCTGTTTTACATCTTGTGTTGTAGCTTGTCGAATCATAGTAGTCCTCCTGAAAAAAAATTCTTCTTCATCCTAACGAAAATGAGCGCAGAAGAAAAACGATTTGCACAAACTACGTGGAAATTTTAAAAAACAGCATCAATTTGTGATTTTTTTCATATTTCAAAATTATATACTTCTATATTGTATGCTAGGAGCGTGATCAGACCCCCAGTCTGCACAACATAGGTCTACCGACTTCCCACGAGTCGGTAGACCTTCTTTTGGTTACGTTAACCCGACCCATTGTTTCGAGAGATGCCGCGCTTGTTGGCGGTAGGTCTCGTCTTCGACGACCGGATTACTGAGACGCGGTGCCGAATCCGCATAATACCCTCCGTTTTCAAGACGATTTTCCGTCGTTGCAAGGTACAACGCCGTTTTGGCTCCGTATTCCGGCGTATACAGTTTTCCGGTCCAATACCCGATTTGAGCAATTGGCTTTAAGACGGTTTTGAGCACCTTGCCGTATTTTCCGCGATAGAATAAGTCCGTATTGACGATGCCCGGGTGGACACTGACGAACGTCACCCGGTCTCCGTATTGTTCCGCCAGTTCACGCATGTGCACCATCTGCAACAATTTTGATTCCCGGTATGACCGCATCGGATTGTATTGTTCCTTTTTGACATGCGCCATCGCTTCGAGTTCGATGTCTGTCCGGGTCAACCCGCCTTCACCGGCAAGTGACGAAATCGAGATGACGCGGGGGTCTTGTCCTTGTTCCAGAAGCGGGAGCAACCGTTCAATCAAATAAAAGTGGCTGAGGTAATTGACTTGGAACTGAGACTCGAACCCATCCTTCGTCCGGTGGTACGGTGGAACCATGACACCGGCGTTCAGAATCAGCCGGTCGATGCGACCGATCCGATCAAATAACAGATCCGCAAATTGCCGGACCGAGTCCAGTTGATCCAGTTGGACGATCTCAACCTCCAAGTTCGTATGGGAGACCCCATGTTCGCGCAACAATTGAACGAGTAACGTCGCCTTCTTGGCTGAGCGGACGGTCGCGATGACCCGGTCCCCACGTTCGAGTAATGCTTGAATCGTGACCATGCCCATACCGGAATTTGCTCCTGTAACTACACAAATATTCATGAAACTGCCTCCTCTTTTCGGATCGATGATACCATATGCTACCTGTTTTCCTTTTTTTTCGGATTTGTACACATGTTCTTGAAAACTATTTTTCCGAATTGGTGCAAAAGAATGACGTATACTAAAGAAAAGACACCTTTCATTTAAAGGGAGTGAGTGCATGTGAACGAAGCGACCGTCCTGTTACTTGCCGGCATCTTACTGCTACTCGCGATCATCACGACGAAATTTGCCGTTCGTCTGAATGTCCCGACCCTGATTTTGTTTGTTTTTGTCGGAATCCTCGCCGGAACCGATGTCACGGGATGGATTGATTTTGCGGATTTTGAACAAGCACGGCTGTTTGGGACGATCGCTCTGGTCATCATCTTGTTTGACGGCGGACTCAACACCAGATGGAAAAACTTTAAACCGGTGTTACCGGCGGCATTATCGCTCGCGACCATCGGCGTCCTCGTGACGACCGGATTGATTGCCGTCGTCGCACACTACCTGCTTGATTTCAGTTGGCCGATTGCGTTGTTGATCGGAGCACTGGTTGGTTCGACGGATGCGGCAGCCGTCTTTTCATTGCTCAACGGACAATCGATTGATCAGAAGGTCAAACACACGCTGGAAGCGGAATCCGGAACCAACGATCCGATGGCCGTCTTCCTGACGATCCTTTTTACGGAGTTCGCCCTCAGTCCGGCCGCATTTTCGATTGGTCAGGGAATCGTGGCGCTACTTTATGAGATGGGGCTTGGCCTTCTGATTGGTCTTGTGATCGGTTGGGGCTTAACGACATTGATGAACCGGATTCAGCTCCAATCTTCCGCCCTCTATCCGACGCTGTTGATCAGTGGTGCCCTTCTCTCCTACGGCGTGGCGACGAGTCTGCACGCCAGTGGATTCCTCGCCGTGTATGTGACAGGCATTTGGCTCAGCAATCACGATTTGATTTACCGGGACATCCTTGTCCGTTTCAGCGGCAGTTTGTCCCATTTGGCGGAAGTCGGGATGTTCATCATGCTCGGTCTGCTTGTCTTCCCGAAACAGTTGCTAGATCCTCGAACATTACTCGTCTCCGCTGTCATCGTCCTGACGCTGGTGCTGATCGCCCGACCGCTCGCCGTCTTTTTGTCCTTACTGCCGTTTCCCTATAACATCCGGGAACAAAGTGTCATCACGGCAGCCGGATTACGCGGCGCCGTTCCGATCATCTTGGCGACCTATCCGTTATCCAGCGGTTTGCCGGAAGCGAACCTGTTGTTCAACATCGTCTTCTTTACAGTCATGACATCTGCTCTGTTGCAAGGGACGGCCTTGCCGTGGATCGTCAAATTGATGAAACTCGATGTCAAACCGCGGATTGATGTTGAACCTTTGATTCAGTTCATGACCGTCGCCAATCCGAACGCCGAGATTGTCGAAGTCAGTGTCCCGTCGTTTTGCCGCATCGACGGGAAAACCCTGCAAGAAATCGAGATGCCGCAAGACTTGCTGGTCGTCGCGGTGATCCGAAACGATGCCATCATCACCCCACGGGGACAAACCCGGCTGATCGGCGGAGATCAGTTGTTGATTTTGACTCCGAAGCAGTCGGAAGAACGGATCAGGAAGTTGATTGCCTCCCTCGGACTCGGTCAGCCGTTTTCGGATTAAAAAAAAGCGACTATCCTCTCTCCGTAAATCGAGAGACGACAGTCGCTTTTTTGGTGTTTCTCATGGTGTATCAGTTTGCTCTGCTCCAGCAGCTGATTCATCGGTTCGTCTGATTCGGACGACTCCGGGCGGGCGGTGCGGAAAGGTAAGCGTCAGACCACCGAAGCGACAGCTGTCGTTCCCGTTTTGTGCCCGGTCGATCCATTCAATGGGTTCACGACGTGCCAGGCTGTGACGAATCCGGTTTTCGACTTGTTGCCGCGATATTCCTTGGCAGTCGACCGCGGTCAAATAGGTCGCTTCATCGGACTCGAATTGTTGCCAAATTCCTAACAGAAGCTGTCCCACGGCACTGACGGGTGTCCCGTCCGGCTCACCGGCACCGACCGCTTGATCGAGCAGCTGAATCGTCTCGCCGGACGTGGCACCGATGGCCAAAATCCGCCGGGATCCTTGTTGCATGACACGAAAGCGCTTCTGCCCTTCTTCGAGCCATAAGCGTTGCGCAAACGGATTGACGGGGATTCCGTGGAAGAACGTGACCGTCGCCCGCCAGGCAAACCCGAATGACGGATCGTATTGACGGATCGTTTCCATCGCCTGTTGTAAAAAGGTCTCGATCTCGACCTGTTCGTTCTGTAGTTGCTGGCGTACATTCTCAAACTGATGAATCGGGACGCGGATCGGAACCGGTGTAAACAGTTCCCCTTCCGGCACGCGGTGCGCGCTCAACACGTGCCCGTCAAAGCGGTAATCACTGGCTGGCCGACCGGTCCGACCGACCAAGACCTGCCAGTCATCCCCGTCCGGTGCAAAGGCATAGGTCTGATGTGCAAATGCCGGAGCGACGAACAAGCCTGGAAACGACTCAAACGTCGAAATCCGTAAGACTTCTCCATCGTTCCATTCCTCTTCGATGACGCGGATCAGTTGACCGGTCGAAGAGACCTGGTCCGTTAAGTAACGCCCGGTATTGCTGTAAAAACCTAAGATGAATTCGCGTTCTTCTTCTTCGAAGGTCATCATCGTCATCTGGAACAACGATTGGACTTGTGCTTCCGCAAACACATCGTCGACTTCTTCCGGATGGTGCGATTCAATCGCCACCATTTGCCAACCCATTCGTTCATATAAAGTGATCGTGATCGGGAAAAACAGGAACGCTCCGTGTGTCGCCTCGAGCTTCAGCATATCCTGCATCGCCAGTCGTTCAATCCGTAAATCAAATCCCATTCGTTCAAAATGGTCTTGCATACGTCTTTTCCAGTGCGTGAATTCCATGTTTTTCCCTCCTTGCTGATTAGGCCCGTTTACGAAGCGGATTCTTCGACCAGTAAATGTACAGTCCGACCAGTCCGGCGATTCCAATCACATACGAAGCCGTTCCACTGACTTGAATCAAGACGTCCGGATTCGGAACGAACGTAATCAGGACAGCTTTATACGTCGCGAACAGCATGAAGCTGATAAGGAATTGTGCCCAGACCCGCTTTTTGACGAGACGGATTTTCGGTGACGTGATTAAGATCGACATTGCATCGATTAAAAATAATGCGATGATGGAAAAGAGGATGTAGTCGGCTAACGCAAATTGAAAAATGCCGTCGATTCCTTCGATGAAGATGAACATCAGAATCGTCGAGACATAGTTGCGGGTCCACCGTTTTTGCGTCTCAACGCGGCGGCGTTCCGGAATTTCGGCAATCATTTGATCGAGCCGTTCCTCCGGCGATTGTCCGTGCACCGTTTCGAACGGCTTTTGCGACCGTTGTGCTTCGTACAAATCGGCTTGGAGACGGTGTTCGATTTCTGTCCGCTCCGGTTCTTCGACATTCAGGTTGAGTCGTGGTAACAACGACTCGAAAATACGTGTGTTGGCTTTAGTTAGTTTCAAGCGAGATCCCCCTTTTTCATGTTTAAGTATAACGGTTTAACGGGAAAAATACTTCTAAGGAAGATGGCGATTACTTGACGAATCCGCCAAGAATATTCAGAATAGTGAGAAAGATCACTTTATCTTTAGAATGTGGAGGGAAACAGATGCGTCAAACTTTAACGAATACCACTTTACTTGCCGTCATGGCGAGCGTCGGCATCGTGTTGCCGTCGACCGATGCGGAGGAAACACCGGAGACAGACATCGTTCCGACAGAACAAACCGCTACCACCGAGTCTCCGATGGAACCAACTGAATAAAAGCATGACCCCCTTTCCACCAGCGACGGAAATACGGGTCATGCTTTTATTTTGCGTTGCCCGGCATCGTAACCGTTTCTTCGACGGTCACCGTCCAGGTCACAATCGTTGTACTGTCCCGGACATCGTGTTGTTCAATCGTTTCAAGCAGCGTAGCAAGTGCTGCCGTTTCGGGTTGTTCCGCAAACAGCATCGCCATCGTCTCCGGATCTTCGAATGGTGTTCCGGGACATTCGACCAGACCATCCGTCGTCATCAGGATACGGTTGAGGCCGCGCCGTAACTCACGGACGCCGCGCGTGTAACACGGAACCGGTAACTCAAACGTGTTGACCCGCCCGATCCATTCAAAAAATTGACGTTCGTTCAGTTTGAACTGACGATGCCGGCTCAAGTCCGGGTGGAACAGATAAGCCAACACGTCGCCGACCGATAACCACCACAAGTATTTTCCTTTTCGCGCAAGAAACAAACATGCCGTCTCGCCTTGCACGCTCCGGCAAGTCGTCCGAAACGCTTCGTCCTGCAACAGTCTGAGCACCAGCTGTTCCAGTGACGAAAATGCCCGTTCGACCGGTTGATGTAACGTTTGTTCGATTTCCTGCTGATGCCGTGTCATCTGACGCACGACTGCACTGGCGCTCTCTGCTGTATCATGGGCGTCGAGCACTAACGTGAATTCCCAATCGTCACCAATCCAGATTAAACATCCGTCCTCATTTTTCGTTTGTCCCGCCCGACTGCATCCGCCAAACCGGCCGACCGCGACATGACTGATGGTTTGAATGTCTATCTGATCGACGAACGCTGATTCATTTCCTACCCAAGACAACTGAGTTCCTGTCATAGCTTGCCCCTTTCGAAACAACACACTACCTGCGCCTGTTTCTTGTTAATAGAGACAGCGTAGCATACCGACCGGAAGCTGGTATATTTATCCTGTTTCAAATCAGGTCAATACAAAAACGAGAACGGCGGATGCAACATCTGCCGTTCTCG
>CABFOE010000290.1_pt1 | contig 15184 bp, 12 predicted proteins | sample 3521981 | NCBI WGS metagenome assembly CABFOE01 (sample SAMEA5312457, study PRJEB27640) | indoor metagenome | biome: indoor environment; feature: uncontrolled; material: polymer tiles stone | place: Germany | collected 2014-07-07 | reverse complement strand
TTGGTGACGGTTCTTGATGGTTCGGATTTCTACGGTGAATTTTACCTTGAAGATTTAGTGAATGGATTTAAATACAGTAGTGCTAGTATCACACGTAAAACGCGGGCAGATGAAGTTTCTTTCAGCTTGAACGAGGAAACTTGTTCAACAACTAACGTAATGATTTGGCGGGAAGAATTTTCGTATGAACAGTTTATTCAAGGTGAAATCAGCGGACAAACGCTTCTTTTGGATGCTTTGGAGTGGAATGAAACAGAACGCACTCCTGTTGTCGAAACACCTGCATTATCTGTAGTCGTTCCGGTTTATAACAACGGACGTTACTTGACTTACAAGTGTTTTGCGAGTTTAAAACGGATGGACCGTTTTGAAGAAACTGAAATCATCTTGGTTGATGACGGGTCGACAGATCGATTTACACTTCAAGCAATTAACCGTTTAGCCCGCCGTCACGGAAATGTATCAACCTATCTGTTCCCTACAGGCGGAAGCGGCAGTGCGTCCCGTCCGCGAAATAAAGGTGTCGAACTGGCACGTTCTGAACGGATTACATTCCTTGACCCCGACAATGAAATTTTAAGTGACCGGTATGCCGAATTGTTAGCTGAGCTGGATCGGGATCCAACGTTGGATTTTGCCGTAGGACACATGAAGAAGTTAGCAGAAAAGACAAGCATCATCGCGTTGCCGAAAGTACGGAAACAAAAAAGAATAGTATGTGAAGATCCTAAAACATTTTTACTGGAAAATCGTTTTTCAGTTCAAAGTATTCAGGCACTGGTCGTTAATCGACGCTTTCTTCAGGAACATCAACTGGAGCAAGTAGTGGGTGCTGTCGGTCAGGATTCGCTGTTTTTCCAGGAAATGATGTTGAATGCAAACCGTGTTTTACTCATTGACCTGGTCATTCATTATTACTATGCTGCGGTCGCCGGTTCAACCGTTAATTCACTGACCGTTCGTTTCTTTGAACGAAGTGTTGTACGGGAGAAGGCCCGGGCTGAGAAGTTTGCGCGTTACGGTGTACTCGACAATTACAAAACGACACGTTTTGAACATTTCTTCGAACATTGGTATTTAGTGAAGCTTCGTGCCTGCAATGATGAAGATTTTGGACCGAGTGTTGCCTTATTGCGGATGATTATTGCCTTTTACGAGCCGCTCACGATTACAAATCCGATGATTGGTCGATTTATTAAGCTGGCCGATATGAAGCAAACAGATGAGATTAAGAAAATGTTGGCAGAGGAGGTCAAATGATGGAGACAAAACATATGTCGCGACCAAAAGATCAAGTTCGCGCCGCTTATTACGATGAACTTGGAACTGCATTTGGCAAGAAAGTTCGTTCGCGTGTCCATTGGATCATTCGGGAAACAAAGGGAGATCAAATTCTTGATATTGGCTGTTCCGGCGGTCTCGTTCCGATTTTGCTCGGACGTGAAGGAAAGCAGGTTTACGGAATAGATGTTTCACCGGAAGCGATTGAAGAAGCCAAAAACGCGTTAAATGGGGAAGCGGATTCTGTGCGAGAATTGGTCCGTCTGGAAGAAGCAAATTTAATGACGTTTTCGACGCAGCAACGGTTTGATACTGTATTGATGACTGAAGTACTTGAACACATCGGTGAACCAGAACGTTTCGTTCAAAAAGCCTGTTCCTTCCTGAAGCCTGGTGGCCGGCTCGTCGTAACGGTTCCTTTTGGAGTGAACGATTATGCTGATCATAAACGGACGTATTATTTACGTCATCTTTTGGAACAGCTCACGCCGTACGGAACGATTGAACAACTTGAACGGATTGATAAATGGTTAGGCGTGACTGTGACACTTCACACTGAAAAACAAACAGCACGTACAATCACAGAACAGGAAATCAAGTGGCTGGAAGCAGCTTTCGAAGCAGTGGAACGATTACATCTTGCTGAAATTGTTCGCTTAAAACAAGTGAATAAAAAATGGGAGCGGCAACAGCAAAAACAACATGATCTCGAAGAGGAACAAGAGAATCTGTTGTCAGAGCGGGATTTACTCAGCCAACAACTCCTCGAAAAAGATGAGTCCATTGAAATTTTGACACAACAGTATCGTTTGGTGCTCGAACGATACGAAGGGGCGCTTGCGTCAAATCTTGACATTATGGAAGCAAATGCAGAGTGGAAATCAAAATACCGGTCACTTGCAAATTCAAAACTTGGAAAACTTATTGTCCGTTACTGGAAGCTGAGACGGAAGCTGAAGAAACGAGTGGCTAAAAAAAGATGAACGTTTTGATGATTTGCCAAAATTTTTATCCGGAAATCGGAAGCGCCGCAAACCGGATGAAGAACATCTTTAAGAGAATCGAACAGCAGGGGAGTAAGGTCCATGTCTTGACGTCCGAGCCGCTTTATCCAACAGCTGAATTATACAGAGATGCAATATTTTGGGATGAACCGAGCCTGGATGCTGCAAAGATTACACGCATTCAACCGCGTAATCGTCGGGCTACAACGAATTTGTGGCGGAGGCTGCGTCTTTTTATCGAACAATTTATATTGGCTGTCCAGGAAGTACGACACGATAAAAAACAATATGCTTATATTTATGCGACGACACCTTCCATTTTCATGGGGCTTGTCGGAGTGGTTGCGAAACATATAAAAAAAGCACCACTCATTTTGGATGTCCGTGATTTATGGCCGGAATCACTTGTCGGCGTAGGCATTACGAAATCACGTTTATTGTTGGCACCACTTTACTGGCTTGAAAAATGGATGTATCGTCAAGCTGATCAAATTATTATCAACAGTGAAGGGTTTCGTTCCTATATTGAAAGTAAAGGAATCGACTCTTCTAAAATTCACTACATTCCTAATTCAATCAATGAAAAGGAATGGTTGATCCAGCGGCGGAAAGTATCGGAACAAGTCCGTGTTGTTTATACAGGAAATATCGGGTTGGCACAGGATGTGTTTTTGTTGCTCGATGTCGCTGAACGACTAAAACAGGATACTCAAATTGAATTTCACGTCGTCGGATATGGTTACCATAAAGAAAAATTCGAAGCACGTGTTTCGGAGCGCGGGCTGACGAATATTCATCTGGTGGACGCCATGCCAAGATCGGAGGCGCTGAGACAACTTTCAAAAAGCGATATTGCTTTTGCAACGTTAGTGGAAAGTACAGCTTTTGATACGGTCACTCCAGGAAAAATTATTGACTACATGGCAATGGGGTGTGCGATTGTAGGGGCCGTCTCAGGTCATGCTGCAAAAGTAATTGAAGATGCGGGTGCGGGAATGGTATCCCGCAAACGGAATTGTGAGGAAATTGTCGAACATATTCGTTATTTGGCTAAACATCCGGAAGTTTGTACTACGATGGGACAATCCGGAGTAAAATATGTTCATGCTAACTTTGACTGGCAGAAAAACCAAGAACGATTGTTTGAGGCTATCCGCCAAACCGATTTTCAAACACTAGGAGTGAGTAAATGAAACGGGTAGGTATGTTTGTTTGGAACACGTTTACCAACGACGCACGTGTCCTGCGAGAATGTACGGCACTTGCTGAAAATAATTATCACGTCGATCTTTATTGCCTCAATGATGGAAATTTACCAAAGATGGAACAACACCCGTCAGGATTCCGTATCATTCGAATCGACCGGACACCGCCATTTGAAAAAATTGTACGGCAGGTTCGAAAACGGAATCCAATCATGCTGATTGCCGGCGCAGGATTGTTGTTATTGTTTCCCTGGCTGATTCCAGCCCTTCTGATTTTGTTTGTATTGCAGAAAAGCCGCTTTGTCCGTTATGCACTTTATAACAGTTTCGGTATCGTCCGGATGACACGAGCGGCTCGAAAACATACGTATGATATTATGCATGCGAATGATTTAAACACGTTACCGCAAGCCATCTTTTCCGCAAAAGGAGCAAAAATCGTTTACGACTCGCATGAAGTACAGACAGACCGGACAGGTTACGGAAAAGGCCAAGGTTTTTTTGAACGGTATTTACTGCACTTTGTCGATCGGACGATTGTCGAAAACGATACACGGGCGGATTACCACAAGTCACTTTATGGAGAACGGCCGGCCGTTCTTCATAATTATCCGTTCTATCAAGAACAAGTACCGAATGCTCGGCCGTTGCATCAAGAGATCGGTATAAGTCAAGCTGAACCAATCCTTTTATATCAGGGAGGGATTCAAGAAGGGCGCGGACTTGAACGATTGATTGAAGCAATGCCTTATGTTCGGCGAGGAACCTTATTGTTTATCGGTGACGGGAAAATTAAGGCGCGACTTCAACAGCTCGCTGCAGAATCACCGGAGCGGGAGCGGATTCGTTTTATCGATAAAGTACCGCTTGACCAGTTACCAAGTTATACAGCAGCAGCAACAGTAGGGTTTCAAGTCTTGCAGAATGTTTGCTTCAATCATTATTCAGCGTCTTCAAATAAGTTATTTGAATACATGTCGGCACTTGTACCGGTAGTGGCAGCAGATTTACCTGAAATTCGCCGTGTTGTTGAGACGGAAGGTGTTGGATTACTTGTTGATGTCGAATCTCCGGAAGCGATTGCTGCCGCCGTGAACCGAATCCTTGACGAGGACGAATTGCGTCAGATGATGAAAGAACAGACTAAACAGGCTCGTCAAAAGTACAATTGGGATAAAGAAAAAGATAATTTATTAGACGTATATCGGGAGATTATGAATTAAAGAAATATTTAAATTGTATGACAGGGCTCGTATGAAATTGAAACTAATTGATTAATAAGCTATAATCTCTATGTTTCGTTGTGATCTTACAGAGTTGTGAGACTGGTTTTCTTGTTTATATTCTTTGCGAAGGTGAACTAAATATGCTAGATTGTAAGGAATGTGAAGAATGGTTTAAAAATAAGAAATTAGAACCATTGGAAACACGAGGGCTCGTCGTTATGGCTGAGATGACATTACGATAGAACTGGTTTTTCTCTTATGCTTGAAGGATTCACTTAACGAATACGAATTAAGTAACAAGAATCAATTAGTCATCAGATGGAGGAATAATAAAAATGAAACTTTGTACAATCGGACTCGGATATATTGGTTTACCTTCTTCAGCTATGTTTGCTGACCACGGAACGGAAGTAGTAGGAGTCGATATTGATCCACGTATTGTTAAAATGCTAAATGCAGGAGATATTCATATCGAAGAACCTGGACTCGAAGAAGTCATTAAACGTGTTGTCGCAAACGGAAAATTCCGGGCAGCATTGACGCCTGAACCGGCAGATGTCTTTTTGATTGCTGTCCCTACGCCTAACTTAGATGATGAGTACAAATCTTGTGATTTAAAATATGTTCTTACTGCAGTTCAAAATATGTTGCCACATGTCAAAAAAGGCAATGTCATTATTGTCGAATCGACAATCGCACCTCGAACAATGGATGACCATGTTCGTCCACTGATCGAAGAAGCCGGTTTTGTAATCGGTGAAGATGTATTTGTCGTTCACTGTCCAGAGCGTGTTTTACCCGGACAAATTCTGCACGAATTAATTTACAATAACCGTATCGTAGGAGGACTCACTCCGGCATGTGCAGATGCAGGGGCTGCAGTTTACAAAACATTTGTTCAAGGTGAAATCGTTAAAACGGATGCGAAGACAGCTGAAATGTCTAAATTGATGGAAAATACATTCCGTGATGTTAATATTGCACTAGCAAACGAATTAACACAGGTTTGTCATAAACTCGAAATCAACGTATTGGACGTCATTGAAATGGCTAACATGCACCCGCGTGTAAACCTGCACCATCCTGGACCAGGTGTCGGAGGACACTGTCTTGCTGTCGATCCGTACTTTATCGTCGCAAAAGCCCCTTCACTTGCACGAATCATTCACACTGCACGTGAAACAAATGTAAACATGCCGCACTTTGTAGCTGAGCAAGCGGAACGTTTGGTCTCTTCACAAACGAATCCGAAAATTGCAGTTTTCGGCGTGACTTATAAAGGCAATGTAGATGATATGCGCGAAAGCCCTGCAGTCGATGTCATTGAACAATTGATTGACCGCGGAATTGATGTGGCTGTATGTGATCCGCACGTTGAACGTTCGATTTCTTCACGGTTTGAGCTTGTTGATGAAATGACAGCGATCCAAGATGCAGATCTTGCACTTGTGTTGGTTGATCATGATGAATTCAAACAGTTTGATTCGCAACAATTCGTAAATCATATGCGCACACCAGTATTATTTGATACAAAAGGCATTGTACAGCCGCTTGATGGTATTACAGTCTTGAACTTCGGAAACTTGCATACGCATCAAACGACGGAAGTGGATGCGAAAGCGATATGAACGGTGTTTTTACAGTCGGGAAAGAGTTGAAAGATCATTTTTATTTGATCTTTCGTCTTTCTTTATATGAAACAAAAAGTCAATACAGCGTGCAGTATTTAGGGTGGTTTTGGGAGATCATGACGCCCCTTCTGCAAATTGGCGTCTATTGGATCGTATTCGGCTTCGGAATTCGTGGCGGCGGTCCCGTCGATGGTATTCCGTTTGTCTTTTGGTTGGTCAGCGGTTTAATTGCTTGGTTCTTTATCGGTAGTACGATTCCAAGTGGTTCAAGGTCAATCTACGGTCGTGTTGCGCTTGTATCAAAAATGCATTTTCCACTCAGTACGATACCGGCTTATGTCATTTTGGCGCAGTTTTACCGTCATGTCGCAATGATTGTCTTAACTATTATTCTTGGAATGGTATTTGGCTACTTTCCAGGGTGGCATACGTTTGAATTACTTTATATCGTTCCGGCAGGTGTAATTTTCCTGTATGCGGTGTCACTGTTATTGTCAGCTTTGGCGACAATGATTCGGGATATTCAAAATATGGTGACATCTTCTATTCGTATGCTGATGTACTTGACACCCATCATGTGGATTCCACCAGATCACAGTCTATTTAAAACGTTATTAATGATTAATCCCCTGGTGTATCTGATTGAAGGTTATCGCTCAGCCTTGATTGGAACAGGTTATTTACTTGACCATGTTTGGTATGGATTATACTTTTGGTCTGTGACAGCTATCTTATTAGGAGTAGGAGCAGCCGTTCACTTAAGATTCCGACGGTATTTCATTGATTACATCTAGGAGGAAATAAAATGAGTCATGTTGTGTTCGAGAACGTTTCAAAACGTTATGTTTTGTATGCTCGACCTATTGATAAATTAAAAGAAGTTTTATTTGGTAAAATGAGCGGTAAACCGTTTTATGCATTAAAAAATGTTTCATTTTCGGTAGAACAGGGTGAAATTGTTGGTGTGGTCGGTATCAACGGAAGTGGTAAATCCACTTTGTCTCACTTGTTGGCAAACGTCACACCACCGACTTATGGACGTGTGACACTTGGTGGTAAATCAGCTCTGATTGCAATTTCAAGTGGCTTGAATAATCAATTGACCGGTCGGGACAACATTGAACTAAAAGGATTAATGATGGGACTAACCAAGAAGCAGATTCAAGATATCACTCCTGAAATTCTGGAATTTGCTGATATCGGAGATTTTATTGATCAACCCGTTAAAACCTATTCAAGTGGAATGCGGGCACGGATTGGATTTGCTATTTCGATTAACATTAATCCTGATATCTTAATCATCGACGAAGCCCTATCTGTAGGTGACCAGACATTTACAGAAAAATGTCTGGACAAGATGCGTGAATTCCGTGATCAAGGTAAAACCATCTTTTTCGTCAGTCATTCCTTAAACCAAGTCAAAAGTTTTTGTACAAAAATTCTTTGGTTGGAGTACGGTGAGGTTCGAATGTTCGGACCGACTGCAGAAACAATGGCTGAGTATAACAAATACTTGTACTGGTATAAAAAACTGTCTAAAAAGCAAGCTGCACATTACGTAATGAAAAAACGAACAGGACGAAGTGATGAAATCGAGCGTTCGACACGTGGTGAAACGATTGAATTATCGTCATGAATAATGGATAGGGGATGTAACGAATGAAACGAGTCATGTTAGTATTCGGAACGAGACCGGAAGCAATCAAGATGGCGCCTGTCGTCAAAGCTTTAGAAGAACGTGAAGGTGTCGAACCGATTGTAGTCGTTACGGCTCAACACAGAGAGATGCTTGATCAGGTTCTTGAATTGTTTAAAATCGTTCCTGATCATGATTTGGATTTGATGCGGCCACGCCAAACGCTTGAAGAAATGACAGGACGCATTTTAAATGCGATGCATGGTGTTTTAGAAAAAGAGAAGCCGGATTTGGTGTTAGTCCATGGGGATACGACAACGACATTCGCTGCTTCATTAGCTGCTTTTTATCAACAGATTCCAGTTGGACATGTTGAGGCGGGCTTACGGACATATCAAAAATATGCACCGTTTCCAGAAGAAATGAATCGCCAATTGACAGGTGTCCTTGCTGATTTCCATTTTGCTCCAACTGATCAAGCAGCGGAAAATCTGCGACTGGAAAACAAACAAAGCCCGATTATCGTGACGGGAAATACGGTCATCGATGCTTTGAAAACAACGGTTTCTACTGACTATACGCATCCGGTGTTAACAGATCTCGAAGCAACTGGACGTAAGTTAGTATTGTTGACTGTCCACAGACGAGAAAATCATTTGCAACTGTCACAAATTTTTGATGCGATCGAACGTTTGGCTGACAGTCATCCGGATATCGAAATCATTTACCCTGTCCATCCGAACCCAATCGTACTTGAAGCGGCAGAACAATTAAAAAATCATCCGCAAATTCGCTTAATTGAACCGTTGGACGTTTTCGATTTTCATAATTTAGCCTCTAAAGCGACGTTGATTCTAACAGACTCTGGTGGAATTCAAGAAGAAGCTCCTTCACTTGGCGTCCCGGTTCTTGTTTTACGTGAGACAACTGAACGTCCTGAAGGTGTTGAAGCCGGAACACTAAAACTTGTCGGTACGGATCCGCAACGAATTTACGAAGCAGGTCATCTTCTCTTATCAGATGAGAAAGCGTACCAAGCAATGGCACAAGCTGCAAATCCTTACGGGGACGGTCATGCGGCAGAGCGAATCGTGGATGCCATTTTAAGCGAGAAAACGGTATGAGTAAGGATTCTTTAACTTTAGCGAGTTATCAGTTTTTTCCACAGGGAAATCAGGAAAAAATTTTGTTTGAAGAAGATGCATCAGGTGTTTGGTTTGATTTTCAGCAAGCCGATTCAACTGATAAGTTATATATTCAATTATTTGATCAGGGATTTCAGTACCCACCTTCAAAATTATATCGGCCGGATGCAGCATTTGAAGAGGCCGAGGCTGTAACGGTTACCTTTGATCTCGAAGCGGATCAAGCATGCAAAGTGCAAATCTTTAAAATGCAATATGGTCAAAAGAAACGGATGCATTCAGAAACAGAATGGCTGACGTTAGACGGTCCAGTAACATATTCGTTACGATTGGACCGTATAAAAGGAGCCGATTATTTTAAGATTGCATTTAAGTTTTTACTCGAAGGGAATATGCGGGTTCGATTGACAAAGTTACATGTCAATCGTCTCGTACCTACGCAGCAGGAGGAATCTTACAATGCTATTTAGTTCGACGATTTTTTTATTTGTGTTCTTGCCAATCGTGTTGCTCGTCTACCATGTGCTGCCCCGTAAGTTTCGTAACGGTTGGTTGCTCGTAGCGAGCCTTTTCTTTTATGCTTGGGGTGAACCGAAATTTGTCTTATTGATGCTGCTCAGTATTCTCATCAACTATCTGTTTGCGTTAGCTGTACACACGTATCGTACGCGAATCGGTGTCAAATGGATTATGTTCAGTATGATTGTCGTGAATCTCGCTTTACTGGGCTGGTTTAAATATAGTGGATTCTTTGTCACGTCGATCAACGAAACGTTTCAAACAACATTATTTGTTCCAGAAGTTGTCTTACCGATCGGTATTTCCTTCTTTACCTTCCAAGCAATGAGTTATGTCATTGATGTGTATCGTCAGGCGGGGAAAGTTCAGAAAAATCCGCTTGATCTTGCCTTATATATTGCGTTGTTCCCTCAGCTGATTGCCGGTCCGATCGTTCGTTACGAGACGGTTGCAGATGAAATCAATCATCGGCAGGAGACATTGCCTGAATTTGCGCAGGGAGTACGCCGCTTTATCATCGGTTTATCAAAAAAATTGATTTTAGCGAATGGTTGCGGGCAAGTTGCTGATACTATTTTTAATATGAAGGATTTATCGATGGGACTTGCCTGGATTGGAATTATCGCGTATGCGTTGCAAATTTATTTTGATTTTTCCGGATACAGTGATATGGCAATTGGACTTGGACTGATGTTTGGATTCCATTTCCTTGAAAACTTCAACTATCCGTATATTTCAAAATCAGTCTCTGAATTTTGGCGTCGTTGGCATATTTCACTCGGTTCCTGGTTCCGGGATTATGTCTACATCCCTCTTGGAGGAAATCGGGTGTCACCGTGGAAACAATACCGAAATCTAGCGATTGTCTGGATGTTGACCGGACTCTGGCACGGGGCAAGTTGGACGTTTGTCGCCTGGGGTGCCTATTACGGCGTTTGGATCATGATTGAAAAAGCATTTCTTGGGAAATTATTGGCGAGGGTTCCTGTTTTTGCGACCGTCTGGACACTTGTACTCGTTTTAGTTGGTTGGGTCTTTTTCCGGGCAGAAACATTCCCGGAAGCGATCACTTATATTCAGGCGATGTTTGTTCCGGATGATTTGTGGGATGACCGTGCCAGTTATCAACTGGTTCAAAATGGTGTCATTCTAGCAATTGCCTGCCTTGCTGCGACACCGATTCCTAAGCTGATTGGAGAACGAATTGTCCAGTCATCCGGTAAAATCGGATTAACAGTGCAATATGGATATGCAATGATTTTGCTAGTCCTTTCTACATCTGCACTCGTTGCGAGTACATTTAATCCCTTTATTTATTTCCGTTTCTAGAAAGGAGTAGAATCCATGGAGCAACCGGTTGAACAGAATGAGAAAAAGTTAAAAAATCGGACGGCGTTTGAGAAAAAAATCATGTGGTTAACGATTATCAGCTTTTTTGTTATCTTGATGACAATTGGGGCAGGGACGATTCTTCGGGAAGACCGCGTCAGTTCTCAACTTGAAAACCGTCCTCTCGCTCAAGCTTTTGAGCCTACAGTACAAGGGATCACTTCTGGGGAAGATATGGTGAAGTTGGAAAAATATTTCACCGATCAGTTATTGTTACGAGGGACTTTGGTTGAGATGCAAGCACGTCTGTCAAAAGATATTTTAAGACAGCCGTTTCGTAATGATATCTATATTGCGGAAAATGGATATATGATTGAACGTATTAAAAATGAAATACCGATTATCCCTGAAGCGTTCGGGAAATTTGTTCAGGAAGTTGACCGACCTGTTTTTTATGCATTAGCTCCGTCTAAAACTGTTATTGCAGAACGAGACGGGATTTTACCAAAATATGTGGATTCAAATTCTCAGGAAATGTTTAATGCATTGAAAGACGGATTTACTGGTGCAGGAATTACACCAATCTCACTTGATATGGTGAGTCTGTCGGACTTTTATATGACGGATCATCATTGGAATATAGATGGTGCTTATAAAGCATACGGTGAAATCGTTGAAGCAATCGGAAAAACAGAACCGACACTAAAAAAAATTGATATTGATGATCAGAGCAGACGCTCTCCCGAGAATCTTTATTACGGTTCGCTCGCTAGAAAGACGACACTGTCATATGCGAGTAAAGGAGATCCAATCGATTATTATGATCCAGATCAATTTAAAGAAATTGATGTCTGTTACAGCAATAAATGCGGTCGACCGGTAATTGAGGAGAAATTCATCACGGAAAAAGGAGACTATGCTGATCGATATGCAGTCTTCCTGCATGGAAATCGTGGCATGATGTCAATGAAGTCTGATACTAAAGGACCAAAACTGCTTGTCCTGAAAGACTCGTTTGCGAATCCTGTCCTTCCATTTCTTGCAAGAAGTGCTAATTTAGAAGTTATCGATATTCGATACGTCGATAATAGCTTTGATGTTTCTGAGTTCGCAGAGGAAAAAAATGTTGATGCTATCGTCTTTTTACACAATGCGAACATCAACGGGTTGATGAAGATGTATCAGCAGAAATTGTAAAGGAGGTACCGTCGTGAAATCTCGTCGCAGAAAAAGAAGACCCCGGATCGGATGGCGGATTGCAAGTGTTTTATTGTTGATGTTTGTTTTGACAATCAGTGCGACGACCGGATATGCGTTCTTACAGTTGAAGCATACGGCAGACGGGTTCATTACTCCGTTGAAAGGACAAAAAAAGCTACCGCTTGAAGTGATGCAGCCGGTCAACGTGCTATTGATTGGAGTCGACGAACGAAAAAATGACCCGGGTCGAGCAGACGCAATCATGCTGTTGTCGTTCAATCCAAAAACGAAACAGGCGACATCACTCTCGATTCCGCGTGACATGCAAGTTACCATTGAGAATGGTGAAAAAACGAAAATTAATCATACGTATGCCTATGGCGGCGTCGAAGAGACCATTGGAACCGTCGAGAAAACATTTGACGTGTCCATTCCATATTACGCAAAAATCAATATGGACGGTCTGATTGAACTGGTGGATGCTGTCGGAGGTGTAACAGTTGACAATCCGGCTGCTTTCAGCTGGAATGACCGACGATTACAAAAAGACTATGCTGAAGGAAAAATTGAATTGAATGGTTTAGAGGCTAGCGGATACGCTCGCATGCGCAAACAAGATCCACTCGGTGACATGGGGCGGCAAATTCGTCAACGCCAGGTCTTAGAGGCAGTTGGAATGAAGTTAGCCGGACCAAATATCCTGACCAATCTAGAAAAAATCAGTGGTGTTCTAAAAAACAATTTTAGTACAAATGTGACATTTTCAGAAGCAGCTCAATTAGCGCAAGAAAATCAAACCGGGTTTGAAAATCTGAAACCGTTGAAACTAGACGGTGAAGGATACATCGCAAGTGATGGTGTCTGGTATTTCTTTGCCTCGGAGCAATCGATGGAAGAAGCTAAACAGGCAATCGATAAACTTATAAAGAGCTAACTAAATAGAGGATTGATGTTAAAGACTGAGGTAAAAGGAAATCACTTTTACCTCAGTCTTTTTAATATGATTTATATTGGTCCAAAAGTCTTATTTTCTTTAGCAGACTAAAATAAGCTTTGACAGACAAGCAGAACGAATGGAGAATGGAAATGAAAACGATTACATAAATCCAAGGAGGATACGGCATGAATCGATTGAAATCAGTCTGCGCAGTTGTGCTAACGTTTGCACTGATGTTTAGTTTGTTTCCAGTAAACAGCTTGGCACTGGAAAAAGGCAAATCGACACTCGTCATCATTCACTACAAAGAAGATAAAACGTCAGAAAAAGATTGGAATCTCTGGTTATGGGCGAACGGACCGGATTATTTCCCGAACAAGGCACACGCCTTTAACGGTGAAGATGCTTACGGGAAAATCGCAGCTTATGAATTTCCAGTGGATCAACCGGAAAAAATCGGATTCATCGTCCGCGATGATTCGTGGAACAAAGATCCCGGTTCGGAAAACGACCGTTTCATCACAAAAGATATGATCAAGGACGGGGTTGCAGAAGTCTGGATCGAATCAGGCAGCAAAGAAGTATCGCCTGTCAATCCAACGGGTGGCAGCGACGTCGAGGACGTCAATACGAACATTCATTATTACCGTTACGATAATGACTACGACAAGTACGGGGTATGGGCATGGCCAAACGCCCAGGATGGAAAACGATTTGAATTTAACGGTCAAGATGAGTTTGGTGCTGTTGCCAACGTCACGTTGACGAATACAACAAAGGAGCGTCTTGTCGGAATCATTCCGCACATCGAAGGATGGTCTGAAAAAGACGGCGCGGATCGTTTTTATTACGCCGGAGCAAAGGATATTTGGTTGATTGAAGGCGATCAAACCATTTATTACAGTAAACCGGACATCGACCGGACACCAAAATTCACAAGTTTCCTGGCCGATGATTTTAAAACCATGACGTTGAAAACCAACTCGCCGATTACGGCGGAGGATGTAAAGGCGTTAACGTTTAAAGGGCTGGTCAAGCCGGTCGTAAAACAAGTCGATGCGAAGACGCTTGAAGTCACGGTCACCTCTGACATCGAACTGGCAAATGTCGTCACCGTGTCACATCCGGTCTTTGGCGAAGGGATTTTAGAAGCGGGGAAAGTTCTGCGTTCCGATGCCTTTGATCAAAAGTATGCGTACGATGGTAAACTTGGTACGGTCTATCAAAAAGGCAAAACGACGTTCCGGGTCTGGGCACCGACAGCTCAAGCAGTGGAACTCGAACTGTACAAGTTACCGAAAAAACAAGCAGCGACAACTAAAGATATCGTGCGTGAAGTGAAAATGGTCCGCGGCGACCGTGGTGTCTTTAGCGTCACGGTCAAGGGAGACCTTGACGGAACAGGCTACACGTATGAAGTCAAGCATGCCAAAGAAACGACACGAGCGGTTGATCCATATGCGACGGCAGTTGCTGTCAACGGGGATCAAGGTGTCGTCGTTGATTTAAATGAAACGGATCCAAAACGTTGGACAAAAACAAAAATGCCGTTAAAAGAGGCAACGGATGCCATCATCTACGAAACGCATGTCCGTGACTTTTCGATGTTTGATGTGACAGGTACGACATACGATTCAGGCATCAAGCAAAAAGGAAAGTATCTCGGTGTCATCGAGCCGGGAACACGTCTGTTGAAGGACGGCAAAAAAACAAAAACGAAAACCGGACTCGATCACTTAAAAGAATTGGGAATTACTCACGTCCAATTCATTCCGGTATATGACTTCAATACGGCGTCCGTCGATGAGACGAATCCCCTTAAAACATACAACTGGGGCTACGATCCGAAAAACTACAATGCGCCTGAAGGTTCTTACGCAACCAATGCCTATGATCCAAAAGTCCGGATCAAAGAGATGAAACAAATGATTCAAGGATTACATGACAACGGATTACGTGCCGTCATGGACGTCGTCTACAACCATATGTTTGATGCAAAAGCTTCGAACTTGGATAAAATCGTCCCAGGCTATTACTACCGCTACACAGAAGGCGGCGATCTGGCGAACGG
>CABFOE010000001.1_pt1 | contig 16121 bp, 14 predicted proteins | sample 3521981 | NCBI WGS metagenome assembly CABFOE01 (sample SAMEA5312457, study PRJEB27640) | indoor metagenome | biome: indoor environment; feature: uncontrolled; material: polymer tiles stone | place: Germany | collected 2014-07-07 | reverse complement strand
AAAGTCGATATTGCCCAGGAAAAGAACTATGTCGATGTCAACGGCAACGGAAATGCATTAGATGACCACGGTCACGGGACGCACGTCTCGGGTGTCATCGCGGCAGCTCTTGAAAATGATTACGGTATTCGCGGAATTCACCAGTCAGCGAAGATCCTTCCGATCAAAGTTTTGAATGCCAACGGTGAAGGAGAAACCGATGCGATTGCACTCGGAATCAAATATGCGGTTGATCATGGTGCTAAAATCATTAACATGAGTCTTGGCGGCGGTGAAAGCCGGACGATGGCGTACATGATGAAATACGCAGCCGATCACGGCGTGACAGTCGTTGCAGCATCAGGGAACGAATATGATATGTCAGTCGGTTTCCCGGCCAGCTCGGAATATGCGATTTCTGTCGGCGCAACAAACCCGCTCGGCATGGTCGCGGACTACTCGAACTATGGCATTGGACTGGATGTCGTTGCACCAGGTTCAAAAATTGCGAGTCTCGTTCCGGACGGTAACACGGTCTATATGGACGGAACAAGCATGGCATCACCGCACGTCGCAGCAGTTGCTGGAATTCTCGCGTCACTTGATTCGAAGTTGACGCCGAAACAAATCGAAGCAATCTTACGGACGAGCGCAGAACCGCTTGCTTTCGAAAATCCGAATGATTGGTACGATGAAGACGAAGATATGGAAGATGAGTACCCACCTGGATATGAGAAGGACAGCACACCGGAATTCCCGGCATATGTCAGTCCGGTATCCGGATACGGAAAAGTCAACATCATGCGTGCGATTGCCCAGTTAAACCTTAAAGGAAAAGTAAACCCGGTTTATGACAACCAACTGGTTGTCAGCGGACAAGTTAAATCGGGTACGACAGTAGAAGTCTGGTCGACGAAGAAGTTGACGGATACAAAAGATACGTCTAAACGATTAGCGAAAACAACTTCAAAATCCGGTAAATACAGCGTGACGATTCCCCGCCAGGAAAAAGAAACTGTCTTGACGATCCGTTACGCCAACGGTTCTGATGTCACGTCAGAACGGACGGAAGTGTTACCAGGAAAAGCACCAGCTGCTCCGAAAGTCAATCGTGTCCTCGCAGGTGCGACAACCGTAACAGGAACAGCGATTGCTAAAGGTAAAATCACGATCAAAGACGCCAAAAACAAAGTCGTCGGTACAGGAAACGTTGACAGCAAAGGGAAGTTCGCAGTGAAGGTCAAAAAACAAGCAGCGAATGCCCGTCTTGCGGTCACCGTGAAAGATATTGCGAACCGTTCGAGTAAAGCGACAGTGATTACCGTTGTTGCTCCTCCGGCAGCACCAAAAGTTAAATCGGTTACAGCCGGTCAAACGAAAGTAACCGGGACAGGTGAGAAAAAAGCACGTGTCTATGTTCAAAACGAAAAGAAAAAAGTAATCGGTAAAGGAACGGTCACGTCAAAAGGGACGTTCACAGTCAAGATTGCCAAACAAAAAGCAGGAGCCAAGCTTTCTGTTTATGTTGAAAATAGCTTTAAACAAAAAAGTACGAGCACGGTAGTCGTCGTCAAAAAAGCTAAAAAATAAGTCTTCAAACAAGCCTTTTTCGGGTAAAACGGAAAAGGCTTGTTTTTTTTACCAGATATCTTATTTTTAAAGTATTTTTTAAAAAATTATGATACTTTTAAGTGATTACATTTATTTCAAAAATGCATCATTCGAAGCGAATGATGAGGAGGATATTTCATGATCAAATGGATTCGGAGGCGGATTGGAAGGCAGTTGTTGGCCGTCTTTTATACCGTACTCGTGTTGGTTTCAGTCACCTCGTTTTTTGTCTATGATTATATGGAAGGCAGGATCGAGTCATCGCGCAACAATCTGGAGATTATCAGCGAGCAAAACCGACGGGCAGATACGCTGTGGGATAACTGGCAGACCGTTCAATTCGGGCTTCGGGGATTCGTCATTTTCGGAGATCAAGACCGGTTTGATGAAGTTGAGGATTTACGAACCGAAATCAAGAGTGAGACCGATTGGTTTTCCCGTAAAGCCAAGACGGATGAAGAAGAAGAGTTTGCTGCACAAATGACGAACTTGTATGACCTGTATTACGGTGCCCTTTTCCCGGTCACCCAATCCTACGTCAATGGAAAAAAAGACAATACAATCAATGAAGACTTTTTACAAGGCGACAGCTTGTTTTCATTACCGGTTGCCAAACGGCTTGTTGAACAGGGACAGCTGAAACCTTCAGCAGATGGATCAATTGATATTGCACCGGATATTGAACGGGCATCGGTGGCACTTCAGGATTACCGCGATAATTTACAAGTACAGCAGGAAAATGCCGTCATGAACCTGCGAAGTGAAGTTGCGAAAACGCAGTGGATTTGGATTTCAAGCATCTTCGTGTTGGTCGGGTTTATCCTATTGTTCGTGCATCCGTTCATCCGCCGCATGACGAAGCAACTTTTGCGTCTGATTGATGACAATCAGAAATTGTCACGGAACGAACCGATTGAAATGGACTTAAACGAGCAACGGACTGACGAAATTGGAATGCTCCGCTCATCTTTTAACCAGATGGCCGTGACCACGAGCTCCCATACAGAAGCGATGCAAGGAAAAAACCAAGAATTACAAGCACAAAGTGAAGAATTGCTTGCGCAACAGGAAGAGCTGCAGGCACAGCAAGAAGAATTAGAAGAAGCATACCAAACAACCAAGCAAAACGAAGAAAAGCTGAAAATGCGAAGCGAGTTGACAGAAGCACTGGCGGTCCGTGAAACCGTCGAATCGTATCCGGCGATTGTGCGGAAGATGCTTGAGATTACTTCGTCTGAGTACGGTGCCTTATTGTTATATGAAGATGGACAGTACATTGGAGCTACGACAAATGGAATGAAGATTCAACAAATCGAGGCATTGTTAGCAGATGAAACCTCTGTCCTCAATCGGATGATGCTGACGAATCAAGTGATTCAGTCAGAGAAGCGGGTTTCCCGGACGGATGATGTGCCATACAGCTTCAGTACCCATGAAGTCGCACTGCCGATTTACGATCCATCGACGACTCAGTTGATGGCGGCGATTTACATGGTCCGTTACCAATCGACGTATAAAGCGCAACAATTAGCCGATATGCGTGAGTTTTCGCAACAGATGACGTTATCATTGCTTCGGACACGTTCTTATGACGAGATGAAACAAGAGAAACAAAAAACGGAACAAGTTCTCGATTCGATCCGAGAAGCGATCATTTATCTGGAAGACGGAAATGATGAATTGTACGTGAACCGTCCCTTGTTTGAACTTGTACCGGAGCTCCAGTCAGAGTTCACAAAAGACCGGACGTTATCATCCGGCAGTTACGTGATTGAAGTGATGCGTAATATCGTCGATGATGTCGATCGTTTTAATGATTATTTGGCCTTGATTCGGGCAGGAAATGTCTCTCCGGATAAAGTTCAATTTGATGTTCGAAACAATACGGCCCATTTAGAAGTCTATGCCGAGCGGATTGATATTGAGGGTGGCTGGAAAGGTGTCATTCTGGTCATTCGAGATATTACCCGGGAAACAGAGGCCGATCGATTAAAAACTGAACTGGTCTCAACCGTGTCGCATGAATTGCGCACACCGTTATCATCGATTTATGGATTTACGGAGCTGATGTTGAATCGTGAAATTGATACGATGAAGCAACGGAAGTATTTAGCGACGATTCATACGGAAACGGAACGGTTGTCTAATTTGGTGACCGATTTCTTGGATGTTCAGCGGATGCAGTCCGGAGGACAACTGTACCAAATGGCGCATCTTGATTTATGTACGATTGTCCAGCAGGTCGCTGGATTATATGATGTGTCGAATGGACAACATACCATTCGTGTCCAAATGTTAGGTACGGAACGTCCGACCATCATTGGGGATGAAGCGCGTATTAAACAATTACTGAACAACTTGGTGAATAACGCCATCAAATATTCACCAGACGGTGGATTGATTGAAGTGAGTGTCGGTACCGATGAAGCCAATGCGACGATTCGGATTACGGATCACGGGATTGGCATTCCACATTATGCATTCGCACAACTGTTTGATAAGTTTTACCGGGTCGACAATTCGGATACCCGACGGATTGGCGGGACAGGTCTTGGTCTATCGATCTGTAAGGAAATCGTCAAGGAACATGACGGTGTGATTCATGTCGAGTCGATCGAAGGACAGGGCAGTACGTTTACTGTTCAGTTACCGTTACACGTCACCGAGAATGTCTAACGTCAAAACAAGCACCGCCTTGCTTCACCGGTGGTGCTTGTTTTTGTTGTCTGATTCTGGAGAAATCGATTGACCCACTTCAGAGCAAAAAAACAGGACACGTTAAGAATATTTAAATATAATGAAAAGATAGTTAAAAAACAGAAAGATTTGCCGATAATCATATAGGACAAACGAACTAGACAAAAAAAAGGGAAGGGCGTGAACGATGTATAAACTAATCTATGCAATCATCGGCGGATGGGTCTTGTCTCATACGTTATGGTTAGGGATCATCGGCACGTCTTCGGAACTTTCAAAAATCGGCAACAGCTTGTTTATGATTCTGGGTGCTGTCGTCTCGACGGTCTTGTTAATGATTTCGGTGCGCCGTCATCCGACTCGCCCCTTCACGCAACGTCTGTTTTTGTTGTTGTTGTTCGGAAATGTATCGTTAGCCATTGGTGAGACGGCACAACTGATTGTTGAAAGGCGCAATCTGGAACGTTCAGGACCTTTTGACGGTATTGATTTAGTATTCAGCCTGCAAATCGTTTTTTATTTGCTGGCGTTTTGTTATTTTTTAATCAGTCGTCGTTCACAGGTCAATCTACGGTTCTTTTTATTTGATGAGTTGATCATCCTGATCGTAACGGGCGCGATTTCCTGGCATTATCTTGTCACCCCTTACTTGGAGCGAGCAGAATTTCTAAGTTTTGAGACGCTACTGTTGCTCCGTTATCCCCTTGGAGATTTATTGTTACTCGGCGGAATGATCATCTTATTTTTTGGCATCATGAAGCGAGGAAACAGCATTCCACTTCTGATGATTTTAGCTGGATTCCATCTGCAACTCATTGCCGATATATTATATGTCGCTCTGTATCGAACTGATTTTCCGATCTCTGTCATGTGGCTCGATCCCCTTTGGATAGCGACGGTGTTGTTGATTGGCGGGGCGGCGATCTTATTTGATGCAGACGAACGGCCCATCGGCTTAAAGATTGATCGGCAGATTTTAGAGGGCATTCGCCTCGTAACACCGTATATCTTTTTATTGATTTTATTCGTGACAATGGCACGACAGGCGGTCAGTTGGAGTGGGTTGACGATTGGTCTGATGATTGCGGTTCCGCTTTTGATTTCAAGACAGGTGCGGATTGTGATGGATAATCAACGGTTGCGTGAAAATCTCGAGGCAAAGGTCGAGGAGCGGACGGCTGCTCTCGAACAGGCGCTTGAAGAGATGGAACACATGGCCTACCACGATGCCCTGACGAATTTACCGAACCGCTACTTGTTTGCCCGGTTGTTTAAGGAAGAGTTGCGGCGGGCAGAAATTCACCAACGGTTCGTCGGGTTATATTTTATTGATATCGATCATTTTAAACAAGTGAATGATACGTACGGACACCATGTCGGAGACCAACTGATCATCGATATTGCCAGCCGCCTTGAAAAACGATTACCGCACAACACGGTCATCTCACGCCAAGGTGGGGATGAATTTGTGGTGTTATTATTTGATGTGAAAGAGGAGTCGGACATCGAAACATGCGGTCAACAGTTGATTGACTTGTTCGAGCGACCGTTCATTCTCCAGGAGACACCGGTCTTCATGACCGCTAGCATCGGCGGTGCGATTTATCCGACCCACGCCACGTCGCGGACAGCCCTGATTGAGCAGGCAGATGTCGCGATGTATGAAGCAAAACGCCGCGGGAAAAATCAGTTTCATGTGGAAGTCTGATTCATCAAAAGAGGAGCGCCGATTCAACTCGGTCCGCTCCTCTTTTGTTGTTGTTACTTCATTTTAGCCAATAATTTTTCAAGAGACGTGGGATCCGTCACTTGCTCATTACAATGGTCACTGTCGATACAAATGTAGTTGCCGACAGCCCGGTAGTGATCTGCCGATTGGTTCGTGCGGGCAGAGACCAGGGTGACATCGCTGTACTGATGACAGACCGTACAGATGCCTTTTTTGATCGTTGGAACATAATGACCTTCAACGCCGACCCATTCTCCTTGCAACGGATAGACAAAAAACTTCTTTTTATTACCGGTATCATTCCAGCTTAAATAGGTCGTTTTGAGAAAATCGAAGGAATGAAGCGGCGGATTCCGCAATTTTTTAGTCTTTCGAAACAGTTGCTGGAGCTGGGACTCCGTAATGGACGGGAAAGATGCGACAAACGGCTTGATCTTCTCAATATACCGGATTAAATCCGCTTCCGATTTTACATTTCGCACGAGCATCAGCAATTCTTCTTGCTCTGCAGTCAGAACCGGGATTAGATCAAAAATCTTTTGAGCGGCACTGTAAATGACAGCATCCAACACGTCCGGATCATGGACCGTCGTCAATTGTTGCGTCAACAAATCGACTTGGCTCCGGATGAAATTATATTGAAAGGGTTTAATGAATGGTTCCATACGACATCGCTCCTTTGTAGTCCTATATTCACGGAATCGCTTTTGTCGAAACGACATTTTCCTTGTTTCCACCGTTCGACAGGCGGGAATTAAATACCTGAGGAGGTGTCCAGTCATGCAACCGTTAACCGCACTTCGCTTGTTGAATCTGATCAGTTTCCTATTTGTCCTTTTGGCCCGTGTCATCTGGTATGAGGCACCGGCGGGAGAACGTCTCGCGATCATGCCGGCACCGTTCATCGATGCGATTTTCGGCGTCGTCTATACGACGTTATTGATTTGGTGTATCCGACCGGTTCAGGCTTATCCGGCCGACCGGACATTGATTTTTGATATGAGCGGCTGGTTCATGCTGACGATGATCGGCTATGGTGCCAGCAGCATCATTGGACCGCCATGGGAGCTTGTCTTGACGACGATTTCTTTTATTGCCTTATGCATCATTTATATGAAAATTCAACATCATCCGAACCGTTCCCCCTGGATGCGCTCACCGTTTTCAGTGTTTCTTGCCTGGTCGAGTATTCAGATTTTAATTCTGCCGTTTCGGATTTTGCGGGACTTTCGATTTGACGACCTTTTTGGGCTGACGACGTCGGAATGGGTCACGGTGATGTTGATCCTGTTTGCACTGGGAGCCGCATTCTTTATTTTCGTTCATACCGATTGGGTGTTCGGACTCGTCATGATCTGGTATTACATCGGTCTGTTCTTTAACGGACGATTGACCGACTTTCAACAGGGTATCACGATTTTCAGTGTCATCATTGTGACTGTAGCCGTGATTGTCGTTTTTCGAAAACGGGAAAAATTATTTGCAGAAGAAAAAAGGCCGGTTTCCTAAGAAAACAGCAGTTGATGACGTTGCTTTTGGTTTTTTGGGGTATATCCCTTATAGAAGTATAAAAGGGGGAAATGACCAATGGGGAAAAAACAGTTGATCGGTACGTACGAAAATGAGACGGATTTAATTCGCCAGATTGAAGACTTACATTTTGCAGGCTATTTAGAAGAGGATTTATACGTTGTCCTGCAGGATAAAACCGATATGGCAATGTTACGGGGGCAATCTGCTGCCCAACTTGTTGCCGGTAAACGGACATTGTTCGAACGATTTACCGGAAAACCGGTAACGAGCGAGGAAACGCGAGCCGCTTTTGACTCGCTTGGCTTAGCGGACGGAGAAGTCGACAAGCATGTGGCGAGCGTTAAAAGTGGCGCCTATGTCCTACTTGCGGACGAAGAAGGGGCGAAACGCCCGGCACCTGAACCGAAAAGTATTTTAGAGAGTGAACCGGAAGGCATTGAGGCGGAGCGGAAGCTTGATCACGAGAACCGGGCACTTGAGAATGAAAACGATCGGATGTTGTAACCGTGCCTGAGTGGAAAGGGTGAACAACGATGGAGAGTCACTATCATACAATTTTAGTCGCAGTCGATGGATCAAAGACGGCAGACTTAGCTTTCGAAAAAGCCGTCCAATTCGCAAAACTTGATCAAGCAAAGCTCGTCATCGCACATGTCATTGATATCCAAACCTTTGCCAACGTTCGTGCCAACCAACGATTCATTGATCAAAATGTGACCGAGTATGCACAACAGCTCCTCGACAAGTATGAAAAACGGGCGACAGAAGCAGGGGTTGGTGAAGTCGAACTTGTCATCGAGAACGGTTCACCGAAGACATTGATTCCGAAAGTCATCGCTCCGCGTGTCGGAGCTGGACTGATCGTTTGTGGTGCCGTCGGGATGAATGCGATGGAGCGGATCATGATCGGCAGTGTGTCTGAAAACATCTCCCGTTACGCCAAATGTGACATCTATATCGTTCGCCCGAAAACACTCAAATAAGTGCCAAAAAGCTGCTTCGATGGTTAATCGAGGCAGCTTTTTTTGTTCGTTCTTTCGACTTACGTCAATAAATAATAGAACACGCCTAAAATAATCAAAATGACGGGCAATAATACCAAGTACATCCAGGACATGTTTTTCGCCGTTTGGCTGTTACTGTACGTTTCTTCGTTCCGACTTTGTCCGACCATCACTGTAAAAATAAGTCCAAGTACACAAATCACTAATGCAATCCAAAATAATGCGGTCATGTGTCAGTCCCCCCTTTAGGTATGATGTATACTCTTTCATCATAACGAAGATTGGAATTGTCTGTCAGGATATTTTGTGACAGTTTGGAGTTGACGCTATCTGGTTTAGGGGCTAAACTACTTGTATAAGTTTAGGGGGTAAACTAAAAATGAAAGACAATCTGCGGGAAGCCGTTCTTTTGTTTGAAGAGGTGATGATTCACGGAACCGAACGTGTGCTGAAATCCGTCGATTCACCGGTCTGGCGGCTCTATTCGCCGGAACAACTCCACTTGTTGAAGTTGGTGGATAAATATGGTCCGGTCGCGTCCGGTCGGATTGCAGTCATGCAAGGTGTGCATAAAAGCGCGATCTCAAACCGCTTAAAAAAATTGAATGAACACGGGTTGGTCGAGGTCGAACGTGCGGAAGACGATCATCGGACGAAACGCATCGTCTTGACCGAAGCAGGACGCGACATCGTGGAAGCTTCGAATCAAGCGATTTACAGTTACCTGGAACAATTGATTGACGGAAAAGTGGATGATGAGGAAATCAAACAATTCATCGAAACGTTCCGGAAAGTCAAAGCGATTTTGAAGATTGAAGATTGATTCAGAAAAAATAGAGACAGAAGAGGTGGAACGGGAATGCGACAAATCGTCAAATGGCGTTGGCCGATCGTAATCGTCTTGTTGCTTGCGACAGTCGGATTATTTTTAGCAGCACCAAATTTATCGAAACAAGCAGAAGACGCAGGGGCTATTCAGCTCGCAAGCGATAATGACTCACAGCGGGCGGCTGAAATCTTAAAGGCAGCCGGTGCAAGTGAGGAAACCATTTCACTGGTCATTCCGTTAAAAGAAGCGGTCACGAAAGAAGACCGGACGGAAATTGGTCAAATCGTGAAAGATCTCGAACAACTGGATGAGCCGGTGACGGGTGTCCTGAACCCGTTCGAAAGCAAGGAAACAGAAGGCCAGTTGATTTCAGAAGATAAAAAAACCGTCCTCGTACCGATTACGGTCGACGGTTCACAAGAAGAAATCACAGCACTCGCTGAAGACATCCGGAGCGACCTGTTACCGGACGACCGGACGATTTACCTGACGGGTGAGTCGCTCATCAATGCGGACGTCAACACGAGTTCACAAGAAGGGTTAAAACGAACGGAATTGATCACTGTCGGACTGATTTTTGGTCTGTTGTTGATTGTCTTCCGCTCGATCGTCACACCGTTCGTTCCGTTATTCGCCGTTGGTGTGACTTACTTGATGAGCCAATCATTCGTCGCCTTTTTCGTCGATTGGTTTGGGTTCCCGGTTTCGAACTTTACCCAAATCTTCCTCGTGGCGATTCTCTTCGGGATCGGGACGGATTATTGTATCCTGCTCCTCAGCCGCTACAAAGAAGAGTTGACTGCCGGTCATGACGTCGAGACGGCAATCGTCAACACGTATAAAACGGCAGGTCGGACACTGTTGATCAGTGGACTCGCCGTTCTCGTCGGTTTCTCGGCCATCGGTTTTGCCGATTTCCCGATTTTTAAATCTTCCGTCGCCGTTGCGGTCGGAATCGCCGTCTTGTTACTTGTGCTCTTTACACTTGTCCCGTTCTTCATGGCGACCTTAAAAGAGAAATTGTTCTGGCCGTCGAAAAATGCGGCAAGTCACAAAGACAGCCGCTTATGGGCCCGGTACGGTGGATTATCGATTCGTCGTCCGTTGCTTGCGATGGCAATTGTTGCCATCGTCACGATTCCGACCTTGTTTACGTACGATGATGATCTCTCCTTCAACACGGTCGATGAGATCGGAGAAAAGTACGAGACGGTCAAAGGCTTAAATGCGATTTCGGACGGCTTTGGTGCCGGCGAATCGTTACCGGTCAATGTCATCTTAAAAGATGATCAGAATATCGTGACGGAAGAAACTGTTCCATATGCAGAACAATTGAGCCGTGAACTCGTCAAACTGGACGGAGTTAAAGCCGTTCGTTCGATTTCACGTCCAACCGGTGACGTCATCGAAGACTTGTATGTCGATCAACAACTGAAGCAAGTCGCCGATGGTCTGACCGATGCCAAAGATGGACTCGGCGAAGTCGGGCAGGGTCTGCAGACAGTTGAAGACAACTTGCAAGCCATCAGCGGTCAGATTCCAGCCGGCGATCAAGCAGCAGCCGGAGCAGCACAGTTGCAACAAGCAGCAACCGGTCTCGGTCAAATCAACCAACAGCTGACACTTGTCGGTCAAGGCTTACAATCAGCTGAAAACATTCCACAAACCGTCGGAACATTGACGGCGTTATCCGGTCAATTGACACAAATTCAAACCGGTATCGCGCAAGCGGCAGCCGGCATTGAAACGCAAGGCGCACAGGCCGGTCAACTCGGAAGCGGTTTGACGCAACTTGCCGATGGTGTAGGTTCTGCCAATGAAGGACTCGGTCAGATCGAAGACGGATTGACGGAAGCTGCCGATTTCCTCAAGGAGATGGGGGAATCCGAAACGATTCGCGGCACGGGGATGTTCATTCCGAAAGATACCTTGTCGGGCAAAGACTTTGAACCGGTCATTGAACGATATACGATCGATGATCAAACCGGTCTGAAATTCGAAGTCATCTTAAACGATGATCCGTATTCACCGGAAGCGATTGAAACGGTCGCTGCGATCAAAGAAACGACAGCCAGCACGTTAAAAGATACGCCGCTCGAACAAGCACAAGTAGCGTATGGCGGTATCTCAAGCATCAACAGTGATTTAAACGATACATCGAAAGCTGACTTTACACGGACCGTCATCATCATGATCGTCAGCTTGTTCATCATTCTTGCGATCATGTTCCGTTCGCTGATCATGCCGCTGTTTATGATCGGTTCCTTGTTATTGACGTACTATACGTCGGTCTCGATTGCAGAACTGATTTTCGTCAACGGTCTTGGTTATGACGGCATCAGCTGGGCGGTTCCATTCTTCGGCTTCGTCATGCTCGTTGCCTTGGGAATCGATTATTCGATCTTCCTGCTCGATCGCTTCCGGGAAGAAACGATTAACGGATTGGATACAAAAGAAGCGATGTACCTCTCGATGAAAAAGATGGGCTCGGTTATCATTACGGCGGCAATCATCCTTGCCGGAACGTTTGGTGCGATGATGCCTTCCGGCGTCCTCAGTCTGGTTCAGATTGCGACAATCGTCATCACGGGTCTTCTCTTGTACGGATTGATTGTCTTGCCGCTCCTGATTCCGGCGATTACGGTATCGTTTGGACCAGGTGTCTGGTGGCCATTCCGTCAAAAGCAAAATAAGAAGTAAGTTGATTCGACTGATCCATCCGGACATCATCCGGATGGATTTTTTCGTTATACTACAAACAGGAGGCGATCAAGATGCAACAGTTTAAACAATTAACCGATCGTATTTGGTATCAAACGCCGGTCAGTGAAACGGATCGACCGATCGTCGCCGTCATCACCGGTGACGAACGAAACCTCGTCATTGATGCCGGTAATTCGAGTCGTCATGCGGCATTGTTTGCCGATGAGATGGAACAACAAGGTCTTGGAAAACCGGACTTGGTGGCGTTGACCCATTGGCACTGGGATCATGTTTTCGGTATGAAGCAGATGGCTGTACCGACGATTGCGACTAACCGAACCGTCGACGAGATGCGGAAGATGATGGACTATGACTGGTCGGACGAGGCGCTTGCGGAACGGATCCAACAGGGGATTGAAATTCCGTTTTGTGCCGATGCGATCAAACTCGAATTTGGGGCGACCCGCGACATTGAGCTGGTCTTGCCGACGATTCGGTTCACAGGGGAGCTTGAAATCGATCTCGGAGGCGTAACGTGTCTGTTACGGCAGGTCGAGAATGACCATTCACGGGGCAGCGCGCTCGTCTTTGTACCGCAAGACCGTGTTCTGTTCTTAGGGGACGCTATGTACGCCGACATCTTTTCTGCCAAATGGAACTATACGGTGGAGCAGACGACCCGGTTACTGGATGTTATCGCCGAGTACGACGCTGACTATTACGTCTGGTCGCACGGCGAAGCGATGCCGAAGGATGCGTTTGAGCAAGAGGTACACGTCTTACGCCACATCATCGAAGTGACAAAACAAGCAGAAGGACATGTATCCGAGATGCGCCGGCTGTATCGTGAGCTGGTCGGACGGGACTTGACGACAGACGAAGAAGAAACACTCGTCTTTTTTGCAAATGGTGCGAAAAAATAATTAAAACAGCAGGTGCTGAACAGAACATTCGAGAATTCCTTAGGTATAAGATAGAAAAAAATGGATTTTAGCAAAGGAGTTCTCGTAATGGATCGTAAGCCCGAAGATCGGAATGAAACGGCCAATCGTGTGTTTTTTGGCACAGCTAATATTTTCACGGTCCTTGTAGTGATTGGCTTTGCCTTATATCTGCTGTATCAATTTTTTGTGAAATGACGGATCATCCTGGAGTCCAGGGTGATTTTTTTCGTTTTAGGGGAGTGCAACGGAACCAGATATTGGGTAATTCAATACAAAGGACAAAATGAACTTTACGAAAAGGAGGCACTTCCCCATGAAACGCATCCAGATTGCCGACTTTGACCGTCGTATGCCGCCGCTTGAATTACGTGAAATGGACGACTATTATGAAACGATGTTTGTTCCCGACTATGATGAGGTGTATCAGTCAAACGAGATCCGAACGATTCAACTGGCTGATATTTATGTGAATTTAGCGATGACAAAAAGTGAGGCCCGGCTCGTTTCGGCTTTGTTCTTAAAACCGGTCGAGGTGGCAGATATCGTATCGTGGATGCAACTGTACACGATCAGTTTCGCGATCTCTGACGCATCCGGTTACTACGTGGAACAGGCGGATGAAATTTTAGAAATTGTGTTGTATCAAGGGAATCCAATCGTCATTGCAACCAGAGGAATAGACCGGTTGTATTATGACACCGAAGGAGCAATCGAGATGCGTCGGGAATCGAGTGAAGTGATGGGAAAAAAGCCATTGCTGTATTTGAACGGTGAGGCATGGTTTGGCGTGCCGCGCCTTGAATTTAATCCGAATCAAGATGAACTGCATGTCAACGGAACATTTTTATTTGCCGACTATATGGATGTTTATCAGGGGCGGGTCGGTTTTTTCCGGAACACCGATCCAGCATTACCGATTGTGCTGTTGGTCGGAGAAGCCATCATCGAAATGGAACTGACCGAAAATGCAGACGGAAGTCGTGTCTTAGTCATTGAACAGCCGTATGATGAAGCGTGATGCGAATTGAAAATGCGTGATCCAAAAAGCCGTGACAGTAATTTTTATACAGGCAACTGACAGTTTCCAAGAATCTCCGCCCGAACAATGAAATCCCTTACAAAATATGCGAGAATAAGAAAAGAGACAGCATGGAAGGGATGCGGGGAGAACATGGTCAAAGAGATGCCACGAAATTCGAAATGGATGCGATCCTACAACCGTGCGCTCGTATTACGTTTGATTCGGATGCATCAGCCGATTTCACGCGTGGAATTGGCACAACAGACAAAATTGACGAAACCAACCGTTTCGAATATCGTCGGAGAACTGATTGCGGATCAGTTGGTGACGGAACGTGAGTTAGGCGTCTCGAACGGTGGACGAAAACCGATTTTATTGGAACTGGTGGCGACAGAACAGTATGTCATCGGAATTGATGCGACGAGTCACCGTTTTATCGGTGTGATTGCTGATTTGAGTGGGAATACGATTCATGAAGTGGAAGCAGTTGGTCAATTTGATACAAATGACGACATGATTGAAGCCGTCATTCGTTTGTGTGATGAATTGATTCAGGCGACGAATCAGGTCGGAACGATTCACGGGATCGGAATTTCCGTTCACGGGATGGTGAATCCGGAAACCGGCGTCATCCTGTTTGCACCACGTTTTCATCTGCATGACGTCGCCTTAAAAAAACATTTGGAAGAACGGTTTGCGTATCCGGTCTTCATCGAAAATGACGTCCGGGCACTCGCTTCGTTTGAATTGTTGTTCGGAGAAGGCGTCGGAGTCGATCAATTTTTCTACCTGTACGCGGGAGAAGGAATCGGGGGCGCTTATGTCCTCGACGGGAAATTGATTGACGGTGAAAATCATATCACCGGGGAAGTTGGTCATATGCGCCTCGATTTAGACGGTCCGATTTGTTCATGCGGGAATCGGGGATGTCTCGAAGCACTCGCTGGTGAAAAAGCATTGTTACGGGATTTCGAAGCGATTGATCCACAAGTCAAGACGTTGACCGAACTCCGGAAACGCCTGACAGAGGAAGACCCCTATGCGAAAGCAGCGTATCACCGGGCAGGGGAATACATCGGCATCGGTGTCCTGAACACGATTCACTTGTTGAATCCGAAGCGGATTCTGCTTGGCGGTCCGATGTTTGAATTGGCTCCATCCATCGTCAATCAGATTAAGGAACGTGTTGCGCATACGGCCTTGACGACGGCTTCACGTGAAACCGATGTCAAAATGGTCCCGTGGAGTGAAAAACAGGGAGCGCTCAGTGCAGCGGCCTTGGCTACCAACAGTATCTTTCAAACGATTTAAAAAAGGCTTGTTCGTTTTTGGTCGAGGACCGGAATCGGACAAGCTTTTTTTGCGGTTTCCTCAAAAAATAAAAATTTTTATGAAACCGTTTACAAAATAAAATCATCTGTGCTATAGTTTTCTTAAAGTTAGATAATAAATTTAATTTACTAAGTTTTCATCAACCAGTGGAGGTGGATGCAGACCGGCAGGGACCGGTGAAGCTGAACCAAAAGAAGGAGGCGTCGCGCAGATGGAAACAGAAGATTTATGGGTTTCCTACCGTGAAGCTTTCGGGCGTTACGGAGCAATCCGTGGCTTTTATGTGGACCGTTTAACAGAACAAATGACGGAACAGAAACCGGGAGATGAGCGAACTGCGAATCAAGACGGCGTTCTTGTTCGTCCACGACAGGATGGGGTCTTTCAATTTCGGATGTCGTCTGTACAAGGGGTGCTGACGATTCGTTCTTCGGAACTTCATATTCGAAAAAATGAGAGCGGATACATTGAATTACGGGCGTTGATGCAACAAATGCGTACAGCCGGCTGTTTGACACTCGGCGGTGAGTTTTACTTATTCGTCGCCGGTGAAGTCGATACGTTAGAGTACCGTCTCCGGCTGATCGCACGTGTTCTGATTCAACTCCAACGAATGCCGATCGGAACCGATGTCATTGAACATTGGTGTCAACAGGCATGGGACGAAGGACAGCAGCTTAAAAAACATGCTTGACCACTCACACATACAAAGGGGATCACTCACATGAAATTCAAAAAA
>CABFOE010001550.1_pt1 | contig 16384 bp, 17 predicted proteins | sample 3521981 | NCBI WGS metagenome assembly CABFOE01 (sample SAMEA5312457, study PRJEB27640) | indoor metagenome | biome: indoor environment; feature: uncontrolled; material: polymer tiles stone | place: Germany | collected 2014-07-07 | reverse complement strand
CAAGTGAAGGGCGATAACGTCCAAACGGTTTCAAGCGACGTCAAAGCAGACGTCGAAAAAATCGACTTGCCCGACGGTGTCTCGTTAACGAGTGGTGGCGGAAACGACGATACGGTCGAAATCTTCCAATCGCTTGGTATTGCCATCGTCGTCGCCATCGGACTTGTCTACTTGACGATGCTGATCACGTTCGGAAAAGCACGGATTCCGTTCATCATCTTGTCATCGCTCATCTTCGTTCCGATCGGCTCACTCGTTACCTTGTTCTTGGCAAACGAGCCGTTATCCGTCAGTGTCATGATTGGTTTCTTGATGCTCATCGGTATCGTAACGACCAATGCCATCGTTCTCGTCGACCGGATTGGACAGAACATCACACGTGGTTTACCGATCCGCGAATCGTTGATCGAAGCTGGTAAAACACGACTTCGCCCAATCTTGATGACAGCATTCGCAACCATCATGGCCCTTGTTCCGCTGGCACTCACTACGTCATCCGGCACATTGATTTCAAAAGGTCTCGCCTTGACGGTCATCGGTGGATTAACGACTTCAACGCTCTTGACGTTGATCATTGTCCCTGTCGTCTACGAACTGTTCTTCTTCAAAAAAGTGAAAAAAGAACGTCAGTCCTAACAAAAAATCCTTCTCTCATTTATGAGGGAAGGATTTTTTTGATTATTTCTCAAGCACTTCATCAGTTCGATCAATCGTTCCGTTATGTTTAGCGACAAGACCGTCCAGTACAGACGGTTCAAATTCTTCACCAATCGCAATGATTCCTGTTTTTCCGGGTGGAATCACACCGAGTGTACGTTTAAACGTTTCCTGGACGGCTTGATTTTCTTTTAAATCCTTTGAGCCGCCAATCAACATCCCTGTCATCGAGCCTAACAGAATGCCGAACGGTCCTCCGAGAATCCCGACGGCCATCCCAATTAAAGAACCTTTGAAAGCTTTATTCGAGCCGCTTAAATCGACCGCATCTTCAAACGAAAACGCTCCGCTTTCACTTCGTTTAATGACAGCGATTTGTTCAAAATCAACTTGACCGTTGGCATGATACTTTTTCAGTTCACTGAACACTTGATACGATGTCGCCTCTTCTTCGAATGTAAAGGTAATGATATGATGCTTCTCTTCTTTTTTAGCCACAGCTTCCACCTCTTTCACAAAAGACAGACCGCAACCGTTGACGATGAGTGACACACCATTTATTTACCATTCGTCGCTTGAAACGAAACCTGTTACGGCGTCATCGGTTTCCCCGGTTCCAACTTGTAGTATTCTTCCATCGTCAAGCCGCTCACCTTCAACTGGGCAGCAAGCGTCGCCCCGACATAACGAAAATGCCAGCTTTCATACGTATAGCCGGTCCATGATTCTTTACCGAGCGGATAGCGGAGATGGAACCCGTAACGGTGGGCATTCGCAGCCAGCCACTTTGCCTCTTTTGTACTCGAGAAGCTGAACTTCGCATATTTGGAAGAGTCTGCTCCGCCGATATCGAAACCAAGTCCTGTCTGATGCTCACTTCTCCCGGGTTGTGCACTGTACGTACTTGCTTTTTCAAAACCGTCCCGTGCCACATACTTGTCAAACAGAGCTTTTTGATAGGCATACGAACGGTATGTACTGAATGCAACCAAGGTGATTTTTTCTTTTTTGGCAGCGAGCTTCATCTTTTCAAAGGCAGCTCGCGCCACCGTACTCTCACCGGGAGCATACGACGAACGGAGTGGGTAATTCGGATTGACGATCAACGTCTTGCCGATGCGTAATCCGCCGATTTGTTGATCGGTCAGCAAATATTTCGAGCTGGCATAACCCGTCTTCGTTCCATATCGCACTTTCGACCACGTTCCAAGTCGGCTGATCTCGTTTACATAGACGCCCGTCGGAATGATCGCAACGACTGCTTTTTCCGTCGATGCACCGGCCCGAAGGTTAAGAGGTGTTTTCGCTTGACGGTAACTCGAAGCATCTGCCGCGAGAGAAAAGCTGACCGTTGACGTGACGACCGCTAATAAAACGAGCATCGTTTGTTTCATCTTTTTCATGGTTCGTATAAACTCCTTTTTTCAAGAACAGGGTAATGAATCTTTGATTTTAGAATAACATTCATTTCAAGACGTCACCATTTTTTGTTCATGGTGTAATCAAAATGAATTAATTCCCTGTTTTATTCAAATGAATGCGTTCTCGATGATTGAATCTCGTCTGGTTCGGGTAAATATCGGTTGTATGCGTTTTCTTTGAATAATGATTGGCATCAGTCAAGGGGGCGAATCTTCATGACCATTTTAGATGGGGTATTCATCGCCGTCTCCGTATTTTGGTTACTCGAACTGTTTCTTTTTCGAAACCGGCAGAAAGAACCGTCTCCACTTGAAGAACGACGAAGTTTTTATTCCATTTTGGCTACTTTAGTCGTTACGATTCTGTTGTCCATTTTGTTCAGCAGATCAGAACCATCCGTCCTATTACAACAAATCGGACTCACCTTCTTAAGTATTGGGGTTCTGTTGCGTTATTGGGGGATTTATCATTTGAAACATCAATTTACCCGTCACGTTGCAGTCAATCCGGGAGATCAACTCGTCAGTACAGGTCCTTATCGTGCCTTGCGTCACCCGCTTTACACCGGTTTACTTTTCATCACGGCCGGCTTTCCCCTGTACTTCGGACACTTGATATTGACGTTATTCGCGACAGTGCTGATGTTTTTTGCTTTATTACACCGCATTCGAATCGAAGAACGGCTGTTAACCGAAGGCTTCGGACCGGCTTATACTGCATGGGCACGTAAAAGAAAACGATTAATTCCGTTCATTTACTAAGACATAAGGAGATGTGATTTTTTTGAAAAAACAAGCTGTAGTCATTGGAGCAGGTTTAGCAGGTATGTCCGCCGCAATTCGCCTCGCAGGAGACGGATACAACGTCACGATGCTTGAGCAAAACGGAAATGTTGGCGGGAAGTTGAACCAACGGAGTGGTCAAGGGTTCACCTTTGATACCGGTCCATCCATCTTGACAATGCCTTGGGTGCTCGAACAACTCTTTACGAGTGTGCATCGTCGCCTGGACGATTACTTAGAAATTGAACGAATCGAACCGCAATGGCGGACATTTTTCGAAGACGGGACACAGCTCGATGTCAAAGGCGATTTGCCGGGGATGCTCGAAGAGTTTAAAAAAGTCTCTGATCAAGCTGACTTCGTCGAACTGTTCAGCTATTCGAAAAAAATGTATGATCTCTGCTTAGACAGCTTCTATAAATATAGTCTCGAAGATTTAAAAGACTTAAAAAAATACCATACGATGTCAGAATTACTGAAGATGGATCCGCTTAATACCGTTGCAAGCGGTACAAAAAAACATCTCAATAACAAGTATCTCGAACAGTTGTTCAACTATATGGTCATGTACGTCGGATCCAATCCGTACGAAGCACCTGCTGTCTTCAATCAAATGATTTATGTTCAGATGGGGCTCGGCATCTATTACGTCAAAGGCGGCATGTACAATATCGCCCGTGCGATGAAAACAGTCCTCGATGAACTCCGTGTGACAGTTCACGTCAATACACCGGTTGAGCGGGTCGTCACGGAAGGAAAACGCGCGATTGGCGTGGAAACGAAAGACGGTACTTTCTATCCGGCTGATGTCGTCGTGTCGAATCTTGAAGTCATTCCGACGTATCAGCGTCTCGTTGCTGACAAAAAAGGACCAAAACAGGCTAAAAAACTAAATCAATCGTTTGTCCCATCTGTCTCAGGTCTTGTCCTCCTCCTTGGTGTTAACCGGGAATACAAAGACTTAAAACATCATAACTTCTTCTTCTCCGACGATCCGGAGCGTGAATTCGCGCAAATGTTCAAGGACGGTGTACCACCGGAAGATCCAACGATTTATGTCGGTGTTTCGTCTAAATCCGATGCTTCGCAGGCGCCAGAAGGAAAGGATAACTTGTTTGTCCTGACACACGTTCCGCCTCTGACGAAACAAGGTGGAGAAACCGATTGGGATGCTTACCGCGAAGTTGTTCTCGACAAGCTGGAACGCATGGGGGTAACCGATTTACGTGAAGCGATCGAGTTCGAATACCGTTTCACACCGGAAGATTTACAATCGTTGTACGGTCCAAATGGCGGCTCCATTTATGGAGTGGCTGCCGACCGGAAAAAGAATGGTGGATTCAAAATCCCATCGAAAAGTGATCTGTATGAAGGGCTCTATTTTGTCGGTGGATCGACGCATCCGGGCGGAGGCGTACCGATGGTCACATTGTCTGGTCAGCTCACGGCTGATTTAATCCAGAAACATGAAAATCCCGTCAAAGCGTGATAACTAATAAAACAGGAGACCGTCCCTTACGAGGGATGATCTCCTGTTTTTATTTTGATGATGAAGCTAGGGATACTTCTTCGATTTGAAGACATGTCTCGCCGTCAAATACTAAACGATAAACGGCTGGCATCGCTAAACGCGACCAAAAAGAATAATCGTATGCCGGATCAAAATGTTGCATCAACAACACCATGATATTCCCGTGTGTCCCGACGACAACTGTCTCATTTGTGTGTTTCCTGACCAACTGCTGCGCACCTGCAACAACACGGTGCTGTGCGATGTCGTTTGATTCTCCGCCGTATGGATTTTTGTCCGGGTGATTCCAGACGTACTCGACAGCTTGCTGAAAATCATCCAGTTGACCGGGAGCCAGTAATCGTTCTTGAAATGCTTCCGCCTCCTCGATCGGCAGTCCATAGTGTTCCGCTACCGGTTGAACGGTTTCAATTGCCCGCCGGTACGGACTCGCATAAATGTAATCCGGTTGAACCTCTCGAAAAAGTGCAATCAGTTGTTTGGCGTCAGCCGTGCCCCGCTTGGATAAAGGTCGTGCTTTTTCGTCCGGTGAATAGGTTGAATGAGCATGCCTTACTAAATAGATGGTTGTCATGGTGTCTCCCTTCTCAACTCTCAGTTGTTGCTTCGAGCAATCGATACCCCACTCCACGAACCGTCTCTAAGTGAACATCGATTGGAAACCCGGCACGGCGTAATTTTTCGCGCAGGTGGCGGATATGTGAATCGATGGTTCGGGGTTCGATTGATTGATCATCTCCCCACAGTGAAAGGACGAGCTGCTCTCTCGATAAAATACGATTCTTCGAGCCGAGCAATTTCCCCAACAGTTGAAATTCCGTTTTGGTCAGGAGAATTTTTTGCTGTTTGAATTCACAACGGTACGCAGCAGCATCATAAGACAGTCCATGAAATGTCTCTTGTTCCTGTTTGACTCGACCAATCAATAGTTCGATCCGTGCCAGTAGTTCTCCTTCATGGATTGGTTTCGCGACATAGTCATCTGCCCCTACTTCATGCCCTCGTAAAATGTCCTCTTTTTGATTACGTGCTGTCACCATGATGATCGGAAAATCAGCAACCTGTCGGATTTTTTGGCATAATATCCACCCATCCATTTCAGGCATCATGACATCCAATAAGGCCAAGTCGATCGGTACGGTTCGAACCAGCTCTAACGCTTTTTGGGCTGAATCGACCAAATGACAGGTATGCCCATAAGGTGCCAGATATAACTTCATCAATTGAAGCATCCGTGGTTCATCATCTACGATTAATATTCGTGCCATTTTTTCACGCCCTCCATTGAACTGTGACGCATGTCCCGGCATGCCATTCGCTTTTTATGTCGAGTGTCGCATCATGCGCTTGGACGATTGCCGTCGCAATCGTTAACCCGAGACCCGATCCGCCGCGGCTTCTGGAGCGTGATGGTTCACTCCGGTACAAGCGTTTTTTCACATGCGGCAATGCCTCTTCGGAAATCCCTATCCCCGTATCTTTTACTATAAAATATGCTCCGGTCTCATTTTTTCCATAGCTGACCTCAATTTTACCGACCTCTGTATACTTCCGGGCATTATCGAGCAAATTTAACAGGACTTGACCAAGCCGGACTTGATCTCCCATTACGGTTACAGGATGACCTGACACCACAAAACGCAGTCCCTTTTCTTCAATCGCCGGTCGCATTTTGTCGGCAATCGATAAAATCACCTCGTCAAGTGCAAGCGGCAAACGATCGACCGAAAATTGATTTTCGTCCAGACGAGCAAGTAACATCAAGTGTTCGATCAGTTGGCTGAGGTGATTACTTTCTTCCTTGATAATGGAAAGATACATCGTTTTGTCAGAGTCGGGCAAATCGGGACGACTCAAAATATCAGCGTACCCTTTGACATACGTCAGTGGCGTTCGCAATTCATGCGAGATGTGTGCTAAAAATTCTGTGCGTTCACGGTTTACGTAGTCGAGATCTTTTGCCAGTTGGGTAATGGATCGTGCCAATGCACCCAGTTCATCTGAACGCTCAATCGGTAAATCCACTTCCAGGTTTCCGTCCCTCAACTTTGCGGTCGCCCGTTCCATGTTAATCAGCGGTTTCGAGATTAAACGTGTACAGAGCGCTACCGTGACCAGTGATAGCAGGACCGCGATGATTCCCACCTGAATGAACTGTTGCTGCAACGGTTTGACGACTTGTTGAATCAATCTTTCAGGAGCAAACATAAAAACATGCCCGCGATGACTGCCCGCAATGGTGATCGGACTATCTGTCATCAAAAAGTTTCCATGCTCCATTGGCGTCTGTAGCACTAAATCCTTTCGTTGATCTTGAAATTCAGTATGCGTCAATTCTGTTTTCATTTCTTCCGTTAAACGATTGGAAGATTTCAGGATTTTTCCCTTTTGATCGGTCACGACGACAGTAAATTCAGAAGCAGATTCCATTAAACTGACATGATCAATCGTTTCTTGATCAAATGACTTTTCCAAAACGTCTCGATGCGTATTTCCGCGATTCAATAATCCGGACAACACTTCATCGGTACGTTGATTCACAAGATTTAAATACAACGTACTAAAAAGAATACTCCCTATCAGAAAGAGCGCTGTGAAAAACAGCAGACCGATGTAATGAGAAATATGCCGCATACTCCCCCTCCTTATCTTCCTTCTGCTAAGTATAAGGATTTTTGATTCGAAAATGTGTGTCAGGACACAGGAAATACAAATCGTCACGCTTTCTGCACGGTTTTTGCACACGCAACGGGTATAGTCGTAATGTAATCAGATTCATACAGGAGGTACATTCATGAAGAAACAACTGTTTGTTACAACACTGGCTCTCACTGCCATTTTAGGTCTCGGTGCTTGTGGAACCGACTCTGATTCCTCCGGTTCGCACGACATGCATGACGCCGATAAAAGTAGCTCACATGATGGAATGATGCATTCAAGTGACGGAAAGGTTCCAGAAGGAATCAAACAAGCTGAAAATCCGAAGTTCGAGGATAACAGTAAAGTCATTCTTGCTTCTGATCATATGCAAGGGATGGATGGCGCGAAAGGGACGGTCGTCGACGCCTTCGACACAACGGTCTATGCGGTCAGTTATACGCCAACGACCGGCGGAAAAAAAGTCACCAATCATAAATGGGTCATCCAGGAAGAACTTAACCCCGTCCCTGCTTCGACTTTAAGTAAGGGAGACGACGTGACACTTGCCGCTGATCATATGAAAGGAATGGACGGTGCTGAAGCTACAATCGACAGTGCGGAACAGACGACGGTCTATATGGTTGATTTTAAGCCGACGACCGGTGGAAAAACCGTCAAAAATCATAAATGGGTCACAGAGGATGAACTTCAGGCAGATAATTAAAAAAAGCCCGCTCATCAAAGGATGAACGGGCTTTTTGGTATGATTCTGACTGGGCTCGAACCAGCGACCTCTACCCTGTCAAGGTAGCGCTCTCCCAGCTGAGCTACAGAATCATGATGCAGTACGTTATGTACTTGCTAGGACATGTATTAATATAGCAAGAAACTAACAATCTGGCAAGTACTTTTCTAAAAAATATGAAAAAGAACGAGAAACGGGACTGAAGCACACCATGCATCCAAAAATACAGGCTTTTTTCAGTCCCGTCTCCTGTTATAAGATCGTTGTTACTTGATCAACCGGTAATCGGAGTGCCGGACGTTTTTTCGCATTTTCAACTGCTTTACCAACAGCAATCAACATGACGGGCACATAACGCTCATCCGTGATGAACGTATCCGTAAAGGCTTGATGGTTGAAGCCACCCATTGCGAGCGTCGATAATCCCTTCGCTCCCGCAACCAACATGAGTTGCATCGCAGCCAGGCTCGCATTCGACATCGCTGCATCTCGGGCATAGGCTTCGCTTTGATAAGCTCCCTCGACTTGTCCTTTAATGGAATCAAACAGATCTTCTGTCATTCCGCCCGCCTCGACTGCCGGTCCGTATACGGGATTGTAGTTCCGGTTTGCCTGCAGATCCCCGAGTACTGCAATGACGACTGAAGAGGAACTGACGGCCGGTTGATTATAAGCAATCGGAGCCAGTTGTTGTTTCGCTTCTTCTGAATGGAATGCTAAGAAATGCCAGTGTTGCAAGTTCCAGGCACTTGGTGCAGCTGTCGTCAATTCAATTAGTTCTTCTACTTCCGTTTGCGAAAGCGTAAAGGTTTCATCGTAATGACGAACTGATCGGCGTTCTGTCAAAAGCGATAGTGTTTCGGTTAATGTTTGATTCATGATAATCCCCCTTAAAATACATCTGTTTACTTTGTTATCGTATCATCCTCTGTGCCAGCTGTCATATGACAAGACTTGTTTAACCGCCTTCTGTTATAAAACAATAATTGACATCAACAGACTGTACTAGTACAATAAAATTATTCAAGTGCTACCCACTGACACAACGAGGACTAAGAGGAGGAATATAATCATGGAACAACCCCTGTATCAAGAGACGTCTCCAGAATTTTACCGCCAACTTCCCGTCAAAACCTGTTCACATTGCGGAAAAGAAATGGACGAACAGTGTGAATCGTATAAAACAGAGTGCGATGAGTGTGCAGTAACGGAACATTAAGAGGCAACAGCACGAAAAAGAAGAGCGGACGCACGATGCGTCCACTCTTCTTTTTTCTATGTGTGAATGGTGGATTGTTTAATTTTTCACTACGGACAACTGTTTGATGAGCAATGGATCGTAAAGGTGTCCGATGCCAGATTGCTGAACTCACGCAGATAATGAAGATAGTGGTTGCCGCCGTAGTTATACCGTTTGTTGTACATCCTCACCACAACAAGTTGTTGTTCTGGTACAACGAGTAAAAGTGGACCTGTATTTCCAAGAATTTGATAGGACCCCTTTGGCACATGTTCCCCGATCTCACTTCTGTCCTTTGCTTCGTCTTGTACATACCAAAACAATCCATTGTCAGGAAGTCGTGCATCATCATACTGCAGATTTTGAATGGATGTACAAAGTCGAATGACTTCTTCCGGGACTACTTGAATCCCTTGATGTCGTCCCATATTCAGGTGCAGGTTTCCCCATATTGCCAATTCTCTTGCGGTGGTATGCAGATTTGAACCCATTCCGTCAGCAGAAGGATAAAGCTGAAAATCTGCCGCATGTTCAGGATCATCGATGACTTTAACTAAAGTGTCCGACACCTCCGTCGACCATTCGGTGTACTTAAACCCTAACGGAACAAAAATCCGCTCTCCTAACAGTCGAGGGAAATCATATCCGTAGAGATGCTTAAAAAGTTCGGTCATGATTTTGACATTGATTCCACGATAGGCCCACCCTTCACCAGCAGCGAACTCCCTGTAAATTGATCCGTCAGCTCGTTCATTCAATCCATGCGAATGCGTGACCAGATGGCGAATGGTCGTACCTTGAACGACCCCCGTATCATACGTATTCAAATAGTGTGAGATCAAATCGTCCAGACTGTGGATTTTCTTTTCATACAAGGCGAAACCGATGGCGAATGCCAGGTAACTTTTACGGGCGGAAGCGATATTGAACATGGAATTTATATGAATCGAGTTCGAGTCCTTATTGGAATGAAACCCTTCATAATGCTCCAGAATGATGTTGTCATGCTGCATGACAAGCAACGCAGCCGCACTGCTGTGATTCCGCTCCTTGATGTCACTTACATACGAAATTAGCTGACGGTATGACGCTTGCAAATGAACAACGCTCCTTTCCGATTCTTAATCAAGTATTCGCTCTCCTCGTCGTACTTCCTCTACATGTCTTGATATTGCTTGAATATAAAATAAAGACACCAATTCGTCTGATTTGTGATGCGACACTTCACGTTAAGGGCTTTGTACCATTCCTGTTTTACATACAGAAAAACACCCTTCTTCTATTTAAAATGAGTTTTTTCAAAAAACAGACCACTCAGTCATCTTTTTGTAATATTTTTGTTACAAATGAAATAGACAAAATGTTACAGTTAACTCATAAGGTTTTCCGCAAAGGAGCTCAGACAGCGATGGACTCATACAACTCAGGTAATCCAATCGGACTTGGTCCAAGACAACGTAAACAAAAACGAAAATATCTTGCGAAGCTTTTTATTTTTCTAGCCCTTCTGTTGCTTCCGATCGGCGGTTATGTCATTTATCAATACCTCGGTTCAAACCAACAGCAAACTGCCGTAAAGTCCGTGCAATCATTAAGTGAAGTCCCGGTTGCAAATCTCGACAAAGCACGTGTCGAAAAATGGAACGGCATTACTAAAAAAGTGGCTTACCTGACTTTTGAAGATGGTCCGACAGCATTGACGTCAGATATTTTACAGTCTTTAAAGGAACAAAATGCCAAAGCAACGTTCTTTTTGATCGGTCCAAACATCGATCAGCAACCGGATGTGGTGCGTACGATGTCAAACGACGGTCACTACATCGGATTACACAGTGAAACGCATGACTACGATACGTTGTATAAAAAGAAGCAATATGTTCCCGAAATGCTGCGTGTTCAAAAACAAATCAAGCAACTGACGGGTCATGCCCCCCTTCTGACACGTCCGCCGTACGGTTCGTCTCCCGGTATCACGAAATCAATTGCGAAAGAAATGGAACAATCAAATCTTCGGGCCTGGGATTGGTCAATCGATTCGATGGATTGGTACTATAAGGACAGCGCCAAGGAAGTTGCTAAAACAGTCATTGACCGGGCGGAGGATCCCGTCGAAATCATCCTGTTACACGAACAACCGCAAACGTTGCGCGCATTACCGGCAATCCTTGCAGGTCTCAAGAAAAAAGGTTATCAATTCTCGATTTATGATGAAGACTTCCATATTCCCTATAATTTTGCGAAATACCCAAATCTGTAAGGAGCTACGATAATGAAAAAACGGACGTTTTTAGCTAGTGGTTTGACCGGTCTCAGCATCCTTCTACTCAGTGCCTGCTCGACTGATCCGGCTTCCTCGATCTACGACCGGTTGGAAGAACAAGCTCAACTCGAACAAAAAGCAGTACCGATCGCGGAGCAACGAACACGACAAGATGAAGTTTCTGTTAATACGTATCAGGCAGTGTTAGAGGCCGGAGCCGACGACATCAAACGTGCTCAAAATGAACGTGATGAATTGTCTACTTTGAATCAAGAACGGGTTGATTTATTAAAACAAGAACAAAAAGTTCGGAGCCGTGCGTTCGAAGAGTTCGATCGACAGGAATTGGCGGATGAAATAGCGACCTTACCGGCTGCTGCCAAAAAAGAGGGGACGGCGTTACTGGATATTTTTGATCAGCGAAAAAAAGCCTTTAATACCTTTTTGAAGCGTTACGAAGCGGCGATCGCCTCTGAAAAGAAAGTGCTTTCCTACTTGACCGAAAAACCAAATTTCGTTAAGATTGATGAAGCAACAGCCGATTTAAACCGGACTTCTCGTCAAGCGACAGACGCTTTAAAGACGTTTAACCAATTGACAGTCCGTTACAACAAATTAAAGCCGACCTTTTATGACAAGGCTGGACTCAACATTAAATAACTCACACAGGTTGCAACCAAACCCTGTCCAAAAAACCTGGACAAGGCCCCGTTGCAACCTTTTTTGTGCGTTCTAAAACATGGAGGAATCTGTATGAACCGTTCAAAAGCAACACTTTTTGTCCTAATCGGCGCCATCAGTTACGGCGTCTTATCGACCATTGTCAAGCTGGCTTACAGCGCCGGTTTTGACTCTGCCGCTGTTTCCGGCAGTCAGTTCTTTTTCGGCTGGCTGATGATTTTCATCTTAGCCTTACTGACCAAAAATTTACGTTTGTCTCCCGCTACTGCACTTACCTTGATGGCAATCGGGATTTCCAGCGGAACGACCGGATATCTATATTATCAAAGTCTGCAAACCGTTTCCGCTTCCGTCGCCATTATCCTACTGTTCCAATTCACATGGATTGGAGTCGTCATTGATTCACTTCTGACAAGACGTCTTCCGTCACGTCCGCATTTCCTATCCGCCCTATTGTTGATTGGCGGGGCCATCTTAGCCAGTGCGGCATATTCCAGTGCCCTTGATCTTCGGGGAACGCTGTTCGGACTCGGCGCGGCTGTCAGTTTCTCGATCTTCCTGCTCGCAAGCGGTCGTGTCGCGAACCACGTCCCGGTCATCAAAAAGAGCTTTTACATGATGACGGGCGGCTTAGCGTTTGTGATGATCATGTATCCACCGACGACGTTCTTGACGACAGCGAACTTTGAACAGGGATTGATTTGGTACGCTCTCCCACTCGGCCTCTTTGCTTTAATTTTGCCGCCACTGCTGTTTGCTGCCGGAGCACCTCACCTCAGTCCGGCAAGTGTTTCGTTGCTTGGCGCAGCGGAACTGCCGACCGCGGTCATCTGTTCAGTCCTGATTTTAGGGGAACACCTCGCGGCTTCACAATGGATCGGGATCGTCATCATCCTGATCGGGATCTTTTATCCCATCTATGTCAGCAGCCTCAAACAAACAACCACGTCCACTCAACGCCAAAACGACCTTTCCTGATTCGTCAGGAAAGGCCGTTTTTTTATGATCATTTTTGTCGTTTCATGGCATCTGCGACGAATTCAACATCCGTACCAATGATGATCTGGACATTTTTCGCCCCCATCTTCATGACACCTTTTGCACCCGCTGCTTTGATTGCCGCTTCGTCTATGATACTGGCATCTTTTACTTGCAGACGAAGACGTGTCGCACAGTTATCAATCGCCGTCACGTTCTCTGTTCCTTGTAGCCCTGCAAAAATCCGGGCTGCTTGTTGCTCGTACTTATCATCCGAAACGTCTGCTACAAGTCCGGCGTCTGTGACGAGCGTCTCATCTTCACGACCTGGTGTCTTCAGATCAAACTTCGTGATCATGAAGTAGAACAGGAAGTAGTAGATGACCGCGAACGCGAGACCGACCAGAAGTAACAATAACGGTTTCGTTGCGATTCCGAAGTTTAAGACATAGTCGATGAAACCTGCCGAGAAGGAGAAGCCGTGCAGAATACCGAGCAGGTTGACGACCGCCATCGAAACTCCTGTCAAGACCGCATGAATGACATAAAGCACAGGTGACAAGAACATGAATGAAAACTCGATCGGCTCTGTGATTCCCGTTAAGAACGACGTTAATCCCAAACCAATCATTGCCCCTGCGACTGCTTTCCGGTTCTCTTTGCGGGCAGCCATGACCATGGCTGCTGCCGCTGCCGGCAAGGCAAACATCATGATCGGGAAAAAGCCGGCTTGGTAGATTCCAGCTGTAGGATCGCCTGCGAAGAAGCGGGCAATATCCCCGTTCGCAATTGTTCCGTCGGCTTTCTCATAGGAACCAAAAACAAACCAGAAAATATTATTTAAGACATGGTGCAGACCAACAGGAATCAACAGACGGTTGAAGAAACCAAACAGTGCGGCTCCACCTGCTCCGAGGCTGACCATCCACTCTCCTGCATTGTTAATGCCGTCTTCAATGAATGGCCATAAGTAACCGAAGATAAACGCCAAGACCAACATCGCTGCTGATGTGACGATCGGAACGAAACGACGTCCACCAAAGAAAGCCAACCAATCCGGTAATTTGATATTATAGAACCGGTTGTATAACAGTCCGGCGACGATACCGGCAATGATTCCGCCGAAGACGGCCATGTTGACCATCGAACCTAACGTCGCCTGATTCGCAATGGACGTCAAGGTGGCTCCGTCGACTTTGGTCGAGGAGTCATTGACAATGGCGGCAATCGCATCATACTTTGCCTGAATCTGGGCATCCGAATAATCCTTGTTCATGGAGTCGACACCGGTCTTTAAAACCAAGTAACCGACGGCTCCGGCTAAACCGGCTGCCCCGCTTGCGTCAATCGATAAACCGATCGCTACACCAATCGCAAAAATCAGCGGAAGGTTATCAAAAATCGCTCCGCCGGCTGCCACCATCAGCGGAATGTCCAACATATCCGCTGAACCAAGTCGAAGGACAATTCCTGCGGCCGGTAGAACGGCGATCGGTAGCATTAACGCTTTACCGATTCGTTGTAAAAACTGCAACATATACTTCACCCTTTCTAAATAAAAACAAATAATGACATGACGATGAAAACGCTTTAACACTTATTATTATTCCACATACACATATAAATGACTAGACCTTTATACAAATTTTTAAAATAAAAAAAGATCCCTTGTGTAAGGGACCTTGTACGTATCAATTAACGACGGTTTGTATCGTCAAGATTTTGTTGAACGTTCCCGACTGTTTTTTTCGCGTCGCCTTTAAATTGATCTTTTTTACCTTCGCGTTCTGTTGATTTATCTCCTGTTGCTTTCCCAAGCGCTTCTTTCGCTTTACCGGCAACTTTATCAACTAGACCATCCACTTTTTTGTTTAATCCGCTATCGTTTGACATATTCATTACCCCCTATTTTTTAACCGCATAATAGTATGTTCCCACGTCAGACAGAATCAAACCTAAAACTCCCTGCAGTTTCCTGCAGAGAGTTTGTTTTCATTGGGCGACGGAAATGCCAAGCACTTGTTCAATCCGTTCAAATGCCCAATCCAATTCTTCTTTTGTAATGACGAGTGGTGGTGCAAATCGGATGACCGTATCGTGTGTTTCTTTACACAGCAATCCTTTTTCTTTTAACGCTTCACAATACGGACGCGCCGCTTCCGTCAACTCGACGCCGATAAACAAACCACGTCCCCGGACATCCTTGATTAAGGGATTATCGATTTCTTTCAGACGGTTCATGAAATACGTTCCCAGTTCTAATGAACGTTCCGGTAATTTCTCTTCTTCCAATACTTCCAGTGAAGCGACGGATACCGCACAAGCCAACGGATTACCACCAAAGGTTGAACCGTGTGATCCCGGATTAAACACATTCAGGATATCGCGATTCGCAGCCACACAAGAAATCGGGAACACACCACCACCAAGTGCCTTACCTAAGATATACATATCAGGTGTGACTTCATCCCAGTCGGATGCGAACCATTTTCCTGAACGACCGAGTCCGGATTGAATTTCATCTGAGACGAGCAATACATTGTGCTCCTTACAGACGTCTTGTGCGTCTTTTAGGAATCCTTCATACGGAATCAGAATTCCTGCTTCGCCTTGGATCGGTTCGACGATGAAGGCCGCTGTATTTTCTGTGATTGCCCCTTTTAAAGCTTCGAGATCGCCGTACGGAATCGTTTTGATGCCCGGTAAGAGTGGACCGAAACCACGTTGATACTCCGCTTCTGTCGACATCGAGACCGCTGTCATCGTCCGTCCGTGGAAATTCCCCTCACAGACGATGATTTCTGCATCACCCGGGATTTGTTTGACTTCATATGCCCAGCGGCGCGACGCCTTGACTGCCGTTTCGACAGCCTCTGCCCCTGTATTCATCGGTAACACCATGTCTTTGCCAGTCAATTGTGCCACTTTTTCATAAAAGAATCCTAGCTGATCGTTATGAAACGCACGTGATGTCAGCGTAATTTTATCCGCTTGACGTTTTAAGGCCTCGATGATTTTTGGATGACGGTGTCCTTGGTTGACGGCTGAATAGGCACTGAGCATATCCATATACTGTCGCCCTTCCGGATCTTTGACAAAGACTCCTTCTGCTTCCGAAATGACGATTGGAAGCGGATGATAGTTGTGTGCTCCGAACTTCTCTGTTTGTGTGATGATTTTTTCTGTTTGGTTCATAAATAAATCCCCCTTCACTTAGAAAACGCTTTCAAAATGATTATAACAGATTATCACGAATAATCTTCAATCGAAATACAGGATTTCTTTGCTTGAGAATTGAATATATTGGGAATAGACAAGACAAGTGAACCGTCAACTCGGATAACTAAAAGGAGTGTGCGCCCGTAATGGATCGTTCGACCATTGATTCCTATGAGATCGTCATGCAAGGGTTTCCTTTACCCGCATTCATTTTAAACGTAGATTTAAC
>CABFOE010000186.1_pt1 | contig 16877 bp, 15 predicted proteins | sample 3521981 | NCBI WGS metagenome assembly CABFOE01 (sample SAMEA5312457, study PRJEB27640) | indoor metagenome | biome: indoor environment; feature: uncontrolled; material: polymer tiles stone | place: Germany | collected 2014-07-07 | reverse complement strand
TGCGGAGAAACGAATTGTTGAATTAAGTACGTGTTCGCACCATGAATCTCTACTCCGTCGAATCCGGCTTCCATTGCACGGCGTGTCGCCTGACCAAATGCTTCGATGATTGCTTCGACTTCTGCTGCTTCCAGTGCACGTGGTGTCATTGCGCCTTCACGTTCTGGTGCTACTGCACTTGCGCTGACGGTTTGTCCGCCGACGAGTTCCGGTGGTGCCATACGACCCGCGTGGAAAATTTGCAGAATCGCTTTTGCGCCTTGATCTTGGATTGTTGTCGCGAGACGTTTCAGGCTCGGAACCAATTCGTCGCGCTCCGCGCCAAACTCATTCGGGAATCCTTGACCGTCTGATGTGACGTTAGCACATGCTGTGATGACTGTACCGACTCCACCTGAACGTGCTGCGTAATAGGCAAGCTCCGCTTCTGAAACTTCACCGTTTTCTTCTGCCGCGTAGTTCGTCATCGGCGCCATCATAATCCGGTTTTTAAGGGTCACTCCGTTTGGAAGTGTAAACGTATCAAACATCTTTTCATTAGCCATTGAAGCATATCCTCCTCTGAAATCTTAACTTGAATATCGTCAGTATACGCCCGCTCTGCTTTAAATGACTAATGATGTGCTTCACTGATGTTCTGAACGCTGATCAGATCCGGTACTTCCGTTTCCGCCGCCCGCCCGGCCACCACCAGTTCCAGTGTCCGAACAGCTTCATCAGCGCCGGAACGAGGAACATGCGGACGATCGTCGCATCAATGAAGATCGCAAGCGCAATTCCGACACCAAGTTGCTTGATCGGACTGACGCCGGTAAAGGCAAAGGCCCCGGTGACGACAATCATGATTAAGGCGGCTGAAGTGATGATTTTACTTGTCTTCGCCAGTCCCATTTCCGTCGCGAGATCATTATCTCCGGTCTCATCGTAGTATTCTTCCATCCGTGAGACGAGAAACACTTCGTAATCCATCGACAGACCAAACACCAGCGAGAAGATGAAGACCGGTGTTAAAATACCAATTGTCTCGGCCGGGAACACCCAACCGGACTCAAACAAAATGACAAGCAACCCGAATGTGGCACCGAGGCTGAGCAGATTCATCAAAATCGCTTTGATCGGAATCAAGATCGACTGGAATGCAAACAACAGGATGATGAATGTGGCAAGTAAGACAAGACCTAACGCGAGCGGCATCTTCGAGTAGATTTCATCATAAATTTCCTGATTGAAGGCCGCCGGTCCTCCGACCTGATAGCCCTGGTCCCGTACTTCACGGACCCATTTTTGTGAACTCTTGTCTCCCGGATCTCCCGTCAACTTGACGTTAACCCGGGCAATTCCTGAATCAAACGCAATCAACGATGCTAACTGTTGTTTCCCTTGTTCACTTGCGGCAATCTGAGTCACGCTCTGTCCGTTCGCTTCCGCCAGTGACGTCGCTGAGATGACGCTGCTGACTCCGGCATCTGCTTCGAGACGTGTCGTCAATGCTTCCAGTTTTTCGACACCCTGTTCTGTTTGAAAATCAGCTTTCAGCAAGACGACGGCATCGGTCCCGTCGTCCCCGAAGGTTTTTTCCCACGCTTCAAAGGCAAGGCGCGATTCATAATCTTCCGGCAAAGCACTCGCCTGCGGAATATTCAGTTCCAAATCACGCAACGGAATTAAACACGGCAACAGCAATAGAAGTGAAAAGATGGTAATGGCGACCGGACGTTTCATGACGAACCGGGCGAGCTTACGCCACCTGACTTCTCCCTGCTCCGAATCCGCTTTGAAAATCCGGCCCTTTTCCAGACTCCCGCCCAGTAATGCCAGCAAAGCCGGAAGTAAGGTTACGGCGCTGATGACAGCACCAAGCACCGAGACCAATGTTCCGATCGCAACTGCTTGAAAGACGTCGACGTCAATGACAAGTAATCCCGCCAATCCGACAAAAACACAAATTCCGGAAAATAAAATGGATCGTCCGGCCGTCGCCACCGAAACTTCCGCCGCTTCCGTAATCGATCGTCCGGCTGTCCGTTCTTCCCGGAACCGATTGACATACAGCAGGGAAAAATCAATTCCGAGGGCAAGTGAAATCATCGCTACGGCATTTAAGACAAAGATGGATAATTCCTGTTGTCCGGCGATGAAATACAGTGTTCCGGCCCCGAAGATGAATGTGACGAGTCCCATGATGAGCGGCAAGATAGCCGCGAGCGGTGTACCGAAAACGAGAAACAGGACCAGTAAGGCTGCCGGGACGCCAATCAATTCAGCACGGACCAAATCATTTTTGGACGCTGTATTCAAATCGTCAACGATCAACGGCTCCCCTGTCAGTCGAATCGTACTGCCGTCCTGCGGATCGAGTTTTTGTTGTACTGTCTTGACCCAAGAGGAATCAATGTCCGGTATCCCGATCGAGACATATCCTTTCCCGTCTTTGAATGCTTCTGGATTTTCCTGCGGACCGACGACCTGTCCGACACCTTGAATCGTCCGAAACGCTTTGACGTGGCGTTCCATTTCCTGCCGGATGCTTTCTTTTTCCCCTTCAAACAACACGATAATTTGGTGAGGATCCTGCTTAAATTCCTTTTCTAACGTGCGTTCGACTTGTTGAAATTCCCCGTCCCGCGTAAAGCCGTTTCCTTTCAGCTGATCCGGCAGCTGCACTGCAAAATAACCGAGGATCAGCAACAATACCACCCAAGTCACGCTGATGCCTTTTCGAAAACGGACTACGTATCGACCAAAACGTTCCATCTGTCATCTTCCTCCCTGTATACAAGAAACACATCCTTCGCCTGCTGCGACAAAGGATGTGTTTACGTCTTCTGAAAAATTTGGAGCCACGTATTTCCGAAATTTGCCGACGTCGAGACGATGGCCAATCGTTGCGCCGATTCATCCAGTAAGATCGTCTTTAACAGGATAGATGACTGGCATCCATCAAATTTAAATTTCAGTTGCTCTTTTTCGTACAGATAAAATCGATTGGCATCCGTTACAGAAAACAGATGTTCCCGGCTGTCGACCAGCAAATAATCATCGTACTCGGAAAACGGAATCAATTGTTCCTGTTCCGTAAACGCATCCCAAATGACATAACGCGCTTGATTCACATCATAGGAAATCATCGTTCCCGGTGCCAGCAGACGTTCAAACGCATACTGCGGGTCATACCCCCGTTCAATCAAACGTCCTAATAAAGGAGCTTCGTCATAATCCGAAAAAGTTCCTTCCTGTTTTTCAAAATCATAACGTACGACATCGGTTTCAGCCGAATACATAAAAATTTGTTCGCCTCGCCATTCATAAAGATTACTGAACCAAGCGTCCGCAAAGTGGCTGGGACGATTCATATATTGGAGACGTCCGTCTCTTAAATCGAGTAAACCAAACAATGAAGTTTCTTCAAAAACGATGAACACACGGTATCCGTCCGGTTCAAAGAACCAGGTAAACGGAACATACGCACATGCTGTCTCCCACCGTATTCTCAAATCCAAATCACATTTTGTAAATCCGCCTTGATCCCGGTATAAAACCAGATCATCACCGAATCGGTCAAAAAGTGAAACAGATTCATGGAACAACAGCTCAGCGGCTGGTTTATACATACGCATCACTTCCTACTTCCTACGGTATCAACCTTCTCTGTTTCTAGCTACTGTCGATGCGCTCTGCGAGCACCTCCTGTATACTGAAGTTATACGAAAAGGAGGAATATTTACGATGAAACCCCTACAACTGTCAGCAGAAACAGCTGTTGAACTTTCGAAACGTCTCAATGTGCCGCTCGAACAATTGATGCACATGCCGCGACACATTTTGATTCAAAAACTGGTTGAGCTTGAAAGTGAACAGTCGGATGCTGCATCAAAAGATGACACGCCGCCGTCAGCAGATTAATTCTTTTCAAAATGCCCTTCTTTTATGCGCTATTCGCTAAAAGAAGGGCATTCGTTTCATCCATCCGACCCGATGGATCAGGCCTGCGGATTGTATTTGGACTTTCCATAACGGAATACATTGACGATCGCTTTCCCGTCGCTCGGATAACCATTCGGATGGTCAATCGGGAACAATGAGAAAAAGATGAAATAAAACGAGAAGTACGCAAATTGGTACGTAAAAATCGATGTCTCGAACACACCGGCGTAAATCAGACCGTTCACAATTAAAATACTCGCCAGATTGAACAATGCCCCTCCAGCATAGACCATGATGTTCGTAAATTTATTTTCATGACGCAGTGCCTCATATTGGCACCAGCCGTCCCAGAAATAGACACGGTTTAACCGAATCGGTCCCACCCGTAACAAGGATTTCCCGGATCCGATATTGATCTCCATATTCCCGCCAAACAGACGGGCAAAAAAGTAATGACCCATTTCGTGAATTAACGTAACAATCGGTAACAGCAAAAAGAACGAAAAGAAAAATTTCCAAATATCGTTGAAGCCAAACATAGATTACATCCTTTCAAAAACCAGCACTCTAAATACTACTTATAGTATGTTCCCGAAAGGTTTGAATTAAAACAGAAAAGGCTCAAAATCATTAAGTCATTCTGATGACACCGCAACAGGACTGTCATCCGGATGGATTCGATGTATGTCCACACCAAAAAATCGAAGTCCACGTTCGTGAACTCCGATTTCTCCAACTGCGCCTCTTTTAAAAGAAACACCAAACCATCATTATTTGTTTTTATTGCGTCGTTTGCTCGCTGCGTATAACAAACCAAGAATCGTCAATGCAGCTCCGCCTGCTACCGCGTACTTTTTATAGTCTGCCTTACGCTCTGCAATCACAGTCGTCGATAAGGCCTTGACGACGATTACTTTTTCTTCGTGAAGACGGGGCGCGTGGATTTTTACTGCCCCTTCTTCAACGAGAACTTCAAACTCACCGCTCGGTAACTCGATTGTCACATCGTGCTCTGTCGCGTTGTGATACACACGTTGCCGTTCGACATATCCTTCATACGTCCGCTTCAGTTCATACGCAATGATGCCTTCTCCTTCTTCCAGAAAACGAAGGTGCTTCCGGATCATCGCCGTGTTTTCGAGGCGGAACATCGGATATTGACGACGTAACGCAATCAATCCTTTGACATATTCAACGCTGTAACGGAACTCGTCAGCCCGTTCGTAATCCAGTTGATTCACGACTTCACCTGCGTTAAAACTGTCACGAATCCCATCTTTCGTCCGGAAGAATTCTTGTCCCGCATGTAAAAAGGGAATGCCCTGCCCGGTCAAAATGATGGCATTCGCAAGCATTTGTCGTTTCCGGCGGATTTCATCCGTATCTTCCGGACGCGACACGGATAACTTATCCCAGATCGTTAAATCGTCATGTGCTTCGACATAAGACACGACCTGATTTGGTTCATCCGCAAATCCTTGCGATGAAACGTTCCCGGCGATTCCCCGTTTGACCTCATTCGTCCGTTCAAACGCTCCACTGATGAAACCACGATCGGTCGGGGTTTGGACATCTCCCTTGACGCCGTCCCGCAGCCCATTGTTGAAGTGTGCGATACCCGGCATCTGCGGCGCATTAAAGTAATTGGCTTTATCTTCGAGTGGCAGCGGTGTATCGAGATCCCATCCTTCTCCGATGATTAAAATCGATGGATCAATCCGGTCAAGCGCATGACGGACTTGATTCATCGTCTCCACATCGTGTAACCCCATCAAATCAAACCGGAATCCGTCGAGGTGGTATTCTTTTGCCCAGTACGTCACGCAATCGAGAATGAACTTACGCATCATCAGTCGTTCTGACGCGGTATCATTTCCGCAAAAACTGCCGTTCGACAGCGTACCGTCTGCTTCGTGGCGGTAAAAATAACCGGGCACGAATTGTCCGAGCGGTGCCGTTTCCGCGTCATAGACATGATTAAAGACGACATCCATTACGACACGGATTCCCCGGTCGTGCAGCGCCTGAATCAACGCTTTGAGCTCTAAAATCCGTACAGCCGGATCATCGGCATTCGACGCGTATGATCCTTCCGGCGCAAAGTAATTAACCGGGTCATAGCCCCAGTTGTAGTTATCCGGATCTTGAGGCGCCGTTTCATTCACCGAACCAAAATCATAGATCGGCAGAAGCTGGACGTGCGTCACACCTAAATCAGACAGATAATCAAGACCTGTCAATCCGCCGGACGGTGTCCGTGTTCCGGCTTCCGTCAGACCGCGGAAAGTTCCACGCTCGATGACCCCACTCGCCGGATGGCTTGTCGCGTCTCGCACATGTAATTCATAGATGACCGCTTCTTGTGACGAGTGGAACAACGGGCGCTCTTCAATCCAACGCTCCGGTTGAATCGTCGATGGATCAATCAATGCCCCCCGCTTGCCATTCGTCCCGACGGCTTTGGCGTATGGATCCACCGCTTCGATTTTCTGTCCAGCGATGCTGGCTTGAAACGTATAAAAGTACCCTTCATACACAGCACGATCCAGTGTGACGACAAATGTCCCCTGCTGATCTGCTGTCATTTCGAGTTCTTCGACTTTCCTCGCTCGTAATGTTCGGTACAATCGAATGGCGACACGTTCGGCTGTCGGTGCCCATAACCGAACTTGTATCGTCGTCTCATCAAACGTCGCTCCTAAATCCGATCCTTTATAGGCATACCGCTCATCCAGCTCTTCTGGTGTGAGCGTCAACATATCTGCTGTTTGTTTCAAAGCCATGCACCCCTTTCATTTCATGGTTTTCATTATAGCAAAATTTCAGAACCGTGAACGTTTCGACTGTTCACCTTTCTCGTTCTTTTCTTCCCACTTCGTTGAGAAGTCAGGGCATTTTCGGACAAATATGCTAAAATGATGAAGGAACGAAAGGAGAGATTTTAAATGGCAGCAAAAGATAATTCATTCGACATCGTGTCACAGATCAACATCGAGGAAGTTAAAAACGCAATGCAGGTTGCGTTAAAGGAAATCACGAACCGATTTGACTTCAAAGGTTCAAAAAGTGATATGAAATTGGAGAAAGAGGACTTGATCCTCATTTCTGATGACGACTTCAAACTGGACCAAGTCAAAGACGTATTGACGGCAAAACTGATCAAACGTGAAGTCCCGACAAAAAACCTGCAATATGAAAAGGTCGAGCAGGCGGCTGGTAACACAGTGCGTCAACGCGTCATCCTGAAAAGCGGAATCGACCGTGATGATGCGAAAAAAATCAACACGGCCGTCAAGGAATCGAAACTCAAAGTAAAAACACAGATTCAAGATGATCAAATCCGTGTCACGGCAAAATCACGCGACGACCTGCAACAAGTCATGCAAATCGTACGTAAGTTACCACTATCCGTCGACGTTCAATTCATCAATTTCCGTTAAGCACAAAAAAATCCCTTTCTCCGCCTGGAGAAAGGGATTTTTTATCGTCATTGCGCTGTATAGCCGCCATCGAGCACAACGGCTTGACCTGTGACGCCCGCCGCTTTATCACTCGCCAAGAAAATCGCGTAGTCGGCAATTTCTTTTACTTGAAGTAAACGGTGTTGCGGGACGAGCGGATAAATGACTTCTTCCAGCACACGGTCCAGCGGGACATTCCGTGTTTCAGCAAGCGAAGACAATTGTTTTTGAACGAGTGGTGTATCGACATACCCCGGGCAAATCGCATTGACGGTAATACCGGATGTCGCCCCTTCAAGGGCTGCAACTTTCGTTAAACCGATGACGCCGTGTTTCGCACTGTTGTACGCCGCTTTACCGGCAAAGCCGATGAGTCCGTTGATTGATGACATGTTCAAAATACGGCCGAATCCTTGTTCTTTCATGATCGGGAAAACATATTTTGTATACAGGAACGGTGCCCGTAACATGATGCTTTGCAATAAATCGAATTTTTCAGTCGAGAATTCTTCAATCGGTGAGACGTGCTGCATACCGGCATTGTTGATGACGATATCAATCCGTCCGTAATGCGACATCGTCTGTTCAATGCTCGACTTGATGGCCGCTTCACTCGTGACGTCTCCCGCTACTGCAAAAGCTTCGAATCCTTTGCTTTGAAGTGTTTCCGCCGCTTGTTTTGCCGCCACTTCCTGTAAATCGACGATAACGACTTTCGCACCTTCCTGTGCAAATTCTTCCGCGATTTCAAGACCGATTCCGCTTGCTGCTCCAGTGATTAATGCTACTTTTCCTTCGAGTTGTTTCATGATGATCTGCTCCTTCTTTACTGATTCGTTTCTTTTACTGTACGCTTAGAAAACGAATAATAAAAATGAATACTTGTTATGATATATATAACCTAAAAGAATAGGAGTGGAGCCGATGGATTTCCGCCAATTGGAGTACTTTACAGAAGTAGCACGCTTTAAGAGCTTTACCCGGGCAGCCGATCACCTGCATGTCACACAACCGACTCTCAGTAAGATGGTGCGCCATTTAGAAGAAGAACTCGATATCGAATTGTTTGACCGGAGCAAGCGGCAAATCGTCTTGACCGATGCCGGCGTGACGTTACTCGAAGAAGGTGAAAAGATTTTAAATCAATTGGCGGACCTGCCGTCACATCTTTATGACGTCATGCATCTGACGAAAGGAACCATCCGGATCGGTGTCCCGCCATTGATCGGTTCCTTATTTTTCCCCCGCCTGCTCCGACTGTTCCGCGAACGCTATCCGATGATCACGATTGAAATCACGGAAGCCGGCGGACATGCGCTTGAAAAAGCTGTTGTTGCGGGCGAAGTTGATTTGATTGCGACAGTCTTTCCGGCCGACGAACACTTGACAGTCTTTCCGTTCATCGAGGAAGAACTTCATCTGTTTTTACCGGAACACCATCCGCTCGCTACGCGGACATCGATTGCGCTCGAAGAGGTCGCCGAAATGCCGTTTGTTCTATTCAACGAAACGTTTTCGCTTCATGATGTCGTTTTGCAGGCATGTGACGCAGCCGGTTTTTATCCGACCGTCAATCATGTCAGTTCCCAGTGGGACTTCCTTTGTCTCCTTGTCGCGGAAGGAAATGCCGTCACGCTGCTTCCGCGCTCTCTTGCGAAACAGATGACAATCAATGGAGTCAAAACCATTCCACTGGATATACGTGTCCCTTGGCAACTCGGTGTTGCGGTTCCGACGGGACGTTACCAATCGTACGTGACACGCGAATGGATTCGCTTCGTCCAAGAAATTCATTCTAAAAATGAATGATATGTATAAAAACCATGTATTTGTAGCATGAATATTCTTCCTTTAAGATAAGTTGTATCGTTCACAACAGAAAGGAAGTTATTACTCATGGCAACAAACTTAGATACACGACATGAAGTAGGTCTTAAAAAATTAAACGAGTTCACGGATGTCAATTCCGCGCAGTCGACACATGAAAAAATCGCTGAATCATTAAAAGATATCGCACCTGCTGTCGGTGAATGGATCACGGATTTTGCTTACGGTGAAGTTTACAGCCGGAACGGACTTGTTAACCGCGACCGGGCGATCGTCACGATTGCTTCCCTTGTCACCCAAGGGACAGAACCGCAACTTGCCCTTCATATCAATACCGGTCTGACAGCTGGATTAACAGGCAACGAGATCGTTGAAGCCATCATGCACCTCGTTCCCTACACAGGATTCCCGCGTGTCCTGAATGCACTCGAAGTCGCCAAAGTCGTCTTTGCTGAACGTGGCGTTACCGTTGATCCGGCTTAATTAAAAGAGGATGAGCCGCATGCAACGCAGGGTATACTCTTAGTACAAGGGAGCGATGCCACATGCAGTATGCACTCATCACGGATTTGCACAGTTCATTGCCCGACACCCGGGCTGTCCTAAAAGACATTCAGACGACCGCGCCAAATGCGGTCGTTTTTTCACTCGGCGATGTCCATGAATGTCATATCGGAAAAAAACGTGCGAAACGGTATGTGTTTGAAGAAATCGAACATGTCGTGACACTGGATCCGGATTTTTTGGAGCTGGTTTTTTTTGAAACCTTACTCGGAAATCAGGAAGAACGGTTGTTTTCCCTCATCCCGGTCGGAGTGTCGCGTGTTCTCGACCAACTCCGCTTATCCGATCGGACAAAACAACTGGCGTCCGCCCGCTTCATTCACGGCGACCAGCTGAAGTGGAGTTACGACTTAACGCCTGACACATCCGAATATCCGGACCGGCTGTTGTTTTTTGGACACAGTCATGTCCGGGGATTGTTCAAAGACGGAAAACGATTGGTCGTCCATCCCGGCATTCCGATTTCGATCAAGCGTGGACGTTACGCGATCAACGTCGGACCCGTTCTCGTCGAACGTGAATGGTTGCTCTATGATACGACTGCCGAGACGATCACTTTTTATCGTGCCCACTAACTAAACAACCCCCCGCCTCGATTCACTGTACAGTGAGGAGACGGGGGGTTTCTGCGTTTTCGTATGTTTTTACAAGTAACGGACGAGTGACGCACGGACTAAATCGACTTGTGTGAACTCCGTTTTATCCGCAAACTGATTCACGACACGACGGACTTCACCTTGGCGACGGACGAAGCTTGTCGGCACCGGTGTTTTCCGGACGATTTGCTCATACAACGTCGTCAATTGATGATCATCGATGACCGTCGTCATTTGATCGAGGAATAACAAAACATGCAGGCGGTTCAGGTAATCCCACGGCTTATCTTCCGAGCGGAATTCATTACGTGCCAACCATTTCTTCAGACCAATCGCATCGATTTGGTTTAATGTTTCTTTTGTGCGTGGCGCTTTCCAAAGTGCCAACAGCTCACCTAATTTTTTACGTGTCTGTTTTTTCACCATGAAGAATTCGAAATTTCCTTTTGTTTCGAGTGCATCACCGCTGATCGGCGCAATTTGATCCGCTCCGGGTGCTGTCACGAAATCAAATACGAAATCGACCGATTCTCCCGGAAGCCATGCTGCGACTTTTCCATGGAAGTCTGCAATGAAAGCAACTGATGCTGCCAAATCTTCCTGGTTCATTTGTGTAGAAGCGTGCTGCAACCGTTCCATTGTCTCTTTGTTCATATAATAACCCCATCTTTAATCTGATTTACTTACATTTCTTCTGGAGCACCGACACCAAGCAGGCGTAATCCTTCCGTCAATACAATCGTAACCGATTTTACGAGTGCAAGGCGAGATTGTTTTTCTGCGTCGTCTTCTAAAACACGGACTTGTCCGTAATATTTGTTGAAACTTTGTGCTAAGTCCAGCACGTACCGGCTGATGATTGAAGGCTCGCGACGTGTAAACGCACGGTCAATCACGGTCGAGAACTGGTTCAGCATCGATACGACGCCCCACGAGTAATCGTCCGCATTTCCGGCAAACGCTGAACCGTCGTATTCACCTTTACGCAATAATGAATTTGCCCGTGCATTCGTATATTGGACGTACGGACCCGTTTCTCCTTCAAACTTCAGCATTTGTTCGAGATCAAATTCAATGTTGTTCATCCGCTCATTTTTAAGATCATGGAAAATAACAGCGCCGACACCCACTTCACGTGCCGTCTGCTCCGCATTCGCCAGGTTAGGATTTTTCTCGGCGATGTTCTGTTTTGCAACATTAATCGCATCTTGAAGGACTTCTTCCAAGAGAACGATCCGCCCCTTACGTGTCGACATCTTTTTGCCGTCTTTCATGATCAGACCAAACGGTACATGGTGCATGCCGTCGACATTTTCAAAGCCAAGTTTTTTCAAGACTGCGAACAATTGCTTGAAGTGCAACGCTTGTTCACCGCCGACAACATAAAAGGCTTGCTCAAAACCGTATGTCTCAAGACGATACACGGCAGCCGCCAAATCACGTGTCGCATACAACGTCGCTCCGTCTTTTTTCTTGATCAAGGCAGGAGGCATTCCTTCTGCTTCGAGATCGACGACCATCGCACCTTCCGACTCGACCAGCAACTCTTTTTCTTCGAGCAAATCGATGACATGTTGCATCTTGTCATTGTAGAAGGCTTCCCCGTTCAAGCTGTCGAAGCTGACACCCAGCATTTCATACACACGGTTGAATTCAACAAGTGACACTTCGCGGAACCATGTCCAAAGTGCCGTCGCCTGCTCGTCACCCTGTTCGAGTTTTTTGAACCAGGCACGACCTTCATCTTCTAAGCCCGGGTTTTCTTCCGCCTCTTCGTGGAAACGAACGTACAGTTTGAGCAATTCTTTGATTGGCTCAGCGCGGACATCTTCTTCCTTGCCCCACATGTTGTAAGCAACCATCAGCTTGCCGAACTGTGTTCCCCAGTCTCCGAGGTGATTGATGCCGACGACTTCGTATCCTTTTTTCCGTGAAATCTGGTTCAATGCGTTTCCGATGACCGTTGAACGGAGGTGCCCCATTGAAAACGGCTTCGCGATGTTCGGAGACGAGAAGTCGGTGACGATTGTTTTCCCGGTCGGCTCACTTGAACCGTATGCCTGTTGCTCATCTAACACACGTTTGACGATTTCACGCGAAACGATTTCCCGGTTCAAGAAGACGTTGACGTATGGTCCGGCAGCCTGAACATTTGAAAAAAGTGGATTATCGATTTTTTCAGCCAGTTCCGTCGCAATCATCATCGGTGCTTTTCGGAATGCTTTCGCGAGTTGGAAACAAGGGAAAGCCAAATCTCCGTGGTCCTCATGTTTCGGTTGTTCGATCAGTTGTTCAATCTCTTGTTGCGACAAAGCATCACCGATCACGCTGTGTAATACTTCCGCATATTGTTGCTTATAACTCATGTTATTCCCTCCAACAGTTTATTTTTTCCAATAAAAAACGCCCTTTGCGCAACACGCAAAGAGACGGAATGACCGCGGTACCACTCTTCTTGGTGTCGACGGTGCGACACCCACTTTAACTGGGGATAACGGGGGGCCCCCGGCTACGCCTGATCAGGTTGATTCGGATAGCATCTCGGAAGTGCGTTTCACGGTTTTTCAATCCATTCAGGCTTCCACCATTCCCTGATTCGCTGGTCGATCAAATGATCCCGTTACTTTCTTCGTCATTGATTGTTTGATATCTTCCACATTATACGCAATCCGCTTCATTCTCTCAACCTTATTTTTTTGTAAATCCCTCATCATAATTTCCACAAAACGGGTATAAGTAGGGAAGGACTGTTAAAGGAGGGGACGCATTGTGGTCTACTATCAAAAAGTGGCACGGACGAGTTGGCTTGTGTTGTGTCTCGTTGCCGGTCTGCTCACCTTTGCTTTACTCGCACGTCCGACGCTGACGGACTTTCCACTTTCTTTTGGTAATGCCGTCTATCTTCTGGCACTCATCATTTTATTCCAATTCGATAACGTTCGTCGTGGCGGGATTTATTATACGTTTCAAGAAGGCATCATCTTGTTCATCTTCCTCAACTATGGTTTGTTGCCGTCGATCCTGCTCAGCCAAATCGGCATCATCATCTTTCAAGTTTTCTCTCATAAAAAAGAAATCCGTCTCAAACGATTTTTATACTTGTATCCAATCAACGTCTTGTTTGATTTGTTTTATCTCGCTTGTCCATCACTCGTTTACTTGGCGCTCGGCGGCCCGATCGGTACCGGATTCACGTACTCGGAAGCCATCATTCCCTTTTTAGGATACTTGACGGCGGTCATGCTCGTCTCTTACGTGCAATGCCGTTTCGTCAATCGTGTCCTCTATCTGAAGTATGATTGGATCCGCCTTGTCCGTTTGCAGACGCTCGTTTACGGGACGAGCATGCTGTGTGCGTTTCTCGGCATCTGGTTTTATGATGAAAATCCGCTCATCGCTGCTTCCGTCTCGGCCCTCATCTTGCTTTTGTTCAAACGGTTGCTTCAGCAACGGGGCGTGACGATCGAAGCCAACGAAAATGCCAAACGGTTTGACGATGCGAAAGAGCACCTCTTGATTTCCCGTTTCGAACGCGAGACGATTGACTCGTTATTGATTGATTTGCCTCGTCTGATCGACTTCTCGGAAGGCTGGATTTCGATTCAACAGCAACGGAAACAAATCATCTATAACATCCGGACAAAGACGGTCATCGATGTCCTTCCCTTGTTTCATTCGTTGTCGGCAGAGCAACTTCAGACGCCAATCATCCACGGTCTCCGGTTTGATTGGGGGCAAGACATTCAAATCGATTTGCCGGTCGACCGGCATTCGATGCTCGCCATTCCTTCGATTACGAACGAAGACGTCGATGTCTCGATTGTATTGTTTCATCAAATAGCCGATGCCTACGATGAGGCAAAGGCGGATGAGTTGTCGCGTTTACTCCGGATTTTCTGTCGTTCGCTGCATCGCTCTCAGGAAACGCATCAGCTCTATGCTGAAAGTCGAACCGATGCGTTGACGGAACTGTCCAACAGCCGTGCTTTTTATGAAGAGGGCGCCTATCAATTCAACTCCGACCGTTATCCGTTGTCGATTATTCTGTTCGACATCGATCACTTTAAGTATGTCAATGACACGTATGGTCATAAAGTCGGCGATCTCGTTCTTCGTGAACTCGGACGCCGTATCCGGTCCTTGCAGCAAACACGGCAGGATGTCTTTGCCGCCCGTTACGGTGGAGAAGAGTTTGTCCTCTTGCTCCATCAGTGTCCGCAGAAGCAGGCGATTGATTTCGCAGAGATCATTCGTCATGCTGTTCTGGACCGCCCTTTTTTGGTCGACGGACACCGCTTATCGATCACAATCAGTCTCGGCGTCGATACGGTCGAGCATCCGGGTGAACGGACCTTTGAAGAGTCGCTTCGTCAAGCCGATCATGCCCTTTATGTCGGCGGCAAACATAACGGTCGAAACTGTACCGCCCATTACGCTAATCTTTGAAAGGTCGTGACTACTTTGTCCATTATTGAAATCGAACACACCATCCCGATGCTGAAATCACCTCGCACCATCCGGATTTATCGCCCGACGGAACTGTCAGCCGAAGAAGCACTCCCTGTCATCTACATGCACGACGGGCAAAATGTGTTCAGCGGCGAAACCGCGTCCTTCGGAAAAGGATGGGAAGTCCATCATGCGTTGCACGCGGCCAAGTTACATGCGATGATTGTCGCCATCGACAGCCCGGACGACGGGATGGATCGATATGACGAATATGCCCCTTGGACGGATGAAGCTTTGCTCATGCGCACTGCCTATCCTTCCCACCGGACAGCGATTGGCGGAAACGGCAAGCAGTATATGGACTGGATCGTCCACGAATTAAAACCGCATATCGACACACATTACGCGACGATTCCGACCGACACGACCATGATCGGGAGTTCGATGGGCGGCGTGATTTCACTTTATGGATTGTTCGCCTATCCTGAAATCATCACACGTGTCGCCGCCTTGTCGACCGCCGGCTGGGCCAACTTCTCCTCCTTACTGGAGTTCATCGAACGCAGCCCCCGTCTATCGGAACAGCATCGTTGCTACATGGATGTCGGCACCAAAGAAGTCAGTGGACCGATGACCGAAAATGACTATTTACACACGAATGATGTACTCGCCAAAGCGGTACAGAAAAAAGTCGGCAGCGCGACCTATACTGTCATTCCAAATGCCGTTCACCACGAAACGGAATGGGCCAAACGGATGCCGGATATTCTCCGCTTCTTGTTTTCATCGTAAAAAAACAGGCTGACGGCATTCCCCGTGAGGATGCCGTCAGCCTGTTCTGATTGGTTGTGTTTATTTAACGAGCGCTTCCGCCTGTTCTTTGATATAACGATTCCGCGGATGCTCACGGCATTCATCTGAACAAGACCGCATCACTTTCGGTTCGCAGTCCTCGCAACAGAAGTGTTGACGATTACATTCCGGGTTCGCACAATTCACATAACGTGTCTCGTCTTTCCCGCAGTAGTAACAGGTCGAGACGACGGTCGGGTTGACTTCATTGACAGGTACTTGTACACGTTCATCAAACACATACAATTCACCCTCCCAATCTTCTCCACGTGTCGCTTCATCTTTTCCATACATGACGACGCCGCCCTTAAGGTGGAAGATGTCATCACTGTTTTGACGTTTTCGGAAGTAGGCCGTGAATTTTTCACAGCGGACACCGCCCGTGCAATACGTCAGGACTTTTTTCCCTTCAAACAGGTGCTCATTTTCATCGAGCCATTGTGGGAATTCCCGTGATGCGTCCACGTCGACTTTGACGGCATTTTTAAAATGTCCGAGATCGTATTCATAGTTGTTCCGGACATCCAAGATGACGACATCTTCATTTTGCATCATGTTTTTCCACTCAGCCGGTTCGAGATAGGCTGCATGTTCTTCCGGCACGTTGAATTCATCTTCAAAACGCCATGTCACGAGCTCACTCTTGTAACGGACAAAGATTTTTTTGAAGGCATGCTCGTCGACCTCATCGATTTTGAACTCGATGTCACTAAACCGTGGGTCCGCAAGCAAGTCTTGCATGTACTGTTCTGTCTGTTCGACCGTTCCGGACAACGTTCCGTTGATTCCTTCCGGTGCGATCAAGATTCTTCCTTTGATGCCGAGCTCTTTGCAATAGGCAAGATGCTCCTTTGTTACTTGTTCCGCATTGTCGATTGGAACATACTTATAAAATAATAGTACGCGATAAGGTTTCATAATCCTCATTGGCCCCCATGTCAGTTTTTTGCAGTAAAACGAACGTTGGCGAACGAAGCGTCATAGCTATTAGCTAGCTGGGAACGCCTGCAAAACGCACCCATTTAAGTATGATACCAACTTCGTTTGAATTGTACAATTGCTATGTTACGGATCACGATTACATAATGTCTCTCCCTTTCTGACGACGAAAGAGTTAAAATAGAAGATAGCAGTTTATTTTGTAAGGAGGATTTCGAATGCTCCAAACCGTCCGTCAGTGGATTGAACAGATGATTACGTTTCT
>CABFOE010000201.1_pt1 | contig 17044 bp, 18 predicted proteins | sample 3521981 | NCBI WGS metagenome assembly CABFOE01 (sample SAMEA5312457, study PRJEB27640) | indoor metagenome | biome: indoor environment; feature: uncontrolled; material: polymer tiles stone | place: Germany | collected 2014-07-07 | reverse complement strand
AGTTCGTCATAGACATACGCAAACTGTTCGTACGCCATTAGTCGATCTCGACTTCTACTTTAGGTGCGTCTGCCCATAATTTCTCGAGGTTATAATAATCACGGTCATCCCGGTGGAAGACGTGAACGACGACATTCTCAAGGTCAGCGAGGACCCAACGTGCCGCATCCATTCCTTCTAGTCGTTTGATCGGCAATTCGTTTTTATGGGCGACTTCTTTCACTTCACGCGCGATGGCCTGAACTTGTTTCTCCGAGTTTCCTTCGCAAATGACGAAGTAATCTGCGATTGGTGAAATCTTCGACATGTCGAGTACGACGATGTCCTCGGCACGTTTATCATCAATTGCATTTACGATTAATTTTAATTCTTGTTCGACTGTCATAGGACGGTCCCCTTTCGTTTTTCCGTGATGAACGCATTGTATGTCTCGATCGTCAGCGGAAAAATCACTGTTTGTTTTTTACATAAAAATGTGATCGTCTGTCCAAGTGTCGCGATGACGGCTTGTGTGAGATCTTCTTGCGCAATCTGTCGAAGCTGATCCACACCGGGGTACCGGCGATTCGGTTCAATCGCATCCGCCACAAAAATGATTTGATCGAGCAGAGGCATGCCGGGTGCACCGGTCGTATGGTTCGCGATCGCTTGGTAAACCTCGACGTCCTCGACGCCAAGCTCCCGCTTGACGAGTTCAGCCCCAACAGGCGCGTGTAGCAATTCATCCTCATACGCAAGCAAATGATTCAAACCAAGTTCCACTGCAATCGTCTGCATCTCGGATACATTCCGATATTTGGCATAGTCATGCAGCATCGCTGCCAAGGCAACCTTGTCTTCTTGTACTCCGTATCGCCGGGCCAATTGAACAGCTGTCTCGACGACTCCGAGCGTATGGATGTAACGTTTCGTAGGTAATGTTTCCTCAATGATTCGTTTCGCTTCTTCAAGTCGCATAGAGTTTCCACTCCTTGATTAATTGTCGGACCGATTCCGGTACGAGGTAACGGATACTGCGGCCTCTCGCCACGCGTTGACGGATATCCGTCGAAGAGACTTCAAGCAACGGCATATCGACTGCCGTGACTTGCGCTCCCTCCGGAATCAGATAGCGGCTCCCCGGTCGTGCGACGGCACCGAACCGGACTTCTTGATACAAGTCGTCCGCGCGGTACCACGTCCCTAGACTCACGAGCGAATCCGCACCAATCAGAAAAAAGAAGTCATGTTCAGGATACCGGTCTTTCAGTTCACGAATCGTATCATACGTGTACGATTTCGTTTCCCGTTCAAACTCGATATCCGAGACAGAGAAGGCTTCATTACACTGGATCGCCGCTTCAACAAGCTGAAGCCGCTTGTCGGCGCTTGTTCCCGTCGATTGTTTATGGGGTGGAAGCTTAGCCGGTAAAAACCAGACCGCATCCAACTGGAGTTGTTCTTTCGCTTGTTCGGCAATCAACAGATGACCGATATGCGGCGGATCAAACGTTCCACCCATCAACCCAATCTTCATCGTGGTAATTGAAGTGTCTTATTCTCTTTCGATTCCTTGTAGAGAACGATGACTTTCCCGATGACTTGAACCAGTTCTGCGTTCGTTCCGTCAACGAGTTCAGCCGCGACATCTTTTGGTGCATCGGCACAGTTTTGTAACACTTGAACTTTTAAGAGTTCACGTTTTTCGAGCGCGTCCATCAAGTCCGCACACATCGCTTCCCCTACACCGTTTTTTCCGACTTGGAAAATCGGGCTTAAATCGTGAGCCGTCGCGCGTAAATAACGTTTTTGTTTACCTGTTAACATATTATAATTCCTCCAATTGCTTTCTAATCACCTGTTCGCCGAGAGCGATGTCAGGTTTATGACCGGTGAAGCGTTCAAACGCTTCAGCCGCTTGTAGTACAAACATCAAGACACCATCTAATGTATCAAGTCCGCTTGCGGTAGCTTCACGCAACAGACGGGTCGGAGTCGGTCGATAAATAATATCACAAATCAAGGCCGTCGTCGCTGTCAGATCAATGGGTGTTTCCTCGATCTGCGGGGCCATCCCGACCGAAGTCGTATTGATGATGACATCATACGGCGTCAAATCGATTGTCCGTGACCAGGCAACAGCATGCTGTCCGAATTCGTCTGCGACACGCTCAGCCGTTTGATTCGTTCGATTCATGATCGTGACGTGACCCGGCAGCATCGGAATGATGCCCCGCGCTGCCCCGCCGGCACCAATCACCAGAGTGCGTTCCGCATTGGTTCGTGATGCGAGTGCGCGGGCAAATCCGGTTCCATCCGTATTTGCTCCGACAAGATCATCCCCGTCCCAATAGACAGTGTTGACGGCTCCTGCACGGGCGGCTGCCGGCTCGAGACGATCGAGAAACGGAATGATGGCTGACTTATACGGAATCGTCACGTTAATCCCGTCCAATTGACGGGTTCGTAATTGCAGGACGAGCGACTCTAACTCTTCTGCTTCAACATCTACCATGGTATAACAGCCGAAAAGCCCAGCCGCTTTCAGCCATGTTTCGTGCAACATGGGTGAAAGTGAATGGGCAATCGGATGACCGATGACAGCAAAATGCATCAGACGAGCGCCTCACGTAACGAGACGGCCACACCTTTTGGTGCGTAGGCAGCAACTCGTCCGCCTTTTCCGTGAACAGCGACCCAGCCCAGTCCGCTGAAGACGATATCTGTCTTCATGTTATCGCGCAAACTGAACTCGTGTCGAACGAGTGGCGGAAGCATCTCAAGCGTTTTCTCATTCGGAGGCGATAACAATTCTCCGTTATGGTTCGCGTACAGATCATCCGCCTTATCAAGCTTCGTCCGGTGTACTTTCAAATCATTCGACATGTAGATGACGAACGATCGTTTGTTGCCTTCCATGTAGTCAAGACGTGCCAGACCACCGAAGAACAACGTTTGTTGCGGATGGATTTGGAAAACTTGCGGCTTGATTTCTTTTTTCGGTGTAATCAGCTTCAAATCCCGTGCATCCACGTAGTGTGCCATTTGATGATGATTGATGATTCCCGGTGTGTCGTACAGGTTACAGTTGTCGTCCAGCGGGATATCGATCAAATCAAGCGTTGTTCCCGGGAAGTGACTGACTGTGATGACAGCTTCCTCTTCTTCTCCGAAACGCTTGATGACCTGATTGATCAATGTCGATTTTCCGACATTCGTACAGCCGACGACATACACGTCGCGTCCTTTACGGTAGTAATCAATCTTTTCTGCCAGCTCATCAACCCCGTGCCCTTTTTTCGCACTGATCAGATGCACATCGACCGGGCGTAACCCCAACTCTTTTGATGTTTGACGCATCCAGTTCATCAGACGGTTCGGATTGAGTGATTTCGGTAATAAATCTGCTTTATTTCCGACAAGCAAAACATCATTTTTCCCGACAAAGCGGTGTAATCCTGGTAACCAACTTCCGTTAAAATCAAAGATATCAACGATTTTGACGACAAGTGCATCTTTTTGACCGATTCCATCTAAGATTTTGACAAAATCATCGTCCGTTAATGCGACGTCTTGAATTTGGTTGTAATGCTTGAGTTTAAAACAACGTTGGCAGATGACCATTTCACGATCAAGTGCGGATTTAGGCGCATAACCGGGTGCTTTCGGATCCTCTGTTTGGATCGCAACACCACAGCCTGCGCAATTGATTTCTTCCATGTGTGTGTTGAGCCGCATCGGGAACTTTCCCTTCTCTATTCAACGTAGCGCCCTGCTCGCTACTCCAAGAGCGTAACTTCCGACCTTTTGCCGTACATGTTGCGACTGCTGCCTATCCTTTCATCTACCGGTATGACAGGGTCATTGTTGCTTATCTTGACGAAGCGTCTCGATGGGATGTTTCAACGCTGCCGGATCCTCTTTGACGCGTTGCGTCAATTTATAGATCCCTTTACGTTTCATCCGCCGGAAAATCACGCGTTCCATCAAGCGATTAAATTTTGTGACGACACCGTCTGTCTTGACGACGGGTTGAACGTGAATCACTTCGATACCTACTGAATTTGCTCCGAGTACATCGGTAAACAACTGGTCTCCGAGGAACACGACTTCCTTCGCATGGTACCCGAATTCTGTCAGTGCCCGTTTAAAACCAATCGGTAACGGTTTACGTGCCGGTGCAATGTAATGCAGGCCAAGCGGATCCGCAAATTTCTTGACTCGATCGCCGTTATTATTCGAGACGATGATGACGTCAAATCCATATTGATTATTGACCATATCGAGCCATGACACCAATTCGTCTGGAGCATCGGCAATATTCCAAGCGACAAGTGTATTATCAAGATCCGTCAAAATTGCTTTGACACCGTTTCGTTTTAACATCTCTAAGTCGATATCATAAATCGAAGCCACAAAATGTTTTGGATAAAGTCGTTTAAACAAGAATAAAACCTCCAGATAATGGTCTAGCTCTATAGTTAAGTTTAAGAAACAGTTATGTTCTTATCGTTCGATTATAGCACAATCGATTTGATTGAGCGATGACCAAACGAAAACGGAAGATTGGATACATCTTCCGTCCGTTCATCCGCCTTCAATAATAGCGGATCCATAAATACAGTTGCGACAAAATGAGTGTCACGATCGTAATCGGGGCCCCGTATAACAGGAAACGCCCGTACGTGAACTTCTCGCCTTGGCGGGTTGCAAGACCTGCCACAATCACATTGGCGGATGCGCCGATCAACGTCCCGTTTCCACCAAGACAGGCTCCGAGTGAAAGCGACCACCATAAGACGTCGACTTGCGGGCTGTCCGGTGATAGACCGATACCTGTCGCGACATCGTTGATAAGTGGAATCATCGTCGCGACGAACGGGATGTTGTCAATCGTCGCACTTGCGATGCCGGATAACCAAAGAACCGCCGTCGCCGTCGTTTCGATATCTCCCCCGGTCAACGTGATTGTCTGCTCCGCCAGATAACGAATGATGCCGACTTCTTGAATTCCACCGACCAAGATGAACAATCCCGCAAAGAAAAAGATCGTTGTCCATTCGATTCGGGCAAACACTTCTTCTAGCTGATGATTGTTTTCAATCGTCAATAACATCAAAACCGTTGCACCGAGCATCGCGATGGCCGGAGCCTCGAGTTGAATCCCGATTCGGCTCAATAGCGGATGTAAAATGAATAAGGCAATGGTACTGATCAGTACGATACTGCTCCGGAGAACAAGTTTACGGCTGATGATGTAACTGTTTTCGTCAATTTCCATCAATTTCTGTTGATTTTCCGGTTCGACATGCAACTGTTTCCGGAACAGAAAATACAAAATCCCAATCGTCACGACTGTGATCAAGACGATGATGGGAGCGAGATTCCACAAGAACGCATTAAACGTCAAATGCGGATTCGCAGCTCCAATCATGATGTTCGGAGGATCTCCGATTAAGGTTGCCGTCCCGCCGATGTTGGCAAACAGAACTTCCGCCAAGAGAAACGGAAACGGTTTGATTTTTAAGACCTTCGTAATCGAAAACGTAATCGGGACAATCAACAACACTGTCGTGACGTTGTCCAAGAAAGCCGACCCGAAAGCCGTCAAACAAGAGAGTAAAATCAAAATTCTGATGGGATCGCCCTTTGTCCGTTTCGCCGCACGAATTGCGATATATTCAAATAAGCCCGATTGATTCGCGATCGTCACGAGGATCATCATCCCGATTAACAGCACAATGGTTCCCCATTCCACATATTCAAATAACGCAGATTCGAGTTCCACAATCCCTAACATGATCATCGCCAGTGCTCCTAATAAAGCGACGATGGCACGACTGATTTTCTCGCTGATGATGAACGCATACGTTACTAAGAAAATGAATAACGCGCCATACACTTGAAGCGATGAGTTCTCCATTTCTGTAAACATCAAAATCTGCATGACAGATTCCTCCTAAGCATGACGGGACGCTCCCTTGATCCTTAGAGAGCGTCCCGCATTCATGAATTCCAAGTACCGATTCGTTGTCCCATCAAGACCGGACCTTTAATGTCGTCCGCTAATGTGACAGCGTCTTTCGGACGACCTTTTATGTCGTCCGCTAATGTGACAGCGTCTTTCGGACAAATCAAGACGACGGTCGAACCGAATGAGAAATACCCAAACTCATCACCACGTTTGACTTCCCGTTGTTGATTCGTTTGGACGATCGTGTTGACGTTTAATGCGCCGACCATGACATGCTCCAGTGCATGGTCTCCTTGCGTGATCCGTGTGACGCGCCGGTAGTTGCGTGTCAACGGACGTTTTCCATATTCGAGACCAAGTTCGTTGACGGGAGCCGAATCACGCCCGAGCGTATAACTTGTCCGAACCGTTCCGTCAATCGGAATATGGACCCGATGATAGTTTTGTGGGCTTAAATAAAAGATTAAGACACGCCCACCGATATAATTTTGTGCTTCATGGTGAGAACCAAGCAGTTCTGCGACCGAATAGGCTTGTCCCTTGACGGTAAACCGGCTGTCTTCCGTCAAGTCCTCGACGACGGACAACACACCGTCACACGGACTGACGACAGCCTGTGCAGACGGATCGACCGGACGCACTTCTTCTTTTAAATGTCGGACGAACAAATCATGTAACGTTTTGTACGAAGCAAGTGGCTGTTCCGCCTCTTGCATCTGGATGTCGTACATGTTGACGAACGGTTGGATCAACGGACGACTCGCCGGACTCATCGCAAACCGTCGCAGTTGTTTCGCGACTGCCGGATGTCCGTTCAATTCGAATAGTTGGGTGAAAAACCACTTTTTAATCATTTAAATCACCAGACGACTCTTCTTCTGAATTTTTAACGTCTTTTCCCGCAAAAAATTCCTTGTAGGCCTCTTCGGTCTGTTCTCCTGAAACACGGCTGACTTCTTTTCCGTCTTTAAAGTGAACGACGGTCGGAGTTCCTTCGATCGCGAATGTATCCCATGCCGACTGCTCGACCGCAAGATCAATCTGTTCGAATGGAATGTCTTGTTTCTCTCCGAGCGGCACTAAGTAAGGTTTTACTTTCTCACAGTGCACGCATCCGGTTTGGTAGAAATACGTATAAAATTCATCGCCCGATTTCAACTTATCGGATACTTGGCTTGCGCTTAAATTTCCGTTCTTGGATGCTGAATCTTCCCGATCCGCGAACAGTAACATCGTTGCTCCCACCAAGACGATCAGCGCAATCACACCTGCTGTGATCCAGTTGGCTTTTGATTGCGGTTTTTTTGTCGGTTTCACACGATTAGACTTCTTTGACACATTGATCCCTCCGTCATTCTGGCGACAGCCATTTTTTCTGAATCATTATAGCACGCCCATTCGCAAGAATCGTATCGATTTGCAAAGCGTCATCAATCAGTAACAGATCCGCCCGCTCACCAAGAAGGATACGTCCTGCGGAGAAGCCATAAGCATCTGCGACATTACAAGTGACCGTCTGCATCGCCTGCTCGAATGAAATACCGTATTGAACAGCGTCCCGAACCGCTTCGAGCATCGACTCGGGTCGTCCGGTCTCTAATCGAAGCAGTTTGCCGGCGTCATCGAATGCCGGTAAACTGGCTCCCGCATCACTCGACATCGTAATCCGCTCTAATGGGATACCTGCCTCAAGCGCACGTTTTAGGGCGAGTCCCGCCGGCACTTCGCCTTCTTCGATGAAAGCATCGGTCGTGCAGGTCGTAAAATCGATTCGCCCCCCTTGTTTGGCCCACTTTAAACCGGCTTCAAAAATCCGTTCGCTGCGATTGATGTGGGTCGGCAAAAATTGGGTGATCGGAATATCGGTCGTCTCCACCACTTCTTCAAGCAAGTGGAGAGCCTGTTTGCCGTCCCCGATATGGACATTCATCGTTCCCGTGACCCCCTTTAACAAACCGGCCATCCGGGCTTCTGACGCAAGACGGGCCAATTCCTGAACGGTCGGTTGTGTCGAACGATGGTCGTTGATTGCGATTTCACCGATACCGATGACTTCATTGATCAGCAAGATGTCCCGGGCAATCGAGTCGGTGATCGAAACCGGCGGGACGGCATAACTGCCGGACAATAAAAAAGACTGGATCCCGGAACTTGTGTATCCCCGAAGATGTGCCAACAAATCAATTCCTGTCCGGGTCCAGCCGTCTGTCCCAAGCAGACCCACGACGGTCGTCACGCCTCCCGTTAAGAAGTCTGTTGCCAAAAGAGGAGCCGTCCGCGTCGAAAATCCGCCTTCGCCCCCGCCGCCAATCGGATGCACATGTCCGTCCACTAATCCCGGAACCAACTGTTTTCCTGCGCCGTCAATCGTTTGTGTAATCAACCGGTCATCGACGGCATAGGAACCGATTGCCAAAATCTTTCCTCCACCAACCAGTACATCCGTCGATTCCCCTGCCAGCCGTACCTCTTTCAGTAAAATCATGGAATACCTCCCAAATGATAAAAAAGCGAGTCTATCGTCCGAATGACGATATCTCGCTTTTAACTTATTCTGCCTTTGTCCCTTGACCAAGACCAAGATCTTCATTGACTGCATCAAGTGCGAAGACGACAAGTGAAGTCACGACTGACATAGCTGTCGCGAATCCGAAGTTATACGTGACTGCATCGACCGCTGATACGATGAACACGGCTGTGTTCACGAGTAAAAACGACCAGAAGAATGTAACGAGAAAACGCATTCTTCCCCCTCCATTTCTTAGCTTACTTTTTTATGTCCTACGTTTCGTAGTATATCATTTTTTGAAGCAACAGACAGCTTTTCTCCAATTTTTTTAAACGCTTTCTCGATTCTAAAACACAGGCAATTCTAGATATTTTTTCCGTCGGATATGCTACAGTAAGCGTAATGAATCAAGAGTGGAGTGGGTTATTCATGCAACGTCATTTGATCGCCGTCGACCTCGACGGCACTTTACTTCGTGACGACAAGACAATCAGTCAAGCGAACGTAGCAGCGTTACGGAAGGCACGGGAAAACGGACACGAGGTCGTCATCGCAACCGGGCGTCCGTTTCGACATGCAAAACGGTATTACGATGAACTCGGACTAACGACACCGATCGTCAACTTTAACGGTGGACTCGTTCATCATCCGCACGATCCACATTTCGAAGTCAGCCATCATCCGATTCCGTTAAAGACCGTGCAGCACATATTGGAATCAATCTCTGATACTAAAACACAAAACATCGTCTGCGAAGTGACGGACCATGTTTACTTCCAACGGGATCCGGTCGGAATTTATGAATTTTACACGGATCATGCTTTATCGGTGACGACAGGCGATTTACGGAAAGTATTACAACACGAGCCGACATCGTTACTGATTCATGCGAAAGGCGAACATGTCCAGGACATTCGCTCGGAGCTGTCGAGCATCCATGCTGAGACCGTGTTAAACCGGCAGTGGATCAAACCGGAATACATGGTGGAAGTCATGCGTAAAGGAACGAGCAAAGCTGTTGGTCTGCAACAGATTTCGCGCCATCTCAACATCCATCAAAAACAGATTGTCGCTTTTGGTGATGAAGAAAACGATTTGGAAATGCTTGATTATGTCGGTCATGGTGTTGCAATGGGCAACGCGATTGGTCCCCTTAAATTGGTTGCCAATGGCACGACCAAGACGAATCAAGAAGACGGAATTGCTTACTACCTGAAACATGTCCTCGGACTGATTTAATGCCCCATATTAAAAGAAGCCGCTTTCCCGTCGAAATGGACGAGAGAGCGGCTTCTTTTTGTCTGTAACCAGCATAAGGATTTCTTCCGAACCCGTTTATCCTTTTCGGAAATATCCGACGACCGAGTCTGTCGCAACGACATTGATGAAGACTGTTTCGTCGGCGTCCCGGCAAATCCGTTCGACGTCCCGCAACTCATGTCGTTCGATGACCATCATCAGCGTCGATTTCTCGGCCCGTGAGTAGGTGCCGATTGCCGGCATCTGCGTAATACCGCGAATGATATGTTGATGCAATGCCGTCGTGATATCATCGGCATGATTCGTGATGATGAAAATCGTCAGGCGTTGGTTGCTCGTGTGGATTTCATCGACGACTTTTGAGGTGACATAGATGAAGACAATCGTATACAGTGCAGTTGACCAACCAAACAAGGCACCGGCCAAGATGGCAATCAAGAAGTTCAAGACAAACAAGTACAACCCGACACTTCGATCGGAGAAACGTGCAAAAATCAAGGCGACGATATCAAAACCACCCGTCGACGCCCCGAATTTAATCGTGATGCCGGTACCGATCGCAAGCAACACACCACCAAACACGGCGTTGAGTGTCTGATCACCCGGAATGACAGCATATTGTGGAATCAGTCCAATAAAAATCGTTGTCGCCAAAACGGAAATCAATGTAATGATGGTAAAACTGCGTCCTAACATAATCCATGCCAGAACGATTAATGGCAGGTTCAGCACTAAGAACCAGACGTTTTCACCAAAGGCAAACGCCGTTCCTTGTAACACCTGCGTCAAAATCTGGGCTAGTCCTGTAAATCCTGTTGAATACACACCACTTGGAATCAGGAACCAGTTCATCGCTAATGCGATGACGAACCCGCCAATCGAGGCGACAATTACTTTTAAGATACTTTCCTTTACAACCGCTGTCACACCTTGTTCTCCTCTCATTCGTAAACTATCTTGGAACACTTTAGCACATAACAAATGAGTCCGGATAGTCAAGATGACGAAAGAATTTCATTTCTTTTTTTGGTAACGCTCTCATTTTCAGAAGTTGAACACAACTCGACATTTGCGGGAATTCCAAAAAAAATACCGGCCGGGACTGTGAGGTCTCCTGCCGGTATATGAATCAGACTGTCATCGAAGCTGGAATCGTTACAGCACCTTCTGCCGGCACTTCAACGGTTTCCCCGTGGAGTTGCAACGTAAATGCTCCCCCTGTATTCTGCTCGATGCAGACTTCATTTTGTTTGACGTGTACAAGGATATGATGCCCCCGCCATTGCATGCGGAATGAATAGCTTGTCCATCCCTTCGGCAACATTGGCTTGAAGGATAACGTCCCCTCCTCGACACGAAGTCCTGCGAAACCATGAACGATGGACATCCAAGATCCGACCATCGATGTAATGTGTAGACCATCTTCCGTATCATTGTTGTAGTTATCAAGATCGAGACGTGCCGAGCGCTGATACAACTCCATCGCCTTCTCTTCATACCCGACTTCCGCCGCGATGATGGAATAGATACATGGTGAGAGCGATGATTCGTGGACCGTCCGCGGCTCATAGAAGTCAAAGTTATTTTTCTTCTGTTCGACCGAGAAACGATCCGTCAAGAAGTACAGTCCTTGCAAGACATCGGCCTGTTTGATGAAGACAGAACGCAGGACGCGGTCCCACGACCAATTTTGATTTAACGGAAGGTGCTTCGGATCAAGGTCTGCGACCATAATCTGTTCTTTGTCCATGAAGCCGTCTTGTTGCATGAAGACATCCGGAACCGTCTCGTCTTTTGGATAGTACATTTTTTGATCAATTTCTGCCCACTGTGCCAACTCTTCGTCCGACAAGGCCAGTTGATGCATCAACTCTTCCAGACGCGCCGGCTCTGCTTGCTCGAGATGACGGTAGACCGTCTGGGCATACTCAAGACACCAGGCTGCCATCAAGTTGGTGTACCAGTTGTTGTTAACGTTGTTTTCGTATTCGTTTGGTCCCGTCACACCGAGGATCATGTAAACATCCTTCTGTGGAACGTAGTTGACACGACTTGCCCAGTAACGTGCGATTTCAACAAGCACTTCAAATCCGTACTGTCCAAGGTAAGACGTATCCCCTGTATAGTTCGTATAGTTATAAATCGCATGGGCAATCGCACCGTTCCGGTGAATTTCTTCATGGGTGATTTCCCACTCGTTATGACACTCTTCCCCGTTCATCGTTACCATCGGATACAGGGCACCCTTCATGCCGACATTCTTATCCGCATTTTCTTTTGCTTGCGGCAGTTGATTGTGACGGTATTTCAGCAGGTTCCACGCGACATCCGGCTTCGAAGTCGCCAGATAGAAGTTCAGGCAGTAGGCTTCTGTGTCCCAATAAGTCGCCCCGCCATATTTTTCTCCCGTGAATCCTTTTGGTCCGATGTTCAAGCGGGAGTCTTCCCCTGTGTACGTTTGGAACATGTGGAAGATATTGAAGCGAATGCCTTGTTGGGCTTCGATGTCGCCTTCAATCTTCACGTCAGCTTCTTCCCAGTGCTTTAACCAGGCAGCTTGGTGTGCTGCAAGCGCTTCGTCAAATCCGATATCAAAGGCATCATTAACACGTTTCATCGCTTGCGCCAACAAGTCTTCGATTTCATAATCACGATTCGTGACAAGCGCGACCAACTTTTCAGCTGTAGCCGCCTCTCCCGCCGGCACCTGTTTCGTGAAACGGTTTGCTACGTATTGTAATGTACTTTCCAGCACTTCACATTTGGCCCCTTCGACATCCGTGATCATCGCTGCCGTGACGTGCCAATCCAGTTTCTTTGTTTTAGACGTGACATACGCAAATCGTTCCTCTACGCCGTGTTCGACCGGAAGCCAGAATTTTTCATCGTAGTTTGAGTCTTCGTTCTCGACATCCGCATCCAGATAGGATTCGATGATGACTTCGGCATCAAAGTTAACAGGTGTAACGGTGTAACGGAGTCCAGCCAGTTCTTTATCGACGATTGAGAAAAAACGTGTCGCTTCAATCTTCGTTTCTTCGACACCATTTCTGATCAACATCGTCCGGGTGAGGACACCATGTTGCATATCAAGTTCACGTTTAAAATCCACGACTTCCCACTCGTTCAAATCCACGTTTTTTCCATTGATGGAAACACGAAGTCCCATGATGTTAACAGCGTTCAAGACTTTTGCGAAGTATTCCGGATAGCCGTTTTTCCACCAACCGACACGCGTCTTATCCGGATAGTAGACACCTGCGACATACATCCCCTGATGCGTATCGCCCGAGTAATCCTCTTCAAAGTTTCCGCGCATTCCCATATGACCGTTTCCGATCGATGTCATCGATTCTGCCAGACGGTTATCTTCCGGGTGGAATCCTTGCTCTGTAATCTTCCATTCATTAATATCAAACAATCGTTTCATTTTAAGTCGCTCCTTTATTCTTAATCACCGGACGCACAAGCATCGTTTGTAAGCGTTTTATTATTTTCTACATTCTTTATTTTACACATAAAAACTACTAATGCAATCGTTTGCACGAAAATAAAATTCTTTTTCTGAATCCGCCTTCGTTTTGACTACCTCCATCTGCTGACTGTAATTTTCCAATAAAAAAAACACCACTCTCCGAACGGAAGGAGTGGTGCAACATCAATCGTCTCTGTTTATTTGGCGGGACCGCCGCATGACTGACGAACTACCAGATAATGAGGCACGATCACACGTTTTCCATATGGTGTCGCCTCTTCGTTCATCTGTTCAATCAGACAGTTCGTCGCTTCAAAACCTAGGCCGAAGATATTGATTTCAACGGAAGTCAACGGTGGACTTGAAAATTCGGCAATGAATAAGTTGTTGAAACTGACGACGGCCATCTGGTCCGGCACACTGATTTCCATCTCATTTAATGTGCTCATGACACCAAGCGCCATCATGTCATCACTGACGACGACAGCGGTTGGCGGATGCTCAAGCGACATCAGCCGTTTGACCGCGTCTGCTCCACCGGTCGTCATGAACGGAGCACTGACGATATACGGTTCGTGGATCGGAATCCCCTCTTCCATCAACGCCGTCTTATAACCGCCGACACGTTCCTGCGTCACCGCAAGATCTTGTGCGCCTCCGACGAAAGCGATACATTCATGCCCGAGTTGATGTAAATATTTCGTAACTTCGCGTCCCGCGAGGTAATTGTCTGTGTCGACATACGTGACGTGGGACGAATCACTGAACGGTTTCCCGACCACGACGAACGGAAATTTAGAATCCTGCAAAAACTGAACGACTTTATCATCGGTCCGTGAATACAAGACGACGACACCATCGACGCGACGACCCTGAACCATCGAGACGACTCCTTCGTAGACCTCTTCTTCCGACACTCCCGTCGTCATGTACAAGGAATAGCCGTTTTGATGCGCTTTCGTGCTGATTCCCCGGATCACTTCCGAAAAAAATGGATTCTGGAGCGTTTTCGTTGCCGCACTTGGCATGACGAGTCCAATTGCCTGTGTCGTCCGATTCGCCAGGCTCCGTGCGTGTACATTCGGATAGTATCCGAGTTCTTCCATCGCTTGACGGACACGTTCTTTCGTTTTTTGACTGATGCGTGGACTGTTGGCGATTACACGCGATACAGTCGATGGCGCAACATTTGCTTCCCTTGCGACGTCCTTAATGGTTACTTGCATGCCTTTCACCTCATCATTTCCCTACAAATGTATTTTAGTGTGTTTCCTTCGACCGGTTGAGTCGTCTTCGATGCATCAATAAAATGATTAAGGCAAGAATCGGAGCAATTGATCCAATCGCAACGAGTGACATCCAATTCACTTGCGAGCGTTCAATCACATACCCGTTGGCACTATTTGCATCTAGCGTCACTTCATACGCGTCCCCGTCTTGTCGAACGACATCAGAAAAAAGTAATCCCCGCAACCGCTGATCGTCACCGATTTCTGATGCTTTGACACGTAATGTCGTTTTCTTTTCCCCTAAGTTGATGGCATAGAGAACGGTTTGGTCTTTGACTTTCCGTTCGTAGACAGCCATATGATCCGTCTTGGCCACCATCCGCTGTTTCCCTGTCTCAAAAGCCGGATAGTCACTCCGCATCTTATTTAAGGTCTGGACATACTCCTGCATCTTGTCATTTTTCTCAAACTCCATCATCATCCGGTTTCCGGGATCATCGCCGCCCGGCATCGCCACTTCCGTCCCCTGATAGACGATCGGCATGCCTGGTGCTGCATAGAGTGCAAACAAGGCTAAACGCAATTGACGTTCTTCATCCTCGGTTCCGCCGATTTTGGCTTCCGTGATAAAACGTTTTAAATCATGATTGTCGACGAAGTTTGCTAAAGACATCGCTTTCGGGTTAAACGTAGTATCTCGATTATAAACTGAATCCAGTTCTTCCGCTGAACCATTTTTTCGGGTGAACTGATCTTTTATCCCGTAATAAAATGGAAAGTTCGTGACCGAATCAAATCCTAGTTTGGAATACGTCGCAATTTTCCGCGGATCTCCGTCAAAAACCTCTCCGAGTAAAAACAGATCCGGATGGTCTTGTTTGACGGCTGGAATGAATTTTTCCCAAAAAGCGGGTGGGACATGACGGACGGTATCGAGACGGTAACCGTCAATCCCCGTTTCATCGACCCAATATTTCGCGACATCAATTAAGTATTTGACGACTTCTTCGTTTTCCGTGTTGAAGTCCGGTAAATCAAACAGCCAGTTGTTCTCTACTTCCGCTTGGTTGTTCCAGTTCATGATGGTTTGTTCTTTATGGAACCAGTCCGGTTTTTCCTCAACGAGCGGATGATTTGGACCGAGGTGATTGACGACCAGATCCAATACCACTTTGAGGTCGCGCTCATGCGCTTCCTTGACCAGCGTCTTGAATTCTTCTTTCGTGCCGAAATGTGGATCAATTTTGTAGTAATCCTCTGTCCAGTACCCATGGTAGCCGTTCGGTCGATTCTTAAAGACCGGTGTCAACCAAATCGATGTGAATCCTTGATCTTTGATGTAGTCAAGCCGTTTTGTGACACCCGCCAAATCCCCGCCTTGAAAGGCTTTTGGATCCTCGGGATTGGCTTCTAAATCGTTACTCGGGTCACCGTTCTCAAACCGGTCGACCATGATGAAGTACATCCGTTCTTTTTCCCACTCTGCTGCTTCACTCGTCTGCGGAAAAGTCCCGATAGACAAGAGAAGCGGCAAGAGGAGAAGCATCACGCCTCGTCTCATGCCGCTGATTCCCCCTTGATTGATTAACCTTTCGTTCCGCCTGCCGTCAATCCAGACACGAAGAAGCGCTGGAAAGCGAAGAACAGAAGAACGATTGGTACTGCTGATAATACGGCACCTGCCGCAAACAATGTGAAGTTGTTATCGAATTGCTCTGACACCATGTTGTAGAGTCCAACGGCTAACGTTTGTTTCTCCGGTGAACGGAGAACAAGTGAGGCCAAGATGAAATCGTTGAATGGTGCCATGAAGTTAAACAAGGCGATAACCGCGACCATTGGTTTAGCGAGTGGAAGAATGATCTGCCAGAAGATCCGAAGATGTCCTGCCCCATCCATCCGTGCCGCTTCATCTAGTTCCTTTGGTATTGTATCAAAATATCCTTTTGCAAGATACGTATTCATCGGAATCGCTCCACCTGCGTACAGGAGAATCAATGCCAAATGCGTATCAAACAATTGCAACATGTTCAACAAGACGTAGATTGCGATGATGGCAACGAATTGTGGCACCATTTGCAATACGAGGAACAAGATCAGTGAATTTTTCCGGCCGACGAACCGGTACCGTGAAAAAATGTAACCCGTCAATGTAATCAATGCCACTGAGACAACCATCGTGATCACAGCGATTTTGATGGTGTTCAAGTACCACATGCCATAATCCGTTTGTGTCGCATCAAATAAGTCAAAGTAATGGATCAAGGTCGGATTGCTTGGGAAGATATCAGAAGTGATGCTTTTCCCCGGGTTTAGTGATGTTCCGACAACCCATAGCAGCGGATACACGATAATTATCGAGGCGATCGTCAAAATGAGGTATGACAACGCCATATTGATTCGGTTTTGTTTTCTCATTAGATCATATCCTCATCTTTGAATGATTTTGAACGTTTAAACTGAATGACGGCAATCGTCATGATAAAGAACGACAACACGAGCGTAATCGCGGCGGCAAATCCATATTGCGGATTCGAACCAAGCGACAGTTTGTAAATCCAGGAGATCAGGATATCCGTTCCGCCGGCCGATTGACCCGGAACAGCCGGTCCCCCGTT
>CABFOE010000191.1_pt1 | contig 17089 bp, 12 predicted proteins | sample 3521981 | NCBI WGS metagenome assembly CABFOE01 (sample SAMEA5312457, study PRJEB27640) | indoor metagenome | biome: indoor environment; feature: uncontrolled; material: polymer tiles stone | place: Germany | collected 2014-07-07 | reverse complement strand
GTCGCCGTATCGATGCCTTGAATCAAAATCGATCCCCAACTCGGTTGATCGAGCATCGCCAGTAAATTGATTAAGGTCGATTTCCCGCTTCCGGAAGGACCCATGACCGCGACCATCTCCCCTTCTTCGACCCGAAAGTTGATGTCGGTCAACGGCTGTTCAATCACTTTTCCCGGATAGACTTTTCCGACCTGTTTGACTTCAATCATCCTGTTTCCCTCCTACCAGTGTCAGACGACAAATCGTCCCCACCCCTTCTGTACTGTCGAGTTCAACCGTATGCCCGAGCTTTTGACAGACTTGACCGACAAAATAAAGGCCCATCCCGGTCGATTCGCCGTAACGCCGTCCGTTCTCTCCCGTAAAAAAGGCATTGAAGACACGCGGCAAATCACGTGTTGGAATCCCGACACCATCATCTTCAATCGTGACCGTGACTTGTCCCGCCTGTTCGACGGCGCGGATGACGACTTCCCGACCGTGACCCGCCGTATACTTGACGGCATTCGTGATCAGTTGGAGCAGTAAAAAGCGGAACCATTTAGCGTCCGTATACACATAAAGCTGACTTGAAAGTTCAAGCTTCGGATACACTTTATTTTTGACGAATAACCGTTTTTCCTGATTGATGATCCCTGTGACCAACGTCCGTAAATTCAACTGTTCCGCCTTCAAATCCGTCTCGATGGCTTCGAGACGCGACGAGTACAACATTTGGTCCAGACCAATCCGCATCCGGTCGACCTCATGCCGTAAATCGGTCTGGAACTGTTCCCCGGGATGTTCCAGAATCAGTTCGATGACGGACAAGGGCGTCTTCATCTGGTGAATCCATTGATCGACATACCGGTGCCGTTCCTTTTCTTTTCGCCGTTCGGCGAACAGGCTGTTGCGGAACAACGTTTGTTGCCGCTCTAGAAACTGTTCGACCGCAGCAGCAAGCGGTTCGTCACTATCCCTCCGAATCGGTTCCGCAACCGACTGAACCGGTGTCTGAAGCCGTTTCAGTAACGGCAGCATGCTGAAAAAGCGGTAACTCAGATAGATGACCAAGGCAATTCCGTTCAGGAGCGCAATGTAAAAAAAGGCGGCCGGTCGGTATAAATCGTACAACCACAAGATGATGAACAAGGCAATCATCTGCCCGCTGAAAAACAGGATGCCGGGAATCGTATGCCTCAGAAACAGTTTCATCGGTCGAGCACCAGTTTGTAACCGACGCCGCGGACCGTTTCGAGTCCGTCGACGCCAATCTCCGTCAATCGTTTTCGGACACGTGTGATGTTGACATTCAGCGTGTTTTCATCGACGAATGCTTCATCATCCCAAATACGTTCCAGTAAATCCCCCCGGCTGACGATTCGCGGACTGGCTGTCAGCAGCATCTCTAAAATCAATCCTTCTTTTTTCGACAGCTCGATCGACCGGTCCCCATGTTCGACGATGTAGCGATCCAAGTACAAGGTAATGCCCGCTTTGTTGACCGTCCGTTCGTCACTTTCATTGGATAACGTTCCGTAGGCGCGCCGAATCTGACTTTTGATCTTGGCGATGACGACGGCACCTTGAAACGGCTTGACGATATAATCATCCGCTCCATATTCGAGTGCCATCACCTGATCCATTTCACCGACACGTGCCGAAATGAACAAAATCGGTGCCCGTGTTTTCATCCGCAGTTGGCGGCACCAGTAAAATCCGTCAAACTTCGGTAAATTGACGTCGAGCAAGATGACATCCGGTTGGGCTTCCTCGAATCGAGCGACGACGTCCCCGAACCCGTCTTCATGGATGACGTTAAAGTCATATCGTTCCAACAACTCTTTTAACAACAGCGCAATCTGTTGATCATCCTCTACTAATAAAATCGTTTCCATTTGCAGATTCAACTCCTTCTTTCTCCATGATACCGAACAAAAAATGGACTGGAAACGATTATTCGTTTCCCGCCCATTTGAATTATAGGACAATCCGGCGATACGCACGCACTGTCAGGAAATAATACAACAGATACATCAGCGTGTAACAACCGATGGCGATCGACATCGGCAAGATCAGATTATAGTCCAGCAATTTTTGCAGGACTTGCATCGCAAACAGACTGTGGACAAGTCCAAGGAGATACGGCAACGAGAACATGAAGCCGACCAACCGGCGGATGATTCCCGTCTGCTCCTGTTGATCCACCCCGATCTTTTGGATGATCGCAAAACGTTGTTTCGATTCCTCCGCTTCAGCGAGCATCTTAAAGTAGATGATCGATCCTGTCGCCAGCAAGAAGACGAGTCCGAGGAAGCCGGCGGCAAAGGCGAGTAATCCTGTCGTCGCCGTCGTCATGGCATAGATGGGATAATAGGCTGCCATGTCGGTCTCTGCTTTTTTGCCATACAATTGTTCCAGCTGGTTGATCAGTCCATCGTCCGACCGTTCATCCGAAAACTGATAGTTCGTCAGCATCGCTGCTTTTTCCGGCATCATCGCGAAGGCATCATCGGAAACAGCAAAGGCCAGACGTTTTTTCGCATACAGTTGAGTGAGTGGTAAATCCGTCGCACCGGCAATCCGAAAGGACGAATGCGTATCTTTGACGGAAACCCCAATCGGTGACTGAACGGTTTCTTTTATCAGATCATTTCCTTTGAAGGTCTCAAGGACAATCGCTTCGCCTGCACCCGGCTCCGGTAAAACGGTTTTCCCGCTGCTCTTCGCCAACTTTTCATAGTCGGAATAGCTGATGTAACTGAACTGTCCGGGTTCTCCGTCAAACGCGTATGTCTGGTACGACGTCGTAAACGACAGCGGATTCGGCAACTCCTCGAGCGAATGATCGACGTTCTTGACGTTGACCATCGTCCGCGACTCGATCTTCTGATTCGACTGGCGGATTAACGCTTCCGCTTCGTCGCGTTTGCTCGAGATCGACAAACTGTACGGCATCTGTTCTTCCACCGTCCGGTCGATGTAATAGTAGATCGAGGTTGCGGTTCCGACCGTCGTCAACGTCACGGCCGTGATGACGGTGATCGTCGACAACATGACGGCATTGGATTTGACGCGCGACAACAGCTGTCCGTGTAAAATCAAGTTCGTCCCTTGGTAATGCCGCACCCGGTTACTGAGCAGGCGTAACAAGAAAATCGTGAAGTAACTCATCGTCCCGAACGTCCCGATGATGACACACAACATTAAGATTGGAGCAACAATCGTGAAGTGTTCCAGTAACGGTTTTCCGGTCAAGTAGTAGCCGACGCCAATCAACAACACGGATAACACGGCAAGAATCGGATGCACTTTCGGGACTGTCTCGACCTGTTGCTTGGCTTTGAACAGTTCAATCAACGTAAAACGATAAATCGTCCGCGCCGAGCGGATCGCAATCAATAAAAAGATCGTCAAGAAGACAGCGACCGTCTGACCGATTGCGCCGGCATTGATCGAAAAGTCGGCTTCAATCGACATCCCCATCACGTACGCAAGCAACATGACAAAATACTTCGAAGCAATCGTTCCGAGCAACACACCAATCAAGAGACCGATGAGACCGTATCCCATCGTTTCGAGAAACAGAAGTTTAGCAATTTGTTGACGCTCAAGACCAAGCAACGCATAAAGTCCGATTTCCTGTTTGCGGCGACGCAAGAAGAAGTCGCTTGAATACCAGATAAAGATGGCTGCGAACAACGCTAAAATCACACTCGATCCGGTAAAGACGGTGCCGAGTTTTCCATATAATTCATTGGCCTGCAACATCGCTTCGTTCGACCGGATTGCTAAAAACGTGTAATAAATCAAAATGGCAAAAGTGACTGCGCCGAGGTACATCATGTTTTGACGAATATTTTTTAAATTACGAAAAGCCAACTTAAACAAGTTCACGCGCGACACCTCCGAGTTCACGTTGCACTTCCATAATTTGCTCAAAAAACTCTTTCCGTGAGCCAAATTGATGAATCTCCCGGAATAATTCACCGTCTTTGACGAACACGACGCGCTCTGCATATGACGCCGTCATCGGATCATGCGTCACCATCAAGATCGTCGCTCCCTGCTCATTGAGACGAGCCATGGCTTCAAGCAACCCCGTCGCCGACTTCGAGTCGAGGGCGCCGGTCGGCTCATCCGCTAAAATCAACGACGGTTGATGAATGATCGCCCGGGCCGCGGCCGTCCGCTGTTTTTGACCACCTGAAAGTTCAGCCGGTCGCTTCTTCAATAACTCCTGAATTCCGAGTTCGTCTGCCACCTGCTCGACCCGGACCAAGATGTCTGCTTTCGGCAGCTGTTGCAAAGCCAGCGGCAAGGCGATGTTCTCTTCAATCGTCATCGTGTCGAGCAGATTAAAATCCTGGAAAATGAAGCCGAGCTGTTCACGCCGAAACCGGGCCAACTGCTTTTCACGCATCCCGGTCACGTCTTCCCCGTTGATATGAATCGTGCCGTCCGTCGGCTGATCGATCGTCGATAAGAGATTCAGCAACGTCGACTTTCCTGCTCCCGACGGTCCCATGATGCTGACGAATTCCGATTGGTGAATCGTTAACGTCGTCGGACGAAGCGCCTCATGCCGGGCGTTTTTGGTTTGGTAGACTTTCGTAATCTGCTCTGCGTGTAAAATCGATTTCATAATGTGTTTCCTCCCGTATTCTTTATGTTGCTGTTAGTGTAAAGGGCAAACGCTCCCAGTAAGAATCGGTTAGACTTTCAAGCATCTTACAAAACAGTAAGCTCGAGGAGGAGACGACAAAAAAGCTCCCTCGTCTAGGACAAGGGAGCAGTTGAGTAAACGAATTATTTGTGTGTCGCTTTGAACAGTTCTGTTTCACCTGCGACAACAGATGTGCCTTCAGCCGGTACAGCAGAAAGTGTAAATTGATCGTGGTTCGTCACGATGATTGGTGTGATTGTTGACGGTGCGTTTGCACGGATGAATTCGAGGTCGAACTCTACCAAAACATCGCCTGCTTTGACTTTATCGCCAGATTGAACGTGTGCCGTGAATCCTTCACCTTTGAGGTTGACTGTGTCTAATCCAACGTGGATCAACAATTCAAGACCATCTTCGCCTTTGAGACCGATGGCATGTTTCGTCGGGAAGATTGTTTCGACCGTCGCGTTGATCGGTGAAACAACTTTTCCTTCAGTCGGCTCGATTGCAATGCCGTCTCCCATCATTTTTTGTGAGAAGACTTGATCGGGTACGTTCTCGATGCTGACGATTTTACCTGTAAGGGCAGAAGCGATTTTTGTATTTCCTGCGTCATTACCACCAAACAATTTTTTAAAGAATCCCATGATACTATCCCTCTACTTTCTCGATCGTTTTCTTCTGTTAGAAGATTCGATTTTTTTATAGGAGCCAGTTAATTGAAAACTCGCTCACGTTCTCACAAAAAGCATACGTTTGTAACTCTGGTTTTGCAAGTATTTTTGTGTGATAATAGTTAGAAATCACAAGGAGGCGCTTACATGTTAACATTTTCAGAACTTACATATGTCCGTCCTGACCTAAACGTCCTTGAAACTTCTATGCATGCCGCGATTAATCGGTTGCGTGAAGCAACAGACGTCGATGCAGCAAACAATGCCATCACTGAGATTAATACCCTCAGAAACCAATTTGAAACAGCCAGCCAGCTCGTTGAGATCCGGCATACGATCGATACACGCGATGGTTTTTATGAAACGGAGCAAGGTTTCTTTGACGAAGCCGGTCCGGTTTACCAAGGCTACGTCTCAAGTTATTACCATGCCTTGACGGCTCATCCGCTCCGCGCTTCACTCGAATCGACGTGGGGCAAACAATTGTTTTTACTGGCGGAAGCGAGCTTAAAAACGTTCTCGGATGCCATCATCCCAAAACTGCAGGAAGAAAACCGACTGGCGAGTGAATATACGAAATTGATGTCGGCGGCCCAAATCGAATTTGACGGCAAGACGTTGAACTTATCCCAGTTCGGTCCTTACCTCCAGTCATCTGACCGCAGCGTCCGAAAAGCGGCTTCTGAAGCACGCTACGGCTATTTGAAAGAACACGGGGACGCGATTGACACAATTTATGACAAACTGGTTCATGTTCGGACCGATATCGCAAAAACGCTCGGCTTCCCGTCGTTCGTCGAACTCGGGTATGCCCGGATGCTGCGTGTCGATTATGATCAATCGATGGTCGAAAACTACCGGGAGCAAATTCTCGAGACGATCGTACCGATTGCGACATCATTAAAAGAACGCCAGCAACGCCGGATCGGTGTCGATTCCCTTTATTATTACGATGAAGGATTCGCCTTTAAGTCCGGTAACGCGACACCACAAGGCGAAGAGGCTTTCATCATCGAAGGCGGCAAGAAAATGTACCGGGACATGTCTCCGGAGACGAATGAGTTCTTCGAGTACATGATTGATCGCGGTGCGCTTGATTTGACAGCGAAACCGGGTAAAGCAGGCGGCGGATACTGTACGTATATCGCCGATGAAAAACTCCCGTTCATCTTCTCGAACTTCAACGGAACAGCGGGTGATATCGACGTCTTGACACACGAAGTCGGACACGCTTTCCAAGTCTATGAAAGCCGTCACTTCACTGTGCCGGAATACGGGTTCCCGACGTATGAAGCGTGTGAGATTCATTCGATGTCGATGGAATACTTTGCGTATCCGTGGATGGAGGAATTCTTTGGCGATCAGACGGCTAAATACAAATTCAGTCACCTTGCCGGTGGCGTTACCTTCCTGCCATACGGTGTCGCGATCGATGAGTTCCAACATGTCATCTACAACCAGCCGGAACTGACGCCGGCGGAGCGTCGTGCGGCATGGCGTACGATCGAACAGAAATATTTGCCACACCGCAACTACGAAGAAAATGATTATCTCGATTCCGGCGCTTGGTGGCATCAGCAGGGACACGTCTTCGGCAGTCCGTTCTATTACATCGATTACACTCTCGCACAAGTCTGTGCGTTCCAGTTCTATGCATGGATGGAGCAAGACCGGGAAGCGGCTTGGAAGTCCTACCTTGAGCTTTGTAAGGCGGGTGGATCGGAAAGTTTCCTTACGCTCGTGGAACGTGCCGGATTAAAATCCCCGTTCGCTCCTGGTACGGTCAACGAAGCAGTTGCTCCGATCAAAGCGTACTTGGCGGAAACAGACGATCTCGCACTTGACCGTGTTTGATCGATTCACAGAGTTGCTGTGAATCGATTAGAGACACGACTGCTTAAAGTAAACCAAAAACGAAACGATGGTCCCTTCGTAAGGGGATCCATCGTTTCGTTTTTTTGTACAGATCAAGAAAAGGACAAGGATGTCAGCTTTTCCATAAAACTAAAAAAGATGACCGCTTCCTCCAGTTAATCGGAAGCGGTCATCTTTCATCTTCTGGCGAAACAATACGAACGCCTCAGCCGGATTGTTCGATTTTCTCTTGATACCGGTTATACCAAATTTCGAATTCATCTGCCGGAATCGGGCGTGAATAATAAAAACCTTGCCCATACTCACAATCGAGTTTCCGTAGATTTTCCCCTTGTTCCGCTTGTTCGATTCCTTCCGCGACGACGTCATACTTTAATGTATGGGCGAGCCGAATGATTGTTTCAATCAAAGGAGCGTTCGAACAGGCATCAGGTCCGCTGATAAAGGACCGGTCAATCTTCAAGCGTTGAATCGGCAAGCGGCTGAGATAGGACAACGACGAATAGCCTGTTCCGAAATCATCGATCGCTAATCGGTAGCCGATGTCATGTAATGTCTGCAATGCATCAAAGACGCGCGTATCAGAAAACACACCAAATGATTCTGTGATTTCGAGCTCCATTCGTTGTTCAATCCCGGGATGCTGATTTCTGACTTCCGTCAGAAATTCAACAATTCGACCGGAGACAAGTTCCTTGACGGACAAGTTAGCCGAGACACGCAAGGATGCAAGCGGTGTTCCTTCCCATCGTTTGACTTGCTGGACAGATTCTTCGACGACCCACATGCCAATTTCTTCAATCAGCATCGAGCGTTCGGCAATCGGAATAAAGACGGCTGGACTGATCATCCCCCGCTCCGGATGGAACCACCGTAACAACGCTTCACAGCCATCCACTTCTTTTGTCTGTAAATTGACTTGCGGCTGATAAAATAACTGCAGCTCGTTTCGGGCAATCGCTTCCCGTAACTCCGACTCCAACACCACCGATTCCCGGTATTCTTCACTCATCCACGACTCAAACCACACCGGTTCACTCGCTTGTTCCCGTTTCGCATGTTGCATCGCGATATCGACCGATGACAGCAAGGACGTGACCGCGACGGCATCATCCGGATAACGGACCATACTCATGCTGATGCTGACGTCGATTTTTTCACCTTCGATGTGATAGGGACGTTCGATGATTGTTTTGAGGTCACGGTAATCCACGATATCTTGCTGAAAGATCAAGACGGCAAACTCATCTCCCCCGATGCGGGCTGCGGCGCCCGTTCCGATGAAGTGACGACGCAACCGGTTCGAGACTTCTTTTAAAATCTGATCACCGGCACTATGACCATAGATATCATTAATTCGTCTAAACTGGCGCACACCAATCGTGACCAGTTCACCTGGTTGTGGTGCGGCGAGCGCTTCTTCCATCTTTTGTTCAAAACCGTTCCGATTCAACAATCCGGTCAAGACATCGTAAAGAGCCAGTTGCGTGATCCGCTCTTCCCGTTTAAACTGGTCTGTCTCGTCATGACACGTCAAGTAAAGAGCGGTGCCGCCGTCACTTTTCGTCGGAACATGAATGATGTTGACGAACATGTTGCGAATGTCCTGCTTAAAGATCATCTGGCAACGAATCGTCTGACTGTACCCTTCAACCGCCCGGTTCAGTGCACGACGGAAGCGATTGAGATCTGCCGGATGAATCAATTCTTCAATCGTCAGCAGTTCCGACGTTTGAGCCAGCTGTTGAAAGCGGTCATTTCCACTCAACAGCTCAAAATCTGCGGACAGCGCGATGATCGGATCCGTATTTCGTGAAAACAACGACTCGATTTCTGCTTTTTTCTGTTTGATTTCGACGGTTTTTTTATCATTATAATCCAGTAACCCGGAGATGATCGTCGTCATCGTCCGAAAGGCCTGCACAACGGGCCGGAAATCATTGCGGTCCGGCACTTGATAATGTGACTGACGGGGACCGTCGGCAAAAAAGACAGCCTCCTCTTGAAGGATATGTAAATCTTTTTGAAAAGCACGTAATAACGCTAACGTCAATAAGAGCAAAATCAAAATGACAAGACATGTGGCAGCGAACATAATCCAGGCAATCTGAATGAGCATATTGCCCTTTTCCACCATTTCCGACTGGATACGTTGGGCACTTTCATTAAACGAGCGGTACATATACGTTTGATACCGTTCTGATATTTTATCAATCGTTCCATATTGCGGATTGTCCGGCTGATTGAGTGTTGCATCGAGTATCCGCAAATAGGCATACATTTGATTGCTCATCACCGAGATATCCCGTCTGCGTCCTGTATCTTCCGGCTGCATCGTCGCATACAATGATTGAATCAACGTATTGTTGCGTAAATTGATATCTTGCCGAATTTGACGCATCCGCAACAGTTCAAACGCATCCAACCGGCTGTCTTGATCCGTACTTAAAAGAAACTGTCCGGCTCGTCCAAATTCCTCTTCCATCAAAATCAGATTAGAGAATAAAGAATAATACGTCCCGGTTTCTCCACTTAATGAAAGCTGATTAAACAAAATCTCGTTTTTATACATCGTGGCTGCGGAAAAAAATTGATGATCCGAGTCAGGACCGTCCTTTTGAATCTGATTGATTTCAGCAAGGAGATTCTTTTGCGCGGCATCCGCCGTCGGGGTCGCCTTGATCTGCTGTTCAACCATTGTTAATTCATCTTCAAGTTGTCTGCTTGTTTGAGTGCCTTGATTTGGTCCATCACCGTCACTTAACCTTTTGTAATAGTCACTCGTCAAATTCCGCTCGACTTGATTCAACTGATTAAAATTATCCATCATTTCACTTGAACGTTTAAACTGATACCCCTCTTCGAGATTTTTCATGAGTTGTTGTGTCGCAATCAATAACGCTAACAACCCGATGATTGAAATCATCCATGAGAACGTTTTGTAGTAGGAGCGCTTTCGGAATGCTTCTACGATGGAGACTGGTGATAAACGTCGCAACACATCGTCCTCCCTAATTGTCATTATGCTTCTATATCGTCTTGCAAGAAGAATTCGTGAAGTTAAAATGGGTCAATAAAAAGCACTTATCCTCACATTTAGCGAAAATAAGTGCTTTTAATACTAGTTTTTAATATTGGACGTTTTCACGGGCGACTTTTTTAGCAAAATAATCGATGATATCACGCCGGCGGATGATTCCGATAAAGTGCCTGCCGTCATCAATCACCGGTACAAAATTCTGATCGGTGATGATTTCAATCATCTCTTCCATCTGTGCCGTAATCGAAACCGGCTTGTACCGGACACGTTGTTTGATGTCCGTCAGGCGTGTTTGCAGGACATTGTCATAATCCGCATGTTCCAGATTTTTCTCCAGTGCCCACAGGACATCCCCTTCCGTCAGGGTTCCTGCATATTTTCCTTTATCGTCAACGAGTGGGACCGATGTGAAACGATGATGTTTCATCTTTTCCAGTGCTTGTCTGACCGTTGACTCCGGATCTAAGTATTTGACTTCGTCTTTTGGTAATAAGAAAAAAGCAATGTTCATTTCTGGTTCCTCCCTAGCCACTCTCTGAGACCTCTTCTATTTTATCATGAACTCAGGTTGCGTTCAGTTCCCAAATCATGAAAATCTCCCCACAATTCCTTCATATTTAGTACTACCCTTCCGATAATCAGAATAGACAGATTTTATAGACTATTTCAAAAGATGGGAGAATTACATATGCGTCTTCCGATTACACGTCGGCTCTTTATTGGACTTATTTTACTACCGGCTCTTACTTTAGGCGTCTCGACCTGGTTTTCTTATGATCAGACGAGTCAGACGGTCGAACGTCTCGTCGACTCGACGTCGCAGACGGCCTTAAAACAACTGGAACAATCCTTTTCCCGTATCATCGATGACACGAAAAAAGATACGACCTTACTCGCAGGTCTTCCCTTTAACCGTGCCAACGGGCAATTACCCAACTACATCGAACCAAGTGACACACCCGCATCGACCGAACTGCCTTCCCAAAAAGCAAAAGACATCTACAGCATCCTTGAAAAGTACGGTTCGTCTAAAATTGAGAACTCCTTTGTTCAATATGCAGACGTTGACGGTGGTTATCTGAACTGGCCGAAACAAGACGCAACGTCGGGTTATGATCCCCGCAAGGAAATCTGGTATACACAGGCACTCGAAAATTCAAGCACCGTCGCGATGAGCGAACCGTATTATGATGAAGCGACGAAGCTGTCGGTCATCGGTTTTTCTAAAGCGACACTGGACGATCAAGCCAATATCAAAGGTGTATTATCCGTTTATAAAAGTGTTGATCGACTGTCCGAAGACATGAAACGAATCGAGATTGGTCAAGACGGTTTCGTATTCAGTTACACGAAGGACGGCAAAATCGTCACCCACCCGAATAAAAATTATTTCTTCAAGAAAGTGGATCAACTGCGTGAAGACGGCAATGCCTACTTTGAAGCACCTAAACAAATGATCAGTCAAGAATCCGGTTCTGCCATCATGGACGTCAACGGCAAAAAATCCGTCGTCATCTGGCAACTGTCTTCCAAGACCGGCTTTAAATTGGCCGTCGTTCTCGATTACGCTTCGTTATATGCACCAAAAGATGCGATGCTGACTCAGTCCTTGATCAATTTCGTCATTGCGATTGCACTGGCAACGCTGATCGCCTGGTTGATCGGTCGGTCGATTAACCGTCCATTGTCCGGTCTTCGCAGCGAAGCACTGGCCATTGCGAACGGTGACTTACGGACGACAGTCCGTCCAAAACGTCTGATTCGTGATGAATTATCCGACCTCGGCGAAAACTTTGATGCGATGCGTCATAAATTACGTCAAACGATTACGGCGATGACCCAATCTGCCGGAACCGTCCGCGATGCTTCGCAGGACTTATCCTCGAATGCGACTCATGTTCAAAATGCATCCGTTCAAATCGGACAAACGATGGAAGAAATCGCGGCTGCCGGTGAGACACAAACCAAACAGGCGGAACGCTCTTCTCATGCTGTCTACGGCGTGAAGGAACGATCCATCGCGATGCAGGCCGCGGCTTCCGAAACATTACTCGAGGTCGCTACGGTTGCAGATGCTGCGACACGCGGCAGTTCGTTGACGAAGCAAACCATCACGGATTTGTTGCAGCATTCCGATTCACTGGAGCAAGAAATTCAAAATACCTCCGACTTCCTCGGGAAACGATCGGATGAAATCGGGAAGATCCTCGGAACCTTACAGGCCATTTCGAGTCAGACGAATCTGCTGGCATTAAATGCCGCGATCGAAGCTGCCCGTGTCGGTGAACAAGGACGTGGTTTTGCCGTCGTCGCAAGTGAAGTCCGGAAACTTGCGGAAGAAAGTGATCAATCAGCCAAACAAATCAAACAATTGCTCGATAACATCCAGCACGAGACCCAAACGGCAATGGGTGCGATGAACGGTGTCATGGATGACTTAAAACAGTCCCTTGAATCCGTCAAGACGACGGGAGTCGATTTTGAACAGATTGCCGGTTCTGTCCAACACGTCTCGAAACGGACGGAGTCGTTGACGGGCGATATCCGTGCCTTGACGACAGCGACGGAAGACGTGTCGGACGCCATGGGAACGATCCTCGCGTTGACGGAGGAGAACGCAGCCGGAATCGAGACGAGTGCCGCGAGCATCCAGGAAACGAATGCAACAATCGAAGCCGTCACGACGGCGGCATCCCATTTGGCACAGATCGCAACGGAACTCCACTCCTTGACGATTGACTTCCAATTGGATGAGACGACCGTTCCGGATGACAGCACACCACGCACAGAATCGCTTGAACCGGACGCGCTGGCTTACGAAGAAGCAGCCGTCGCATCACTCGATGAGGACGTATCCTCCGCAACTGATTTTTCGGAAGACAATCTGACGTTGCAGCAGGAAACGCGCGCCGACGAAGATCAGCCCGATCGTTAATGGATTTCAAACGGACATCGACCACTCCGATTTACGGATAGTCGATGTCCGTTTTCATTTCCGTTAATTTTTCAGTATTTCATTCTTGCTATACAATCGACAAGACACGACGTAAACTGGAAGCAACACGTTTCTAGAGAAAGGAGGGATTGAAGTGCCGACCTTGCACCAGGAGGATTTAATCCAAACCGCAGAAAATTTATATGGAACGACTGGTTTTTTCGTGTCGTATCAATCGTCGGCAGGAGACGCCTTGCCGATTCGCCCTGCTGCGCCGGTCCATCCGAGCCAGCTTGCCATTGAACAGGAATGGCCGGCACCGGACACGACGCCGTTGTTGTATACGTTAAAGGACGGAACGGCTTATTTGTTCATTCCTGTACTTGATCAAGGACAATACCGGATTGGTCCTGTTTTACTGCAGTCCGCGCTGTTTCGCGCACACATTCAGGACGAGACCTTCCATCAATTTTATAAATCATTGACGCGGACGACGGAAAATCGGCTGATCGATTGCGCCCACTTGGTCTACAGGTTGTTGACTGGTCAACAGTTGGTCGCGCGTGATATCCGGACGGAATCCGAAAGCGATGATCCGGAAATTCCGTTAGTCGCGGATGTGCCGCCCCATACGGCGGCGACTGCCTATATTAAAGCCTGGGAGCGTGAACAGCAAATCATCGAATGGATTGCTTCCGGACAAAGTGAACGCTTGGCGACGACCTATTCCCTGCCGGCCTATGGAGAATTCGGTTCACTGGCCCGTCATCAGCCGTTACGCGCCGAAAAAAACCTGTTGCTCGGTACCGTATTGTTAAGTGCCCGCGCTGCCATCACAGGTGGGCTTGAGCCGGATGAAGCCTTCATGCTCAGTGACCGGATGATTGAGTCAATCGAAGCCGCAACAAGTATTTCAGAACTGAGAAATCGTCATGTCCGGATCACCGTCAGTTTTGCGGAAGCCGTTAAACAGATTCAGGAACTCCGGCATTCGCCGCACGTTTTAGCCGCCATCCGCTACATCCAGCAACATCTGTACGATCCCTTGTCCGTCTCATCAATCAGCCAAGCGATTCACGTCTCATCCAACTACTTGTCTGTCCTCTTTAAAGAAGAGACCGGTCTTCCGCTCGCCCGTTACGTGATTCGCGAACGGATTCGGGAAGCCAAACGGTTGCTCCGTTCGACGGATGATTCGTTACTGACGATCTCCAACAAGCTGCATTTCTCGAGTCAAAGCCACTTCAGCCAAGCCTTTAAACAGACGACGGGTGAGACACCGACGCACTACAGGCAACATCATTTTTAAGTGTGAGGTCTGAAACGGCTTATCGGCTATTCGACATGCCAAAAGGTAAGATCTTACCTGAAAGAAATGCTTTGCCTGCTTAGGCTGGAATTTTTTCCTGAAAGCTAAATCTTCTTGCCCCGTTCAGATAAAAAACGAGATCATCTTGTCCTTTTCCGACAAAATGATCTCGTTTTTTTAGCACTGCTTAGTTTTCTTCACGTACGAACAACGCAACGCTCTCGACGTGCGTCGTGTGCGGGAACATATCAACTGGTGTGACTTCCATCAACTTGTAACCAAGCTCAGCAAGCAACTTCGCATCACGCGCTTGCGTCGAAGCGTTACATGAGACGTAGACGATCCGTTGTGGTGCAACTTCAGCCGCAGCACGCAAGAATTCTTCGTCACAGCCTTTACGTGGTGGGTCGACGACGATGACGTCCGGCTTGATGCCGCCTTTAACAAGTGCCGGCATGACCGTTTCTGCAGTTCCGTATTCAAACGACACGTTGTCGATGCCGTTTGCTTTCGCATTCCGGCGTGCATCGTCAATCGCTTGTGGAACCATCTCGATGCCGTAGACGTGTTTCGCCTGTTGGGCCAGTGATAACGAAATCGAACCAATACCGCAGTAGGCATCAACGACGATTTCATTGCCTGTCAATTGTGCATACTCGAGTGCTTTTCCGTACAGTTTTTCCGTCTGTAACGGATTGACCTGGAAGAACGAGTGCGGTGAAATTTCATACGTCAATCCAGCAATCTGGTCGCGGATGACAGCTGGTCCGTGCAGGACGATGTTGCGTTTTCCTAAGATGACATTCGTCTCATCCGGGTTGATGTTGTGCTGGATCGATGTGACGTTCGGAACGGCTTTTAAGATGCCTTCGACGATTTTATCCACACCGCGCAATTGTTTGACTTTCGTTACAAGAACGATCATCAATTCGTTTGTATGGTATCCGTGACGTGCCATGATGTGACGGATGACACCGCTGTTTTTCTTTTCATCGTAAGCCGGAACCTTCAAGTCAGCCAACACTTTGCGAACTGCTTGAATCGCTTCATCATTCTCTTTGTTTTGGATCAAACAGTAATCCATGTCGATGATCCGGTGACTGCGTTTTTGATAAAAACCAGCCATCAGTTTGTTCGATTGGAAGGCAACCGGGACTTGTGCCTTGTTACGGTAACCCCAAGGGTCTTCCATCCCGATTGTTTCATGGACCGGAATCTCAAGACCGGCAAGACGGGCAAAGGCGTCACGGACACGATTGTGTTTGAATTTCAGTTCCGCTTCATACGAAAGGTGTTGCAGTTGGCAACCGCCGCACTGGTTGTAGACCGGGCAAGGTGGTTCAACGCGATCGACACTCTTCGTTTTTTGACGGATGATCCGTCCGAAACCGTACGATTTCGTCGTTTTCGTGATTTTCACTTTCACTTGTTCCGTCGGCAATGCACCGGGAATAAAGACCGTGTAGCCGTCAATCCGGGCGACACCAGAACCGTCGTGCGTCAAATCGACGATCTCGACGACGTGCTCATCATTTTTTTGTACTGGAATCATCTTGTTTCCTCCTAAAAACCCTGCGCTTTACGCGAGGTTTGTTTCTTCTTCTTCAGCTCGTAACTGTACATTGATCGTTTCCATCTCATCGATCCGGAATTTCGGTGTCATGACATCGAAATGCGACCGAAGATTCGTCATCTCGCCTTCACAGATTCCGCCGAATTCACCATCGATGTTCAAGCTCATTTCGGATGTATTTTTCATCCGGACGAATGACGTCGTCACGTGTTCGACACATGGATCAGAGAAATGATCGCCTTTTAAAGCCAAACGCATCACGCGAATCAACTCGACAAGATTACATTTTTTCAAAATGAATAAATCAAACCGTCCATCATTGAGGGAGGCATTGGGCGAAAGCTTCTCAAACCCGCCTACGGAATTGGTGTTCGATGTCAAAAAGAGCATGACTTCACCTTTAAAGATCCCGCGTTCATGCTCAAGCTCAACGTACGTCGGACGGATTTGCGGAAGTTTTTCCATTCCCTTGACGTAGTACGCCAACTGTCCAAGTGCTGTCTTCAGCTTTGACGGGACTTCGTAGGACAATTCCGTCATGATACCACCACCTGCAATGTTGATGAAGTAATGGGTTCCGGTCGATCCTTCGATCTTACCGATATCAACCGGCATCGTATAACCGGTACAAATGACATCCATCGCCCCTTCAATCGTCAATGGAATCCGCATCGCCCGACCAAAATCATTGGTCGTCCCGACCGGCAGGACACCTAACTTCGGACGAACCGGATAAGACGCCATCCCGCTGATTACTTCGTTTAACGTACCATCTCCACCTGCAGCAACGACAAGGTCAAATTCGGCTTCACAGGCCCGTGCTGCTTCGTATGTCGCGTCACCGACCGCTTTCGTCGAATAGACGGAAGTCTCATAACCCGCTGCTTCCAGCCGGTCCAAGATATACGGCAGATTTCGCTTTACCATCTCTTTCCCGGAAGTCGGGTTATAAATCACTCGCGCTCTAGGTCTCATAAGATTTTCTCCTTTTTTACTCAACCGATCCATTTGATACATAACTGTTTTATTTTACATGAA
>CABFOE010000082.1_pt1 | contig 18623 bp, 14 predicted proteins | sample 3521981 | NCBI WGS metagenome assembly CABFOE01 (sample SAMEA5312457, study PRJEB27640) | indoor metagenome | biome: indoor environment; feature: uncontrolled; material: polymer tiles stone | place: Germany | collected 2014-07-07 | reverse complement strand
CGGTTCAGAGGGCTTTTTGATGTGTGTCTTGATTGACACACACGCACACACGTGTGTATAGTAAGGGTATCAATTGAATGGAAAGAGGGATGACGATGTTAACAACAAAACAGATCAGTGAATTGTTACGTGTCTCGGAAGAAACGGTCCGTCGTTGGATTCGGACAGGCGAATTGCATGCCGAACAGGATGGTAAAGGATACCTGGTCGATGAGTTGGCGTTAAAACGTCTCGTCGACGAAAAGTCCCAGATTCCGGGGAACGCGATGAACAAAGTCTTGCCGATCATCAACGATTTGTTTGGACCGGAAGCAGCGAAGTTCGCGAAGTCGAACTTGTTTGATCCGCTCCGCCAGTCGATGGATCAGACGGCCCCACCCCGTCCGGAAGCATCACCGGAATCGGTTGCGGAAGAACTGAGCCAGCTGAAACGGAAAAAACGTCGTCTTGAACTCGAACATGAACTGAAGTTGCTCGAGATCGAAGAAAAGATTGCCGTTCTCGAACAAAAAGCGAACCGTTTTTGAATCAGAAGGTATTAAACGAACGATCCCGACACATCAACGGGGTCGTTTTTTTGACAGGGCAGAGGAAGTCGCCTTGGAAATCCGGACAAGCAAACCAGTTCTGCTTCCGAAACGGACTGTGCGACAATGGGGATATCTTATTGAGCAGAGGAGTCGAAGAGATGTTTCAACGCGATATCGCACAACATTGGCAAGTGACGTATCAGCAAAACGGTTATCCGCATGTCCAGCAAGGCTGGGTCCTGCCGCCGGAGCGGAAAGATGAGTTTGATCCGTTCATTCTGATGGCGGAAGACTGGTTCAAACGCGGGACTTTTTCCGATCACCCGCACCGCGGTTTCCAGACGATTACCTATGTGATTGACGGACGGCTGGAGCATATCGATAATCACGGCGGACATTCAATCCTCGACGCAGGGGATGTTCAGTACATGAATGCCGGTTGGGCGGCACGTCACGCGGAAGAAGCGGTCGATGACGATCTGATCCATACGCTGCAACTGTGGCTGAATCTCCCGAAACGGCTGAAGGAGACGACGACCTCGTATCAAAACGTTTTGCTCGAAGACGCACCGGTCGTACCGTTCGACGGGGGACAGGTCCGGGTCTATTCCGGTGACATCGCCGGGGTGACCGGACCACTCGACAGTCTGGTGCCGATCACGATGAGCGAGATTGCACTCGCACCGGGTGCGACGTATACACACGTCCTCCCGACGAACCATAATGCGTTTATGTATGTTTTGGCAGGAGAGATCGAAGCCGGAGCAAACAAGACACGGCTTGCGAAGACGATGGCCGCGACACTGACGTTTGACGAACAGGCGTCGGGTGACAGTGGACTGGAACTGACGGCTGTCAGCCGGACGAAAATCTTAATCTATTCCGGACAGCCGATTCGGGAAGAGACGATTGCCTACGGACCGTTCGTCATGAACACGGAAGACGAGATCCGTCAGGCGTACCGGGATTATCACGACGGCAAGTTCGGACCACCGGCTGTCTTGTGACGACAAAAAAACCAGTTCCACAAGTGGACTGGTTTTGTTTCATCGATAGGCGGACACCGCTCGACCTCAGGATGAGGTGGAATCGGTCGTCCGTTTTTTCTTTCGCCACCGCCACCAATACCAGTAACCGAGTCCGAATGTAATCGGAATGGCCGCGAGGTACGGGTTGGCTTCTAAATAACTGATGATCTCAAACAGCGCAAACCATCCACTGAGTAATCCGAGGACAAGTAAGATCGTCCGAATCGCTTCGGGAAGCTTCCGGATACGATATGCGAAGAGACATACGAGGCAAAAAATGATGATTGCCACAGACATTCCCCCCATTCTCGTCTTCAGTATAGCGTATTTGAAAAGCTTTTTCGATGCACAAATCGGTTCTGCTCCCGTATAGTGGAGATAGGGAAACTGACGAAGGACGTGATGAGATGCAAGTAACGGTAATCGGAACCGGTTATGTTGGACTGGTGACCGCAATCGGCTTAGCCGACGCAAAACATGAGGTGATTTGTGTCGATTTAAACGAAGAACGGATGGAGCGTCTGTCGAACGGCATTGCGCCGATCACGGAAGAAGGAATAGAAGAAGCATTACAACAAAATCAAAGTCGTCTGACCTTCACGACAGAGTACCCGTTATCTGACCTGTATTTGGTAGCGGTCGGAACACCAGAACGGGCGGATGGGAGTTGTGATTTATCGGCCGTCGAAGCAGTGGTCAAGTTAATTCATTCGATTCAACCGGATGCGGCTGTCGTCATGAAGTCGACGATACCACCGGGCACGACGGAACGGTTGCAGACAGCCTATCCATCGTTACGTTTTGCAATGGTTCCGGAGTTTTTACGGGAAGGCACAGCGATTCGTGATATGCGCAATCCCCATCGTGTTATTATCGGGGCACACGATCAACGATTGGCCGAGACACTGACGGATTTGTTCAAAACGAATGCGCCGATCGTTCAGGTGGATCCGACGACGGCAGAACTGACAAAATATGCAGCCAACAGCTTTTTGGCGGTCAAAATCAGTTTCATCAATGAGATTGCCCGATTAGCGGATATCGTCGGAGCGGACGTCGAGGACGTGGCGCACGGAATCGGTCTGGATCCGCGAATCGGTCCGGCCTTTTTAAAGGCGGGTGCGGGTTATGGGGGATCCTGTTTCCCGAAAGATATTGCGGCCTTGACGACGCTTGCAAAACAGCAGGGTGAGCACTTACATGTGATTGAAGCGGCAGACCGGACGAATGAAGCGCAACTTGATTATGTCCTGAGCAAAATCGAGCCAAGACCGGGCCTGCGGGTTGCATTGCTTGGTCTCGCCTTTAAGCCGGGAACGGATGATTTACGGGATGCACCCGCTCTGCGTCTGGCGGACCGGTTGACGCGGATGGGTGTCATCGTGACTGGATACGATCCGGCAGCCAAAACGCTTCTCGATCAAAAGGGATCAATCGAGGAGGCTATTTCGGGAGCGGAGACAGCAGTCATTATGACCGAGTGGGAGGAAATCAAACGGATCACACCCGATCAGTTTGTGGCACACATGAAAACACCGCGTCTGATTGACGGGCGCAACTGCTGGAACTATGTCGACGAACCGGGTGCTGTTCAATATGACAGTATCGGGCGTCCGAATAAGACATTTTCGAACAATCAAACCTTCTGACCTGTCATATAGGGTGAGTCCATCATGGATTCATCCTATTTTTGATGGAAAAGGAGACAGCCTATGAAAATCGATTATTTCAGCGTCATGCCGAGCGGTCCAAAAGGCGCACTGGAAATTCATTGTTTGACGAACGGGAATTGGTACCGACGGGTCAGTGAAGAGTGGGAACGCGCGATTCATTACGGAGCCGGTCTGATTCGCATCAAGGACAAAGGAGCCGAATTACGTATTCCGATCGAATTCGGACTGGGGTACGTCTTGCAGTATTTACGGCAATTCGTAGCGGCAGAACGGCAGACGATGGATCGCGCGCGACAACACTTGCAACAACAACTCGAATGGATTGGAAACGGTTTGCCGATCAGGTTACGCCGGTTGGAAGATACGATCGAACTGACAGCTGACGACGGACACCGGTTTCCGAGGGAAGCTTTTTTGGAAGCAGTGGAACAGGCGAATCAAACCGTTTCATGATACCACGTCGTTTGAAGAAATCGAAGAAGGGGATCCCTCTTGAGGTTCAGAGGGGCTATCCTTCTTTTTTGTATTTGTAAAGTCTGTTGATCATTAGTGGACGCAGTGTGTTGTTTTATTTAAAAAATGTAAACGTTTTCATAATCAAGAAAGTTGATTTTTTAATTTCCATATACAACCTATAAATATATTTTAACGTTTAGTACTATTCCCCTTTTTTTTACATAAAATCTATTGTCGATGGTTTCTGATTTTTGTATATTGAACCTGTAGCGAAGGACATGACGAAATGGAAGTGAACATCGTTACGAATCTGAAACATACGGAATACCCTTTGATTACGAGGTATTAGAGGAAGGTTTTCTGTTTATCCTAAACGGAGTACATACTGAATCACTGGCGGGCGTCTGTTGATGGAACGATGGATCGGCGTGTGAAACGGAACGTATTCTTCCACAGAAAATAGAAAATCAACCAAAATGATTAAAGTAAAAAATTTATATTTTTTACTTTAAATGTATGTAAACTGTCGGTGATTGTTGCATTCGGTCTTGAACGAAAAGAGGAGGAATTGTACACATGGCTTTCACGAAAAAAACCAACAAATTATACGCTGCCGCTGCCGCACTCGCAGTGACGGCATCTGTCGTCGCCCCGGTGGCTGCTGATGCAGCTTCAAAAGTTTCGGTTAAATACATCTCTACCGTCGTGATAAAGCATGCGGGTGGTTCGAAGTATGCCGTCAAGAAATTGACATTGCCGACCAAGGTCAAAGTCAAACTTTCGAACGGTAAATACGAGATGCGTTCAGTCAAGTGGAGCGGTTCCGTGAAATACGATGCGAAGTACATCAACAAGTATCAGGTACTTTACGGTACAGTTGCCGGGACGACTAAAAAGGCAGTCCTCAAAGTACAGATTCAGAACTATGTCATCGATGTCATTGAACCGGTCCTTAAACCGATCGCAGTCGGCGGGAAAGTCGCTCTTCCGAGTACGATCACTGTCCGTTACCAGTCAGGTGCCGTCGTCAAGCGTCCAATCAGCAAGTTCAATATTAAGACACCGGTCACATCGAAAGCCGGTAAATATAAAATCGCGTACACCTACAAAGGTGCGAACGCCGTCGTCACCGGATCAATCTACTATGAAGTGAAAGCGGCGAGTATCTCAAACGTCATGGGAAGCGTCGACGACCAGACACTTTCTGTCAAAGCGGACGTCATGTATCCGGCAGTCGGTGCCATGGCAGAACTCCTGATTTATCCGGGAAAAGACATGACGAAAGCACCAATCATCGTCAAAGGCTCACTCTCAAAAGGGAAGTTCATGGCAACACAAGGCGGTATTCCGGAAGGCACACACAGCTATGTCGTCAAAATCGGTGCTGTAAAATCAGCCGCAATGAACTTCACGATTGCACAAACAGTCGCGACATCGGTCAAAGCGATCGGCAAAGAAAAGGTCGAAGTGATGTTCTCACGTGCTGTTGACTCGGTCAAAGCGGAGAATTTCCAAATTGCCGGTGCAACAGTCAAATCAGCAACACTCGGTTCGAACAAAAAATCAGCAGTCCTTGAAGTTGAAGGATTGGGATACGGCAAGAGTTACACCGTGGATACAAAAGGTGTCCTCGTCGGTGGTGTTGCGAAAGACCTGGGTTCACTCAGCTTCATGACTCAAAGCGTTGAGAACATCTGGATGCTGGAAGTTACACCAAAAGCCTCATCTATCCTTGCGAACGGATCAGACAATACGGAAGTGACGTTCCAATTGAAAAATAAAGCGACAGGTGAAATCGACACCAAAGCAGATGATATCGTCCTGCAGCTGACGACCTCATTCGGTTCACTCGCGAAAGACCGTGTGACGATCCAGGACGGGAAAGCGACAGTCCTGCTCACGTCTGAGTTCAGCAATACGGATCTTGAAGCAATGATCAATGCACAAGTCATTGAGACTGTGAACGGGGAATACAAAGACTTGATCGGGAAAATCAACGGACAAGCGAAAGTGAAGTTCAGTACGGTCATGGTTACACCGACTCCGGTTGAGATGATTAATGTCCTCGCAGCGGAATCCAATCAGGCGGACCGCGTGACGATCTTCCTGAATCAGGCTGTTTCCCGTGATCTGTTAATCAAATCATTCTTTGAAATGCAACAACCGGGTCTCGGATATGAAAAATACGCCAACGGTAATCTCATGATTGAACAGCTCGGCGATCAAAAACGGGTGATCGGTGTGAAAGCGATCCCGTCCAATCCGAAAGCGTTTGAATTGATTCTCGATAAAGAGACACCGCTCCGGGATAACGCGATGGTAAAAGTGGTTGCGGAAATTACAAGCAAATCAAACACAGAGGTGAAGTCAGAGGCGAGCTTCAAATTGACAGACGCACGTCAGCCGGAAGTGACTTCCGTCAAGGCAATTGGTCTGAACCAACTGGAAGTGAAGTTTTCTGAGCCGGTCCAAGACGCAAGCTTCAAAATCGATGGACAATACGGTGAGATGTACTTTGTGGATCAAGTAAATGAAGAGGATGGGGACATCTTCGGTGAATTCGATAATGAAACAGGAATCGATCAACGGGATACGGCCATCATCACGTTAAGCGATAAAGCATCGAATATCTTCAAAGAAAAGAAGGACGGGGCAAAAGAAGGATACTTCACACCTGGAAACCATTCACTGCAGGTCTGGGATATCATGGATTATGCAGCGTTGTCAGATCCGGCAAACATCGGAACGACACAAAACCTCGATTTTACCGTCATGGCGGATACGATGAAGCCGACGGCAGGAGTCGTCGGCGAATCACCTGAACAGTTCCGTGTCATGTTCAGCAAGCGACTCAAAGGACTGGAACTGGCAGATGTTCAGGCACTTCTCGGTTCGGGCATGAAACTTGAACGCTACAATTCCGTGACGAAGCTGTACGAGGACTTCAGTGAATATGCCGACATCACCTACTACAATGAAGAAACCGGCGAAGTGCTCGTCGAGCTCAACACGGACTGGACGGAAATCTATGATACCGTCAATACGAAACAAAATTACTACAACGACAAGTTTAAGCTTACGCTCGCTAAGGATTCCGTCAAAGCGGAAGCGAACGGCGAAATGAACGAAGCATTGTCGCTGGATCTGAACTATTCCGGTTCTCCGCTGAATACACCTGATCTGAAGAGTGCCGAAATCAAAGCAATCGACCGTATCGTTCTCTCGAATGACTTTAACGTCATGATGAGCGAACCGGTCAAGTTACGTGGTCTCGATCAGGCGGATACACCACTTATCAACGCGGATGGAACGGTCTATCCTCCGAAAACGACGGTTGAGTTCATCGGGAAAGACAAGTCCGGTAAAATCGTGACAATCGACGGTTCAGTTATCGAATATACCAACAGTTCAGACATGAACTTCCGTGTCGCAGCAAATGAAAGCCTGCAGAAACTTGTTGATGAAGACGGTTATGACGAAGAATGGAAAGTGGTCGTTAAATCACTTTCGGATGATGTCGGAAACACGGTCGCAACAGCGACGCATGATTTCAAAATCATGAAGACACCACCTACGCCACTTCTGTCACCGTTTGCCATCGATGAAGTGTATGTGGACGGGGATGAAGAAGATGTCATCAATGTCCTGTTTACGGAAGGTGTCCAGTACTCGGGGATGTATGATGCGACAAGTACAGCCCAGTATACTTTAAACGGCAAAAATCTGCCGGTCGGCACAAGCATCTCGCTTGCGGATTCCGATGAGACCTTATCAAACGGACTGGATATCGTTAAAATCAAAGTTCCGGCGGGCACACTCAAAGGGTTGTCGAACGTCATCACAGTTAATAAAGAGCTTCAGTCATATGATAATTCTGTCCTGACGGGCGGCTACGAGAAAACGATTTTATTTAATGTCAACTGATTGTTGTGAACCCCTTCTATCCGGAAACGGATGGAAGGGGTTTTGATTTGAAGTTTAACCAAAAGCAGCTGACCGAATAACAATCTAGTCACCTGCTGATGAGAAAGGAAAAGAAAAAAATCAGCCTTGATTGTGATTGATCACTTCAAAATTAAAAAAAGAAACCGATGAAAAAGATGAAATCAGTGTGAATGGGAATTTTTTCATAATATAATGAAAAAATAGGAGCAGTTGAGTAAGGGAGTGGGAGAAGAAAAGATGAAAAAATGGTGTGCAGGTCTGGCGGTCATCGGTCTGCTTGGAGCACTGTTTCCGGTTCAGACAGAAGCAGTGGGAACGGGAGCGAAAAAACTGCCGGTCCTTGATGTCAAAACAAAAAGTGCCTACATTAAAGGGAAATTTGACAGTAAAGGAAGAGCGTTGTTTTATTTCTCTACGCAAACCTATCTGACGAACGGAACGCATCTGACATTTGCTCCGGATGCAACGGAAGCAGTTACGGTTTACCGGTCACAGACCGACTACACGCAACAGAGAGTTTACGGACGTTACGACCGGATCAGTAATCAGTCCCTGATCTTTCCGCTCAGTTGGAGCGGTCGCCAGTACATCGAGCTGGAAGGCAGAAAAAATGCAACGTTCAGCATCCCGTTTTCGATTAAACGGCTGGAACCGTTACGCGAACAGGTCATCAAATCAAGCACGACGGCGAAAACGAACAGTCTCGTCGTCAAAGTGACAGGACCGGTCCTGAAGCGACAGCTGTCCGAAACAACGGACGCCGTCACCCGGGAGACGATTGATGCAGGACTGCAGCTTGAAAAATTCACCTACCGGACGGTTGTGCAGGCACTTGCTGCCAAACGGACACTTGAACAGACACGTGGTGTATCCTACGTTGAATTCGACAACCGGATGCGCGGACTCGGCAAGGATGTCTTCAAGTCGTCCCAGTGGTCATTGCATAATACGGGGCAACGGGGTGGTCTTAAAGGGGCGGACATCAATTTCGACGCGATGAAAAAGCGGATTGCTTCGAAAAAACAGTCGCCGGTCCTCGTCGCTGTCGTCGATACCGGGATCAATCCGACTTATGCCGATTTTACCGGTCGTGTCCGGATGGACCTCGGCTATGATTTTGTCCACCGCCGGAAACTTGCGACGGATGATCACGGGCACGGGACGCACATCGTCGGTATCATCGCGGCAAACAGTGATAATACGTATGGGATGTCCGGTATTAATGACAAAGTATCCATCATTCCGGTCAAAGTTCTCGGCAGGGACGGTTACGGGGCGAATTCGGATATTGCCAAAGGCATCATGTATGCGGTGAAAAAGAAAGCAAAAGTCATCAACATCAGTATCGGCGGCGGATTCCCGTCGCGGGCGGTGGAAGAGGCGCTTGCCTACGCGAAAAAACAAGGTGTCCTTACGGTCGTCGCCTCCGGCAATGAAGGAGCAAACAAACTGTCGTATCCGGCCCGGTCCCCGTCTGTCCTGTCGGTCGGCTCTTCCAACCGGTTTGATAAACGATCGGCTTTCTCGAATTACGGGGACGGACTTGATCTGATGGCACCGGGACAGGACATTCCGAGTTATCTCAGTGACGGCGAATCGGCGTTCTGGAGCGGGACGTCGATGGCAGCACCACATGTTGCCGGTGTCGCGAGTGTCCTCTACAGCTTAAAGCCGACGATCAAAGCATCGGAAGTTGAAAGTATCCTTAAAAAATCAGCACAAGACCTGGGAAAAAAAGGTTATGACACATCATACGGATACGGTCGACTGGATGCCGATCGTGCCGTCCGACTATTACGTTAAACAGATACTTTGAATTAACCAATATCTTATAGAAAAGAGCGAAAACACATGACAACATCATTCGGAAAATTAACAATCGCGGCACTGATCGCCGGTTCAACACTGATGAGTGGAGTGACGGTAAACGCGGCAACGAAAGAAGAAATACAGGCGACGGTACAATACGAATCCTTAAAAACCGGGATGACGATGGAGCAAGTTGCAAAAGTGCTTTACGGCAAAAGCTATAAAACAGAGTTAACGAAAAAAGACGGATCGACGATGTTGAAGAAAAAAACAGCTTTCGCAGATAAAGAAGATGGACGGAAGTTTGCCGCGTACCACTTCTATGACACGAAAGTGAAAGTCGCGCCGACCTATACGGAATTGTCATTCGCGACGAAGGACAAAGATTCGGTTTACCGATTGACTTCAAAAATGCTCAATATCACGGCGAAGACAAAACTCGGTGTCCGGGAAAGTAAGATGCAGCTGATGAAAGGTGCTAAGTTAACGGAAGGAATGACAGAACAGCAACTTGACGCTGTCTTGACGGGCAAGGGACTTGGCGAATGGATGGACTGGTCGAACTTTGATTACTCGACGGTCGCTTCCAAAGCGGAAATCAAGCTGGGGCTTGGGGAGCCGATCATGATGAGATCATATGTCTTCCAGACGACAGATCCAAAAAAACGGATGATTGTCAGCCTGGACTACAACTTCAAGAAAAAAAACTATGAAGTCTTTATGTATGAACGCGTATCTGCAGACGTATCCATGCTGTAATCCTAAGAAGGACTCCCCGAGTGGCGAGTTCTTCTTTTCATATTTTTCCGTTTTTTACAAATTGACTCGCGTTTTAGGTATACTCGACTGTAAAGTGACTTCTGTTTGACCGATAACAATAGGAACTCATGTGATGTACATAATAAACAAGAGATGAAAAGAGAGGACCGTGAAACAGTGGAGCGCGTCAAAAAAAGAAAGAAAACAAAAAAACGGTGGACACCGTTAAAAATCATGCTATTGATTGCCTTAGTGCTCTTCATTGGAGTAGGAGGTTTCATCGGTTATACGTATTATCAAGTCGACCAGACCGTCAAAAAAATTCAATCCCCGGTCAAAAATACCGGTGATAAAATCATCGAGAAACAAAAACCGGTGTCTGTCCTATTACTCGGGGTCGATCAACGTCCGGGTGAGCAGGGGCGAAGTGACTCCATCATGGTCATGACGTTAAATCCGACCCGGAATGAAAGTCGTCTGATCAGTATTCCTCGGGATACGAAAGTCGAGATTGTTGGTCACGGAACGAATGATAAAATCAACCATGCCTATTCGTTTGGTGGGCCTGAGATGGCAATCAAGACGGTCGAACAGTTTCTTGATATTCCGATCAACTACTATGCGGAAATTAATATGGAAGGATTTACGTCGCTTGTTGACGCAGTTGGCGGGGTGACGGTCAATAATGATTTAGATTTCACAACTGCAGGAGAACATTTTTCGATAGGGAAAATTAACTTGAATGGAGAACAGGCTCTAAAATATACACGTATGCGTTATGAAGATCCACGCGGGGACTTTGGACGTCAAATGCGTCAACGCCAAATCATTGAGCAGGTAGTTTCGAATTTAGCGTCAGATGTGTCCGTCAGTAAATTCAATGCCATCATGGATGTCGTCGGAGAAAATGCACAGACGAATGTCTCATTCAAACCGATGCAGACACTGGCATTTGATTACATGGATGCTTTTAAAAATCAGGAAAACTTAAAGCTCGAAGGAGCGGGTGGAAAAGAAGCGGATGGCATTTATTACTGGCATCCGACGGAAGATTCACTGAACCAGACGAAAACAGCATTACGTTACTCACTCGATCTGAATTAAGCTATAAAATAAGAGGCTGGGATATATAACTAGCTGACTTTTATAGAAGAAGGCCCTCGAAACAAAAAAAGTTTCGAGGGCCTTCTCATGTGTAAAGCTGAGTTATGTCCCAGCCTCTTCTATGTTTGACCATCTTGAACCACTAGCAACGTACGTTTTTTAGTAAAGGCACTACCGTGTTTAAACTATCATTTAAAAATCAGTTTACGCGTATCGTTTTCGTCATCGTTTGGAATCCACTCTTACTCATTTTTAGAAGCAGTGTGTCATTCTTTTTGAACTTCGAAACTTTAAGTGTGTAGTTTCCTTTTTTATCAATCGTACCTTTGGCGATTAATTTAGAACTTTTATACGCTGTGACCTCTGAACCAATATACCCTGTTCCTTTTAGTGCCGTCCCCCCACTCTTTATTTTGGAGATGGTGAACTTAGTAAAGACACGCAGCACTTTCACCTTAGCGACAGGTGTCGACTGATTAAGAAGGTCTACGGCTGAGACAGATATTTCGCTTCCGGCTGAGAGACTTGGGATTTTAATTTTATATTTACCCTTAGAATCGCTCTGACCTTGATAGTTCTTTTTCCCGCTTTTCACAAGGACTTTGCTGTTAGAGTACGTCGTCCCTTCGACGTACTTAGATTTTGTCGTCAGATTCTTAACTTTCGGTATACTCAACTTCTTATTTTGTTTGATAACGATTTCTTGAATGACTGGTGTCATATAAGGGATACGAGAGTCGATGGTTACTGTATCTCCAACCTTGACGATTTTTTTATTATCACTTAGTGGCAGCTCAATTTGTTTTGTTTTTGCATATACTGACTTATTCCAATTCGTTTTCTTATTCCAAATGGATACTGTGTGGTATTGCTTCGAAATGGCATACAACTTTTGCTTATTGAGGTCGTACCGTATATTTTCTAGCCTAGACGGTTTTTCTCTCTCATATATCATCTGACGTAAATAGTATTTAACTGAACCATCAGCATTATACAGAGTGAATTTGATTTCGAACGGTAACTTTGGGAAGTCGAACATAATGTCAGCGCCATCTAAAGGTATTCGATCGTCCTTCATTCCACTTGTCCACAGTTTTCCATTGAATTCAATAGTATAATTTTTTCCGTAGTAGCTTCCTGTAGTATTGTCAGATAGGATAAATATATTTTTAGTGTTTTCCGTCATAACGAACTTATCAATCCGAATTACTGGTTTAATACTCTCGCCTGCAGTATTTCCGATCTCATCAAAAAATTTAATTTCTGGGGGACTTACTTTTATATTTAAAGGAAATTTTATTTTTACTTTTCCGCTATTTGGTACAATCATAGTTCCCTTGACTTCGTTTTTAGAATAAGGGTTCTGTCTCCATTCAATTCGTGTCCCAGGATCACTAATCCCAGTCACATAATCATCACCCTCCATCCAAGGATTCAATTCGAATTTGGGAGCGGACATGTCTATTAACTCCATTTCTTCCCATGCTGATTTACAACCATTCATGTTAAATGCTTGATAACGCACGTACTTAATACCATCCGTAAAGAAATCATTCTTTTGGTTCTTCTTATACCCGAGAATTGAATACTTAGGTTCAAAATTGATTGAGGTGTTTGTTTCAACCAGTTTTCTATCTTTATCATAGAACTCCAGATTCAACCCCTTTAGCAAGCTTTCGCTCTTAACTACTATTTGAGTGTCAACATCATTTCCAGATACTTGAGTAATAGTCGGGGGGGTACTATCGATGAATTCTTTCTCAACATAGTTAGATTGAATCCGTGTGACATACTCCTCCTTTTTTTCCAATTGAAGAGTTACGAAACGTCCATCGTAATCAAAATCAAATATTCCATCCGCATCACTAGTCAAATCAAGTGTCTGTGATTCTCCGTTGTCTTTCACACTTCGTATCTGTAGTTTGGCGTTTGGCAAGGTCTTTCCTGATAACTTTTTGTCTCCAGTTTCATAAAGGTTAATGTAAGTTTTGATTGGTTCGACGATTACCTTTCGCTCCGTGATAATCTGATTATCTCTATCGTAAAACTTGAGGTGAAATTCTGTTTTCACTGAAATTTTGTAGAAATTATTCTCAATACGGTTGTAAGGATGTTCACCTCTCTTCATCTTATCTTGGCCGTATTTATCTTTATACTCTACACTCCAATTGTGGTAGTTTATTCCTTCTGCTATAGAAGGTTCTATTTTAACTTCAGTTTCATTATTAAATTCATAACTTTCATTACAGCCATCTCCTATCGCATACGCAGTATCATTATTATGAAACACGTTATGAGAAAACAATAATAAGATCAACATTCCTACACTCACTAATTTTTTCATTACATCTCTAACCTCTTTTCAAATGTTTATTAAATTCAATACTTGTACACTAATACTTAGTAGTCATTTTTCTCTTCCTAATAAAAGCTATCTTCCTTTTTGTGAAGTTTTTAGCTAAACACTTAGTATGTATAGATCTAATTGCAGTTAAAATCTATTTTTATCTGTAAATCATTTTCATTATACACTTAAAAAAAGGGTTAAAATGGTTTTTTGATAATACTTAATCTTTCTCAATTAAAAATAGAACACTGAGCAATTTTTTTATTCCATCTTGAAAAATAGTAATCTAATCGATTGCTTTACCACAGTAACAATTGTCATTTATGACATTTAGGAGTACAAAGTTGTCATTCTAATTTTGACATCGAAAAAGCCCGCATCATTTAATCGATGTGGGCTTCGTTCGTTTAACTCAATTCTTGGTCAAGCGGGATAATTGATTCATCTAGTACAAGACGCCAAGCGCGCTTCATCCCTGGCCCACACTTTAACAAGATGGCTTCGGGAGGGGTTTCTTTGTATCTAGCAAAATTCTTACTTTCAATGATTCGTCCCACATTCTTGTTTTACAGCTTTTGCTCAGCCAAACGAATACGGCTGAAATCTGTTCCCGGTTTGTCAAACCGTTGCAGTCGATACGAATTACTGGTGACAAGAGCCGTCGTCTCTGTTTCAAGTTGAAGTGGTGTAAGTAAAGCTAAATCATCATTCGTAATATTGGTCTCCGACCAGTCGATGGCAATGACTTGATCGTTTTGCAGAGTGAAGAAATGATTACCGTAAAACAGGTACGAATTGACTTCGTCCGAAAACGTTCGTTCCGGTGCTCCGTAAATGCTATTCAAATCAGCGCTAGATTTGCCGATAAGGTCAATGAGTGTTTCGGTGACGAAGCTGGTATCCAAATTGTCACCGACCCATGTCAATAACGATTCGTCGGCAATCGCATCATCCTGTAGGGTCTTAGTCGTATCGGCGTTTTTGATGTAACCAATCAGCTCGTCGGTCAATTCAATCTTGCTGATGGTATCGGTAGTTTCAAGAATCCGGTAACCGTCGCCGAAGTCTGCTTCATACAACGTATCTGTCAAACCAGAATCGCTGTAGATGTTACTGTTTCGTGTTTTGACATAAAGAATATCTGAAACCTCTTTTACTTCAGGCTGATCTTCTTTAGGTGCTTCTTTTTTGGTTTCTTTGATTGCAACCGGTTTTTCGACAGTCGATTTTGGTTCAGACACGCGCGGACTGGCAATGTAGTTGGAGTAAACGTAGGTGCCGCCGGCTCCTAACAAAAAACATAAAATGAGTAAAGCGACCCATCCCCATGGGAACTTGCGTCTTGAACGCGGTTCGGAAAAAGACTTGATTTTTTGACGGCGCGAAGAATCCGGTTCCCGGTGCGTCCGTGAAAGTGTGGGAGTAGATGCAGTTTCTTCAACTGGAGTGGGACCATCTTCTTCAAGAATTGGCCGGGCGACAAGCGTGCCGTAAAAATCGGCAAGCACCTGATGGTGTTTTCCCGACAAGAATGCGGTCCATTCTTCAGTGGTCACGGTATCTTGTGGAAAGGGGACGAGCGGTGCTTGTCCGGTCAAACGAATCATTGTATCTGTCAGCGATTCTGTCGAAGCCAAGCTGGAACGAATTCGTTCGTGGAGACGTTCGATATCCGTCTCTGAGTGCGATGTATAGTATTGAAGGGCTTGTAGTGAGCGATGCATAAAAAAATTCCTCCTATGTAGATCTTCGGAAATTCATGTGAAAAGAAAACATGTCCTTTTCATTATACGCAACCTTTTTCAATAAACGTATAATATTTCCTAAAATTATATCAACCATTTCCAATTTTTTTGTTATACTAATTTCTAGTTGATAAAAAGCCACCGCATTAGACAAATAAAGGAGAATAATTAAACCATGAATGAAACGATTAGTTTACAAGAGTTATTTTCGATTTTACGAAAGTCGTTTTGGCGCATTTTAGCACTCACGATTGTTGCGGCATTGATTTCATTTGCCGTCAGTACGTTTTTAATTAAACCGACGTATCAAGCAGGAACACAAATCCTGGTTACACCGAAAAAACAAGAAACCGATGTGATCGATGCAGCACAGGTCCAATCATCCGTCACACTCGTCAATACATATCGTGTCATCATCAAGAGTCCGGCTATTTTAGAAAAAGTGCAAGAAGAAGTTGAAAATGCACCGGACAGCATCGGTGCATTGAATAACATGATCACAGTTGAAAGTGAGCAAAACTCACAGGTCATCAACGTCTCGGTTCAAAGCACCGATGCGGCGCTCGCTTCCAACGTTGCGAATGCTGTTGCCAAAACATTCAGTAAAGACATTCCGGATCTGATGAATGTTGATAACGTCAAAGTCTTATCTGTATCAGGTATTCCGACGTCACCAGTCAGTCCGAATATCTTACTCAACACAGCGATTGCCGGCGTCGTCGGATTTTTACTCGGTGTCGGTCTGGCCTTCTTGCGTGAAGTGCTCGATCGTCGCATCCGGACTGAAGAGCAAGTCCAGCAACTGCTTGACCTGCCTGTCTTAGGAAGTATTCCGGATATCGACAGCAAAGTATTTAAAGCATCAGCGAAGTCGGCAAAACGAGAGGCGGTCAAACAGTATGGCTAAGAAAAATAAGATGAATAAAGACGCACGGAACCTGATCACCGTGACACAACCGAAATCACCGATTGCGGAGCAGTACCGGACGATTCGGACAAATATTGAATTCATGGCGGTCGATAAAGAAATCAAAGTCATGCTGGTCACTTCTTCGACACAAGGGGAAGGGAAATCAACGACCTCTTCGAATCTCGCTGTCGCTTATGCACAACAAGGGAAGCGTGTCTTGATCATTGATACCGACATGCGTCGTCCGACCGTTCATTATACGTTCCGTGTTGCAAACGGTCTTGGGTTATCAAGTTTATTGACGCGTCAAGCTGAGCTCGAAAAAGCGGTTTTACCGACGAAAGTTGATAATCTCTCCATTTTAACAGCGGGTCCGATTCCACCAAACCCGGCTGAATTATTATCGTCACGTGCGATGGAAAAGCTGATTGAACAATTACGTGGAGAATATGACGTCATTATCTTAGATGCGCCACCACTTCTTCAAGTTGCAGATAGCCGCATCACATCAAAATTAACGGATGGTGTCATTTTGGTCATCGGCTGTACGACTTCCGATCGCCAACGGGTCTTAAAAGCAAAAGAACAATTGGAACTGGCGGAAGCGAAAATTTTAGGAGTCGTCTTGAATCGTCGGGAATTGACAGATGATTCAGCGTACCAATACTACTATTCCTATGAGTGAGGGATCTTATCATGGTTGATATCCACTGTCATCTGTTACCACTCGTCGACGATGGTCCTTCGAGTGTCGAACATGCGTTACAGTTAGCGGAACAGGCTGTTGAAGAAGGAATTACGAGAATCATTGCGACGCCGCATTTGTATCATCCACAGTTTGAGACGAGTGATGTCGATGTTCCGTTAACGGTCGCTGAGTTAAACGTACTATTAAAACAACGTGACATTCCACTGACAGTGTATCCTGGACATGAAGTCCGGTTGATTGGCGAGTTGATCGAAGAGATGGAAGCCGGAGTGGCGTTGCCTTTAGCTGCTTCACGCTATATCTTGATTGAGTTTCCATCGACGGGAATTCCGTCCTACGCACGTCAAGTATTTGCCGAATTGATTTCAGATGGATATATCCCGATCATTGCGCATCCGGAGAAAAATAAAGCCATCATTCAAAACCCGCAACTGTTATTCGACTTGATCTCGAATGGAGCAATCAGCCAAGTGACATGCGCAAGTTTGATTGGAAAGTACGGAAAAGACGTCCAACGTTTTGCTGTCGCTTTACTTGAGAACGGATTAGCGCATCTTGTTGCGTCAGATGCCCATCATACGACGAAGCGTCCGTTTTATTGGGAGCAATGCCGCAAGTACCTGTTCGAGAAGCTGGAAGATTGGTTATACGATGAAATCTATGAAAACAATGAAGCAGTTTTATTGAATCAATTGGTCACGATCAACCCGCCAAATCCAGTCGAAAAGAACTGGAAAGGACAGTGGGTATAAGTGATTTAATGTCAATAAAAGGGAAAGAGAGTGAATTAACACTCTCTTTTTTCTATGTTAACGCTTACATTATGAATATATGGAAAAGTTTATGGTAAGTAGAATGTGGTATGTGTTATCTTAAATAAAGTAAAGATTGCCATATAACTTATCTTATGGAAAATGAGAATGGAGTGAATCTCATGAACCGGGTCAAAAAGGCAGTAATTCCAGCAGCTGGACTTGGAACGCGTTTTTTACCAGCAACAAAAGCAATGCCGAAGGAAATGTTACCCATTGTTGATAAGCCAACGATTCAATATATCATCGAAGAAGCGATTGAGTCAGGGATTGAAGATATTATCATCATTACAGGTAAAGGGAAGCGGGCAATTGAGGATCATTTTGACTCGGTTCCGGAGCTTGAGGCGAATCTAATCGCTAAAAATAAATCCGATTTGTTACATCTTGTTGAAGAGACGACAAATATTAACATTCATTTCATCCGGCAATCCAAGCCAAAAGGTTTAGGGGATGCAATTCTCCAGGCGAAGGCATTTATTGGGAATGAACCGTTTGTCGTTATGCTGGGTGATGATATCGTCCAAGCAGAAATACCGTGTACACGTCAATTAATTGAGCAGTACGAACAAACTAATCGTTCAATCATCGGAGTACAACAAGTGCGAGATCAGGATACACAACGTTATGGTATCGTCGATCCAAGCAACAGCATCTCAGAGGACTTACATAAGGTGAAATCATTTGTTGAAAAACCTGCTCTTGGAACAGCACCGTCCAATTTAGCAATTTTGGGACGCTATCTCTTAAAACCAGATATTTTTACGTACTTAGAAACACAAGTTGTTGGAGCAGG
>CABFOE010001111.1_pt1 | contig 18745 bp, 16 predicted proteins | sample 3521981 | NCBI WGS metagenome assembly CABFOE01 (sample SAMEA5312457, study PRJEB27640) | indoor metagenome | biome: indoor environment; feature: uncontrolled; material: polymer tiles stone | place: Germany | collected 2014-07-07 | reverse complement strand
TCAATGATTTTATCCGATAACTTTAACTGCTCACTAACATTCTTCACTTGATTCCGGCAGAACTTCATCTCGACCTTTTTCTCAGTCGACACGTCATGACAAGTGCCTTCGCCTGATGCTTTCGTCAAATCCGCTTCATAGTAATAGTCCTTGTAGCGGAACGAACCATCACGGAAGCCCGTCAGATTCGGTTGATCATCGACGAGGGATTGACCCATCATATAGGACGTTTTGAGATTCAACAAATCAATGATCGTTGGTGCGATATCGATCTGTCCGCCATTCTCTTTCATGACCCGACCGGTTTGCTGGTCGGTTTTTTTGATGAAGAGCGGAATGCATCGTTCGAGTTCGAAGGCTGTTATCGGAGACGAGACATCTGCTTTTCTGCGCATCTCACTGTCTTCATTCACGAGTCCACTATCGTGATCCCCTTAAAAGATTACGAGGGACTGGTCCCATAAATCGCGTTGCTTCAATTCGTCCATCATCTTTCCGACACCCGTATCGACGTAATGCACAGTCTGGTAATACCGTTTCAGCATCGGATCCTCATATCCAGATAGATATAGCGTCTGATCTTCCTTGTCGATCTCATACGAAGTATGACTCGTCAACGCGATTAAAAACGAGAAGTAAAGGGATTCTTTCTTTAACTGATTCAGATTCGGCGTCACTTCTTCGCCATTGATGGTTTGGTCGATGACAGAAGGCTGGAACGACTCGAACTGAACAAGGATGTCTACTTAGATTCGTGTTCTTTTCTCTAATAGGTCAGTATTTACAGTCTGCTATTATTAGAAATAAGTGTGCCAATACTCTCATCAACGAATCTATATATTTTGTAATAGATTAATACTCCGTGCACTCTTCTGTTTTTCAATATGTTTTAGATTTGTGTTAGAAAAGACGAAATTAAAATATATCAGGAAGGAGTGGGATCTATGAAGAAAAACTTAGGAATCATAATCAAGCCTTTAGAAAATCAATCCATAAATATTATCAACGATACGAACGAACCTTTCCCAATCATCGGCAAGATTATTCCTAGTCTTTTGAACGGTGTCTGGTCTTACAAAGAATACTTATACGATACTCCATCTGAAATTCGCTTCCCGGACGATAAATTAGACTGGTCTTCTTATATCGACAGCAGTGAAAAAAACGTCTTGTTGGCCTTCTATGAAGACGCGTGCATCGGACAGATCCGTCTCGTGAAAGACTGGAACCGTTTTGCCTATATTGAAAACATTGCTGTCAAAAAGGATTTCCGGAAAAGCGGTGTCGGTCACTTATTGCTTGAAGCAGCTGAAATCTGGGTGAAGGGACAGTCGTTGATTGGCCTATCGCTTGAAGCACAAAACGATAATCTGATTGCCTGCCGTTTTTACGTCAAAGAAGGATTTGTACTTGGTGGTGTGGATACGCTGAAACAATCCGCTAATCCGAACATTGATTTGACACTATACTGGTACAAGATTTTTTCGGAAACTGAAGGAACTGCCGATGAACAAGGATGAATTGATCGCATTAGCGGAACAGATGTCGATTGATGAATATGTGTACGATGAAGAACGTGGTTATTCCACGAGTGAAGGTTCGCCGTCTGACTTGGCGTATGAAATAGCACGGCGCTTTCAGGATGTTCAAATGCTTCCTGCGTTAATGGACCTGCTTGAACAGACGAAGCGACTAGAAATGAAACAGTATTTCTACTTTATGCTTGGCACGATTGGTACGAATACAGGCGACGTCCTTATTGTTAACCTACTGTTAGAACGGCTGGCACAAGAGACAAAGCCGACATTAATCGTCAAAGTCCTTGATGAACTGGCGAAACAGGAACAGGTGGACGATGCGGCAGCTATCATCAAGTATGTCGACGATCCTCGTTCGGCTGTTCGAAATTCGGCAATTGAGGCATTACGTGTCTGTCGGGGAGATGCAGTAGAGGATGCTTTAATTCGATTTATTACGACCTCCACTGATTCATTTGAAATCACAAGTGCAAATTTTGTGTTGGCAACAATCGGAACGAAGCGGGTGATTCCGTATCTGTTACCGCTCCTCGATCATCCGAAAGGTGATGTCCGGCATTCGGCACTCAATGCGCTCAGTGAACTCGGAGACGACTCGTTCCTGCCGATGTTTGTGAAAGGCTTGGAGGATCGGTCGGTCGACGTCAAAGCGTATGCCTTGCTCGGAATTGTGAAACACGGAGATGCATCCGCCATTCAGCCGGTCATTAAACGAGTGAAAACGATGCTCAAGCGAAAGCGACAGATTCAAAGTAACGAGATCCTGACCGCATTCCGTTTTTTGAATCGTTATCGACAATCGGACAAGACAATCCCGGAATTGTTTGACTGGATCATCACGAAAAGATGGGATGTCCTGTTTGACGAGGAACAGCAGTGGTTGACTGAAAATCGGACATCTCACTAAATGATCCGATCAAGACAGATGGACTAAAGCACATAAAAGGAGGAGCTGGATGTTGAGTCCGGCTCCTCTTTTAGTGTTGCAACGATTATTTGATTCGGATGATTGGTTCAGTCTTGCTCCAATCCGTTCTTTTCGATAATTGCATCCGACAGCTGCAAATCTTTTCGTACTTGTTTCGTTTGAGACTGGCACATGTCACGGTCGACCTGTTTTTTCGTCGAGACGTCATAACAGATCCCGTTGCCGGCTTTTTCCGTCAGGTTCGCTTCGTAATAGTAGTCCTTGTAACGGAACGAACCGTCGCGGAAAGCGGTCAGATTTGGTTCGTCATCAAGCAACGAGTGTCCCGTCATGTACGGGGCGTCGAGATTGAGTAAATCGACGATCGTCGGGGCGATATCGATTTGTCCGCCGTTTTCCTGGATCGTTTTACCCGTGTCCTGATTCGGTTTCTTGATGAACAGCGGTACACGGCGGTCGAGTTCAAAAGCATCGACAGCATTGTCGATTTGCGCTTTTTGCTGCATCTCACTGTCTTTGTTCGTCAGACCGCTGTCATGATCGCCGTAAAAGATAACGAGTGTGTCGTCCCACATGTCTTTTTTCTTCAATTCCTTGACCATCTGTCCGACGGCCCCGTCGACATAACGGATCGTTTGATAATACCGTTTCAGCATCGGATCCTCGTAACCGGACAAGTCCAGTTGCTGTTCGTCTTTCGGAATTTCATATGGGGTATGACTCGTCAAAGCGACGAGGAACGAGAAGTATGGTTCCTTTAACGTTTCCATGTGTTCAATCGATTTTTGGAAAAACTGTTTATCATTTAATGCCATACCGATTTTCTTTTGTTTCGGATAATCGTCCTGGCTGAAAAAATGCTTGAATCCGATGTTTTGATAGACCTGATCGCGGTTCCAAAAGCCTTTTTCATACGCATGCATCGCGGCCGTATCATATCCGTTCGTACGCAACAGATCGGGCAGCGCGTCAAACTCGTTATCCGGGAACCGGGTGTAGACCGAACCCGACTTCAACGGATAAAGCGACGTATTCGTGATGAATTCCGCATCCGAGGTCCGCCCTTCATGGGTCTGATGATAAAACGACGGGAAGTACAGCGATTCTTGTTTCAACTTATTCAGGTTCGGTGTCAACGTTTGCCCGTTCACTTTTTGGTCGATGACCGATTCTTGGAACGATTCCAATTGGACGAGAATGATATTCGGTTTTTTCGTGACGCCGTCTACGGCTGAAGTCGAGTTGTCCTCGATTCGTTGGCGCTCAGACGCGGTCAAGCTTTCTTCTGAGGCGATTGCTCCTTGGATGCCGCGGAACAGATCGAGTCCATGGTACCCCCAGAAACCGAGCTGATAATAGTCCCGCATGTCGGAGACTGACTGGCTGAGCCGTTGATCTTCTTTGACGACGCTGTAGGTCACTGGCGCAGCAAACAGGAGCACACCCGTGAGGAAGACAAGACCTGCCGTCTTTTGGCGTTTGCTTTTCGTGACGGCAAACGTCTTTTTGCGTGTAAAGAAAAGAATTGCTAAGAAGATCAGGCTGTCCGCAAACAACAGGAAGTCAGACGGCAGGATCAGGGCGGCGAAACCGCTGCTGACATCACCCATTTGCAACATTTGCGACATCAACGAGACTGACAGGAAATCTTCGAAATAGCGGTAGTACCACAGATCGGAAATCAAGAGGAAGCTGTGGGCGATTAAAAGACCGAGCCAAATCCAGCGGCGTTTTTTCCACTGGATCAACAGCGTCCAACTCGACAGCACGAACATCCCGCCGAGGTTCATTAAAAAGAGGTCAACCGGAAAAGCGGTGTTGGTATAAAAGCTGAACAGCACGAATTTTAACGTGCCTAACAATAAGTAGAGGGCGTAACCAAATACGATCATAATATTCTCCTAACGTTCGTCATTGTTGTGAAGTAGTCTATACCCTAAACTAAATGAGAACGAACGTTTGAATCGGTTGGGATTGAAGTAATAATTCATATGACCTGATAAAAAAACACGTATAAATACTATTTTAATGGATTAATTTAGAAGTTTACTTTAGACTATATTAGTCTCTCTACAATGATGTATAAAAAAGTAGTGTTATTTTTTATGAAACAGGGAATATGCATATGTTTGGTCACGAAAGCTATTTTTTGATACCTCACCTTGTCCATTCCTTTCTAGATCAGATCGAAACGGATCTCAAAAGAAAAAATGCAGCAACATCCCGGATAGAGTAAAGTGACCATTGACGACGGATAGGTTCTTCCGTATGCTCGAATACAAAGCGGATAACGCGAAAAAAGTCTTCAATCGTAAAACTTTTACTTCAAGCAAATGTTATTTCGGTTGCAGTTCTCCTGTCAATTTGAAGATAAGAACGTCAAACAAACAGTATTCAGTAGTTTTTTACTTTCGTGCCAAGTAGTTGATTAAAAAAGAAAAAGTATAGGAGCTAATGAGATATGAATCAGGAAAGTTACAAGGAAGTCCGGCCTCAAAAACTCATCAATACCCAAAGTCAGTTCCGGCCTGAAATTGAAGGATTGCGTGTGGTCGCGGCATTACTCGTCGCGGTCTATCATATTTGGTTTAATCGTGTATCAGGAGGAGTCGATGTCTTTTTCGTCATCTCCGGGTTTTTGATCACGACGTCAATCATCTCAACGATTAACCGGACCGGTGAGTTTCGTTTCTTACCGTATGTCACAAAATTGATTAAACGGTTATTGCCGTCGGTGCTGTTTATTTTAGCGGTTGTCCTTATTTTAAGTTCATTTTTGTTACCGCAATCGATTTTAGAGAAAACGATTCGTGAAGTCGTTGCCTCGATGTTCTTCTATCAAAACTGGCAACTGGCCATCTCCAGTACGGATTATTTGGATGCAACCCAAATGAAATCACCGGTGGAACATTTTTGGGCACTGTCGATTCAAGGACAGTTTTACATGATTTGGTTTGTCTTGTTTGCATGTATTCTTTGGATGGTCAAAAAGTATGCGATTAAGAACGTCAAACCGATGATCAATACGATTTTAGGTGTCTTGTTCGTGTCTTCTCTCGCCTATTCGATTTACTTGACGTCAGTCAACCAACCGTGGGCGTACTTCATCACGATGACACGCGTCTGGGAATTTGCCTTGGGCAGTCTCCTGTGTATCAATTTATCATCCATTCGGATTCCGAAGTGGGTGGCAACTGTAATCGGCTGGCTTGGATTAGCGGGACTGATTTTGACCGGCATCCTCTTCAACGTCTCGGAAATGTTCCCAGGATATATCGCCCTGTGGCCAATGACATGTGCCTTGTTCATCGTCTTGTCAGGAACACGTGAGACGACATTCGGCATCAAACGTTTCTTAGGTTCAAAACCGATGGTTAAACTCGGCGGAATTGCGTTCGGGATTTACCTTTGGCACTGGGTCCTGCTTGAGTTTTACCGTTACAATGTCCAGCAAACACCAGGTTTCTGGATGGGGATGCTAATCATCCTGTCGTCGATTCTGTTGTCCTATTTGATGACGGAATATATCGAAAAACCGATCCGCAGCTCAAAAGTCGACCGCTCGTCCTTCAAAAAGCTCGGCATCATGGCAAGTATCAATGTCTTATTGATTGGTTCATTGCTAGGTCTCAAGTATTTTGAAGAACAGGAATTGAAGGCCGGTGTCAGTGCAAACAACTATCCGGGTGCTATGATCATTCAGAATCCGGATCAAACGATTGAAAAACGTGAACCGTTCCCTTCTTACGCGAACTCTTTTGAGGATTTACCATTGGGTCATGATGACAGTGGTCAGGCCATGAAAAACGCTGATCTCAGAATCGGTGAGTATGGTAAGACAAAAGATTACGTAGCGACGGTTGCGCTTGTCGGCAGCTCACATTCGGAGCATTGGCTTGGTGCGCTCCACGAAGCGGCAAAGGGTGAAGACTATCGCTTACTGAGTATTACGCGGTCGGGAACGCGCTTTTCAACCGAGTATGCTGATGACGATTTAAAAGGCATGTGGAATAAAAACGTCCTCGAGTATTTGCAGAAAGAGGAAGTGGATCTTATCATCGGACATGTGACGGCGTCGAACGCAACAAAAGAGAGCGCCCACCAACAGATGGTTGACCAGATGCAGTACGTTAAAGATGAATATGGCATTGATGGTTTGGCGCTCCGCGACAATCCGAGGTACGGCTTCAGCGTCCTTGAATCGCTTGAAACAGCAGGTATTGAAGAGACGACGAAAAGGATGAACGCCGGAGTCAGAAAACGGGATGAAGCCTACTGGAAGAAGTTCGAACAAACAAACAAGTCGCTTTATAAACTTGATTTGACGGACTACTTCCGGACAGATGGTGAATTCCGTCCGGTCATCGGAAACGTTGTCGTCTACCGCGACCAAGGTCATATGACGAATACGTATTCAGAAAGTTTTGGACCAATATTTAAAAAGAAAATTGATGAAATCCTAAAGGATGTTTTTAAGAAGAAACAAACAGATTAACGTTCAGTCTAACTCTTCCCCTGTTCCAGGCGGAAGAGTTTTTTGATGTCGGAAACAGGGGTTTGGAATAATTTGGGGAATATAAGATTAGGTACTGAAAAAAGGGGGAACGATTCATGACACAAGCAGAAATCGCACAACGCTTCCAGACTTTCGCGGAACGGGAGTGCCGGGACTCGAGTCCGTTTTATGAATATCTATCGCAGGAAATTGCACAAAATCCGACAATTCTTGCACTGTGCCGACACGCGCGCGACGGGCAACCGATTCCGAATCTCCTGTTTGGTGCCGTTCACTACCTGTTGCTGAAAGGGATTGATCATCCGCTCGCCGCGTACTATCCGAGCGTGACGGAACAGCCAAAACCCTTTGCGGAATCCTTCGCCGACTTCGAATCCTTTTGTCAGACTTACGAAGCGAATCTGATTCCGTTGCTGGCGCAACGTCTTGTCCAAACGAACGAGGTCCGGCGCTGTACGTATCTGTATCCGGTGTTTGGTCAGATTCATCAACAGACGAACCGACCGCTTGCTCTGCTCGAAATCGGAACGAGTGCCGGATTACAACTGTTGTTTGATCAATACGCCTATGATTACGGGACAGGGGAGACGGTCGGCCATCCGGCATCCCGTCTGCACCTGACCTCCGTCATCGAGGGAACGGGAACACCGACGCTTCCAAAAACACCACCCCCCGTCACGATGCGGACCGGACTCGATTTAAATATCGTCAATCTGACCGATGCCGATGAACAGTTGTGGCTGAAGGCACTGATTTGGACGGAGCACCGGGAACGGCTTGAGATGTTCGAGGCGGCAGCGCGTTACGTCGACGAGTCTGCACTGGAACTCGTCGAAGGGGACGGAATTCAATTATTGGAGCGGTACGCAACGCAGACACCGGACGACAGTATCCTCTGTATTTTCCACACACATGTCGCAAACCAGATGCCGCTGGCTGTGAAAAAGGAATTGCTCCAAGTCGTCGAGGAAATCGGAAAGACGCGAAACCTCTACCACCTGTACAACAACGTCCAGGACCGGTACTTGCACCTCGATGCGTATATCGATGGAGTCTTGACGGAACAGACGATTGCCGAGACAGACGGCCATGGTCGTTGGTTCAAGTGGTTGGTTCCTCAAGAAGTATAAAAATCCTTTGAATTCAAAGTAAAGACGTTACTTTATCCAAAAAGCGGGAAAAGAGGACATGTACATCCATTGTCCGTCACTGTTTTTGAAAAAAGGAGCGAAGTCATGTCTAATGTGAAACTGGCTGTCATCTATTACAGTTCGACCGGAACAAATCATCAACTCGCCACGTGGGCGAAAGAAGCAGGGGAAGTGGCTGGAGCCGAAGTGCGTCTTGCAAAAATCAAGGAGACGGCACCGGCAGAAGCGATTGCCTCCAACCCACTCTGGCAAAAACATACCGATGCCACACGTGACATCGAAGAAGCGACACCCGACCTGCTCGACTGGGCGGACGCGATCATCTTCAGTGTCCCGACCCGTTACGGACATGTCCCGGGACAATTCCAACAGTTCCTCGATACGACAGGTGGTCTCTGGGGTCAGGGGAAACTCGTCAATAAAGTCGTCAGTGCCATGTCGTCGGCGCAAAATCCGCACGGCGGACAAGAAGCGACGGTCCTTGCTGTCTATACATCGATGTTCCACTGGGGTGCGATCGTCGCAGCACCAGGCTACTCGGATCCGGTTCTGTTCGCAGCAGGCGGTAATCCATACGGGACGACGGTGACCGTCGATCAAGACGGCAACATGGTAGAGTCCGTTGAACCGGCTGTCCGTCACCAAGCGAAGCGTACGGTGGACATTGCAAGCCGTATTAAAGGCTGATTAAAAAATCTATTCAAAAAAACCGCGCCAGTTCCTTTTCGGAACAGCGCGGTTTGCTTATGCATCCGGTTGTGTCAATGGCAAGTCGACGGTGAACGTCGAGCCTTGTCCTTCGATCGATTCGACGTGGATTTCACCATCATGGGCACGAGCAATCTCGCGACAGATGGATAAGCCAAGCCCTGTTCCACCGATTTTTCGGGTATCCGAATTATCGACCCGGTAAAACTTCTGGAACAGTTCGCTCATAGCGGAAGCCGGTATGCCGATACCGTGATCGGTAATCGCCACCTGCAGCCGTTCATTGTGCTCGGTCACGCGGATGTCGATAGCACCGCCGGCTGGTGAGTACTTGATGGCATTGTTGATCAAGTTTCCGAACAATTGACGGATCTTCTTTGCATCGGCCTCAATCAAGAGGGGTGACACGTCAGATGAGACACGAATTTGATGACTGGACGAAGACAGACTGTGCAGTTGTTTTAAGTCCTTCATCATCGCGAGTAAATCAAACGATTCGAACGTGTACTCTTGTTTATTGGCCTCCATCCGTTGTAAATCAAGGAAGTCATTGATTAACAGGGACAATCGCTCGGTTTCCGAATGGACGGCGAGCAAGTATTTTTTTTGACGATCTGATGGAAGGTCCCGTTGAATCATCAGCTCGGTAAAACCGTAAATCGAGGAGAGCGGTGTCCGTAACTCATGGGAAATCGTCGAGACGAGTTCATTTTTAATCCGATCAATTTCGACTTCGTTCGTCACATCACGGAGAACAAGCAGGATGCCCCGGAACTTCCCGCCGTAATGGATTTCTTCCGAGTAGGTCTTGATGAACCGTTGTTCGTGGTTAATCGAAAACGTGATGCCTTCTCCCGTTTCCCGGTTGACGAAGGTTTGACGCAAGTACCGTTCGAATTCAGGCAGTTGATCGACCTGGTATTTCAAGCGGGTGATCGAGTCGTCAATTTCAATCAACCATTCTGCTTTTGAATCGGTTGCAGATGGATGATCAAATAAATCGAGCAACGGTCGGTTGATTAATTGAATCGGTCCGTCCGGTTCGATATAGACGATCGACTCACGGATCGAGTTCAACAAGCGGGCTGTTTTTTCCCGTTCTCGATCAATCTCGTCGAAAGAGCGCATCCGCAGGAGCGACAACGCGAGTTGACGGGCGAATGACGCCAGTTCTTCCTGCTCTTGCCGGTCAAACGGGCGATACAGGCGCATCAGATAGATGTAGGCGATGATTTCATCGGTACTGGCGTCAAGGACCGGTGTCACCGCAAAAGCGCGTTCTTCGAATTGAGCCGTATGCGGGACTTTGTCTGTCCGTGCTTTTCGAATGACCGGTTCAATCGTCGCAATCAACTGATCCTGCTCGTGTTCCGACATGGCGTGAGACACGATATTCGTCACTGTCGTCCCTTCTTTGAAGATCAACGAACCGTTCGTTGAGTCGGTAATCTCGACCATCTTTTCGATGACAGCTGGATAGGCCGTCACGGTATCGCGGTCGGCAAGTGTTTCCGTCAACTGATTCCGGATTTTGAGATGGGCTTCATTGCGCAACGTCAATTGCAGCGCTTGTTCCAGATTATCATTGGACGACATCAACCGATGTTTGTTGTCGGTCAGTGCCGTCGCCATTTGATGAAATGACTTGCTGAGCTCACCGATCTCATCGGTCCGATTCATCGGAATCAACGGTGCCGTGTGAAGTCCTTGCGCAAGCAGCTTGCTTTCTTTACTGAGCAGTTGAATCTGACGCGTCGTCCGTTCGATGAAAGGACGGACAATCAGCAGGATGACCAGGAACAGCACAAGCAGATTCACAAGCCAAATCCATTCGGCGTATTTTGTTTGTGTAATCAGTTTATCTTTCGCCATCGTCTCTTTTGCTTGCAGACTCGTCCGGTAATTGGTGAAAACACTTTCCATCGTGTTGACACTTTGACGCATCGTTTCACTGTCGGATGCATTCATTTTGAACTTCCGGTTCGGATCCCGTTTGACTTCCGGCATCATCGATTTCAGACTCGGCATCTGCAGAAAACTTTCGTCGACGGTGCCGTCTTGTTTGGCTTGGACATACTTGATCAAGCTCGGCATCACGAACGTCGTGTAGGACGTGTAAAGCGACCTGACATCGGAGGCATAGATTTGATCAGCCTCATAAGTCCCGTTTTTCTCGAACCACTGTGTTTGTTCCTCCAGCGATTGTTTTTTTTTCGTCGACGGTCTCGAGTACAGCGTCGTCTCCGAACACGATATATCCCCGCATCTCATATTGGAGCGACTGCCAGTCGTCCCATAAGGACGTCGCCCGTTCCTGGCGTTCGCTGATGGCATCGAGACTGGTTTTGGCACTCATGACTTGATGGTTCGTATAAAAGTAAGCAGCAATCGAAGAAACAGAAAGCGTAATTAGTATGAGGTAGAAAGCGGACATGATTTGTCGGCTGATTTTTTGATTAAACCATTTTTTCATAAAGTATATGGATGCCCCTTTGCGTCAGCTTTCCGATTCAATAATAGATGTAACTACTATACCTATTTCTTACCGTAATCGTACATTTTTTAGACTCAAAAATATAGTGTTATTAGAAAATTATCTTAAATACAAGAAATTCATACCAAAAACTGCTCGAGACATTTTGGAGCATCCATAATCAAGCCGATGCATGCGTGCTTTAAAATCAGGGAAAGATGAAAAGTACGGTGGATGTTTCTGAGAAGAAAGGGGGACTTTAGATGAACTATCGCTTTTTAGCCGTGTTGTTCGCGGCCGATGCTGCGATTTTAATCGTTGGCGGGATGCTGTTACGCGATACGTTTTCATACGCACCGATCATCGGCTGGGCAGGGGGGCTGTTGTCGTTATTTGCGGCGATCGTCTTTTCCATGAAGCGGCAAAAGAGCAGATGATACAAAAAAGGGGCTGACTCAAAAGTCAGTTTTTACAAAGATCAGGGTGGCAGAATGATAATCTGCCACCCTGATCTCGTAAAAAAATCACTCGCTACACGCAACTCCTACAGGAAAAAGCGCATTTTTGCGCTGTCAGAGACAAACAAGATTAGCTTTCCTGCCTGAATGGGACGGGAAAACTGGCTTGTGTCTCGCCTGAGGAAAGGGCGTGAAAAAACGAGTGATTCTTTTTTGAGTCAGTCCCTGTTGCGTCTTATCGTCGTTCAACAACGACTTTCCCAATCGTTTTGCCACTTTCGACGAGGCGATGGGCTTCTTTCAAGTTTGTGGCATTTAGACCGATCAGTGTCTGCGTGACAGTCGTCTCAAGCTTCTCTTCTTCGAACCACGTGGCGACTTGCGTCAAGATTTCGTGTTGGCGGATCATGTCTGCTGTCTGGAACAGCGAACGGGTGAACATGAACTCCCAGACGAACGTCGCACTTTTCTGTTGCAACGCACTGAGGTTAAGGTTTTGATCCGTCTCGACGATGCTGCAAATCTTTCCTTGCGGAGCGATGACGTCGACCATCGCGTCAAAGTGCTGATCGGTTGCATTCAAACAGAAGATATAGTCGACGTAGTGATACCCCAGTTGCTCGAGTTGGGCTCGGAAGTCTTCATGGTGATTGATCGTATGATGGGCGCCGTGTGTTTTAGCCCATTCGACCGTCTCCGGTCGTGACGCCGTTCCGATGACGGTCAGTCCGGCCTTGTTCGCGAGTTGTGTCGCAATCGAGCCGACGCCGCCGGCTGCACTAATGATTAACATCGTCTTATCGAGGTTTGATTTGGCATCAAACGTTAACTGGAGACGGTCGGTCAGTGCTTCGTAAGCCGTCAACGTCGTCAGTGGCAGGGCGGCCGCTTCGCTGAACGTCAGCCGTTGCGGTTTTTTGGCGACAATCCGTTCATCAACGAGTTGGAAGTCGCTGTTGGAACCGGACCGGTTGATGGCACCGGCATAATAGACTTCGTCACCCACTGAGAAGAGGGAAGCATGGTCGCCGACTTCAACGACGATACCTGCCGCATCGTAACCGATGACTTTTGGTTCAGTCTCGTCCGCACCATGGGCGCGGACTTTCGTATCGACCGGATTGACGGAGACCGCCTTGATTTCAACTAACAGGTCGTGTCCTTGCGCGACGGGGCGCTTGATTTCAAGATCAATCAAACTGTTGGCTTCGGTAATCGGTAAATGCTGATGAAATCCAATGGCTTTCATTTGAGTCATATCGATCATCCTTTCGTAAGTAACTATCTTTGGAACTGTTCCACTTGCCTGAAGAAATGAAACCCCCTCTAAAACTAAAAAACTGATTTCCTTCCTGCGGAACGGTCCATTTCATTTGGGAATTTGTAGTAAAATGGATGGCGTATCTACTACTGAAAAAGGAGTCGAATCGTATGCGTGATGTCATTTCCTTTCCAGCAGCCCCGACGCAAGCCCTCATTGAACGGTATTTAGTCCATGCCCACCCGCACCCGCGCTCTTACCAGCCTGCAAAATTGATCGCTTTACGACGGGAACAAGGCGTCATGAACCGTCTGTATCGAACGGAACGGGAACTGATCCTTCGTCCGGCTGAAGCAATTGCCCCGCAAGTACAACGGTTATCAATGGAGCAACAACAGCGTTTATTCGGTTACATGGAAGCACGACGCACCAGTTTTGGTTTCGATGAATCCACGACCTATAAATTCTATCTGCTGGAAGTGGCGTACGAATTACGCCATCTCCCACGCACGAGTCAACCGCTCCGCGCCCATACGTATTATCAACTCGAAGAACTGCTTTCCGGCAGACCGTTCGTCCTCCATGCGACCGCTCGTTCGCGACACTAAGTCCTACACAAAAAAAGCTGTTTCGACGCCTGAGGTCGAAACAGCTTTTTGATTTAGAGAGCAGGAGTGGGTGTCGGTGCCACGTCCATTTTGGAATAGATCGCATCAATGTCATCGCGGATCTGTTTGATGGGTGTGCCCTGTTGATAGGCGACAATCGATTGAGCCGCAATGTCGAGACATGTCCCACACGTAATGCCGTGTGTCGTCCACGTCGTTTCACCGCTCTGTGTCTGATCTGCGATAAAGCAGTCATAGTTACTCGTATGACCGGCAGATTCCCCGCAACCACAGTAACACGGCATTTTTTCGAGCAAGTCCTGATGTTTCGCGACAGACAGGTAAATCGTCTGGATCGACGAATCGTTCTCCTTTAAAAATGACGGGGCGATTGTCGGAGAAGCCGTCCGCTCCAACTGATCAGCACCTGTATGTGAAGCATGTCCTTCATGTTCAGCATGCGCTTCCTGTTTTTCCTGTTCGGCATGTGGGGCGGTCTTTTGTTCCGCCTGACCACAGGCACCAAGCGCAAGGGTCGCTGATAATGTCGCGATCATCCATCCGTTTTTTCGTACCATCCATATCCCTCCATCGTATATCGTTTCCGTCCTTAGTATACGTTGGATCAGACAGCCGTGCAGAAAAATCGGGTGGCAATCCGATGACAGTTCTTAGCGGGTCAGTTGTTGTTCGATCGTATCGAAGTTCGCTTCCATCATCGACAGGTACGTCGAGCCGTCTTTTCCTTTGGCACCCAGCGAATCGGTATAGAGCGTTCCGCCAATCGGGACACCGGTCTCACGTGAGACCGTCTCCATGCTCCGGCGGTCGACACTTGTCTCGACGAACAAGACGGGAATGTCCTGTTGCTTGATTAAATCGACGATGCGGCGGACTTGATCGGGTGTTCCCTGATTATCGGAATTGATCTCCCAGATGTAGTCGGCTTTGAAATCATAGGCGGAACTGAAGTACTTAAAGGCGCCTTCACTCGTGATCAGGTGCCGTTGTTCCTCAGGAATCGCCGCAAACCTTTCTTTGGCTTTTGTATCGAGCGTCTTGAGTTCCTTGATATACGCGGAAGCATTTTTTTCGTAATCCGCCCGATTGTCCGGATCTTCCTTAATCAAGCCATCCTTGACGTTTTCGACGTACTGGATCCCGTTGTTCAGATCGAGCCAGGCATGGGGATCGGTTTCCTGTTCTTTTCCGGCTGCCGTCAAGTACTTCGGTTCGACGCCTTTACTCAGTTGATAGACCGGTGCGTCTTTGCCGTCTTTGTTTGTACTCGAACGGAGTTTGTTGAACCAGGAACCGCCGGCTTCAAGATTTAACCCGTTATAAAAAACGACGTCGGCATCGGCCATCTTCTGGACGTCCGTCGGCAACGGATCATACTCATGGGGATTGGCACCAATCTTGACCATGCTGTGCACTTCGACGTGTTCGCCGCCGACGACACGTGCCATATCTTCTAAAATCGAATAGGTCGTGACGACCTGCAGTTTTCCTTCGTCCGCGGAATCCGTTGAACAGCCTGCCAGTAAGACGGCGAGACCAGCCAAGGGGATGAATCGTTTGAATGTCATGTCGTGAGCTCCTTTTTAGATGATTTCCATTTCCGGAGCAGACCGTGACGTGGTGAGAACACGAAGACCAGTGCAAACAGGGCAGTCGCGACCAGCACGATCGACGCTCCGGAAGAAAGGTTGTAGGTAAAACTAAAATACAGACCAACGATGGAAGAGATTGTGCCGAACCCGGCGGACAGGAAGATCATCCGCGACAACCGGTTCGTCAAGAGATAAGCGGTCGCTGCCGGTGTGATCAACATCGCGACGACGAGGATGATGCCGACTGTCTGCAAGGAAGCGACTGTGACGAGTGTCAACATCGTCATCAGCAGGTAGTGGACCAATCGTGTCGACAATCCGTAAGCTGCAGCCATCGTCGGATCAAAGGATGTGACCAATAGTTCTTTGTAGAACAGATAGATCGCCCCGAGAACGATGATGCCGATGATCAGTGTCATCCACATATCACTCGGGCGGACGGCGAGGACGTTTCCGAACAGGATGTGGTACAGGTCACTGCTGCTGCGTAAGAAGGAAATCAGGATGATGCCGAGCGCAAAGGCAGAAGTGAACAAAATCCCGATCGCGGTATCGTTTTTGATCCGGCTGTTTTGGCTGACAAACCCGATTCCGAGCGCCGTCAGCAGACCGGTCACGACCGCACCGATGAAGAAATTGATACCGAGCAGATAGGAAATCGCGACGCCCGGTAAGACAGCGTGGGAAATCGCATCCCCCATCAAGGACATGCCGCGCAGGATGATGAAACAGCCGATGACACCACAGATGATTCCGACCATGACGGAGGTGATGAGCGCTTTTTGCAGGAAATCATACTGAAACGTCGCTTCGATGAAAGTTAAAAAGTTCATGAGGTGACCTCGACTTTCTGTAAGAAGGCGAGCGGATTGCCGTATGCGCCTTCAATCGTTTTGGCATGTAAGACATCTGTCGGCGGACCGACGGCAACCAATTGCCGGTTCAACAACATGAGAGTATCGAAGTAATCGGCGGCCTTACTTAAATCATGGTGGACGACGACGATCGTTTTCCCTTCATTGCGTAGTGTCCGCAATAAGTCGATGATGACCCGTTCACTGCCGGCATCGACTCCGACGAACGGTTCGTCCAGTAACAGCAGTTCTGCTTCTTGTGCCAGGGCGCGGGCTAAAAAGACCCGTTGTTGTTGACCACCCGACAGTTCACCGATCTGTCGATTGGCATAGTTTTGCATGCCGACCCGTTCGAGACAAGCAATCGCCAAGGCCCGGTGTTGTTTCGTCGGACGCTTGAACAGACCGAGTTTTGGATAACAGCCGATCAAAACCGCATCGAGCACCCGAATCGGAAAATCCCAATCGATGGCACTGCGTTGTGGGACGTAAGCGACTCGCGTCCGTGCTTCTTTTGTCGATTGACCCAACAAGGTGATCGTTTTCGCACCGGCCGGAATCAATCCCATGATGGCTTTGATGAAGGTCGATTTGCCGGCACCGTTTGGACCGATGATGCCGACAAGCTGTCCTGCCGTGAAGCGAACGGACAATTTTTCCAAGGCGGTCGTTTCAAAATACGACACGTTTAATTGTTCCACTTCGATTGCGTACATGTGAAGACACTCCTTTCAACTGCTTGAATTTTAGTGTGGAAACAAATGTTTCCTTAGGGCAAGAAAAAGTCTAAAAAAAGAGATTGCCTTATCGCATAGATTGTTCTCCGAACTAATAATGTTTCCTTTAGGCAAATTTTAAGGCGTGACGAAAGAAAAGTCAACTGCTTTGACGGGCGTTCTTTTTGAAAGCATCGTGCTAAGATGGAGAAGGAGAAAACGTGGGGGTGGTAGTATGAGTCAGTCAAAGGAACAACAATGGAAGTTGCTGCTGCTGGATGCGTTGATGAAGGAACGACGTGAAGAAGCACAGCAGGTGATTGAGGAAGTCTATCCGTACGATTTGGCAAAGTGGTATGTCGAGTTGGCGTCAACCGAGCAAGAACGTCTGCTACGTTATCTCGATCATGAACGTTTGGCGGATGTCATCGAGGAACTGGAACTGGAGCAACAGCTGGATGTGCTGCGGCGTCTCGACGTCGAACATGCCGGACACGTCATGGATTTAATGGAAAACGATGATTTGGCAGAAATCCTGGAAGAACTGCCGGACGAGGAAGTGGACCGCTTACTGTCGGGGATGCGACAGGACGAAGCACTGGTCGTCCGGAATTTGCTGACGTATCCGGCAGAGACGGCCGGACGTTTGATGACAAACCGTTTCATCTGGGTGACGGAGGAGTCGACGATCGGCGAGACGGTCGAGAAGATGCGGGATTATATCGAATACTCGGAAACGATCAACTACGTCTATGTCGTCAATCAGCTGAGTCAACTTGTCGGCGTCATCTCGTACCGTGATTTGATTTTGGCGAATAACGACGAACAGATTGCGGACGTGATGGATCGGAAAGTCATCAGTGTCTCGTCGGAGACCGATCAGGAGGATGTTGCGAAGATGTTCGAGCGATACGATCTGGTGTCGTTACCGGTCGTCGAAGGGGAGGTCCTCGTCGGACTGATTACCGTTGATGATGCGCTCGACGTCTTACGGGAAGAAGCCAATGAAGACATCGAGAAGTTGTCCGCTTCCGGTAAATCGATTGATTTTGATACCAAACCTTGGGTGGCGGCGACACGCCGGTTGCCGTGGCTGATTCTGTTACTCTTCATCGGACTCGTCTCGGGATCGATCATCAGTCAGTTCGAGGAGACGTTGTCGAAGGTCGTCGCCTTAGCCTTCTTCATGCCCATGATTGCCGGCATGACCGGAAACACCGGAACCCAGTCTCTCGCTGTCGTCGTCCGTGGATTGATTACACGCGAAGTCGATAAAAAAGTCGTCACCCGGCTGATTCTTCGAGAGTTGCGGGTGGGGTTGATCATCGGCGTGACGTGCGGTATTTTGATTGCCATCATCGCCTATGTCTGGCAGGGGGATCCGATTCTGGGTCTCGTCGTCGGCAGTTCGTTGATCATCACCTTGATTTTCGGCACACTGGCCGGAACGATCATTCCATTGATTTTGCATCGCCTGAACATCGACCCGGCCATCGCGTCCGGTCCGCTCATCACGACGTTAAACGACATCCTGTCGTTACTCGTCTATTTTGGGATCGCGACCGCATTCATCAGCCGCTTGATGTAACAAAACAAATAACCGTTCCTCCTCATTCCATTAGTCTGAGGAGGAGCGGTTATTTGTTTAATCCAATACGTTATCGAATCCAGACCGCAAGCGGTCCGATGTCATCAAAACCGGCTTCGAGAGCCGTGATGAGCTGATCCCCATACTCGTAGCCGACGAGCAGCTGTCCGGGAAAATGGGCGGAACTGAGCCGGATCACATCATCCCACAGCCGTTCGTCGAGATAGTTTGAGGTCAGGTGGGACAGACCGGTCGTCTGTCCGTTCGAATAGGCGATGAATCCCGCTTGTTGCTGCTCGGAAAAAAACAGCCGGACATCGGAACGTTCAAACA
>CABFOE010000667.1_pt1 | contig 21336 bp, 17 predicted proteins | sample 3521981 | NCBI WGS metagenome assembly CABFOE01 (sample SAMEA5312457, study PRJEB27640) | indoor metagenome | biome: indoor environment; feature: uncontrolled; material: polymer tiles stone | place: Germany | collected 2014-07-07 | reverse complement strand
GTTTCGGCAGTACAACGGATCTTAACCGTTGTACCAGCAACCAAGAAAAAGCATTTTCTTGTTCACTTCGGCGGATTTCCCCTTTCACATCACTTGGCATGCTTGCCTTTGTAAGTGTTGCTACTGATGTCATCCGCGCCTCTATCTGTCGGTTGTTAGTTACAGTTATAGCAAACATTTTTTGTTAAATCCAGTGATTTGCCAAACTTTTTTGATTTTTATGCTTTTTGAAGGGTCTGCTTGGCTTGGGTCAGCTGTTCGCGCACAGCGTTAAAACCTGTTCCGCCATAACTGCCTCGTCTTGCGACGGCTTGAACGGGATCGAGCAATGGATAGACGTCTTCCGTAATGACCGGATGGAATGTCTGATACGTCTCGAGTGTCAAATCCTTCAAGAAACAGCCGGTCTGGACACAATGCAGGACGGCTTTGCCGACGATTTCATGCGCTTCCCGGAAAGGAATACCTTTTGTGACAAGGTAATCGGCCAGTTCCGTTGCATTCGAGAAGTCTTGCATTGTCGCCTTCTTGAGCGCTTCTGTCTTAAACGTAGCGGATTCGAGCATCCCGGTAAAAATCTGAACCGATTGTAAAACCGTATCAGCCGTATCAAAGACGCCTTCCTTATCTTCTTGCATATCTTTATTGTAAGCGAGTGGTAATGCTTTCATCGTCGTTAAGAACCCCATCAAGTTTCCATATACCCGTCCTGTCTTTCCGCGAATCAATTCCGCGAAGTCCGGATTCTTTTTTTGCGGCATCATGCTTGATCCCGTCGAAAACGCATCGGACAGCTCAATGAACGAAAATTCTTGCGACGCCCAGATGATGATTTCTTCACAGAACCGTGACAGATGCATCATGACTGTCGACGCAATCCCAAGGTATTCAATGACGAAGTCCCGGTCCGAGACGGCGTCCAAACTGTTGGGATAGACGTGTTCAAACCCAAGCAACTCGGCTGACTTGAACCGATCGATCGGGAAAGTCGTTCCGGCGAGTGCACCGGCACCAAGCGGTGACATCCGGACCCGTTTTAAGTTGTCCGTCAGTCGCTCGGCATCACGCTCAAACATCCAAAAGTAAGCCAGCAAGTGATGCGCGAGCGAAATCGGTTGGGCCCGTTGCAGATGGGTATAGCCGGGCATGACCGTTTCGACGTGTTGATCCGCTTGTTCCGTGATGACGGATTGCAGCTTGCGAAGACTCGACAGGAGTTCTAAAACATGCTGCTCCATCCAGAGATGAAGATCAGTTGCGACCTGATCGTTTCGACTGCGCGCTGTATGCAGTTTACCGGCGACAGGACCAATCTGTTCCGTCAATAACCGCTCGAGGTTCATATGAATATCCTCATCGGCCAGTGAATAGACATGCTGATCAATCGTCGCTTGCAGATGATTAAGTCCGGCTTCGATTTGTTGCCATTCCGTTTCCTCGAGAATCCCTTGTTCGTATAACATCTGCGCATGAGCCAGGCTGCCTTGTAAATCGACAGCCGCCAATTTTTGATCAAATGAGATCGATGCGCCGAATGCCTCCGCCTGAGCGGAAGCACTTTCCGTAAACCGTCCGCCCCATAGTTTCGTCATTTTTTCACGCCTTCCTGACGATGAACACTCGCATGTGTCGCAATCGCTAGACCATGCAGTTTGATGAATCCTTTTGCCGCTTCGTGATCAAAGGCATCTTCTTTTGTGTAAGTCGCGAGTTTCTCGTCATATAACGAAACAGCCGATTGACGTCCGGTGACGGTTGCGTTCCCTTTATAGAGTTTGACACGGACTTCGCCGGTCACATCCTGCTGTGTCGCTGACAAGAACGCTTTGAGCCCTTTTGTTAACGGAGCATGGAACAATCCGTTGTAAATGGTTTCTGCATATTGTTTGCTTAAAATCGGTTTGAAATGAGCGACATCTTTTGTCAACGTAATCGTTTCGAGTGCTGCATGCGCTTTGAGTAAAACCGTTGCGCCCGGGCATTCATAGACTTCACGTGACTTGATTCCGACAAGACGGTTCTCGACGTGATCAATCCGACCGACTCCGTGCGCCCCTGCAATGATATTCAGTTCTGTGATCAGTTTTGCGAGTGGATATACTGTTCCGTTAATGGAAACCGGCACGCCCGCTTCAAAGCCGATGATGACTTCTTCTGCTTGATCCGGTGCGTCTTCCGGTGCAACGGTTAAAGCGTACGCATCTTGCGGCGGCTCCGTCCACGGATTCTCAAGGACCCCACATTCATTACTGCGTCCCCATAAGTTCATATCAATTGAATACGGGCTGTCGAGGTTAATCGGAATCGGCACATCGTTTTCTTTTGCGTAGGCAATTTCTTCTTCACGTGACCATTTCCACTCGCGGACCGGTGCGATGACTTCGAGTGACGGATCGAGAGCGGCGACCGAAACTTCAAACCGGACTTGGTCGTTACCTTTTCCGGTACAACCGTGCGCCACCGCTGTTGCACCATGGGCATGTGCGACTTCGACCAGCTTTTCAGCAATTAACGGGCGGGATAGAGCTGAAATCAGTGGATACGCGCCTTCATAATGAGCGCCGTATTGAAGGGCCGGTAAGACAAACTCGTTCGCGAATTCCTCTTTGACATCAAGGACAATGGATTCAACGGCTCCGACAAGCAATGCCTTTTCTTTGATGACCGTCAAATCTTTTCCTTCACCGACATCCATGCATAACGCGACGACATCATAGTCCTTGCTTAACCATTTGATGGCGACTGAAGTATCGAGTCCACCGGAATACGCTAAAATCAATTTTTGTTTTGTCATTACTAATTCCTCCTTGAGATCGACTGTATCTTTCTGTATAAAAATTCACTATGGATTATATATATACATAAACTTTTAAAAAAAGAAACCCTTTTTTAGGATTTCTCATAAAATAAGCGTTAAATTTTTTTCTCCATCGTCCGGTGTGGAATACCGGCATCATCAAATTCATCCGACACGATTGTATACCCGAGACCTTGATAAAACGGAATCGCTTGGACTTGGGCACCGAGTGTCAAAATCGTCCGCCCTTCCCGCCGAGCCACCCGTTCCATCGCCCGCATCAATTCGCCACCGTATCCTTTCCCCCTTGTCGCAGCAAGCGTTGCGACACGTTCCACCTTCATCCGTTGTTCGTCATAGGGACGCGTCCGTCCCGTTGCAACGGGACGGTTCATTTCATCGAGAACGAGAAGATGAATCGCTGTTTCATCGTGCGTGTCATATTCCAAATTACGCGGCACCCCCTGTTCTTCGACGAAAACGCGCTCGCGAATCATCCGGACTGCCTGTTGTTGTTCTGCTGTCTTTACCTGAATTACCGTCATGTATGTAATTCCTCCTTCAATGCTTCGATATAGCCACTTGCATCTTCATACGTTGGAAACAAGGCTTGGGCATTTTTTTCGCTTCCGCCGCCGCGTCCATTAAATTGTTTTAAATGGGTTTTCGCAAATTTGCCGAGATGGACCGGTCCTGAACTGCACATCAATAATTTTTTAGCGGTCTCATTCCAAATCAACGCTGTCCGTTTTTCCTCTGCCAAGGCTTTCATCATCTTTTCGGAAAATCGGATATTTTCCTGTTCATGGTGCAACACCAAGACGGGGTCTGATGAAGTCAACACCTGTTGCAGAACGCTGGTGACATGTAAATCTTCCGCTTGTCCAATTTGACGGTTCAACCGGAGTTGCTCCTGTTTAAGTTCTTCGACGACGGTATGGACCTGATCCTTTTTCGCGGACAATGCCCGTGCCGTCTCGGTTAAAACCCGTCGTTCAGCCGTCAACAAACGGAAAGCGCGGTCTTTTGCAACATACATCAAACGGACATTCCCCCGGACCTTTTCCTGACCCGTGAATAAAATCAGTTCCAGTTCCGATGTCGATTCAAGATGCGTCCCTCCACAAGCACTGTAATCAAGTTCGCCGATCTGGACAACCCGAATCTGTCCTGTCACTTGCGGTGTTTTCCGTAACGGTAATCGGACAGCATCGGCTTCTATATATTCCGTTGCTGTAATCGGCAACGCCGCTCGAATGACACTTCGCAACCGGTCCTCAAGACGGTTTTGAATCGTTTCAGTCCATTCGTTCAACTCAAGATCAAGTGTCGATTCTTCTGATCCGGTACGGAAGCTGACCGTCTTGATTTGAAACTCGTCTTGAAGAATCGCGGAAATGACATGTTGGGCTGTATGCTGGGCGGCATGATCTGTTCGCGTACTGTCCTCGATTGTACCTTGCACTTCGCTTTCAAGGAGTGGTGTTTCAAGTCGATGCCAAACGATTCCCTCTTCGAGTTGCACATCCAGTACGGGGATTCCGTTCAGTGTGCCCCGATCGGCCGGTTGACCGCCGCTTTCCGGATAAAAATAACTTTTCTCAAGCGCAACCCATTGCCCTTGCTGGTCTTTGACATCCGTCACGGTCGTTTCGAACGTCCGGACCTCCGGGTAAATTTGTTCAAGACGCATCCTACGTCCACCTTTCTTCATCTGATTTCGCTTCTATTATGCCACAAATTAACTACAATCGTTTGTCGGCATCCCCTTTTCCTAGTACACTAGATGAAAGACTATCGACCGCGAAGGGACGAAATGCCGTGATTCAGCACATCAATAAAAATTCACCACTTCCAATCTACTACCAAATTGAAGCTGCCTTAAAACAACAAATCGAAAGCGGCTTGTTACAGCCCGGTGATTTGATCCCTTCTGAACGAGAGTTCGCCGAAGCTCATCAAATCAGCCGAATGACGGTGCGTCAAGCGATTTCGAATTTAGTGAATGCCGGCTATCTGATCCGTCAAAAAGGACGGGGTACGTTCGTCGCCAACAAAAAAATCGTCATGCAACTGTCTGGATTAACCAGCTTTTCAGAGGAAATGGAACATCTCGGTCTGGAGCCGGCGAGTGAACTCTTGTCCTATCAAATGATTGCTGCTGAAATGCCGATTGCCAACAAACTCGGAATTCGTGAAGGGGCTCAGATCTACGAATTAAAGCGGTTACGCATTGCCGATGAACAACCGCTTGCACTTGAAACTGTCTATATTCCGGAACAACTGTTACCCGGCTTGAATCAAGAAGTCGCCATCACTTCCTTGTATGCCTTTGCGGAAGCCAGTGGACTTAACCTCGGGCGGGCCAGTCAGACGTTCGAGTCACGTCTCGCCACAAAAGAAGAGGCACAGCATCTCGGATTGTCGGTCAGTTCTCCTGTGTTATCCGTCGAACAATTGACGTTTCTTGCGACCAATCAACCGTTTGAGTACGTCATTTCCGCTTACCGGGGCGACCGGTATACGTTCACGGTCGAAATGGAACGGCAACGTGGATGATATGGAACGCTAAAAAAAGCATTGTCCGTTTTTTACCCTTTAATCTAAGAAAAACTCGTTCTTACGAAATACGTCTTATGGAAAGACCGTATCTTGTAAGAACGAGTTTGCCTTGTTTACAGCTCATTTCATGAAATTCGTATAGGCTGCCCGCCCTGTCCGCTTGGCTTCCTCTGATAATAAACCGGCTGCTTCTTCATCGAGAACAACCATGACATCCGCATGCCGTTGTAAAATCGTCGCCGGACAATCGACTGTCGCCGGTCCTTCCATCATGTCCCGAACTGCTTCCGCTTTTCGTTCACTTGATGCGACAAGCAAGATTTTCTTCGCTTCCATGATCGTTCCGATTCCCATCGTAATCGCTTCTGTCGGGACATCTTCCAACCGATCAAAAAATCGTTGATTCGCCATCCGCGTCGATTCCGTTAATTCTGTCACATGTGTTTTTGCGTCAAACGGTGTCCCCGGCTCATTAAAGGCGATATGTCCATTTGATCCGATCCCAAGCAGTTGAATATCGATTCCCAATGTCCGGACGAGTTGTTCGTACCGTTCACTTTCCTGATGTGAATCCGCCGTGTTGCCAATCGGCAAATACGATTCCTTGAACGTCACCGTATCAAAGAGATGCTCCTTCATGAACGTATGGTAACTGTGCGGATGGTCCGGACTGAGGCCGACATACTCGTCGAGATTGACGGTCGTCACGTGACGGCAATCCAGTTCATCTTGACGCCACTCTTCATACACACCAAGTGGTGAACTGCCTGTCGCAAGTCCAATCGTCAAGCCTTCCGGATGTCTCAGAATCTCCTGCTTCATTAATTGGTAAGAAACGTTTGCTAGTTCTTCTGCTTTCTTTACAATCATCCATTTCATCCGTTATTCCCCCTCTTGTCCTCTAAATTGATGAATCGTCCCGCGGTGAATCGTCTGTTCCACTTCCAAATCAGGACTTAACACAACAAAATCCGCATCTTTGCCTTGTTCAAGCCGCCCTTTTTGTGTCAGACCAAACTCTTCCGCTTGATTGACCGATGTCATTTGCACGGCTTGTTCCAGTGAGCAGCCGGTAAACGCGATGATATTGCGAAGCGCCTGATCCATCGTTAAAACACTTCCTGCTAAATTGCCAGTCGCGAGCCGCGCAGCTCCGTCCTTCACATATACCGCCTGTCCGCCTAATTCATACTCTCCGTCCGCTAAACCTTTTGCCCGCATGGCATCGGTGATGACCGTCAATCGTTCCGGACCTTTCATCCGGTAAGCAAATTCGACCATCTCTTTTGAACTGTGAATTCCGTCCGGAATAATCTCGGCGAACACCGTCCGCTCTAACAGACAGTACCCGACCGTCCCCGGTTCACGGTGATGCAAGGCCCGCATCTGATTGTAAAGATGTGTTCCGTGCGTGACCGCACCAGAACGATTTTGTTCAAACGTCGCGTCTGTATGACCGGCAGAAGGAATCGCCCCTGTTTCTCGGACGGCTGCTTCAAATGCCCGTGCGCCCGGTCGTTCCGGCGCATACGTGACCAGTTTGATTTGATTACCGGAAGCCTCTTGCCAGTTCAGGAACTGTTCGACGCTCGGTTCGACGATGTGTTCCAAAGGCTGTGCACCGGCATATTCCGGATTGATGAACGGTCCTTCGAGATGGATTCCCTCGACCGTCGTTTGGCGAGAAGCTATGACCTCCCCCGCGACTTCCAAGGCTTTCGTAATCTGGTCCCAGTCTTGGGTGATCGTCGTCGCAAAAAAGGAAGTGACACCTTCCGCAAGCATCGCTTCACTGAAACGAACCAATCCTTCCCGGCTCGCATCCATCGTGTCGACATCGTATCCGCCATGGACATGAATATCAATCATGCCCGGTATCAACCGTTTTCCTTTTAAATCGATGACTGTCTCTTCACGTGGAATATACTCCGTCATCTCACCGATTTCTTCGATGACATGATCGAATCGGATATAGCCGTCGTGAATGATCGTCTGACCTGTATAAATTTCTGCATGAATGATACTTGTCATGTTTTCGCTCCCTTTCGGTTCATGATTCCGGCCGTCAATGTTTCTTCTTTCTAAGTATAACGCGATTTATTCTAGTTGTATAGACCTTTATACATTTAACCGTGAATAGAAAAATGAAGATTATTCAAAAAAGAATCACTCGTCTTTTCACGCCCTTTCCTCTAGGAATTGCGTGTAACGAGTAATTCTTTTTTACGAGATAAGGGTGGCAGATTATCATTCTGCCACCCTTACCTTTGGAGAGACTGACTTTTGAGTCAGTCCTATTTTGTATAGCGACTGCCTCGGAAGCAATCCTTCTTGAGTGGTTACGGCAATAAAATCCGATCTTTTTTCTTCGAGATGAGACGTGTTACTTTCAGGATCGCCATCGTCAAAGATTGGCGTTTCCGGTAAGCGAGATAACGTCCTTCCCACTTCGGATCATATTTTTCTTTGTACCGTCTTAAGCCGGTGAAACTGTACATATACCGGATGTTATTAAAGACGTCTGCTGCAACCCGCTCCTGCCAAAAGGACGTCTCGTCCTCTCCGACTGACGATAACGGTGCCATCCCCATATTGAACGTATGATAGCCGTTGTCTTTCGCATAATCGAACAAGCGGATGAACATCGCGTCCATGATACCATTTGGTCCGTCCGGACGAAAACGCATCAAATCAATCGACAAAACACCTTCTTGGTAAGCGGGCATGAAAGTCATGAAACCAAGCATCTGTCCCTCTGCATCCCGCATCACACCAATCGGCGCTTGGTTCAGATAGGTTTCCTTAAAATAACCTAGCGAAAATCCTTTTTCAGACTTTCCACCTAACCACTCATCCGAGACATCACGCAATTGGTGCAGGAACTCTTCTGTAAAGGGAGGCGAAATAACATCAAACGTCATTTCCTCCCGCTCAAAACGATTTTTAATCGAGCGCAATCCGGCTCGCTTTTTCCCTGAGACCGTGAAGCTTGTAAGATCGACGATGGCTTCTTCACCCAGTTTAAAGAAGTTGAAGCCAAAATCGTGATACAACGACATATTTTGCGCTTGAATCTGATAGATATTCGGGATGTAGCCCAAGTCTTCAACCCGGCGTAAAAAACAAGCAATCAGTTGTGAATGTTCTTCCGGATCACCGCTCGGATCACCGAGCATCATGATTCGATTGCCCGTCTGACTGAACTGGATGAACGAACGATTGGATTCCGAGAAGAAAAATCGTTTGTCCCCTAAAAAAGCCAGATGGCTTAAGTAGTTTCCCCCTTGCTCTGCCAAAACCTGCCGCACTTTTTGTTCATCTAACTTTTCACCCAATACCGGTTGATTAAATGTATTGAACAAACGGATGAACACCAGCGTGTAGACCAGGGCAAAGATCGAGGCACTCGCCGCGAACATAAAGATTTCATGTGCCGGATAGACTTTTGTTCCATCTGCAGAACCGAGTGTATAAAAGGCGTATCCAAAAAAGATGAAGCCGCCGATGTATAAAAATCCGGCAATTGCCGAACGAATCAGCCGTGTCGTCGTGATCAAGGTCCGTTCCCGTTGAAACGCGTTCCGCGACATCATCACCAGGATGAGAACAATCAGGACGATGGACAACGAAATCAGATTAAATCCACGGAGAGCCATCCCGATGAGGGCAAAGACCGATGCTCCATATACCATATACAACGAACGTTTTGTCCGTCGGTATAAGGAGGGTGCGAGTAACACATAGAGAAGGCCGCCCATTAAAAAGAAACTGTTGGCAAGCAATAATAACTCATGCGGCAGACGGGCCTCCAGGTATTCGTATTGAGTGGAGTTAGGCGGTAAAATCGCCAGTCCCCAAATCGTAATTCCGGCAAGTAACGTAATCAAGGCGAGCGTAAAGTGGCGCACCTTACTTAAAAAGCGTAATTGAAGCCGCCAGATGACTCCTCCGACTTCAACGGACGGTCCAACAATCGGTTTGTCTTCAATCATTTTGACGACCGGACCACTGAATTCACGTGCCGAGAAAATCACACCAATCACAAACGGAATCAAGTAATAGACCAGTCGATAAATCAACAGTCCCGTCAAGACGATCCCTTCTTCGACTCCGGCGCGTTGCATTCCGATCAAAAAGACCAAATCGAACGAACCAAATCCTCCGGGAACCATCGAAATCAATCCAGCTGTCGCTGCGATGATAAAGACGCCCATGACTTTCGAAAAGCTGACATCTGTTCCGAGCGCCGCCAAGATGAAGTAGACGACGACTCCGGCACTGAACCATTCCGCGAGTGACACTAACGAATACAGTGCAATCGAAGACGGACGGATGCTGCTGCTCCCCCGTCGGAACGTAAACAGCAGATAAACCGGGAAGAAAAAGGCCACACCGATAATGACCGGCCATAACCATTTTTTCAGATCCAACACTTCAAATGCCGGAAAAATGTTCAGCAAGGACAAGGCAGATAAGATGGACAATCCGCTGATCAATGTTGGTGCCATCCATCCAATCGCCTTCAGCAACCGGGTCCCTTCAACAAAGGGACGATACAGTGCTGAACGAACGCCAATCCCCGCCAGTCCACCGAAACCGATGATGCCGTTAAACGAGTTGGCGATCCACGACGCCCGAAATACCAATCCAAGCGGTACTTTAACTTGGAGGGAGCGTAATAAGAACACATCATAAAAGAACATCGTCGCGACAGCTGCCAATCCCGCGAGAATCAATAAAATAAATTCCCAAGACGGAATTTGCTGAATCGCCCGAATGGATTCTTTTAAAGACAAACTTTTTAATTCGTTTTGTCCCTGATAGAAAATAAAAGCAATCAAGACGATCGGCAAAATGACTTTTGCAATCGTGATGATGCGTTGTTTGTTGATTTTCATTCTGCAACCTCCTTCGATTTTCTGACGAGATGCATTAAGCGGAGTAACAGAAGACCCGCGCCAACGGCAAGTCCGATGATCAGTCCCCACCAATACCCGTCTGGTCCAAGCGCTGTAAAACGCTCAAAGTAGAATCCAAGCGGCAAGCCGATGACCCAGTAAGCGGTAATCGTCAAAATGAAGGTGACATTAACGTCTTTGAAGCCGCGCAACGCTCCTTGGGTCGGAGCGGCGATCGCATCCGATAACTGAAAGAAAATCGCGAGGATCATGAAGTGGGCAGCCATTTTGATGACAGCCGGATCATTACTGTAAAGAGCCGCAATCTGTTCGTTTTGAACGTAGAGCAATGCTCCTGAAAATAAAGAGACGGCGAGACACAGCAACAAGCCGATCCAGACATATTGCACGGCATCCTTGACTCGTTTTGCCCCTACCTCAAATCCAACCGTGATCGTCAATGCCGAGGCGGCAGAGAGCGGAATCATATAGACGAAGGAAGCGAAGTTGATTGCAGCTTGATAGGCCCCGATGACGACATCGCCGTAGGCGCCGAGCAACAATGTGACAGCTGAAAAGATACTGACTTCTGAAAAAATCGCCAATCCGATCGGTGCACCGAGTAAAACCAATTCTTTAATCCGCTTGAGATCCGGTTTGTAGAAACGCCGGAGAATCCCGAGGCGCTGGAACAGTTCTCCTTTTAAGACGACGCCGATGACCGCGAGACATAAAATCCAGTACGTGATGGCCGTCGCCACTCCGGCACCGATTCCGCCCAGCTCAGGAAAACCAAACTTTCCGAAGATGAACAGATAATTGAAAGCGACATTAATGGGTAAAGAGAATAATAACAACGTCATCGTGATGTTTGATTTCCCTAACGAATCAATCAGGGTACGCAGGACAAAAAAGACAAACATCGGAATGATACCAAAACCTAACATGATGAGATAGACACGAGCCACGTGGCGCGCGGTATCGGATAACTCCATCTGATTTAAAATCGGGTTGACGAGTAAAAATCCAAGGACTACCGTCAGCAGAATGATGACGACCGACACATACAGAGCCTGGATGACGATTCGTTTGACTTCCCGTTCCTTCCGGGCACCCATCGCCTGGGAGACGAGCGGTGCAACAGCCAATAAAATACCGGTCAATCCGGTATAAACAGGCGCCCACAAACTGGCTCCGACGCCGACACCCGCCAAATCAGCTGATCCGTAACGACCCGCCATGACAGTATCAAAAAAACTAATTAAGTAAAACGCTACCTGTGTGACCAGAATCGGAAAGAAGATTTTCATGAATTGCTGAATCTTTCCGGATAGCGTAGTTGTCTCTAACATTGTTCCACCACATTCCAGGGCAACACATTCGCCCTATTTTTAATCAACGGTCATTGCCGTCGTCTGTTCTACGTAAAACACATAAGGAGGGATTCAGATGAATCATCGTGATGTCGAAAATTTAACCTTTGAATTGCTGGAAACCTGGTCGACGTTTAATCATTATGCCAAAGAAGCACAAACCTTTAAAAATCCGGAGGATGTACACCAGGCCCGGATTCGTCTGCGGAAATTGATTACGTTCGCCAAATTACTCGATCAAACGGAAGAACCGATTTATCTCATTTGGAAACGTCTGATGCATGCGTTCGGGCAAGTCCGGGATTTGGACGTCCAACTGAGCCAACAATCCGTCAAATCACCGATTGAACAATTGTTTGCCGAACATCTTGCCTTGCAGTTGCAAGGAAAACGCGCGACATTGATTGAAACGATGCATCTGTTGATTTCAAACGAACTGGATCGTTCGGTCCGCCGCTTCCTGGCAGGTCCTTTGACCAAACAGTTGAAAAGCATCCATGAAAAGGAGCTGCTTCAAACTGCTGAAAAACGATTCGATAAAAAGAAATTGAACTATGAAAAAGTCCAACACAAGGAAGGGTCAAAACGGATTCAGATGATGCACGAACTGCGTCTTGCGACGAAGTTCTACAGGTATACGGTAGAATACTTGCGTCCTTACACGGATGTCCAAAAGACCACTGTCGACCGACTGAAACGTATTCAGACTCAACTCGGTGACGTCAACGATACGTACAACCGTTTAGAACGCTGGCGTCTCTTCAGTCCACCGGTCGCGCAAGAGCCGGACCAAGCTAAAGAAGTCGCACGCCTCGAACGAAAGTTAGCGAAGATGCTCGATCAACTTTCGTTCGCTTAAGGATGGCGTTGGACAAGCAATTCAAGCATTTTTGTTCCGGCGATTGAATTTCCTTTCAAATCCAATGCCGGTCCGAAGATACCGATGCCAAGATCCGCCATGTCGAAATCACTTCGACCACATGCGACGATTGCGCCGGAGACCCCGCTCTTTCCGGGTAATCCGACTTGAACCGAAAATTCACCGGAAGCATCATACATGCCGCAAGTCGTCATGATTGCCCGGATGATCCGCGCATTCCGACGGGAAATGACTTGTCTTCCCGAAGGGGTTTTCCCGGACTGGCTTAAAATCTTGCCCATCATCGCCAGACCCTTACAGTTCGTTAAAATCGCACACTGTTTGGTATACACGTCGATGATTTCCTCAACGTTTCCTTCGATGACTCCATGATAACGCATAAAGTAGAGCAACGCCCGGTTCAAATCCGTCGTTTCAAATTCAGATTTCGCGACTTCCGCATCATATTTGACCATATCCAGTTCAATGTCGAGCAGATCGGCAATGAATTGACGCAGTTGATTTAACTTGTCCGCCGCATCTTCTCCCGGCAACATACTCGTGACGGCAAGCGCCCCTGCGTTGATCATCGGATTAAGCGGCTTCGTCGGAATCGTCTCCTCGAGTTTCGCAATCGAGTTGAACGCATCGCCGGTCGGTTCCATTCCGACTTTCGAGAACACATAATCCTCGCCGAACGTCTCTAAGACAAAGGCCAGTGTGATGATTTTGGAAACACTTTGTAACGTAAACATCGTTTCCGCATCACCGGCAGACACAAACGTCCCGTCTGCATTACAAACCGCGATTCCGAGCTGTGTCGGTTCCGACTTTGCCAGTTCCGGAATATAACTTGCCACTTGCCCGAGCACCGTGTACGGACGGCATTCTGCAATTAATTCTTCTAGTTGTTGTTGCGTCACGTTCATTAAAGTCCCTCTTCCTGTCGTTTTCACTAGCTTATCATGCTTTTTGGAAACGAGATATGACCGTTCTTCTTTTTCAACTGTCGTCGTCAAAAAAAGGGACCACCTCAAAAAGGAAGCATGCGCTTTCCCCAAGGGAGTGATTCCTTCTGAACAAGACAAGGGTGGCAGACTTATCATCTGCCACCCTTGTCTGTGTAGAAATTGACTTGTGAGTCAGCCTCTTACTTATAGCTCTTACCGAATGATCAATTCTGTCCCGTCTGTATCGATCGCGACGTGTGAACCGTCTTGGATCGCTCCACTGATTAAGGCGCGGGCGAGTTTCGTCTCGATCGTCCGTTGAATATAACGGTTGATGGGACGTGCACCATATTGAGGTTCGAAGGCTTCATTGAAAATCAACGTTTTTGCCGCTTCCGTCACATCAATCGTAATTTCACGACCCGACAGACGGTCACTCATTTTGCTGACTGCTTTATCAATGATTCGTTCGATTTCCGCCCGGTGAAGCGGATGGAACAGAATCGTATCATCAATCCGGTTTAAGAATTCCGGCCGGAAATAATTTTTCAATTCCTGGCGAACGGCTTTCTCTTCCGCCGCATCGATTTCCCCATCCTTCGCCGCTTCGAGCAAAATGTTCGCGCCGATGTTCGACGTCATGATGACAATCGTATTTTTAAAGTCAACGACCCGTCCCTGGGCATCCGTTAAACGGCCGTCGTCCAAGACCTGCAGCAGGATGTTAAAGACGTCGCCGTGTGCTTTCTCAATTTCATCAAACAACAGAACCGAATACGGACTGCGGCGGACGGCTTCCGTCAACTGACCGCCTTCTTCGTAACCGACGTAGCCCGGAGGCGCACCGACGAGACGAGAGACATTGTGTTTTTCCATATACTCCGACATGTCAATCCGGACGATGTGGTCTTCGCTGTCGAACATCGCTGCGGCAAGTGCTTTCGCCAGTTCTGTTTTCCCGACACCTGTCGGACCAAGGAATAAGAAGGAACCGATTGGACGATTCGGGTCCTTGATGCCAGCCCGTGCCCGAATGACGGCGTCCGAGACCAGCCGGACCGCTTCATCCTGACCGAAAACCCGTTCATGAAGCGTCTCTTCCAGATACAACAGCTTTTCTCGTTCCCCTTGTGCCAAACGGGTCACGGGAATCCCTGTCCACTTCGAGACGATATCTGCGATTTCTTCGTCCGTCACCGCCTCACGGACTAATTCATGCGACACATGCTCTGCCGATTCTTCCGCTACTTTCAACTGATTCTCAAGTGCCGGAATCTGACCGTACTTGATTTCAGACGCTGTATTTAAATCATATCGTCCTTCTGCTTCTTGCAGGGCCAATTTCGCCTTTTCGAGATCCGCCCGCAATTGTTGGACATTTTGCGAGCTGTCTTTTTCACGTTGCCAACGTGTCCGGAGTGCACTTTCATCTTCGCGGACAGAACTGAGTTCCTGTTGTAAAATCTCGAGTCGTTTGCGTGAGGCGTCATCGGTTTCTTTTTTCAATGCCGCCTCTTCGATTTCGAGCTGCATCACCCGTCGGACCAACGAGTCGAGTTCTGCCGGCATCGATTCCATATCGGTCCGAATCATCGCACAGGCTTCATCCACAAGATCAATCGCTTTATCCGGCATGAAGCGGTCCGTGATGTAGCGATCTGACAGGATCGCTGCTGCGACGAGGGCATTGTCATGAATCCGGACACCATGGTGAATCTCAAACCGTTCCTTTAAGCCGCGTAAAATCGAAATCGTATCTTCGACATCCGGTTCTGCCACGAGGACTTGTTGGAACCGGCGTTCGAGTGCCGGATCTTTTTCGATGTATTTACGATACTCATCCAGCGTTGTTGCTCCGATACAATGTAACTCTCCGCGGGCAAGCATCGGTTTTAACATGTTCCCGGCATCCATTGCCCCGTCCGTCTTTCCGGCTCCGACAATCGTATGCAGTTCATCAATGAATAACAGAATCTGACCTTCCGCTTCTTTCACTTCATTCAGGACGGCCTGCAACCGTTCTTCAAACTCGCCCCGGTATTTGGCACCGGCGACAAGTGTACTCATATCAAGACTGAACAATTGTTTGTTCTTCAGACTTTCCGGCACATCGCCCCGGACAATCCGTTGTGCCAGTCCTTCGACGATTGCCGTTTTCCCGACGCCCGGTTCCCCGATCAAGACAGGATTATTTTTTGTTTTGCGGCTGAGGATGCGGATCACCCGGCGAATCTCATCATCCCGTCCAATGACAGGATCCGTTTTACCCGACCGAAAATCAGCAACAAGGTCGCGGCCGTATTTCTTGAGGACATCAAAGGTCGCTTCCGGATTTTTGGTCGTCACTTTCCGGTTCCCGCGCATCTCGATGATGGCTTCACGAAGCAGCTGTTCCGTCACGCCTTGGCTCCGCAAGTACTGAGTCGCCGGACTGGATTGCTTGATCAGTCCCAGCAGCAAATGTTCAACCGAGACATACTCATCCTGCATCAATCTGGCTTCTGTTTCCGCTTCCGTCAAGACTTGCAACAAGGAGTTGCTGATGCGCGGAGTCGAGGATTGAGCAAGTGCCGGTAATCGCCCGATTGCTTCGTTGATTCCGGTCTCCAACTGATCAATCCGTTGGTCGAGCTTCTCAAAAACGATGCGGGCAATCCCTTCCTCCTGAGAAAGTAAGGCGAGTAAGAGATGCCATTCCGTAATCTCACTGTGTCGACGTTGTTTGGCAATCGCTTGTGCCGATACGATTGCCTCATGCGCGCGATCTGTCAATTTTTCGAAATCCATTTCACGTCACTCCTTCACAGATAAACGATTTTCCCATTCTTCATAAAACGCTGGATCCATTTCCGGAAGTTTTACTTCCAGTTGTACAAGCAAAGCTCCCCGATGACCCTCTCGATTGCTGAGTCCACGATTCGGAATCCGGAGACGTGCCCCCGGTTTTGTGCCCGGCTTGATTTTCAGCTTCACCCGTTTTCCTTCCAACGTATCCGCTACCACTTCGCCTCCTAAGACAAGTACTGTCGGATAGACACGGACGGTCGAGATGACATCCGTTTCCTGCCGGCGGAAATGATCATCATCTTTGAGATGGATCGTCACATACACGTCCCCGGCAACACCTTTTCGATTCCGCATCGAACTTTTTCCGCGCAACCGGACTTTTTTACCGTCATATAAATCTTTTGGAAGACTCATTTGAATCGCACCGGATGCCAAACGAATCGTCACCTTCTCATTCGTGCTGAGATGACTGAGCGGGACGGTCAATTCGAGTTCCTCGTCGGTCGCTTCTTCCTCTTGACTAAAGAAGGAGCCAAACATGTCTTCAAAACCAAACGATTGCCCGGCTGATCCGGTCGGTCGTGATTGACGTCCGTTAAATTGACGGAACAGATCGTCATAATCTGCCGATTGTCCCGCTCCCGCTCCAGCCATCCGTTCGAAGTTACTGCCATAGCGGTCATATTGTGCCCGTTTTTCTTCGTCCCCGAGGACATCAAACGCTTCTTGAATATCTTTAAACCGTTGATCGGCGCTTGCCTCTTGGTTGACGTCCGGATGAAACTGTTTTGCCAGCTTCCGGTACGCTCGCTTGATTTCCTGGTTCGAGGCTGTCTTCTCGACGCCGAGCGTTCGATAATAATCTTTCGCCACTCTGATCACTCCTTTAACTTTTGTTCTGTATCTTAATTATAGAATTGGTCAGTCCATTGGTCAAATATAGTCAAACTTTTTCAGAACGATTCTTTTGTTCTTTTCACTTTACGGATTTTCCTCAAACAAGTTTCGCTCGGAGAAGCATGATATACTGACAACTATCATCACTAAAAGGAGCGATTAAGACATGGATGGGAAAAAACGAGCCGACGTCAAAATCGGACAAACAGTCAGTATCGTGTTAAAACAGGATCAACGGACAGGCAAACGGACGGAAGGCATCGTCAAAGATTTGTTGACAAAGTCTCCGAATCACCCGCACGGTATTAAAGTCCGTCTCGAAGATGGGCAAGTCGGTCGGGTTCAAGAAATTTTATAATCATCCGTACATGACACCCTCTACATCAAAGACACCCGTTTTTTGGTCTATCACCAAAAAACGGGTGTCTTTTTCACGGCTCATTCCGCCAGATAACGTTTCGTTGCCTCGATTAAAATCCGGGCGGCATATTGCATCGCCTGTTCTTCAAAATCAAATTTCGGGTGGTGGTGCGGATAAAACGTTTCATCGCCTGCACCGGTAAAGAAAAACGTCCCCGGGACCTGTTGCAAGTAATAGGCGAAGTCTTCTCCACCCATCGTCGGCGCAATCTCAAAGACCTGATCTGCTCCGACGACGTCCGATGCGACGGCACGAACCAGTTCCGTTTCCGCTGGATGATTGACGACCGCCGGATAACCTCTTTCGTATCGGAACGTATACGTTGCCCCTGCCGCGTCACAAACGCCTTTGATTGTCCGCTCCATCTCTTTGACGATCTGATCGGCGACGAGCGGATCAAACGTCCGAATCGTTCCGGTCAATTCCGCACTGTCGGCGATGACGTTAAACGTATTTCCAGCATGAAGGGTGCCGATCGTCAATACAGCTTGTTGCAACGGATCAAGTCGTCGGCTGACGATACTTTGCAGTTCCTTGACGACGGTCGCTCCAAGTACGACGGCATCAATCGTTTCGTGTGGTTTCGCCCCGTGTCCGCCGCGGCCAAACAATGTCAGCTCAAATTTATCAGCTGCCGCCATGACCGGACCGACGCGGTAACCGATCGTACCAAGCTTCGTCGTCGACCAGAGATGTGTCCCGAAAATGACGTCGACGCCGTCTAAACAACCATCGGCAATCATGTCACGCGCTCCACCCGGGACGACTTCTTCCGCGTGTTGATGAATCAACACGACATTTCCCGCCAAGTGTTCTTTTTGACCGACAAGAATTTCCGCAACCGCCAACAACGTGGCCGTATGACCGTCATGACCGCAAGCATGCATGACACCGGGAACCGTCGACCGGTAGTCGACTTCTTTTTCATCTTGAATCGGCAAGGCATCAAAATCAGCCCGCAACGCAACCGTTTTGCCCGGTTGACCACCGCGGATTGTCCCGACGACACCTCGTCCGCCCACTCCGGTTCGGACTTCAATCCCAAGTTCCGTTAATCGTTCGGCAATGAACCGTGGTGTGTCGACTTCATGAAACGACAGTTCCGGATGTTGATGTAAATAACGACGCCGTTCAACCATGACTGGAAATAACTGCTCAACCATCTCTTCCACTGTCTGTTTCATTATGTACGCCTCCTATTTTTTGCTGTGCAACATCTTCACGCTTTCCCGTGTATATTGAAGACGCTCAATCGTATCGTCATAATGTACTGCCGCATAGGACAAGAACAAGACATCAATCGCAAACAACTGTGCCAACCGGGAACTGAGGGCCGCACTGCGTAACGGGGCTTCCGGTGCGCGCGACGTCCATAACGCGATGTCTGCGAGCTGACTGATCCGATTATCCCCAAACCGCGTCAAACTGATGACTTTCAAACCGCGAATCTTGGCAAGACGAATCAATTCGACGACTTCTTCCGTTTCCCCGCTGTAAGAAATCGCAAAAAAGACATCATCCGGACTCGCATTCGCAAGAATCGTCGCAACGAGATGTTGGTCGGATTCTTGAATCGTCAATTTACCGACCCGTGTCCATTTTTGTGCGGCATCTAAGGCGACAACGTTGGAAGCCCCGATTCCATAAAAATAGATAGCCCGTGCCTGATCCAACACTTCCGTCGCTTGCGCAATCCGGTTTTCACTGAGTTGCTTCGCCGTATCCTGCAAGGCTTGGATACTGTTGCTTAATGTCTTTTCCACCAGATCCGCCGGACGTTCATTTTTTTCGATATCGTGATACCCTTTTAAATCCGTCCGTGCCGTATCGGCTGAGATCCGCATCCGCAATTCCGGATATCCTTTTAGACCAAGCGCCCGGCAAAAACGGACGACGGCAGCCGCGCTCGTTCCCGATTCTTCCGCTAAATGATGAATCGTCATTCCCGCAATTTCATTCATATGCGCCAAAACAAAATCAGCGACTTTCCGTGATGAAGAGGGCAACTCTTCGCGGACAGCACTAATCTGTGAAAAAATACCACCTTTCATACAATTCTCTCCCTTACAATGGATTAAAACAGACGAATTCAGCATCAATCCGCCTGATCCGCATTATGCTTCTTTTCTATTATGCTCCTCCAAGATAGCTTTCGTAAATCCAAACAAGTCCATCGATGTAATTAAGTAGCAAAAAAGACTCCCGCTTTCGCAAAGAGCCCTTTTTCTAGTGCTGAAATCAACGAATTTTGACGATTGGTTTTTTCGTATCCGGTTCGACGAACAACATCGCTTCCGTATCCCCGTTCAGGTTCGTGACAGTGATCGTCGTCGGGACATTACGATTGTACTCCCAACGGTTTTCCAACAGGTACGTCACGTACTGAATGAACGCCACAAGCTCTGCTTTTCCGTAAAATTGAACCGGGATCTTAATTTCCAGTTTTTTCAGCTCACCTTCTTGGTAAAATCCTTCCCCCATCATGCCGGTGTAGTTCGGGAAGTAGTCTTCCAGACGGTCCTTGAACAGATCAAACTTGGCCGCATCATCGCGGACATCATTGGTTGCAGCACTTGACGGATAGTAATAATACTTTTCATCATAGTTTTTCCAGTCGTTGGCACTGATCTGGTTCCCGCGTCCGATGAAAGCAGACGACAAGTAATGACCGGAAACCGGTGAGCCTTCATTTTCCTGCAGATACAACGCCACATGAATCGGTGTCGTTTTCATGCCTTCTGTTTTTCGCATCTTCTTCACGAGTTCGTTCGCCATCTGTTTCCCTTGCGCGACGACCTTTTTCTCATCCAGCTTGACCGTGTAGGTTGGTCCGTAATTCTCATCCTGGAAGACATACTCACTGTTTAAGACGAGAGCGATTGACGTCCCTCCGAGCTCCAGCTTTTTATCTTCTTCCAACATATAGTCTTGCTCGAGGATGTGCGATAGAATCAAAGGAGACTTTTGATTTTTTTCTTTGTAGGTTTTTCCGGTCGTATACGCTGGGTTTAAACCGTTCGGGTCACTGACCCCATCTCCGGCTTTCCCTTTGCGCAAAAGCCACTGGGCGATTTGATCCGCTTCCAGCAATTGACCTTCTTGATAATAATATTTTTCCGGATCAAAGAATTGTGTCGAATGCCGCATCAAGCCGGTCTCGATTTCATCCAGCTCAAGGCGCGAGCTGACACGTTTTTGTGTCATACCGCGTGCAACACTTGGTCGAAACGGTAAAACGGTCCGGTAATAAGAATCTGTCGTATCGATCGCCGGACTGACGACGGCCTGGACTTCTTTTCCTTGTTCACTTTCTGTAATGACTTCTGTTGTATCGCTTTTTTGTGATAAGTCAAACGAACACGCACCGAGGAACAATGTACTTGTTAACGTCACTGCCATCATTTTTTTATATTTCATTGATTTACGCACCCCATGTTTTTAAAATCGTTCTCTCTATCATAACAGAATAGTTTTCCATCGGGGAAGGTGTAGTTTTCCCCTGTTTTTCAAAAAAGTATACCCTGCTTTTCGGCAGACGAAAGGATTTTTTATGAAACGACGACAAATTTTAGGTCTGCTTCTGTTGACCGCTGGTATTTTACTTATCATCTGGCCGCTCTACACCTCGCATCAAAAACAGGCTGCCGCTGAAGAACTGAAACAACGTTGGACACAGGATCTGAAAGCCGTCGATGCCAAAGAAACGAAGCGACCGGTCGCGACTTCGGGAGCCGGCTTACTGACGATTCCATCGCTTGATTTTGAGCAGGTCATCTTAGAAGGCGCTTCGAC
>CABFOE010000288.1_pt1 | contig 22024 bp, 26 predicted proteins | sample 3521981 | NCBI WGS metagenome assembly CABFOE01 (sample SAMEA5312457, study PRJEB27640) | indoor metagenome | biome: indoor environment; feature: uncontrolled; material: polymer tiles stone | place: Germany | collected 2014-07-07 | reverse complement strand
GAACGGCTTGATGGCAAATATGCTGTTCTTCTCTGGGAGAATGGATCTAGTTTTATTCCCCGTCGTTATTTGCCGACTGAAGCACGACTTGGTGATACAATTTTATTTGATGGTACAAGTTACTCGATTGACGCATCCAGCTCTACTCAATCTTCCTTTCAAACGTTTTCGTTTCGGCAAATGGGTTGATACGTAAAAAAGCCTTCTGGTGATAAGAATTGACTAGTAGACACACTTGTCTTCTTCAGTCCTTCCTTACCTACAGATGGCTTTTTTGGTGTTTAACGGATTCGAAGTTCCCTGTTGGAACATTGTGGACACTTGATTTGATGGATATCAGCTAACGAAAGTCGTCTTAGTTTCGATCCGTCGTGTTCACATTGATGCACCGGTTCGATGATTTCCGTTTTCAAAAACAGGGCACACCAGAAACGCGTCGAGATGTGAAGACAACACGGGCATTGAAACAAATCATATTGATGCGGCACCCATCCCTCTTCTATTTCATCGATATGTGCATGATAGGTCTTGATGATATAAGCACGTATGGAATCCGTGATTTTTTGGCGGCTCACAAGCGGTTCCTGATACGGTGGTACAAATAAAAATGGCAACGCTGACGTATAGTTTCCCATGCCGTATGTCAGCATGGAAGGGAATGCCTTCCATTCTTCTTGCTGTCCGACTTCAATGATTTGGTGGTACGTACAGGCCCCGCAAGACAGCTCCATGTTTTATCCTCCGATCTTCTGCACCATCTCTTTCAACATTTTTTCCGTGACCGGTCCGACATGTTTCCCGACAATCGTGCCTGTTTCGTCAATCAGATACGTCGCAGGCATCGCGAGGAGCCGGTACGCTTTCTCCGACTGCCCTTTCGTATCGTAAAGTACCGGATAGTCCACAGGGGTTTTCTTTAAAAACTCTTCGACATCGGTCAGTCGTCTTTCGGATGTCGTCACGTTGATGCCGTATACCGGAATGGACGTCGACTCAGAAAAGGCGTTCAATTCCGGTATTTCCTGCCGGCAGGGCGGACACCAGGTCGCCCAAAAATTAATAACGATGAGCTGATCCGTCAAGTCAGATAAACGAATCGGTTGACCGTCTTGTTCTATTTCGAGGTCCGGCGCTTTCATTCCTGTTTCGAGTCCGCCTTCCGCCTGTTGTTTTGCTTGAATCTGTTGTTGGTCTTGTTTGGTTTGATAGGCGTTGTAGCTGGTGTAGGCAATGCCTGAAAGGACGACTGCTATCACTAGATAAAAAACATATTTTTTCACTGATATCTTCACTCCTCTGTGTATTCAGTGTAGCAGAATCTTTCGCTTCATTTGTGACAAAAAAAGTGTCCGAATCCCTGAATCGGAATCGGACACTTGCCTTGCCATCTATATTTTATGAGATTTTGTTCCAATCATCTGCTTAATTGTATCGTGGCAATTGTTTTTTGACTTGGCGGTTATCTTTGACGCTTCCAACCGCTTCATCTCCGCCAAGCGCTTCATTCAATGCCGTTTTTCCCTGCTTGACTTCAAGACGGCGGTTAAACACGGCCCGGTTGTCGACAGCTGCGACTAGAATCGATGCGACATCCGTTTCAGAGATCGTAGCTTCTTTGACATCTTTTAAATCTTCGTCCGCTTCAATCAATCCGCGTCCTTCACCATCGACGATATTCACGGGACAGATGATGGTATAAGTGAGTCCGCTATGCTCAATCTGTTCTTCCGCCGCATTTTTTGCCGCATAGAAAGGATACATGTCTTTTTTAAATTGATTCGGACGGTCAGCACCGTATGCACTGAGGAGGACGAAATGACGAACACGCGCCTTTTTCGCAGCATCAATCGTTTTCAGAGCAACCGTCCGGTCGAGCAACTCGATTTCGGTTGCTTCTCCGTCAACACCGGCTGTCGCTGCACAAATGACAGCGTCCTGCCCCGAAACTCCATGTTCGATGACCTTTTCGAGTTCTGTTTCGATGTCGACGTAATGCGCCTTGACACCCAGTTTCTCAAATCGTTCGACTAAGTGTTGATGCCGGACGATGACAGTGACTTGATGACCTTTAGCGAGCGACTTGACGACACGAGCTCCGATTGTACCTGATGCACCTACAACTAATACTTTCATATGATAGGTCCCTCCTCGATAGATTAGTCACCTTTAGTAAATTCCACTGTTCGAGAAAGAACAAACCCTTTTTGAAAAATTAATCGTTTTTTAGTGTCCCGTAAAACGTCGTCTCCAGTTTGGCACGGAGTTCCGCCAATTCCTTTTCCTTCGGGAAATCATAGAAAATTCCGTTCAGCCGCTCACTGACACCCTCGACTTCAAGGTGTTCCCGTTTGGAAAGTAACGCAAGCGACAGACCTGCTGTCATCATTTGTCGGACGCTGACATCCAGGTTCATTTCTTCTTTCATATAACGGTTCGCAGCAGGAATACTCGACCAGCCGGTTGGTTTCATCAAGTCTGTCGCGACCGCTTGAATGACTTCCGCTTGACGGTTCGACCGGGCCACGTCGGTATCTGTTTTCCGGTGGCGTGAATAGGCTAACGCCATCGCACCGTCCATGTGATATTCCTTTCCTTTTTGGAATGCAAACTGTTTTGTATTACTACTTGCATCTCGTTCACTGAACGTACCGGTCGACACGAGATCAATCCCGCCGATTGCGTCAATCAAACCGATGAAGCTGTCGAACGAAATGACAACCCTGCTGTCGATGTCCTGATCCAGCAGTTCACTGACAGCACTGCTGGTGCAGTCTTCTCCACCGTAAGCGAAGGCATGCGTGATTTTATCTTTTTTCCCGTCTTCACAAACAATCGGTGTATAGGTGTCGCGGGGAATCGACGTCAATTGGATCGTCCGGGAGAGTGGAACGAACTGCATGACGGACAATGCGTCGGATCTGGAACCACGCAACGATTCACCGACTTTAGCATCGCTCCCAATCAATAAAAACGTAAAGGGTTGTGAGGCAAATAGGATCAGACCGATTAAAATAATCAGCAGCAAACCGATCAGTTTGGATTTGAAACGACGCTTCTTTTTCTGAACCGGTTGTTTTTTCATGCGTTGGTCTGATGTTTTTTCACGAACCGGTTGCTCGGTCCGCCGGCTCCGTGACGGACGGCGTTGACTTAAGCGCTGTTGGACAAACCCCGCCATTTTGCCTCCTGAACGCATGATGCTTCCAAAACCGGATGAAAGACGTTGCTTATTTGACGTTTTTTTCGAAGAGGATTGGCGTTTTTGCTCCGCTTCCGACGGTTCATCTAAATAACGTTGACGGGCGGACAACTTTTCTTCCGGTTGTTCCGGTTGTTGATGAATCTCTTGATTTTTTTCTTCTTGTTCACGTAACTCTTCCTGACGTTTTCGCTCTAACCGTGAACGCCCTGAATGAAACTCTTCCATAGGTTACCTCCGTTTTAATCGCGCGATAAGTGCTTTTCCTGTAAAAAGTGACGCAAATACGTCCGTTTCGGGTTCTTCATCGAAGCAGCCATTTGGTTCACCCAGCCTTCTGTCCGACGCCCGTCTGTCCGTTCGCCATAATAAGACGATGTTTCTTTTTCGTATTGGGACAGCAACTGACGCATCGTGTCGTCATCAGTATACGTATTTCGGTGGAACACCGCATCCATCGGAAGGCGGGGTTTTTTCCCAGGCTGCTGATCCGGAATGCCGACGGCAACGCCAAACAGCGGTACGACATGACTTGGCAACGCGAGCAATTCACTCACTTTAGCAGCGTCATTTCGTAATGAACCGATATAAACCGTCCCGTATCCTAATGATTCTGCCGCAACTACGAGATTTTGAGCCGCCAGTCCAGCATCGACGGCACCTACAATCAAGGCCTCTGTCGTTTCGACGGTTTGATCAACGGAACCGGATGCGAGTTCGGCCGCAAGCACATGCTTATGGTAATCGATGCAAAAGATGAAAAAGTAACTGTTGTTAGCGACGTACGTCTGTCCGCTCGCGACTTCGACCAGTTGTTGTTTAAGATTTTCTTCTTCCACACCAATGATCGCATAGGCTTGTTGATAAGAGGAAGTAGACGCCGCCTGTGCGGAACGGACCAGGATTTCAATCGTTTCCTGATCAAGTTGATGCGGCTTGAATTTACGGATGGATCGGTGATTAAGTAGATGCTGAATGGTTTCGTTCATGAATAATCGCTCCCTTGAATTAATGATTCTCTTAACGATAGGCAAACATCTCCTGAAAGTGCAACTGAAAGACGTTCGGGTTTTACACTTAAAATCACTTTCATTCTTGATCCTATCGATTAACTTCTAAAAAAAGCGGGAAAGGGATAAGAGAAGTATTGTGTCTTTTTTGTCGAAGGAGGGCGATTATGAGAATTCGTAAACTACGTCTTTTACTCGAACAATATGGCGATACGACCCTTCGCGACATCATCGTAGAAATCTATCGCCAACTCCCCAAACAAGTCATCGAAGAAAAAGAACTGGATTTAATGTTGGCTCAATTCGCTAAATACAAAAATCTTCAAAAAGAACAGGAACAACCGACGGTCGAACAAACGATCGAGCAGACGGATCAGTTCATTCAACTCGCTTACGATCTTCAGTATCTAGAACCCAATAAACTGGTTTCGGTCCGCGAACAAAAAAACTGGTACATCACCGCTAAACGTTTGCTCAAACATTTACGGCATTACATCGGTCGTAAAAACGGCACGCGTGTTGCGTTTGAGGAATTCTTTTTCCTCCTCTCTTCAGCTGCAGGCGAGGAACCTCTCTTTTTGAGCAATGACCCCTTTCGACTCATCAAAGTCACTCAGGTTCAATTATTTGAAGAACTGGTCGGCTATTATAAACTCGAGTCCAAGGACCAAACATGGATGCAACGGGCGATCTACACCGCCGTCAAGGTACCGATTGACGTCGATACGGAACGGAGTGACCTTTTCCTTGCCGTGCTCACACATTGTACAAACGCTTCAGAACGCGAAGCCTACGTCGCTTTGCTGAATGCACACGCTAAAAAACTGCAGATGAAAGTTCGAATCGATGCCGATGTCCTGTTACTGTACCAAGAAATCCGTTTTGCCGAGCTTCATGCCTTGATTGCATTACGCGAACTCGAACGGGCGGAAGCGATGTTATTCACAGAATATATTCCTTATTTTTCACATCGTTCGACGCCGTTTCGCTATTACCTTGATTTACTCGAGCAAGCCGGATTAAACGAAGAACATGACCGGATTGAACGGGTCGGCCGGAGAAAACACATTCATTTTTAATCCTTCCGCATCAAAAAAGGCGCGTTTCCTCTAAGTTATTTAGAGAGAACGCGCCTTTTTGTTTAGTCCGTCGCATTGACGATCCCGAGACCCACCGTCGCAAGCAATGCGATGCAGGCAAATAGGAAGGCCATGTCATTTGGCGAATCAAATCCGTCATAGGTCGGCTCTTTTTGATCGGTAATGATTTCATCGACTGTCCCGTAGTTCCCATATGTTGGCGACTCACGGACACTTATTTCATTTTTCTCTAACTCTTGTGCGTGAACCGGTGGAATGCCGATCAAGAAAAACAAGAATCCTAACGCCATTAAGCTTTTTTTCACGATGTGATTACCACCTTATATTTTTCCTTATATTTCAAAATAAAACCATATTACATTCATGTTTTTTTGTATACTGAATTTGCTTTGCATCATCTTTATGAAAGGACGTGTCTGTTGTGCACATCTTACCCTATGGGCAGTTGTCCCATTACCAACGTCGTCTCGTTCATCAATTATTGCAAAACAACCGCTTTTTCCCTCCGGTCATCACACCCCCACCGGCTGAACATCAGCAATGGACCATCTGGGAAGGGGATACGGTCTGTGCGACAATCGGGCTCCATGTTTTTGAACACTCCGTCCAAATACTCAATGCAGCTTACACCAACCTGCAGGCATTTCGTGCTCTTGCACACGATGTTCATTACAGGGCACTTTCTTATTCCCCCAAACACATCGATGTACAAATCATTCCACCACACGATTTCGGACTTGTATCAACCTGGACGACGCTTGGTTATGTGCTGTCCAGTGAACAGTTCCGCTTAATCGGTCTGACGCATGAACGTGTCCCCTCTGTTCAGTTCAAGCCCCTTACCCTGCGGAACCGTCATCTTTTTTTAAACATCCGAAATGATGCGGTGCGCACTTCCGATTTTCTTTTTTCCTACGAGCTCGAACACTTGAATTACTTAATCGATCAGGGTGCTCTGCCTTATCTCGTCTATGATCAAAAAACAGTCATCGGAACCATCTTCATTCAAACACATAAACAAACGGTTCGCCTTCTTGAAATGGCATGTCTGCCCCAGCTCAAGAATCAAGGATATGGTCGACGTATTTTAGATACGTTTCAAGCTAAGCTCCGGAAAAAGAACATTCTCTCTTTTGAAGTCTATTGTTTTTCAGCGCATCAGGAGGCGCTTCGCCTTTATCAGCCTGCACTCTTTTGTGATCTTCAAATCTTTTCCCACTGGCATCGTTACTGTTGTGACACGGTGTCCTTAACGACGTAATTGTTCGACAAGTTCTCGATACTCCGGCAATACATATTGATCATCCAGCTGATTAAAATCTACCTTCGCATGCGTCTTCAACTGATGCCCCATCTCGAATAGACTTTCTTGATAGACCTCACCCAGACTTGTTGCCAGTCCCGGCTGATAATTATGAAAAGCAAGTAAAGCATCCTTGATCATCGCTTCATGATGCGGTTGTTTTAATGCATCTTGGAGCATTTGTTCGAACAGATCCGTTTGACGGCCAACGATTGCGTAAAACAGCGGATAGTGTTTCGCGTATTGAAAAGACACATCATAGTTTGTTTGGTCGACGATATACTTGAGACTCTTTGCATTCGAGCGATGCAAGCGTTCGACTAACCCGACGGTCGTCGGTCTGTCGAATGCAACGAGACTCCGTTCATCCAGTTCCTCTGTATGGGTAAGCAACAGAACGATGTCGAGCGTGTTGATTTCATGCGTTTCCAAAAAACGATCACTCCGTTGTAATGTCGTCGTGTACGCAAGATCTAGACCGTTTTTGACAGCCAAATCAAATAAGTCGTGATCATAAACGCCGTATAGTCCGACCGGGAATGCCAACGGTTGCCGGACGAGTGAACGGTGACCGTCAATCACGACTAACTGATTTGGATCTACACCGGACGTGAACAAGTTTTCCAACAAGACTTTTCCTGTTTTCGTGTTTGCTAACCCCAGGAAAATCCGATCCAGCTCCACGACCGGTTGATGGGTTTCAAGCGCCAAAGATAAATGTTCGATCGACTGAAGAGAAACCGCTCGGTTGATAAAATTGAGTGCCCGGCGTTCTTCCGGCGTCAACTGCTGATTGTATGTATAAAAACTCTCCCGATCCATCGTTCGAAAGGCTTCTATTGCAAGACCCACTGCTTCATTTTTAACAAATCGTTTCATAAGTACGCCTACCTCCTGAATAGTATCTCTCCTAGTAGTGTACGCAATATCGGTTCTTCTTGAAAGGCTCAAAAAAATCCTGATGGTTCTCTGCTTCAAGAACACACCAGGATTTTTAGTTTTCACTCACCTTTAAGTGTGAATTTCGAAAGGCTTCATCTTGCTTGCCAGTCTTTTCGACACTTGTTCCGACCGAACCGATATACTCGATTTGTTGTTTAGGTTGAATGAATTCATACGTAACAGCAGGTTCTCCACGTAAACGAACTGTGATGACTTGTCGATGCTTCAATGAAAAAGACGCCTTAACTTCGAGAAGTGACGTTTTACTAATGTCGTGTCGTGCTTGAAGTACCTTAGCTAACTGTTCTTCCGAACGGCGTTGGCTGCTTTGGAGTTCGGCGTACGAAATGCCGACTGCAAACGATAACACGCCGATCAGACTTAGTGCGAGAATGACCAGTACTTTTTTCAATGACTGACTCACCTCCGAATAGACTTCTTCCTGCTATCATCATCGGTTTGTCTCCTCTATTCCTGAAGTCTTTTCGAAACTTCTTCTATCCGCATTTGCATATCGAGATGCGGAATTCCATCTTCCAAATAGACTTCTGACTTCTCTTCAAATCCGAACGAAGCATAAAATTCCTTTAAATGGGCTTGTGCCTGCAAGTTAATCAAGATTTCACCCTGCTCTTGAATCGATTCAATCGCTTCATTAAGCAGCTTTCTTGCTATGCCGTTCGAACGGTAATCAGCATGTACAGCAACTCGTCCAATGGCCACTGCTCCGGCTTGATTTCTCGGAAGGATACGTAGGCAACCGATCAATGTGTCATTTTCATACGCCAGACCATGCAACGATGCTTGATCCCGGTTATCCAGTTCCGGATATGGACAGTTTTGTTCGACGACAAAAATGTCTGTTCTCAGCTTTAACAATTGGTATAGGCTCGCACCATCCAATTCATCAAATGAAACCAACTTGGTTTGATACATAAATGACTCGCTCCTTTAACTTTTAATCTGTCATCCTCTAAACAGACGGGAGAGTCGACAGGAATAGATGACGACAGGAACCCCTTTGAACACTGTTTCTTTTTCCCATTGTAACCCGTTCGCCCGGGCTACATTTTGGGAAGACGTATTTTCCGGATGAATGATGGAAATCAACCGGTCATTCCCTCGCTCAAAGGCTTCTTGCATCAAGCGGTTGGCGGCTTCGCGACCATACCCGACTTTCCAGTGGATCGGTGTTAACCAGTATCCGACTTCTAACTCCTCCACGCCATCCACTTCTTGAAGCACAAGACCGGCAAACCCGACAGCTTCTCGCGTTTCCTTTTTCTCTAACAGTAAAAAACCGGTTTGCCGTTCATCCTCATACCGTTCGAATTGCCGCTCAAACCAAATCTGAGCTTCTGCGTCATCCAACGCAATTCCACCATTGATATAACGCATGACGAGTTCATTTTGGACAAGCGTTTTGTAAAATGGGTAGTCTGCCTCTGAGAATGGCCGCATTCTTAACCGTTCACTTTCCATGTTAAATCCCCCTTTTCTCATTTGAGCTGGTTCTTTATTTTTTCCCCTTTTCTCTTTTATTCATGCTTCATCCCGTTGTGTTCTTTCAGAAAACACCACAGCGCTTGCATGACTATTCGATGACATTCTTCTAGAACGACTTGCTTTTTACCTGTCAACTCTGTATTTTGGGAACTGTATGTTGAACATCAAACACTGAATTAGTGTAAAATATATTTTGAGCGCTTTTTAGCTGAATGGAATTTATGAAAAAGGACTGAGAAATGATGACTGAGCAATTATTGGCTGGATTATATGAAGGTATTGCAAAAGAAGCTGTTTTGATCAATGAACCGTTAAAATATCATACGTACACAAAGATGGGTGGATTAGCGGACCTGTTCCTCATTCCGTCGACATACGAAGAAACAGCATTCGCTGTCAGATACGCGTATGAAAATGACCTCCCCTTGACGATGCTTGGAAACGGCTCGAATCTTGTCGTCCGCGACGGTGGGATTCGCGGGATCGTTCTGTCGTTCGAGAAATTAACCGATATTTCAGTCGAAGGACACGAGCTCGTCGCCCAGAGTGGAGCCGCGATTATTCAAGCTTCACGCGTGGCTTACGATCATGCCCTGAGTGGTCTGGAATTTGCGTGCGGTATCCCAGGCACGATCGGCGGAGCGCTCATCATGAATGCAGGTGCTTACGGCGGGGAAGTAAAAGATTGCCTCCACAGTGCAACCGTCTTGACACGTAAAGGCGAACTGTTGAACATCTCACACGAAGAGCTTGAACTCGGATATCGGACAAGCTGTTTCTCGAAAAAAGAGTACATCATTTTAGAAGGCCGGTTTTCGCTTACAGAAGGTGATCCGACATTAATCAAAGAGATGATGGATGATTTGACGCATAAACGTGAAACGAAACAACCGCTCGAATATCCATCTTGTGGCAGCGTCTTTAAACGTCCCGAGGGTTATTTTGCCGGAAAATTAATCCAAGACAGTGGTCTGCAAGGGGCCCGGATCGGCGGCGCCGAAGTCTCTCAAAAACATGCCGGCTTCATCGTCAATATTAAAGATGCGACGGCAACGGACTATATTTCACTCATTCGCCACGTGCAAGAAACCGTCCAAGAAAAGTTCGGCATCCTGCTCGAACCTGAAGTGAAAATCATCGGCGAAGAATTATAACCAACAACTCAAAAACAGGGAGCAGACAGATCGTGTGATCGTCTACTCCCTGTTTTCTTATGCATCACGATCTTTAAATCGCCCAGTTTCCTTCACGCATGACGGGTTCACGTGTTCCGTCCGCCAGTTCGCCGTCAATCGACAAACCTGCTGAACCGATCATGAAGTCGACATGTGTCATCGAATCGTTGGCACCTTGCTCAGCCAATTCTTCGTTTGATAAACTCGGCCCATTTTCAAGACACGTCGAGTACGCGCGACCAATGGCCAAGTGACAAGAAGCATTTTCATCAAACAACGTATTGTAGAATAAAATACCCGAGTCTGAAATTGGTGAATGATGTGGAACGAGGGCTACTTCACCGAGATAACGTGCGCCTTCATCCAGTGAAATCAACTCATCCAGCGCTGCCTGCCCTTGTTTCGCCTCGGCTTTGACAATCTTCCCGTCTTCAAACCATAACGTGAACTCATCAATCAAGTTTCCGCTGTAGCTGAGCGGTTTCGTACTCGAAACATGACCGTTGACACCCGTCTTGTTCGGTAACGTGAAGACTTCTTCCGTCGGCAGGTTCGCGATGAAGTCGACTCCGTCTGCGTTTGGACCACCGCCACCGAGCCACACATGACGTTCCGGTAATTCGATCGTCAATTCTGTTCCAGGTGAAGTGTAGTGTAATTTTTTATATTTCTTCTCTGTCAGGAAGGTTGCTTTTGTCCGCAAGTTGGCATCATGTTGTTCCCAAGCAGCGACTGGATTGTCTTGGTCGACACGTGTCGCCTTCAAGATAGCATCCCACAGGTCTTCTACTGCTCGTTCGGAGTCCGGGAATACCTTAGCCGCCCAAGCTTCTGACGGCGCAGCAATGACACACCAGCTGACGTTATCACTCATGACGAATTTACGCCAGTTGGCTAACGCGACACCTGCTGCTTTGTTCGCTCTTGCAATCCGGCTCGATTCGACTCCGTTCAATAAATCCGGATCTTCGCTGACGACGGATAAAAAGGCTGTTTTTTCTTCAGCCAACTGATCAAAACGGGCAGTCAGCCATTGTGGGAATACATCAAATGAATCTTCCGGTGCATCGAAGTAACGAATCTTCGTCATTTCGTCATCAGACCATTGGACGTAAACGTTTGACGCACCTACTTCGTAGGCAACACGTGTGATTTCACGGACGAGTGGTGCATTTTCGATTCCGGCACGAATTTCGAGTTGTTGGCCCGCTTGCAGGTTGACGCCTGTTCGTACCGCAAGTGCGGCATATTTTTTTAACTGTTCTTGAGTCGGCATTATGTAATCCCCTTTCAACTATTACTCTTATTTTCACGAAATAGTTGCAATTTTGCAAGAAATAAGGTGAAACTAGAGATATAGAAGGAGTGTTGATGATGGAATTTACACCAGGCGATTTTAAATCCGCGTATACCTATTTTCACCGGCAAGCATTAGCAGCTGTCGGTAATACACAAGCACAGGAAGATTTATTGATTCAAGGCGAACTCGGATTGGCACGATTGACGACTGATCTCGCATCAGAAGACGGGTCGGATATCGAACGTGAAGCTGAACTCGTGCTCTATTTCCAACTCAAACAGTTGCTGGACATGTTACGCGCTTTATCTCACAAACGTTTCGAGATGCAACCTGAACAAGAACAACTCTTATTGACGGCAGTTCTCTATTTCACGTCTCCCGTTGATGCCTTACCGGATGAAAACATCTTAGGTTTGTTTGACGATGCTCAAATCGTCGAAGCCATCTACGAGGAACTGGCGGCGGACGTCGATCGTTTTCAACACCTCGAATAAAGACAGCAGATTTTGGTCACTAAAGAACATGACTGCATACACACAGCAAAAAATGGACCCGACGGCTAACCGTCAGGTCCATTTTTGTATAGGCTTCATCGTCTGCACGATATTATGCTTTTTGTTTTGAAGCGATATTAATCGTTGCTGCTTGTTGATTTGATTGATCCACTTCTAATTTCGATTTGTTCAACCATGTGTAGACCATCCCCATGAAGACAGCTCCACCAACGATGTTACCGAGCAAGGCTGGAACTAGATTGTGGATTGCACCAGCGAATGAGATCGCTTCAGGGTGTGGTACGACTAAAGCAAGTGAGAACAGAGCCATATTGGCAATAACGTGATCAAATCCAGAAGCAAAGAATACAGCTACCAAAATCATCATCATCATGATCTGAGCCAACTCATTTTTCATGTTTTTCGGAATGAAAATCGCTAGACAGACCATCCAGTTACAAAAGATGGCACGTGTGAAGATTTCCCATGTCGTATGGTGAATCTTCGTTTCAGACACCGCAAACAACCAGTTATTCATACCAAGTTCTTGGATGATGCCGGTTTGTGAAAACAGTAAGGCGAATGCCAGACCACCAAGACCGTTTCCGATGAAACAAAGTGTCCATACTTTAAACGTATCCATTTTTGAAGTGAACCCACGCATCGTCGCTGTCGTAAAATACATCGTATTCCCCGTAAACAGCTCAGCTCCACCGTAAACAATTAAAACGAGGGCAACACCAAACGTCAATCCGCCAACAAGTGTCGTGACCGGTGATTCGTTTAAATATAAACCGTTGATTGCTTTAAGTGTAAATATGATTGCAAAACCAATGAAAACGCCTGCCAGCATCGCACGAACCAAATATTCGAGTGGACGCATCTGTAACATTTGCGTCGATTTGACGGCTTTTTTTCTTAATCCTTCTAATGCTTCTACCTCGTTCATCGTAGAAACCTCGCTTTCTCTTGTTCAACACTTCACAATGTCTGTTCATTTATTATCATACTTCCATCTTATAAGATGTTCAAGTGATGAATAGACCTTATTTACTGTTTTATTGAAAGAACGAGATGAAAACGATACCATTGTGTCAAGTTTGTGAAAAATGCTTTTTCTTGCTAGATACAACTACTTTTCAGGAATGATTTTTAAGGAATCCGCGAACTTTTCTAAAAATGCCAACCGTCTTGAATCCACGAGAATGTAGTCTTCGACGACGACCCGATTGAAGCGGTCCGAGGACGAAGTCGCTCGATCAATGTCTTGCGGTGTGTAGGCTTCAATCCTTGGGCGATCTACGCTGAACACGATACGCGTGAACGGATCACTGTATTGAATCTCTAACTCCACCAGATCTGAAATGCTTAAAAAAAGAGCCAACGTATGATGCATGATCAACTTGGACAGTCGACTTTCCGAAAAAGATTGGCTGTCACGTGTGATATTCTCCGTATTCGCGCCTGTCCAATCGATGCGTTCCTGTCCGGTCACACGATAAGACATCTGGACGGAGGATCCGTCAATCGACACGTTGTCAAGCGCGTCTGAGAACGGAAGTTGTTTAATCAATTCCTGAATGGCAGCTGTATTCGATACCGATGTTCCGACATGTCGCACGACTACGCGACCATCTTTCCACCCCTCTTCTTCCGGAGGTTTTTCCTGTTTCAGGACAAACAAAGAACCACTCGACAGTCCAATCCCGATACAAAGGAGGACAAGGATGATTTTTTTCAAGATGACCGTCTCCTTTCTCGAAATTCCAAACGTTCTGCTGATTTTTTTCAAATCAGGGGTTGAATTTATCCGAATATCAGCGTACTCTTGCAGGCAGATACTTTTTTAGAGGAGGAGCATGAGATTTCTCATCAATCACAATGAAAACTAAACAACCCGCAAAGAAAAAACGGACGGAAAAAATTGGCTTCCTCTTGATTGGAACGCTGTTGTACTCTTTATACATCAGCTTACTGTTATCACCAAACGATATCGGTTCGGGTGGTATCATGGGAATTACACTGATTGCACAAGAACTGTTTCACACACCAATCGGATTAACCCAGCTCGTATTAAACATCCCTCTCTTTTTACTCGGTTTTCGTTTCTTAAGAAAACGATTCATGTTTTTATCCGGAATCATTGTCCTTGTATCCTCTTTTTTAATCGATTGGATTCCGACACAAATTGTCCCTGAATCTCTAAATGACCCTCTTGTCGCCTCGATTTTTGCAGGACTCGTTTCCGGCCTTGCGATGGCCTTGATTTTCTTTGGTGGTGCCTCGACAGGCGGGCTTGATATCCTCGGGAAATTTTTCTATGCTCGTTTTCATAACTGGCCGCTTCCCCGTATATTTTTGATGCAAGACTTGGTGATTTATATTCTGGTCTGGTTCGTATTCGACTTGAAACACGTCATGTACGCTTTAATCATGAGCTTCGTTCGTGCCAAAGCACTCCAAACCGTCTACAGTTTCTATTCAGCCTCAAAACAGTGCATCATCATATGTGAAAAAGCAGATGAAATCAATGAAGTCATCACGAAAGAACTCGGTCGGGGCGTAACGATTCTTGATGCCCGTGGCGGGTACTCGAAACGGACAAAAAAGATGGTTTATGTCGTCGTACAAAACAACGAGATTCTCAAGCTCCAAGAGATCGTCTCTTCTGTTGAATCCAACGCTTTTGTGACTTTCTCAGAAATTCATACCGTTTTTGGAAACTACAAGGAACATTCGTATTCATTTTAATAATCCTTATGTACTTCTATCGTCGCAACAATGGGTTGCGACGGTTTTTTTGTGTATAATACGCAAGTCAGCAGAAAATGTTCCATATTTTTTGAAGAACTCTTCACTTTTTGGGAAATAGTGGTTAAGCTAATGACATGACGTTTTACTGAAAAAGGACGGATTACATGAATCAGCTTTGGCGCCAACGTATTGTTCTCATTCTTATTATCAGTCTGTTTGCTTCCATTCCATTAATCTATGCATTAGGCGGATACCAAACCATTTCGAAAATGACTGAAGGTATGCACACGCAAGATATTCCGACAATTCAACAAGTCGATCAATTAATTGAACATAACCGGGATCGGGCTAACGCTGTCCGAGGCCTCCTGCTGTATGAAGACGACCGGTACATCGAACAGTATTATTTTTCCACTTCAAAAGCTCATGATTTACGCCGATTGCTCAACGCTTCGAATCAAACGCCGGGAGCCGTCAAGGATTTACTGATGCGAAATGATGCGTGGGAAGCGGACATCGAAAAAGTCTTTACCGTCTATGAACAAGATAATCCGCAGGCCGCCAAAAGATTGGCGAAGCAAACGACGCAAACGACCCAAACAATACTCGAGGATCTTTCGCAAATAAAAGACAAGTTATATGGTGAATTGGAGCAAAAACTGGAATTGACGACGGAGATGACGACAGAATACAAACGAATGTGCTTTAGTTTATCAATCTTAGCCTTTTTACTTGTTGCGACGACTATCATCGTCTTCCATCGCTCCAAAACCGCTTCTTAAAACAAAAAAACACGTATCGGATACGCCTTTTTTTTCATGGCATATTCGATACGTGTTTTTTTAGTGTGTTGCTTTACCTTCATTGACGTGCTCCATCGCCAAATGAACAAGAGAGGAGACATGGTAGTCATCAAGTGAATAATAGACAACTTTGCCTTCTTTTCTATATTTGACCAATCCTTGTTTCAACAAGGTCCGCAGATGGTGAGAAGCGGTTGCAATCGAACAGTCGACTGAAGCCGAGACGTCACAAACGCACAGTTCATCCTCGACGGTTAAGGCGTACGCAATTCGTAACCGCGTCGCGTCGGATAAGACTTTAAACAGTTTTCCGATTTCAAGCGTCGGAATCGTATCGACGACCTGTTCAATTTCTTTGGCGCGTTTCGCATCAATGGCAATCGTTTCACAACGGGGTGCTTCCATTGTCATCACCTCTTTCCTTCCAATTGCACCATCGTTTTGTCTCAATTGCAAGCAAATGAAATCAAGCATGAGCTTTTGGTCAGAAGAGCTGATTCACCCTTTCTGTTTGCAACAAAATCTGATCTACATGCGACATCATCGTTTATGGTGATTTCGTCTCGTGATCGAGTAAAAAAGCCAACCCCCTAAAAAATTTCCGATATCCCAGACAATTCGATTGTTATCGACGGCCCGGACACCAATATCGATGATGCCTGTACTCGTCAACCGTTCCCGGTATCGTCTCCGCAACAGTTTGGGCAACGGCAAACGCAACATGACCCGGTAGTAAAGATCCAGATGAGTATGACCCCAAATCTCTGTCGCAATGGAGCTTGTTTGAATGAATAACGATCGTTTATACCGTTGTTGATATTTATTTTTTAACAGAACGGCTAATTGATAAGAATAACGATTGGGAAACGGAAACAGTACTGCCCCTAAATGATATTTCCCACGATTATCGACTCGAATGATTTGTGGTTCGATTCTGTATCGAATCCACCGTCCCCGAAATCGAATAGACTGCCATTTCACGTACATCACCTCTGAGGTTGATTATACCCTGTCTGAAACGCTCTGATGCACCTGTTTGGCGGCTTCTTTAAATTCTCTTGTCGCCCGTTCGACATCCGGTTGGGCAAATAATGCGGAGACGACGGCAAATCCATCCACTGCGGCCCCTACTTCTGAAATATTTTCCAGCGTGATGCCCCCGATCCCGACCAACGGAAGCTCAACCGCTTGTCGGATTGCATGCAATGTCTCTTTCGACATGAACGTCGCGTCGTTTTTGGTTGCAGTCGGGAAAAGCGAACCGACACCAAGATAATCCGCCCCGTTTTGTTCAGCCGAGATGGCTTGTTCGACTGTCGAAACCGAGACACCGATTGTAGCGGTCGGCAAGAGTCGACGGGCTTCGGATAACGGAATGTCTTCCTGTCCGATGTGCAGTCCTGCCTGCACGAGCTGCGCGATATCGATCCGGTCGTTGATGATAAGCGGAACCCTGTACCGGTCCGCGAGTGTTTTCAGTTGAGTGGCCGCTTCTAGAAATTCCTTTCCGGAGGCTTCTTTTTCCCGCAATTGAACAATCGTCGCCCCGCCCTTGATCGTCGCTTCCACTGCTTCGACCAGCCGGGGTCTGGATTGAAGACGTGGATCCGTCACGGCATACACTAAATAATCAGGCTTCATTAAAATGCACCTCCCGGAGTGTCTCTTCTGTCATCAAGCTGACGGCATTAAACAAACCGGTCCGAAAATCGCCGATTCCTTTTTTCTCATCCGCCTGCTCTCCGGCTTTCCCCATCAAAAAGGTTCCTAAAGCAGCAGCTTCAAAACGTGCATAACCGGCCCCTAACAGCGTCGCAATCAAAGAAGCTGTCATACATCCCGTCCCCGTCACTTGACCGAGCCGTTTCGTTCCGACATCAAGATGAAGCTCGTGCTGTCCGTCCGTCACGAAGTCAACCGGTCCTGTGACCACGATGACTTGATTGGATTCGGCTGCAAACGCCCGGACTGCATGAAAATCCAGCGATTCTCCTTCGGCGACGTCGACTCCCTTTGTTGTCGTCGCCTGCCCAAGTAACGTTTTGATTTCTGAAGCATTTCCTTTAATCACCGTAAATTGAATCTGTTGCATCAGTTCCTTCATAAAATCCGTTCGTAAAGTAGTCGCCCCTGCTCCGACCGGATCCAAAATGATTGGTTTCCCTAGACGATTGGCGGTTTTACCTGCCAACAGTTGCGCCTCGCGCATCGCAGGATTCAGCGTCCCTGTATTGATCACGACGGCATCGGCAAGTGCCACCATCTCTTCAACTTCCAACAAATCGTCTGCCATGACAGGAGATCCGCCGAGTGCAAGTGTCATATTGGCACAATCATTGATGGTCACGGTATTCGTCAAATGATGGATCAATGGTTTTTTTTCCTCAATGGTTCGTAACATGATTTTCCCTCCAGAATTCATAAAAGTGATGCGTCGGTCCAATCCCGTGCCCAAGCGCAAAACCATGACGAATCGCTTCCGTCACATACCGCTTGGCATGGGCTACACTGTCGGTAAGCGAGTCCCCTAGTGCAAGGCGTGCTGCAATCGCAGCTGACAACGTACAGCCTGTCCCGTGTGTATGCAGACGATCCAGACGCTCCTGCTCAAAGAAATGGTGTTGACCTTGTGTGTATAAAAGATCCGTTGCTTGTTGCCCTTCCAAATGTCCGCCTTTCAGCAAGACGGAATCCACCCGTTGTTTAGACAGCTCGATTGTGGCCTGCCGCATCTCCTCGATCGATTGAACCGGATAACCGATCATCCGCTCGATTTCCGGAATATTGGGTGTCACGAGTGTCGCGAGCGGTAACAGTTCCTCCATCAATGCCTGCTTTGCATCCGTCTGCAGTAAATCGTGCCCGCCTTTCGCGACCATGACCGGATCTAAAATGATCGGAACTCGACAGTGCTTGAGTTGTTGCGCGATGACGTGGATGGTTTCTTGATTCGAGACCATCCCGATTTTGACGGCATCCACACGAATATCGGAAAAAATCGAGGTCAGTTGTGCCTCGACAAGCGCCGGCGACACATCTTCAACCGCCTGGACCCCTAACGTATTTTGGGCAGTGATTGCTGTAATGACACTCATACCGTAGACACCAAGGGCGGAGAATGTTTTTAAATCTGCTTGAATTCCCGCTCCACCACCGGAATCAGATCCTGCAATCGTCAGTACATGTTTCATGTCGTTTCCTCACTTTCGTGTGAGCAAATCTAAGGAGAGAAAACGAACGACAAAACAAAAAGCGCCGTCCGCTGTAAAAAAGCAGACGACGCCATGAACGACCGGTTACACCGGACGATACTTTCATGTCTTCGATCTCAACTTTCCTACGCTGGTATTATCCAGTTCAGGTGACAGGGTCGAAAACAGAATGGTTTTCCTCTCAGCCGGACTCCTCCAGCTCCCCTAGTTGCTCGTAATAATATTCTTTTTCACTGTAGCACAGCCATAAAAAAAAAACGAGCCGAAGCCCGTTTTTAGAAATATCCGAGAGGATTGACCGTATTCGCCGGTCCTGTCGCACTGTACTGGTATCCACCAACATGTAACTCAAAGTGAAGGTGTGGACCCGTTGAATTTCCTGTGCTTCCAAGTGTTCCGAGTGATTGTCCTTGTGTTACGGTTTGACCCGCCCCGACGGATAACGAATTCATATGTGCATAAACCGTCGTATACACTTGACCATCCAGGAAGTGTGAAATCATGACATGATTTCCGTATGGTCCGCCACTTCCGGCTGTAATGACCGTTCCTGCTGCGGCTGCGCGAATCGGCGAACCGACAGGGCCACTGATGTCGACTCCATTATGGAATGTATACCCATTTACACCACTTGCTGGTCCGAAGCCTTGTGAGACACCACCGGCTGCCGGTCGAATAAACTTCGCCGATCCAGCAGGCACACTGACGACCGGTGCAGGACTGTCTGCTTTTCCAGTCGACTTACGTGTCGTGTCAGCCGCTGTTTTTGAGGCTTGTTCAGCTGCCGCTTTTTCTGCCGCCGCCTTTTCTGCCGCCGCCTTTTCTGCTGCTGCTTTCGCTGCGGCTTTCGCTGCCGCGATGGCACGTTCTTGTGCTTCCAGTGTCGCTTGTAATTCTTTTGCATCGAGTAGCTCTGTCGTAAATTTAACTTTCCCTTTACGCAGCTTTTTCAACGTTGCACTTCGCTCTTTCATCTGCTGTTTGAGCTGTTTCTTTTGAACGAGCAGAGCTTCTTTTTCTTGAACACGTTCTGCTTTTTTCGTAACAAGTTCAGCTTTTGCTTCAGCTAATTTTTCTTGTGTTTCCAAATACGACACGATCATCTTATCATCTTGTTCAGCGATCTTTTTTCCTGCCATGACACGACTGAACAGGTCCCCTAAGTTTTTTGAACCAAAAATGACTTCTTCCCATTTAATTGAATTCCCATCATTTTCTTGAAGAACCCGTAACCGATCTCCGAGCAATTCCTCTTGCTTGGCTAACATTTCTTCATAACGAATAATCTCTTGTTCAAGATCTTCGATTTGCACATTCAACTGACGAATTTGCTTATTTTTTTCCGAAATCCGGAAGATGTTTTCATTAATCGCAGCATCAATCTTGTTAATTTCTTGTTGTTCGCTGGATATTTTAGCTTCCTGTTTTTTGATGGCTTTTTCCAGCTTGCGCTGTTCTGCTGCATTTTGCGATTTTTTCTCTTTAATCGTCGCAGCATGTCCTGAAATCGGTACACTTGTAAACAGTAATGTTCCGAATAATACCGTTGAAAGTAATTTTTTTAACATGTATGGTTTCCTCACTTATGTATAATTTCTTATTTGAAAAGCATTTAATTCGAAGTATTTCTCTCTGAGATTGATTATAGCACCGCGATAGTTTCAGTAACGTTTCATTTGTGTTTCAAGTGAAAACGTTTTTTTGTCATATTAACGTCTGACAGCAAACCGCATAAAAAAAGAAACCCTTGCCGAAGCAAGGATTTCTTTTTTTATAACATAGACATTGGATTAACTGTATTTGCTGGACCGGAAGCACTGTAGCTGTATCCACCTACGTGAATCTCGAAGTGCAGGTGAGGACCTGTTGAATTCCCTGTGCTACCAAGGGCTCCAATTTGTTCCCCTTGACTGACACGTTGTCCTGCACGAGCATTTAATGAACTCATATGGGCATACACTGTCGTATACGTTTTTCCATTTAACTGGTGTGCGATCATGACGTGGTTTCCGTATGGTCCACCACTTGATGCTGTAATGACAGTCCCCGTTGCTGCTGCAACGATTGGTGTTCCGACTGGTGCACCAAAGTCAATTCCGTTGTGGAACGAGTAGCCGTTTGAACCATTCGCTGAACCATATCCTTGTGTGATTGATCCACTTGTTGGATGAATGAACAGAGAAGATGATGATGGAGCAGGTGCCGGTGCCGGTGCCGGTGTCGGTGCTGGCGTTGCTTTTGGTACTGTTACGGCTGGTGCAGATTGTTTCGTTGAACCTGTCGCAGGTGCCGACGATTTCTGATTCGCTTTAGCTTCAGCTGCTGCTTTTGCCGCCGCTGCTTCAGCCGCCTGTTGCTCTGCCGCCGCTTGTTCTGCCGCTGCCGCTTGTGCCGCTTGAGCTTCCGCACGTGCTTTGGCTTCCCGTGCTGCTTGAGCTTGACGCTCCTTCTCGATTCGCGCTTCACGTTCGCGTGCTGCTTTTTCCGCTGCAATCGCTTGTTCTTGTGCAATCAAGATTTGTTGAACTTCTTTAGCGTCCATCAATTGTGTTTCAAATTTCTTTTTCTGTTTTCTGAGTTCTTTCAAACGTTGGTTACGTTCTTTGATTTGTTGTTCAAGTTCTGCTTGTTGACGTTTCAGTTCTTGTTTTTCTGTCACTAGTTTTGCTTTTTTATCCTTTAGCTCTTGTTGAGCAGCTGCTAATTTTTTCTGCGTGTTTTGGTAATCAGTGATCATCTTATCATCTTGTTGTGAAATCGATTTTCCTGCCAAAACACGGCTGACGAGATCGCCTACGTCTTTAGAACCGAAGATGACTTCTTCCCATTTAATTGAGTTTCCGTCATTTTCCTGCATGACGCGTAAACGGTCACCCAATAATTTTTCTTGTTTTTTCAGTTTTGCTTTATACTTCTCGATCTGTTTTCCCAGTTCAACGATTTCAGCTTCCGTTGCTTTGATCTGACGATCTTTTGCTTCAACGGCAAACATTTTTTCGTTTAATGCTTGATCTAAACGATTCACTTCTTGTTGTGTTTTTGAGATTTTTTGACCTTCTTGATTAACGGAGGATTCTAACTTTTTCTGAGTTTTAGAGTTTTCTTGTTGCTTTTGTTCGTTTTTGGCTTTTTGTTCACTTAAATCATCTGCTGATGCAAAATGAGGAGTTGATGAAAGGACAAGTGCGGAAACGATGAGCGACGCGAACGTTTTTTTCATGTAGTA
>CABFOE010001475.1_pt1 | contig 22998 bp, 18 predicted proteins | sample 3521981 | NCBI WGS metagenome assembly CABFOE01 (sample SAMEA5312457, study PRJEB27640) | indoor metagenome | biome: indoor environment; feature: uncontrolled; material: polymer tiles stone | place: Germany | collected 2014-07-07 | reverse complement strand
CGCTTGTCTAAGTGACAAAGCATAAGGGGGACTTGAGATGAACACACTTCATGTCAATATCGTCACCCCGGATGGCGAAGTGTATGATGGGAATGTTCGGATGGTCGTCGCGAAAACGATATCTGGTGAGATCGGGGTTCTCCCGCACCACGTACCGCTCGTGACACCACTCGACATCAGCATCTTGAAGTTGCGCCACGAAGATGGCGGACGCACGTTGATCGCTATCAGCGGTGGCTTTATGGAAGTGCGCCAGGATACAGTAACGATTCTTGCTGAAACGGCTGAAGCAGCAGAGAAGGTCGATTATGACCGTGCCTCTGCTGCGAAAGTCCGGGCAGAACGTCGTCTCCAGGACACGAAATTATCAGATCTTGAGTTCAAACGCGCTGAGCTTTCATTGAAACGCGCAATCAACCGTCTCAACCTAAAAGAGTACGGTCGCGATTGATCCAAGTAAAAGACCCGGTTTCCGTCATGGAATCCGGGTCTTTTTTTCATGAATGGTCAATGATTATGTTCAGGACAACCGTTTTCGCATCAGGCTAAGGGATTCAGGTTTAACAACGGTCAAAAAAGTAAAAGTACACTATATGCGTCCTCTTCACACATTTCTCAATCTTATTATGTTGTTTTTTCCATATTAATCTTTTCAAAATATATTTTATACGCTAAAATAAATTATCTTGTGCTTTTTTGTTTGCGCAATCATTCATTGTATGAAATCATGGTAAGGTTGGGAAAAACAAAACAAGAAGAGGTGCAGGAACAGTGACGTCAATCGGTTTAAGTGCGTTAGTCAGTATGCTCGTTTATTTAACAGCCATCATGCTTGCCTGGTGGGCACTCCTTCCTGTCAAATGGGAGAAGTTCCTCCAACATCCTAAAGGTCCGCAGGCTGTCGCTTTACGAGTGTTGCTTGCCATTGCGCTCGGTTCACTTGTCGCCGGATTTTTACTGGATTATTCAGGATTCGCGCAGCGTCTCCAATTTTTAGTCGGATGAACTTGTAACTTCATTGTAAACCTTGAACTGGTAAGATGATTTAGTATGGAACAGGATAGTATCTTTATAATGAAAGAACTGAGATTTTTTAAATTTTCAAATGAAGAAATACAAACATCGTAAAGCTGAAATGTCGTGGTGAATTAGGAATGTTAGGAATGAGAGATAAACTACAGGGTGTTTCTCTTCTATCATGCATGCGTTGGTTTTCAACTATGATTCACACCAATCGCGAATTAAAAATAATAGAACAGAAACGAATAGCAGAGGAGTATGAGTAATGGAAAAAATCGTTGTCCGTGGCGGACGTAAATTAGCTGGAACGGTAAAAGTAGAAGGTGCAAAAAATGCAGTCTTAAAAACGTTGGTCGCAACGTTGCTTGCTTCGGAAGGAACATCAGTCCTTCAAAATGTCCCGCGTCTTGCAGACGTCTATACAATCAATAACGTCTTACGGAACCTAAACGCAGAAGTCACATTTGATGCAGAAGCAAATACAGTAACGGTTAATGCGGAAGCAGAATTAAAAGATGAGGCACCACTTGAATACGTTCGGAAGATGCGTGCGTCAATTCTCGTCATGGGCCCGCTCCTCGCTCGTCTTGGACGTGCACGTGTTGCAATGCCGGGTGGTTGTGCAATCGGCTCCCGTCCAATCGATCTCCACTTAAAAGGTTTTGAAGCGATGGGTGCAAAAACAATCATCGGGAACGGATTTGTTGAAGCGCATGTGGACGGCCGCTTACAAGGCGCAAAAATCTACTTGGACTTCCCGTCCGTCGGGGCGACTGAAAACATCATGATGGCAGCAACACTTGCTGAAGGTACGACCGTCATCGAAAACGTTGCAAAAGAACCTGAAATCGTTGATCTCGCAAACTTCCTCAATGCAATGGGAGCAAAAGTCCGTGGTGCCGGAACAGAATCGATTCGTATTGAAGGTGTTGAAAAGCTCCACGGTGGCAACCACTATGTGATTCCAGACCGGATTGAAGCGGGTACGTTCATGATCGCTGCTGCGATCACAGAAGGGGACGTCGAAGTCATCGGTGCAGAACGTGAACACCTTCGTCCGTTGATCTCGAAAATGGAAGAGATGGGTGTCAAAATCTCGGATACAGAAGAAGGTCTTCGCGTCGTCGGACCAAAGAAACTGGTTGCGATTGACGTCAAGACGATGCCACACCCCGGCTTCCCGACAGATGTCCAAGCACAAATGATGGCCTTGGTCTTAAAAGCAGAAGGCACATCAGTCATCACGGAAACGGTCTTCGAAAACCGCTTCATGCACGTCGAAGAATTCCGTCGTATGAACGCCGACATCAAAATCGAAGGCCGTTCATCGATCATCACAGGCGGCATCCAGCTTCAAGGTGCGGAAGTACTTTCAACGGATCTCCGTTCAGGTGCGGCACTTGTCACAGCAGGATTGATTGCTGAAGGCGAAACACGTGTTGGCGCCCTCCACCATATCGATCGCGGATATGTGGATTTCCATCTTAAATTACAAGCACTTGGTGCAGATGTTGAGCGTGTGACAGAAGAAAACGTTGCGATTGAAGAGACAGCTGCGACGAAGCTTTAAGCTCTCATTTCATTCTTATTTATTCTTGACGACTTTCTCAAAAAGAAAGTCGTCTCTTTTTGTTACGCTGTGCTAGAATTGAAAGGTATGTATACATAAATGGGTTAGACGTCCAAACGACGATCTAAATTTTGGAATAATAGCCAGTGGATAAAGGAGATCACGTGAGATGTTTTTGACAAAGGATATCGGAATTGACCTAGGGACGGCAAATGTCGTCATTCATGTAAAAGGTAAAGGGATTGTGTTGGATGAGCCGTCTGTTGTCGCGATTGATAGAGTAACCGGAAAAATTCATGCGGTGGGAACGGAAGCCCACCAGATGGTCGGTCGGACACCCGGCAATATCATCGCAATCCGTCCACTCCGGGATGGCGTCATTGCCGACTTCGAGATGACGGAAGCGATGTTACGACACTTCATCGATAAAATCGAAGTCCGCAGTATGTTCGGCGGTGTGCGGATGTTAATCTGTACACCCGCCAGCATCACGACAGTTGAAGCGAAAGCGATTCGCCAGGCAGGCGAAAAATCAGGTGCGAAAACCGTGTTCCTCGAAGTGGAACCGAAAGTTGCCGCTGTCGGTGCAGGGATGGACATTTGGATGCCGGCCGGTCACATGGTGATTGATATCGGTGGTGGGACGACGGACGTCGCCGTGCTCTCGATGGGGGACATCGTCTGTGGGGAAACGATTAAAGTAGCAGGGGACCGGTTTGATCACGACATCATCCGTGCGATCAAGGACAACCATAAACTGATAATCGGCGAACGGACGGCACAAAACGTCAAGATGGCCGTCGCGACGGTTTCCGACGAGGGGCGCCGGGAAGAGATGGACATTCGGGGTCGTAATCTCGTGACGGGTCTGCCGGACAACATCACAATCTCTTCGCAGGAGATGCATGAAGCATTGGCGGAAGCGGCAATGGAAATCGTTGAAGCGACGAAACGGGTGTTGGAGAAAACACCACCGGAACTTGCGGCGGACATCATCGACCGTGGCATTATTTTAACGGGTGGAGGAGCATTGCTTGACGGAATCGATCAATTGCTCGCAAAAGAACTCGGACTGCCGGTCTTGATTGCAGAAGACCCGATGTTATGTGTCGCGCGGGGAACAGGGATCATGCTCGATAATTTAGGAAAATAAGCTACATCCAAACAAGGGTCATTCCGATTGCGGAATGACCCTTGTTTGATGGAATACGCAAGAAATAGTGATGCTTTCCGAATCATTGCGTACTGCGCATGAACTCCTGATAGGCGTCAAAATCATGATAGACGATGGCGCTTGGCGGTAGGGAACTGTTCATGGTCTGATTGACCAGTTGATTGAGCGTGGTCCGCGTTTTTCCGTAAAAGGTGATGCTCGGTGTTTCCGGGAGCGCTGTAAATTCGATGGCGTACGACAAGCGGTGCTGATGACTCGCGGCATACAAGGCATCCGTCATCATGATGGCAGCAAGACCATTCCCGCCGCCGTAGACCGTCCGGTAACTCATCAACGTTACTTCATCGGCTAACTCCATTGCCCATTGACTGAGGGGACGACCGGAAACATCCGAAACGGTATGGAACCAAAACGGTAAGAACAGTTGCAAGGGAAGACTCGCAGCATTACTGACATCTTGAAATGCGGTTAAGATCCGTTGATAGGAAGCGACGACGGCAGCTTGATCGGTTTCCCACTCCGGTAAGGCATAAGGTTCAAGGTCGACACTGATTCCGTCCGGCCGTTCCATCGTTTCCTGCAAGTAGACATTGATCCAGGCTAACGGGTCTTCGACGTTCGGACGGTTGGCGGTTCCTTCATTCGTGATCCAGCGCGGTTGTCCGAATAAAAAGTAGACTTCGATGCCGGCCAGATGGGCTTTTTCAACGAAAGAACGGTAGAGGGTCCGGTCACCCTCGACAGCGATATGCAGATAGACACGTTTCATCTGTCTGTTGGCCAGCTGATTGATCTTCGTTGAAAGTTGTTTGGCCTCAGGAATCGACCAGATGACGGTATGACGAGTGACGGCGGTCGCTGCCTTGCTTGGAACAGGCAGAAGCGAACTGACCACGGCGGCGCAGATTAGACTGACGATGAATCGTTTCATACTCAATCCCCCCTCTGATTTCATTACTTTATTATCGGTCGTCTGATCCCGCTTGGATATGAGGCAATAGTCCGGGAGTCGTCAGAATCAGTTCAAATCCTAGACATTTCACTTTGTGAAGTGTATATTAGAAGTTGTTGAATTGTAACGGATTTTCCATTAAAAAGGAAGTGATGCCACAATGCCATTGTGGAAACGAAATTTATTTGTCGTTTGGATTGGCAGTTTTTTGACCGCTGCCGCACTCAGTTTAGTTTTACCGTTTTTGCCCTTATTCATTGAAGAACTTGGTGTCGATGGACGTCAGGAAATCACGACCTGGTCGGGAATCGCCTTTGGGGCAACCTTCCTTGTCGCAGCTATCGTTTCACCGATTTGGGGCCGATTGGCCGATAAAAAAGGTCGGAAGTTGATGTTGCTTCGAGCCAGTCTCGGGATGTCAATCGTCATGTTCTTGATCAGTTTCGTCCAAGACGTCTACCAGCTCGTCTTCTTACGTCTTGTCATGGGTGCCGTATCCGGATTCATTTCCGCCGGAATCACCTTAATTGCCTCACAAACCCCAAAAGAGAAAAGTGGCTGGGCGCTCGGTACATTGTCGACCGGTGGGATTGCCGGTGGCTTATTAGGACCTCTGATCGGAGGATTCCTTGCCGATATGATTGGGCTTCGACCCGTTTTTCTCTTTACGAGCATACCGCTCTTCCTGACTTTCCTCGTCACCTATTTCTTCGTCAAAGAAGAGTTCGTGCCGTTGCAAGTCAAAAAAATGGCTTCTGCGAAGGAAGTCATCCAGTCACTCCGCCATCCGGAATTGATTTTAAGTCTGTTTTTGACGACATTTTTGATTCAGTTCGCGGCTCAATCGATCAGTCCGATCTTGTCGCTTTACGTACGGGAACTCAGTCCCGGAACGGAACGGTTGGCACTGTTATCCGGAATCGTCGCCTCAGCACCCGGGATTGCCGCCTTGATCGCCGCGCAACGGCTTGGCCGGTTGTCCGATAAAATTGGAGCGGAACGTGTCTTATTCTTCGCACTGCTCCTCTTTGCCGCGTTCTTGATTCCCCAAGCGTTCGTGACCGATACGAGTCAACTGATTGTCTTGCGGATGGGAATCGGATTTGCAACAGCTGCCCTGATGCCTTCGGTACAGACACTGCTTCGCAAACATACACCGGCAAACGCTTCAGGACGGATTTTTGGTTATAACCAATCGGCCCAGTTCATGGGGAACTTCCTCGGACCACTGGCAGGCGGTCAAATTGCCGGTCACTTCGGTTTTGAAGCATTGTTCCTGTTCACCGGTTTGATCGTCATCACGAACGCCGTGTTGGAACGGACGCAAACAGCAGTACTCAGTAAAAAACATTCATGATCAAGGAAATGCTGTGTCGCGAATTAGGCGACACAGCATTTTTGCACGCCATCAAGAGTTGACGGGCGTTCCACCAGTTACGTTAAAGAATTCATCAAGTTTCAATTGTTGAGAGTTCTCGAGGGCTTTCATGATTTGACCGGACTGGGCACGGACCTTGTAATCCGCTGAATAGTGGAATAAACCATTATCCAGTTCCGTCAAAGCAAGGGGTTCAATCAATGTTTTCGGATGGATGACATCTGTTAATTGAAGCGACAGTTCAATCTGATGATTGACGGGCAGACGGATCGAGGCGTAAAAATGAACGGACCGATTCGTGCTGCGGGTGATCAAAATTGGTGACGCTCCGACGTTGATTTCTTTTCCGTTCAAGCGGGTGATGGAAATCTGTCCATGAATAGAAGACAACGGTTTTTTTGGTGATTGTTTCAGCGATTCGATCGGCTGCAGGACAGATTGTGTTAAGAGAGCCGCCAATCGCTCAGAACTAACAGGACGGCTGAATAAATAGCCCTGGACAGCATTGCATTCTAACTCACGGAACATATCGAGTTGATCAAGGGTTTCGATTCCTTCTGCGACGACGGTTAATTGAAACTCCTTGGCAAAATAGACGATGCTTTTGATCAGCGAGGTCGTACGGCTGTCTTCTTCCGGATGGCTCGCGAAGGAACGATCAAGCTTTAGGATACTGATGGGATGCGTGGACAGGCTGGTCAAGGACGACACACCGCTGCCGTATCCGTCGAGTATCAACTGGATTCCAAGTTGATGCAGTTGCTGTAACGTTTCTTTCACGAACTCACTTTCCTGAAGCAATGCCGTTTCTTGGAGTTCCAGTTGCAAGTACCGGGCCGGAACCTGATACCGGTGCAGACACGTTCTGACACTCTGGAGAAAATCGCCATGCAACAGTTGTTTGGAGGACAAATTGATGGAAATCGGGACGACCGCGGATGGTTTTTTTAACAAGGTTTGGAGCGTCTGGCAGGCAGTCTCAAGGACCCACTCACCAATCGGAAGATAACACTGTCCTTCTTCGGATAACGGAATGAAGTCCTGCGGCGGAATACGTCCCCATTCGGGGTGGTCCCAACGAATCAAAGCCTCAAACGCAAGGATCTGTCCACTCCAAATATCGACTTTCGGCTGATACTCGAGAAACAATTCGTCTTGATCAATCGCATCACGCAAACTTTGTTCCAGTTGATGCCGGCGATAGATTTCAAGATCGAGCTGGGATGTATAAAATTCGTAGGCGGATTGCTTTTTCAACTTGGCCCGCGTCAGTGCACGGTTCGCAGCATGCAACAGTTCAGTGGCTGTCGTTTGTTCGTCCTGAAAATGACTTACGCCAATCGCCAGTTCTGCTGTCAGTTCATAGCCGTCAATTGGCAGGCGTCTCGTATTGAGTTCGAGAAGGTCGAGACAAATCTTTTTAAGATGTACTTCATCAAACGGCTGAGTCAACAAGACGCCATAATGATCACCTGCGATGCGTGAAGCATAGACATCCGGTAAGTAGTGAGTCAGGAGTTGACTCGTTTTGATGAGCCATTGATCACCGGTATCATAACCAATCCGTTCATTGATGTGATTCAACTGATTAAAGTCGATTGAGAGGACGGTAAACGGATGTTTTCTTCGCATGAGGTGATCCATTTCTTCGAGAAACAGTGTCCGGTTCGGGAGACCGGTTAATTGATCATACATGGAGAGTTTTCGAATCTCTTCCTGTTGCTGTTTCAGGACAGTAATGTCAGAGACGATCCCCTGATGCCCTGTGATGTGTTGGATCGTATCTTGGAGCGGAATCCGGATTTCTTCCAACCATGTCCACTGGTTATCTAATCGAAGCCGATAGGTCAGGCGGACCGTCTCTCCTTGCAGAATCCGTTCGTCCGCTTGCAGTAGCTCGCCTAAGTCGTCCGGATGCAACAAATCACGCGTCGCTGAAGGGTGACTTGCAAACCGTTCCAACTGAGAAGGATAAGCGTCTAAAAAACCATTTGCGAAGAAGTGAACAGCACCGGAAGCATATTCTTTTTGATAGATGACGGTTTCGACACTGGAGAAAAATTGGTGAATGGATGTGAGCTCGGAATTTTGCTCATCTTTGTTTGAGAGCGGATTCATTTCCTGAAACAAGAAACTGAACAGCTCCTGATGTTCGTCCTGAAAGCGAAGCCCCTGACACTGGATATGTTTCCTATACTGTTGTTTTCGATTGAGGCGAAGGTGACAGGACACCGTATTATCACCGTTTGCTCGCAGGCGCGTGAACATTTCTTCAAAGAGAGGGCGATCGTCCGGATGGATTTCGAGTAAAGAATCTTCGTAATCGATTGAGGCTAAGCGATGTTGCGACAGGTCGAGCAATGAGGCAAAGTAGGTCGAAAAAGACAGCCGGTCAGTCGTCGGCTGATAATCGAGAAACGCAATCCCCGGAATCGATTCCGTCAATTTTTCTTTTACGGCCAATCGTGTATGTTGGAGGCGCAGCTGAATGTGTTGGGAGATGTCACGTGCAATCCCGTAAATGCCAATGATGACATGGTTTTGATAAATCGGAATGTTCGTAACGTTCATCGTCAAGAGATGTCCTTCACGGTGGGACACTTCTGCTGTGAAATGAACGGTCTCCCCGTTTAAGGCACGTTGTTTGAAGGGGGCAATCCGGGCAGCTTCCGTTGGTGTGATGAAATCACTGAAATGTTGATGCTGAAGTTGTTTTCCACCATATCCTAGCAGAAGCGAAAGTTTTTGATTAAAGGAGACGATCTGTCCGTCCAGATTGAGCGTATAAACGGCATCGGGATGATTCTCTAAAAAATGAGTCGCATCGATGAGCTGTTTGAAATCAAGAGAACCGTTGATGAAGGATTCGGTGTTCTTCTTTTTGAAGAAGGGCATAATCTCACCTCGCTTAATGTCGTCATAGGTTAATTATAACAATTTATGGGATTTAGTCATATCCAGTCCCTTGAAAAATAAGCAAATGTTTTTGAACAACAGGTGTAGGTCTTTCGATTCATCTACATATTTCATTCCCTTATTTTCAAAAAAACCTCTAATTTCCAAATAATAGACCGATATACTAAAAGTATAGAATTGAACAATAAGTCAATGAGGAGCCAATAGATATGTTACGAGGAATGTATACGGCATCAAATGCCATGCAGTCACTACAACGGCAACAAGAGATGTTAAGTAACAACCTGGCGAACGCCCGGACACCCGGTTTCCGTGCCGATCAGGCGTCACTCCGGACGTTCCCGGAGATGATGATCCAGCAGGCCGGCGTTAATGAACGAACAGGCATCCGGTCACGTGGCACGGTCGGTACACTGGCGACCGGCGTCTTCATGCAGGCGGCGACACCAAACTTCGCTCTCGGTTCAATTACGGAGACGGGTAATGCGACGGATATCCAAATCAGCTCGCTTGAAGGAGCGGCACTCTTTACGGTTCGCCATACGGATCCGGCGACAGGGGAGGAAGAGACCCTTTATACGACTAATGGTCAGTTCGCCGTCGGACAGGATGGTCTCCTGCGGACGACGGAAAACGATCTTGTGCTTGGTGCAGACGGTCAACCGTTGAACGTCGTCAATGAAGATTTCATCGTCAGCGCAGATGGTGCTGTCACGGACGGCAACGGTCAGGCAATCGGGAATCTGGGTCTTGTCGTGACGAATCAGCCGGAGACGTTGGAGCGCACGGGTAACGGTCTGTTCCGGTCACCGGACGCATTGAATGCCGGTGCGGTCAAAGTTGATCAAGGGGTCCTTGAACTCGGAAATGTCGAAGTCGAACAGACGATGACACAGATGAACGCCGGTCTCCGCCAGTTTGAAGCCAATCAGAAAGTCATCCAAGCGTACGACCGGACTGCCGAAAGAGCCGTCTCGGAAGTCGGACGCGTCCGTTAATCAAGGAGGAAATCTATGCAATCACTTTATACATCAGCCAGCACGATGGCTCAGCTCCAAAAGCAGCTCGATACGACGGGACATAATTTGGCGAATGCCAATACGAATGGTTATAAGCGACGGGACTCACAGTTCAATGAACTGTTGGTCCGAAATCTCAACAATCAACCGGGCGGTCTCGTGACCGGACCGTTGACGACACCGGAAGGACTGCGGCTCGGTGTCGGTGGATATGTCGCCAATGAAGCGACACGGTTTGCGACAGGGACGTTCCAAAACACCGGACGGAACCTTGATGCTGCGCTCAGTAATCCGCATCATTTCTTTGGTGTGATTGATGCGGACGGCGTGACGAAATTCACGCGGGACGGCAATTTTGAATTGTCACCGCAAGCGAACGGACAAGTCCTGCTGACGGATGATGCGGGACGCTCCGTCATCAATCAGGCAAACGAACCGATTACGTTTCCAGATACGGCGACATCGATTGAACTGAACAAAGACGGCAACATCACGGGCGTCTTGAACGGGGAACGACGGGTCCTCGCCCGGATTGGCGTCGCTGATATTCCGAACCACGGCGAATTGACGGATGTTGGTGCCGGACTCTTTACGGCGACGGGACAGTACCAGAACGCGGCAGGAAATCCGTTGACCGTTGGGACGCTTGAAACTTCAAACATCGACATGGGGACGGAAATGACGAACTTGACGCAGATTCAGCGGGCGTACCAGTTCAATTCGAAAGCCTTGACGACATCAGATCAGATGATGGGAATCGTGACGTCACTGAAGTAAGTCACAGAGATGGAACATATGAAACAACAAAAGCCACCTTGCGCAGGTGGCTTTTGTTGTTTTCAATTATTCTTCATACGTCAGAATCGTTGAGATGACTGCAATCGGAAAGCGGATCGTAAAGGTGGATCCCGTTCCGACCGTCGACTCGACTTCAATCGTTCCGTTATGATGTTTGACGATTTCCTTACAGATCGATAAACCAAGTCCGGTTCCGCCGATTTTCCGTGTCTCCGAGTTATCGACGCGGTAAAACTTATCAAAGAGTTTTGACATCGATTCTTGCGGAATTCCGATTCCCTGATCGCGAATCGTGATTTCAGCGAAGCCGTCCTGATTTTGAATCTGGATTGCGATATCGCCGCCATCCGGTGAGTACTTAATTGCATTGCTAAGCAGGTTGTTTAACAACTGCTTGATTTTTTCCGTATCGGCATCAATCATAATTGGACCTTCCGCTTCAAACATCAACTGATGTGTCGTATGCGATGCATCATGGAAGTCAATCAGTTCACTCGCAAGTTGAACGAGATCAAACGTCGACATCTGATAGCGCTGCTCACTCGACTCCATCCGTTGCACGTCGAGGAAGTCATTGACGAGTGTCGTCAGGCGTCCGGTTTCCGAGTGGATCGTCGTTAAATACTTGTGTTGTTTCATCGCATCGATTTCCCGGTTCAGCATCAATTCCGTGAATCCGAAGATGGAAGACAGCGGTGTCCGCAGTTCGTGCGAGACCGTCGAGACGAATTCTTCCTTCATCCGGTCCGCTTCCGTTTCCTTCGTGACATCACGCAAGACGAGCATCGTGCCGACCCAGACCTGATTGATCTGAATCTTTTCGGCATAAATCTGGATGTAGGCGTTCTGCGACCGGATTGAGACGACAAGGCTGTCTTCCGGCAGGTTTTGTTCAACAATTTGTTCGATGTATTGTTCGAACGGTTCCGGCTCATCGATGATCGATGACAGGGCCGACATCGCTTGGCGGAATGACGAGAGATTGCTTTCATCTTGGTATTCCGTCTGGACTTCCGGGAACAATTTCATCAACGGTTCGTTGACGAGTAATTCATCCGACTCGTGTTCGATATAGACGACCGCTTCCCGAATCGAATTCAAAAGTTGTCCTGTCTTGTTTTTCTCGTGGATCATTTTTTCATAGATCCCCATCCGCATCAGCGAGAGAGACAGCTGGTGTGAGAACGACAGGATGTCGCCCATCTGTTCCGGTGTGAAGGCATCGCGGTAACGGACGAGATAGATGCAGGCGATGATCTGTTCTTCGTTCGGATCGAGGATCGGAACAGCAACTTCATACATATAGTAGGGATACGGTAACGGACTGTCATGTGCCACTTGTTTTGACGAGTGGACCGGTCGTTTTAAAACACGTGCCCGGTGGAACAGCGACTGGTCGTCTTTGACGAGTTGACCGACCATCTCTTCCGTCATGCCGTACTCGATCGTCGAGCGGACATCATGCTGATCGAGGAACAGCAGGGCTCCGATTTCCGAGTGGGTGATCGAGACGAGTTTCTCGATGATTTCCGGGTAAGCGGTCAACGTCTCGCGAGATGCGAGTGTCTCCGTCAATTCGTTGCGGTATTTTAAATGTTGTTCACTGCGCAACGTGATTTCGAGTGCTTCTTCCAGTTCTTCTTGTTGTGCCTGCAACTCTTCCTGCTGGGCGACGAGTTCTTCCTGCTGTGCTTGTAACTCTTCGTTTTTCGCGAGCATGTGGACCTTGCTGTCGGCGATCGACGTTGCCATCTGATTAAACGATGTGGTTAAGGTATAAAGTTCATCGTGACGTTTCGGTAAGGAAATCGTTGCGATGTCTTCACCGGTCGCAAGTAACGCACTGTCCCGTGACAACGTGTTGACCTGCTTTGTCACCCGGCTGATGAACGGACGAACGAGTAACAACAGGATGATGATTAGAACGGCGAGATTCGATAACCAGATCAACTGGGCAACGCGCATCTCACTCAGTAAACTTGTTTTCGCTGCCGTTTCCCGGTCTTGAATCAACGTCAGGTAGTTGGCGAGCAACGTGTCAATCCCGGCAGCATCTGCATCCGTTGTCAACTGACTGTTGGATCCCCGTAACGTTCCGTTGGCATTAAACAAATCATCTCCGTTTGACAGGGAGGCGAGCGTCGCTGGATCGAGGAACGTTTCGTCAATCGATCCCTGTCTCTTTCCATCAACGTATTCCGTCAGAAGCGGGAGAGCGGTGCCAAAGTAATCGTCGTAAAGCGATCGCGTGGCGACGGCGTATTCTTTCCCTTGTTCGTAAATGGCGTTATTTTCGAACCAGGTTGTCAGACGGTTGATTTCACGTTGATTGGCTTTAATCGTGTCCAGCATTTCCGGTGTCCCGAACAGCACATACGATTTCACATTGCTCTGCACAAGTGTCCATTCGTTGGCTAACGCATTGGCGTTCGTTCGGCGTTCCCGTAAATCATCGAATGTCGCATTCGTCTGATCAATTTTTCGTTCTGTATACGTATACACAATGGCTGATGTCAGACTGAGGGCGATAAATACCATATAAAACGCGAACATCAATTGGCGACCAATTTTTTGATTAATCCATTTCACTTGTTTATCCTCCACGTGTAGTTTTATTTACTACAAAAAATTAATCCAGTATTTTTATCTTACTTAATCAAATAGGCATTCATCAAACTTTAACATGCAAAGATGTAAAAAAGATATTTTATTTACTGGTTTCTTCTAATGAACGTTAAATGAGAGCCGTTTCAAGTCATCAAGAAATCATAGTCGCTTCACTATTTTTTGAAAATAAGGATTAGAAGAGCCGGAATAAAGGGAATCTACTGAGTGATGCCATTATTTTAATCATAAGGAAGTGACAAGATGCAAAAGATGTTTGAAAACAAGTGGTACCGCGGTGCCTGGTGGATCATGACGTTGCTCGTCATCGTCTGGATCGGGAATCATGTGACATTCTTGTTCCGACCAATCGCGATTTTACTGCAGATGGTCGTGCCGCCGCTTGCGATTGCCGGGATCCTCTACTATGTCCTGTTGCCGATCGTTGAGCTGCTCGAGAAAAAGATGAAACGCCGACCGGCCGTGATTGTTGTGTTACTTGGTCTCGGCGGAATCCTGACAGCGCTTGGATTCATCTTCGGACCGATGCTGTCCGATCAGATCACGGAATTCGTCAATTCAATTCCGACGCTTGCTTCACAATTCCAGCGTCAACTCGTTGACGTCCGGGATCAATTGCAAAACAGCGCCTTCTTCTCCCGTTTTCTCGGAGGACAGGACGATCTGTTCAACAAGTTTTCCGGTAACATTTCCGAATATGCATCAACGTTCCTGAAAAATATCGGGACCGGTGTCGGCGGATTCGTCAGTATCATCACGACGACGGTTGTTACAATCGTCATTATTCCGATCATGTTGATCTACATGTTGCTGGATGGCGATAAATTAAAGGGCAATCTCGTCAAGATGATGCCGTATGAATACCATAAAGAAACCAAAAAAATTCTCCATGATGTTCACGTGACGATCATGAGTTACATTCGCGGACAGGTCATCGTCAGTATCGGCGTCGGAATCATCGCTTATATCGGCTATTTGATCATCGGGATTGATTACGCACTGCTTCTCGCTTTGTTTGCGACGATGACGAACATCATTCCGTTCCTCGGTCCGGTCATCGGTGTAATCCCGGCCCTGATCGTCGGCTTCATTCAGGATCCGATTCTTGCCGTCTACGCCGTCATCGTCATGACGGTCGCCCAGCAAATCGACTCGCATATCATGTCACCGCTCGTCCAAGGGAAAACGCTTGATGTCCATCCGCTGACGATCATCATCGTTTTACTTGTTGCCGGGAACATCGCCGGCTTCTTCGGTGTCCTGCTCGGTGTGCCGTTCTATGCCGTCATGAAGGTCATCATCCTCAATATCCGTCGTCTCTATCATTTACGATCACAGAAGAAGATGGTGATTGCCGAAGACGACAAGACGTTTAATACAATCGTGACGACAAAGGATTGAGTTTTGAATTTTCACGCTGCTTCGGTCATACTGAGAAGGTAGAGTATCGTGTCATGAAAGGGGTATGCGTCAGATGGATCAACGTCATGTAGAAGAGCAGGCTGATTTATTAGCACTCCAGAAGTTTCAACACAATTTTGAGAACAGTCTCAAGTCGAGTGTCATTTACATCCTGCGGGATGGGGCATTGACGATCGGTGAGATTGAACAACGTTTAGATCAATCCCATGGTCAGATTCTCGAACAACTGCAAGAGCTGATCGAAGACGGGCTTGTTTTGCAGCAGATGTCCGAAAAAGTACAGGGATTAGCCTATTCATTGACGGGACCGGCAGAAGAACTCGTGCGCCAATTCAAGGAATCGATTGTCTGGAGTAAACAGCACATCACGTATTAACAAATGTTATATGGACCTCTTGAGCCCTGCTCAAGAGGTTTTTTTGTCGGATCATCCATTATAGCGGTATAAAACGAAAAAAGGTGTTTTTGGAAGTTATTAGCGGAATAAGTAATGAAATAAAATTACAATATATTTTATAGAGCTAAAAATTAAAAAATAAAATAAATATATTTTAATGGGAATTTAGCATCTTAAATACTGGTTAATAATAACTATATAATCATTGTTTTTGTAAAAAAATGTATATTTTTTAGTCGTAAAGTCGCATAATATGAGGTGTAAGGTAATTTTTCTCAAGAAAAGGAGTGTTCGAATGAATAAGAAAACACCTGATTTTCGAAAGAAGATGAACCGACACCATAGAAACCACACCAAGCGGCTCGTTAAACTACTGGCAGCGTCCTCACTCGCCCTCTCTCCGATCTCCTTCGCGTATACAAAAACCGAAGCATCTGAAAAAAAATTTCAAATACAACAACAACAGTTTGCGGATTCGATTAAAAATTCGCTATCCGGCGCACCTGCCAATCGGGTCAGTTTGGCAGATGTTCAGTTATTGACCGGTGTAGAGGTGACTGCTGGACTTACAGAACAGCCGGATCGGTATGATTTAGCACTGGGACTGACCGGAGTCGGTCTCGCGGATGCGCAGGTCCTGAATCCGGAACGCGTCGCGGTCTTTAATGTACCGGACCTTGCGGGGAAAATGACGGCTGACGGCAATGCCGCTGTCAGTGTTGAGCTCCTGCCGGTGACGTTAGAAGACTTACCGACGCTAAAACGACAGTTAGATCCGTTATCAAATGATTTAAACGGATTGGTAAATGCTGTTCTTCTTGAAGTAGAGAACATTTTAGACAACCCGTTAACAAAACCGCTTTTGACTGTTGAAGGTTTAGATGAGTTGGAGAACGCTATAACGGCTCTCGATAATTTAGATGTCGGATTGTCAAATCTTTTGGATTATGAAGCAGGAATTGAATATACGATTACGCCGGAAGGAGTAATCATTATAGATTTCAGCGATGGATTGGGAAATCATCTGGAGGAATCGGTGCAAAACGTTGTTCAAAACGCATTACAAGACGTAGTAGATGCCATCGGAAATGTGAGGGCGACAGGGCTTGCCAGTCCTGCTGTCAATCTGTTACTGAATCCGATCAACGCACTATTGCCAACGCTCAATGATTTAGCGACAGCTGTGACGAATGATACGGTCAATGTGTCGAATGAACTTGCTGGTGTTCAAGTACTGGGACCGACTTTCATTGATTTGAACGTGGATGTCATAAAGCCTGCAGATGTTCCGCAAGCTAACATCGTCGTGACAGGATCAGCCGTCAGTACAACCGTGATCGATGCCGAGTTGTTGAGTGATCTCGATGGACGAGCAACGATTGTATTTGATGAAGAGGCTGACGCGGATGCGGATGCGGACGCGGATGCCGATGCTGACGCCGATGCGGATGCCGATGCTGACGCCGATGCGGACGCCGATGCTGACGCCGATGCCGATGCCGATGCTGATGCGGATGCGGACGCCGATGCGGATGCGGACGCCGACGCGGATGCGGACGCCGATGCCGATGCGGATGCGGATGCTGACGCTGACGCTGATGCGGACGCGGATGCCGATGCTGATGCGGATGCGGACGCCGATGCGGATGCCGATGCTGACGCCGATGCGGATGCCGATGCTGACGCTGACGCCGATGCGGATGCCGATGCTGACGCCGATGCCGATGCCGATGCCGACGCGGATGCGGATGCCGACGCCGATGCGGATGCGGATGCCGACGCGGATGCGGATGCCGACGCCGATGCTGACGCCGACGCTGACGCTGACGCGGATGCCGATGCGGACGCCGATGCGGATGCCGACGCTGACGCCGATGCTGACGCCGACGCGGATGCAGATGCTGACGCCGATGCGGATGCTGACGCCGACGCTGACGCCGACGCGGATGCTGACGCCGACGCGGATGCTGACGCTGACGCGGATGCCGACGCTGATGCAGATGCTGACGCCGATGCTGACGCTGACGCGGATGCCGACGCTGATGCTGACGCCGATGCTGACGCGGATATAGATAAAGAAAATATCAAAGGCACTGCCAGTGATAGTCAAAATAGTAACAATAACTCCAACTCAATGACGAATTCAAAAGAAAACAATACTGTATTAATCGTACCGGTGACAATTAATACAAATCGGGTACTGCCCTTGAGTTCGGTAACTGCACTAAAACAAGCTTTGCCATTACGATCTTCAGATTTCCGAAGTATAACCAACCCGACACTGCCCCTGAATTCGGAAAGCGCGCTCAAACAGGCTTTGCCGACGCGATCTTCTGATTTGCCAGGTCCAGCAAAAACAATTTTACCGACGAACAGTCGTTTCTTGCCTGAAAAGACACCAATGTATTCAAAACCGGTCAGTCAGCCACTTCCGAAACCTGTGGCAAAAAGTCTTCCTGACACGTCTGAGAACCTCTTCCTGATTACCTTGATGGGGATGCTTGCGACGTTGACCGGATTGTTCGCCAAACTATTCCGACGCCGTCCACAAGACTGAGTCGACAAAAAAGTGATTTAACTTGTAGCAGGGACGTGCTGCCCTTGCTACAAGTTCATCTTTTTGATAGGAGTGAGACGGAATGAACCCATTCATGCGAATCGAAGGATTGGAAGAAAGATTGACTGAACTGATGGAACAAGAACAAGCCATCTATTACTTGAACCAACGCTTAACGGTTTTTGTATCACTCGGTAATCCGACGGGACGGGCGCAGGTGCATACGTTTCGGGGAAAACGTTTATCGACGATTTTTCAAAAAATCAAGACCCAGCTAGGCGAACGAACAGGTGACTATCAATGGATCAAAGTTGATCTCGCGAAAAACTTTCAATTTTGTACATTTTCCGAATTGAACGTACGTCTGCAACAGACACGTAAAAACTATTTCCGGTCCGGCATCGCCTTCGATACGCGAATGGAATGTGCCTTTCTTGAGGAAGAGTTGAACGGAAATGCGATGTTGACACCAGATCCGGATCACCCTGATTTACGCATCAATTTAAAAAACATGACGCGTTACGTTGAATTGCAAGAACGATTGGTTCCACGGATGGCATTTCATCCGGAGACGCGCTGTATCACCTTTGAGACGACCAGTGTCTTCGAAGAAGACGGTCCCGTTGTCTTACAGATGAACACGACAGCAGAAAAAATAAGAACTTATCAGCAACAGCACGACCTTACTTTTGAAATCTCATCGGTTGTTCAACAGGCTGGCCGATATTTAGCCAAGCAAGTTCAACAGAACGGCCGATTCACATATGGTTACTTTCCGTGTTTTGATAAAAAAATCGCCTATTACAACAGCTTACGTCATGCCAGCACGCTGTACGCAATGATCGAAGCCTATGAGGTGATGCCGGACATCGCGTTACGGCAAGCGATTGAACGGGCGAAAGCCTATTTGATCGACGAGTTGATTGTCGTACAAGAGAACCGCGCCTATGTCGTCGATTGGGAGCCGGGTGAAGTGAAGCTGGGCGCGAATGCTGCCGCTATTTTGGCATTGACCCAGTATATGAAGACGTTTCAGGTAACAGATGATTTAGACGTGTGCCGCCAACTCGCGACAGTAATACTCGAGTTGCAACAAGCGGATGGGAACTTCCATCATGTCCTCGCGTATCCGAATATGACCTTAAAAGAAGCCTTTCGGATCGTCTATTACGAAGGGGAGGCAACGTTCGCTCTGCTTCGTCTGTATGAACAGGACCGCGACGAACGATTCTTGACCGCTGTCGTCGATGCCTTCGACTACTTCCTGGAGCGTGAGTACTGGAAGTATCATGATCACTGGTTGAGCTACAGCGTCAATGAACTGACGAAGCATCGACCGGACGACCGCTATTACACGTTTGGACTTCAGAACGTCGCACCAAAACTGACATTCATCCATGACCGGGAGACGACGTACCCGACGTTTCTTGAATTGATGCTCGCGGCGCGGGACATGATTGGACGGATGCAATTGCAAGGACGGCAGGCGTTGCTCGAAAACTTCCCGCTGGAACAGTTGGAACAAACAATCGAACGGCGGATGCACTATCAGTTGAACGGATTTTTTTATCCGGAAGTCGCCATGTATATGAAACGACCGGAGCGGATACTCGGAAGTTTTTACATCCGGCACCATTCCTTCCGGGTCCGGATTGACGATGTTGAACACAATCTCTCCGGGTATTGTCAGGTCTTACGGAGCAACCGGAAGGAGGTCGAGCTACGATGATACGAAAGGGATCGACAATCTTGCTGCTGATCGGACTCGTTTTGCTTGGATACGTCGGCTATCAAAAGCTGACCGTCCAGCAAACGTTATCCGCGGAACTGGAGAAAGCGAAGGAAGTTGTCGTTCAGGCGGAAGGACAGTCTACGAAAACAGCTGACGAATCGGCCAAAAAAGAACCGATGGATCGAAAAGCCGACCGTGAACCGGACATGACGTTTGCAAACGGCGAGACACTCGGTTTTCTGTCGATTCGTTCACTCGACATGGAACTACCGTTACTGGAAGGTGTGGATGAGGCGACACTCGCAAAAGGCGTTGGTCATCATCCGGAAACGGCCTTCCCGGGACAAGCGGACCGGATATTCATCGCCGGTCACAACGATACGACGTTCTCGAAGATCAGCCAGCTACAGGAAGGTGACGAAGTCGAACTGTTTCTCGCGGACGGTTCGTACCGGTACGTGATGCGTTCGAGTGAAATCGTTGATGATACCGATACACGTGTCTTGCAGTCGACCGGCAAAGAATCACTTGTCATCTCGACTTGTTATCCTTTTTACAATGTAACCGACAGTACAGAACGGTACTTGATTTATCTCGAGCCAGTGAAGGAGGAAGCGCCATGACACGGATTGGCATATTACGTTTGAATGAGAAGCCGCAGTTCCGCGATAAGATTGCGTGTGTCGTTGCGGCCTCGATGGGGTTTGAGACCTTTTTCTTTCGCCCGCAAGATGTCGATTTTGACAGTCGGATGATTCAGGCACAGCATTTTTTGGATGACGCGTGGCAGCCAAGTTTTGTTGAGTTTCCGGATGTCATCTACAACCATCTGCCGCTGACGGAAGAACAGAAACAACTCTTTAAGCGGCTGGCGCAAGAGATTCCGTTTACGACGCACCGGATTGGTAATAAGAACGTCGTGCTGAAGCGTTTGGCGCAAGACGGAACATTTCGGGATAATCTGATTCCGATGCACCGCGTTCGAAAAGGGAGCGATTTGCTGCCGTTACTCGAGCGGTACGGACGCGTCATCTTCAAACCGGCGAACGGCAAACAGGGGCAACGCATTTATACGATGGAGCAAAGGGGAAACAATTCCTTTGATTTTCGGCATTTACTTGAGAATATGAACTATACAAAAGGAGAACTGATTGACCGTATCGAAGAAGAAACAAAGCGGAATCCGATGATCGTGCAACCATTCATTGCTTCTCAAACGATTCATGGTCATTCCTACTGCATGCGGATCCATGTCGCCAAGGGAGCAGGCGGAAAATGGAAGCTCGTGAAGTTTTTTCCCTTTGTCAGCAACAACAACCAAGAATCGGTCAGTCACTTGAGCCATGGCGCGTTCTCGACGACCCGAATGGACATTTTCATGCAACAGAACTATCCGGAGACGCATCATGAGGTGACACGGAAAATTGTCGACTTTGCCCGTCGATTCCCGGCTTATTTCGAGTCGTTTTATGCCTATCCGCTCGATGCACTCGGAATCGATGTCGGAATCGGGGCAGATGGTAACCTCTATATTTACGAAGTGAACAGTCTTCCGGGAACTCGTTACGTGGAATTCCAAGCGGAGTATCTTGCCATTCAGTACTGTGACCACCTCGCGCGTCAAAAGTCGTCACCCGAAGTGAACGGGTTGACGGCAGGCTGGATGAAGGAACAGATCGAGGCTTAGAAAAGAGGATGCGTGTGAAGACATTTTTGTTTTATGTCATGGCAACACTTCTCGTCATCGTCATCGTCGCGAAGTTCATGGTACCGCTCCTCGGTTGGTGGGAGCAGGAAGAGACGTCAGGCAATCCTGAAAAAGCACGGACGACCATTCGGCTGAACGAAGGGCAGTTAAAACAATTTGACCGGGAGGACCGGATCGGGGTGACGTACGAGATGGCGGGGCTCCAGTTGAAGACGCTGGATGTCGCACATCGCGATACGACCCGCCAAACGCCGTTGCTCGTCATCAATGTCCAAAAAGAAAAGCTGTTGCAAATCATGGGGGAACCGAACCGTCTGCTCGCAATCACGGTCAAAATCACCAATCAATCCGCAGACGAGATTCAGATTTTACCGAAGATTGCGGAATACGAGACAAAAGGGAAAATCGTCACGATTGCGGATCAGTTCAACTCGTTGAACGGTTCCTACAAACCGGGCGAATCACGGATCGGCATCGTCTTCATCCCATCGGCACAAGTTCGGGTGACGGATGGACGGTTAAGTGTGTTTTATCAGACGATGTCCGGTGAAAAACAACTTCGGATTGCCTTGAATCAAGAAAGCTAAAAAGATCTTGCGCCGGTGAGGGCACAAGATCTTTTTTTGTATCTTATTTTTGAACGGCACTGAACGCTTCTTCCGATTCGATACCGGCTTTATTGACAGCCGTTATGATGAAGCGGCCGCTGGCGTCTTCCGGTAATGGGAAGGCTTTCCGTTCGATGGATTCCGTCGAACCTAGCTTCTTCCGTTTTCCTTTTTGTTCTTGGTAGATGTTGTACTGGACGACTTCTTCATCCGTTGAGGCGTACCAGTTCACGAAACCGCCGGAAACGCGGACATTCGTTGCCGGTTTCGGAGGTGTTTTGACAGGGTCCGAAGCCTTTTCGTCCAGTTCCGTGAAGACGACGAGACGATTATCGTACGTGCCCTCGTTCTCATCATAGACTCCGATGCAAGTAATCAAGTTCAAGTTGCGTTGATCCGATGCGCCGAAGATTTTTTCGAGTGGCGCATCGAGGTGACCGTACTCGACGAGCTTCTTGACACGGAAGACAAGTGTCCGGCCGGACTCGTCCTTGATTTTGATCGTATCGCCTTTTTTCAGTTCATCGAGACGGTTAAAGACGGCAGGACCGGTCTTTGTATCGGTATGACCGTCGATGACGGCATTCCCGACATCACCCGGACGGGGACCAAACTTATACCAGCCGACTTGTTGTTCATTTTTCGGAGTGGCCATGGCGCCTTCTTTATCCAAACCGACCTGCTCGACGTTCGTTTTGACATCAAGCTCATCGATGGCTAACGTTTTTGGGAGTTCAACTTCATTGGTCGAAAGACTCTTAAATTCTTTTTTGAAGATTTCGGACGGTTTGAGTGGATCTTCCTTTGCCTCGGAAGATGCCGCAGACTCAGTTTTTGCGTCGCCTTGCGTGATGTTCGATTGTGGTTCATTCGTGTTTCCGATTAATAGAAAAATTAACGTACCGATTGAAACGAGCATCAAGAGGATGCTGACCGGCAATAACCATTTTTTCAAGACACGTCACTCCTTTCCGAGACAAAGTCTCTTGCGCAGAAAAAGGATAGTGCCGAGGCGCTATCCTTTTTAGTATACCCGAATTCTTATGCGTTTTGACGTTTGCGAGCGAGGACGATTCCGGCTGCACCAAGTGCGAGACCGAAGAGTGCGATCGCACCAGTCGT
>CABFOE010001307.1_pt1 | contig 24147 bp, 24 predicted proteins | sample 3521981 | NCBI WGS metagenome assembly CABFOE01 (sample SAMEA5312457, study PRJEB27640) | indoor metagenome | biome: indoor environment; feature: uncontrolled; material: polymer tiles stone | place: Germany | collected 2014-07-07 | reverse complement strand
GCCGGCATGACGATGGTCATCGTCACCCATGATCCGACGGTCGCGTCCTATTGTAATCATGTATTGTTTTTAAAAGACGGCAGTATTCAGACCGAACTGTTCCGGGATGAGCCGCGGCGTGTCTTTTTCCAACGTGTCATCGAATCGCTTTCGTTATTAGGAGGGGATGAACATCACTTATCTGCAATACGCCCTACGTAACATCAAGCGGTACCAGCGTCTGTACTACGGGTATGCCCTGACGATCATCGTCGCGATGACGATTGCGACCACCTACTGGAATCTTGTCGTCAGTGAATCGTTTCAGAACATCGCCAAAGTGTTGAGTCAGTTGAATCAAGTCATTGAAATGACGATGATTTTCGTGTTCATCGCCGAAGTCATCATCTTGTTTTTCAGTATTTTATTCATCTATTCGACGACATATACGATGCTTGAGCACCGTAAAAATGACCTGCGGATCATGCGGACGCTCGGGAGCGGTTTTTCGCACTTTTTGAAATATTTTTTGATTGAAATTCTGATTGTCGGTGGTCTCGCAATCATGGCGGGCATCACACTGGGGATCGTGCTGACGAAGTTGATGTTGCTGTCAATTGAAAAGGTCATGTTTTTACCAAAACTGTCGACTGAAATCTCCGTTCTTTCATCATTGGTGTTGATTGCAGGTGCCTTGTTGGTCCTGCTGATAGCGACTGTTCTTGCCATCTATCGCTTTCGGCCCGATCGCCCGGTCCGGACACGGTCCCGTTTTCGGGTCCGGTTGAGTCTGGCCGTTCAGGGATTAGGGATACTCACGCTGTTTTACGGTTATTATCTGGCAATCACAAGACAAGGAAACTTTTTGCTTGTCTTTCCGTTGGTCATTTTCATCGGTTCCTTTTTTTTCTGTCGGCACGTCATTCCGACACTTCTGAAACTGTACCGTCCCCGGCGCTTGTCGTTACGTAAATTAATCATTTCCGAGATTGCGGTCCAATTACGGACAAACAGTACGTTGGTTGCGCTCGGGACGATTTTGACATCATGCGCCTTGACGGCGGTCGGGCTTGTTTTTGTATTTCAACTGATTGGTTTTGATGTCTCGTCGAAAAACCAGTTTGGTCTCGTTTATTATGAGGAGTCGACACAACCGTCGAAGCGGCTGGGCACCATCCAACAGATGATGACGGAGACCTTTCCGGATAAGTATCAACAGGCGGTCCGTTTAAAATCGTTTGACACGCGTTATGTACTGCCGTTATCGGACTACAACCAATTGATGCAGCATCTCGGCTATGAGCCGCGCGCCTTAACGAGCGGAGAAGCCTTTATGATTCCGGCGCGACCGGTCCAAATCAAGGAAGTCACGCCGACGATGAAACGAGCACAAGCAGAGATGAAAGAAGCGGGTTACGGTTTAAAGGAAGCTTCGGACCACGGACTGTTGTTCGGATACAACGATCGGATCGAGACCTTGTTCGTCGTCACGGACAGCGACTTTGCGCAACTTAAGCGTCCACTTGCGACGATTCATGTGTTTGATACCCCGTCGTATACGGACTATGGAACAAAATCTTGGGAGGATTGGATGTCGATTGTTCGCAACATCCAATCCAAATCGAATATGGCCGAAAAGGCAAAAGCGCCGTATCAACTGATCAATGAAACGGAAGATGAACTGGACTTCATCCGGATTGTTCGTCTCGTCTCATTCGTCGTCATCTTGCTGACGATCTGGTTGTTCGTCATCAATGCAAGTTTCCTGCATGTCTGGATGCAGATGACGGCCGAGAAGGAACAGAAACGCTTGAAGACGCTGTTTGCCCTTGGTTTCAGCAAGCGCAGCATCCGAACCTTTTTGCTCGTCAAGTATGGAGCGGTCTTGATGGTCCCGTATCTGATCTCGATTTTTCACGCCTGGTTACTGTTTCAGGTCATCTTGTCGGAAGGTGGTCTAAAGCTTGGACCGTATCTCCCGCTCTCCTTGATTTGGATTGGAATCGTCACCTTCTTCTACTTGATCAGCATCTTACCGCTTTGGATTCGTTATCCGCGTCACCTGCTCAAAAAATCGTGCGAAAGTTCGATGTATCCAATGGCGGATTCAAGGGTATGATAAAAGCATAGCGAGGAGGGATAACATGCTGGATCATTCACCTTACCGGGGATACGGGGATCGGATCCGAATCCTGCGAGAACGGGCCGGAATCTCGATTGAGGAGTTGGCAACACGTCTCGGTGTCGCACCGTATTTCATTCGCCGGACGGAACTGAGCGAAGTCTACCCGACGAAAGCTTACATCGAATCGTTGGCCGAAGCATTACAGATTGATCCGAGTTACTTGGCGCGGCATATTTGGACCGGGGAGTCATTAAAATTCGTCATGCAGGAAAAAACACCGCTTGAAGAGATGCGGCTCGCCTATGAGCAGACGATGGGGCAGGATGAGTCGTTGATTGAGCAACAACTCGAGGAACGGATGCGGTTGTTTGATTTGATGTATGACGAAGATGTCAAACGGATTGAACAGACGATGAACGCGACGGAGCAGCGAATTTTTCATGAACTGGTCGACGCGGTCATGGAGGCCGGGGAACTAAATCGACAAGAAGCGAATGAAACATTTGAGTTGTTTACGGATAAATTACCGACGATGCTTCAACTGGATGAGTATCTCGACCGGCTGACGGAAGAGACGAAAGTATCTGAAACGACTTGTTATTCCAAGTTTAGTCAACAAATCAACCGTTCGCGGTATCACCGGAAATAACACGAAAAAACGCCGTCTCTTCGAAAGAGATGGCGTTTTTGAATCATCAACGTTGTAGAGCCGGACGGGGCGCACGGCGTCCTTTTTGACGTGTACGTCCAATCAGGAAACCGATGATCGCGTTTGCGATGACAAGCAACCAACCGACATACCCGAAGTTTAAGGTCAGGCTGCCGAGCATCGCCTGCCAGTTGAAAATCATCATGAAGTCTCCCCGAAGGATAAAGCGGGCGACACAGACAAGGAACACAGTCGTTCCGCCGATGAAAACACCGATCCAACTGCCGTACAGACGAGAAGACTGAATGCGAACGGCGACGAAGGACCAATAAAACAGACTGACGATGAATGTCGTTCCTCCATAGGCGAGGACAAGTTTCCATGTCTCACTTGGCTGCGGGAATTTCGTGAACATGACAAGGGACGAGACGATGGCGACAGCAGTAAATAAAATCGCTGCCCAAAAACGAGACCGCATAACGTAGTTCCTCCTAAAGGCTTTTTCTCACCTAACGATAGCGGAAACGCTTCATCTTGTAAACCACTACTGCCGTCCACCTAAAATCCGGCGTAATTGTTTTAACGGGTTGGAGCCGTAGAAAAGAACACCGCCCCGGTAAAATTTTGTTCCGACAAACAGGGCAAGAGCGATGCTGAGCCCCATCAGGATCAGGGATAAAGCAACTTGCCAGACCGGTACTTCCGTCAGCATGACCCGGAGGAACATCAGCATCGGCGTAAAGAACGGCACAAACGATAAGACGACGACCGCTTGATTCGTCGGTGCATTCAAGCTGAAGATCGAGACGGTGAACGCTGCGACGATCAACATGATGACCGGCAACGTCACTTGCTGGGCATCTTCAACACGGCTGACGAGTGAGCCGAGGGCAGCGAGTAACGTCGCATACAGCAGATAACCGAGCAGGAAAAAGACGAACAGGTAAACAATCGTCCTGACGCTCAGTGAATCGAGTGACAATTGATCAAACAGGCTGCTGCTTTGCGCACTATAGTACCCGACGCCGACGAGTAGCGACAGCTGAATGAGACTGACGGTCGCGATTGAAGTGATTTTAGCGAGCATATGCTGAATCGGACTGGCTGCAGAAATCAACAGTTCCATGACACGTGATGATTTTTCGTTGGCGATTTCCGTGACGATCATTCCGCCGTAAATCGCAATCGTGAAGTACATCAAAAAGAGCAGGACATAAACGAGAGCCGAAGCGGCGAACAGTTCATCTTCACTTTTGCCGCCGGTCGACGTCAATTCTTGTTTCACGTCAATCGGATCAGCGAGAGAGGCGAGCAGAGCGGGATCAACCTCTGCTTCCGTGATGATGTTCTGATCGCGAACTTGTTTTAGAGCCGTTGACAACTGGGTCTGCAACTCCTGCTCCGGACTCGCACTGATCAGTGTGACCCGGTATGGATCATCGGACAATAAGGCGACGGCGTCATACGTGCCGTTGTCGACGACTTGGCGTGCCTGTTTCAGCGTGTAGTCTTTTGGGGTAATATCTGTTTTGATTCCGACCTCTTTTAGGACAGGAAGGATCTCGGTATCGAGTGAACTGACGAGGGCGATTTTCGGATCGTCGCCCGAGAACCAATCGATGATCCGTTCGATGTTGCTGAACCCGACGAGGAAAACAATCATTAAGACCGTCGAAATCAAAAAGCTTTTGGCCCGCAGTTTTTGCAGGAGACTGAAACGATACAAGGTAAAGAATTTACGGTTCATAACGTTTTCCGACCTCCTCGATGAAGATATCTTGAAGCGACAGCTGGTCCCAGACGAACCGTTCGACATGGAAACCTTCCGTGATCAAATGACGTAACAAGGCATCGGCTGCTTCCTTGGATTCGACTTGCAAGTTATGACCGGTCCCGTCTGATTCGACCTGGAGGATGCCGGGAAGCGCGTCCCACAACAGAGGCGGGGCATCTGTCGTCAACAGGACGCGTGTCTTTCCGTAACCCGCCTTGATATCAGGCAGATATCCGGCGACGACCGGTTTTCCGTGGTCAAGGATTGCGACATGTTCACACAATTCTTCGACATGATCCATCCGGTGGCTCGAGAAAACGATTGTCGTTCCGTCTGCCGTCAATTTACGGACGGCTTTTTTTAACTGTTCGACGTTGACCGGATCCAGTCCGCTGAACGGTTCATCTAAAATCAATAAGTCCGGTTTATGTAGGACGGCAGAAATTAACTGAATTTTTTGTTGATTTCCTTTTGATAATTGTTCGACCCGCATTTTCTCATACTGCGGAATCTGGAAATAGTTCAGCCACTCCTGCAAAGACTGTTTTGCATCTTTTCGTTTCATCTCACGTAGTTCCGCTAAGAAGATCAACTGTTCATCGACGCGGATTTTCGGATACAATCCCCGTTCTTCCGGAAGGTAACCAATCTTTGAGAGCGGAATCGGTTGTCCTTTCCACGTGATGGATCCCTTTGTTGGTTGCAATAAACCGAGCAGCATCCGGAACGTCGTCGTCTTACCGGCACCATTCGCTCCCAGTAAGCCGAAAATTTGTCCTTGTGGCACATTAACCGACAGTTCGTCGACCGCTGTGAATGTTCCAAACTGTTTCGTGATGTTTTTGATTTCCAGCATAAATCGTCCTCCTTTTTCTCAATCAATAAGTAACTAGACGTGCTTACGTTCATTCTACCTCTACGGAAAAAATGGTTAAAGGTTCCAGAAAAGAAACAAATCAAGCATATCGGTTTACTTTTAGTAAATTAGTTACTATTATTGTGTTAAAGAGAACGAAGAAGGGGGAGAAATGAGCATGAAAACAAAAGGGATTCATCATATTACAGCAATGGTCGGCAATCCACAGGAAAATCTTGATTTTTACGGAACGATACTCGGGTTACGTTTCGTAAAAAAAACCGTCAACTTTGACGATCCGGGGACGTATCATTTTTATTTCGGAAATGAATCCGGTGCGCCGGGGACGATCATCACCTTTTTCCCATTTGAAGGAATCCAGCAAGGGACGGTCGGTGCCGGACAAGTCGGAACGACAGCCTATGCGATTCCAGCCGGTGCCTACGATTTTTGGAAAAACCGCTTGACCGAAAAAGATGTCATGTTCGAAGAAGCTGAACGATTTGGAGAAAAGCAATTGTTCTTCAAGGATCCGCATGGCTTACAAATCGAACTGGTCGAACGAACCGAGGGACCAAACAGTCGTTTTGAAATCGACGGGATTTCTACCGACGTCGCCATCAAAGGGTTTGCCGGAGCGATTTTGCTGTCGCACGATCCAACGGATACGGCACGTCTTTTGACGGAATCATTCGGATTGACGCTTGCGAAACGGTCGGAAACGATGGACCGATACGTAGCAGCCGGTGAATTTGGAAACACGGTTGACGTTTTACACACGAATGTCCCTGTCGGACGACCGGGAGCAGGAACCGTTCACCATATCGCGTGGCGCTCGGACGATCAGGCGGATCAACTCGATTGGATGAAACAAATCAATGCCTTTGGTCTGATGACGACAGAGGTCAAAGACCGCAATTACTTCACATCGATTTACTTCCATGACCGGGGGCGGATTTTGCATGAAATCGCAACCGATACCCCTGGTTTTGCCGTCGATGAAGCGTTTGAAGAATTGGGTGAAGAGTTAAAGTTACCAGAGCAATTTGAAGCACACCGGGCGACGATTGAAGGACATGTCGCAAAAATCACATTACCAAAGGGGAGACTTGTATGATCCATCTATTTGAACCGGCGAAACAACCGGGCGCACCGATTTTTCTTTTGTTACACGGAACAGGCGGGACGGAGCAGGATTTGATCGGGCTCGTGTCACTGTTACATCCGGAAGCCGGCTATCTGTCGGTCCGGGGCGAGGTAACGGAAAATGGGATGCCGCGCTTCTTTAAACGATTGGCGGAAGGTGTATTTGACGAAGCAGACCTTGCGCTCCGGACAGAGCGGTTGATCACCTTCTTGGAAGAAATGAGCGAAACACACGGTTTCGCTGTTGATCAACTCATACCGGTCGGCTATTCGAACGGAGCCAACATCGCAGCCAACATGATGTTTGAAAAACGTTTGTTTGAACAGGCGATCCTGCTGCATCCGATGGTTCCGCGACGCGGTCTGACGTTGCCCGATTCCTCACAGGTCCGGGTTTTCATCGGGGCAGGGACCAACGATCCGATTTGTCCGGCTTCTGAAACCGAGGAGCTGTCGCAACTGTTTGAACAGGCCGGCGCAGACGTCGACGTGACTTGGTCCCATCATGGTCACCAACTCGTCATGCCGACGATCGAAGCGGCGGCGCAATGGTTGGCAGTTAAAAAATAACAGACAAAAAGCATGGAATCCAGGGAGCTGTTGTCCCGGTATTCCATGCTTTTTGTTTAAGCCGGATGATCGCTCTTAGGACGTGAATAGACGATGAGGACGCCGCGTTCGACGAGTTGGGTGGCGAGTGTTTCAATCGATTCTTGGGATGCTTTCGTTTGCGTGATGTGTTTGTAGAGGTGACGGAGCTCGCGGCGCATCGGTTTACGGATCAACCACATGCTGTCGATGATGGGGCACCAGCTCAGAACGGTTTCATGACCGATGTAAAACTGGGTTTGGCGGTCGAGATACCGGATCCACCATTCATCGCGTGCCATCTTTAACAGGACGCCTGTCAGGAAGACGACGGTCAGGGCAAGTGGAATGCTTTCATAGAAAGGAAGGTTTACGAGTACTTCACGGAGCCCCGTGACAAAGCTGAGCATCGTCCATCCAATGAGACCGATGACGAGCCAATAGCCAAAGTTGACTGTACTTCGTTGCTGCATCATAACTCTTGGTTTCAGGATTGGAGTAGCCATCAGAATCACCTCCTTGTTAAATAATCGAATTTTCTGACAATTTATAGTTGTCCTTCTACTATAGTTACTTTTTCCCGAAACGTCCAGTCCTTAGACATAGAAAATGTGTTTCTTTCTTGACGAAATTCGTGTACGCTAAAAAAAGAAAGTGAACGGTTACATATAAGGGGGAGAAAAGATGGATCAAGTCGTGTGGATCGCAGTTGGCGTCGTCGCAATCGCTGTATTCTCAGCATCAAGCATCGCCGCATACATGGGTGTCAAAAACCAAGAAGACTAAGCAAAGAGCGGTTCATTTTTAAGATGGACCTTAAAAAAAGGGAGGTTCCGGTTTGCGGAATCTCCCTTTTGCCATGCTTAAATTCGACAAAAAAACGGATTGCTTCTAACGATTTACTTATTGGTTTTCAGTAAACTGGATTTTCTCAGCAAAAGGCTTCAACGCATCACTCCAGTGTAAATAGCCGCCGCCGACCAGATGCAGACCATCGTAGGTCATCCGGTTTTGAAGGTATCCTTGTTGGTTCGTCAATCCGGGACGTAAGTCGATGAACTTGATGTCGAGGGATTGGGCCAGTTGTTCCAAGTTCCGGTTTAACGCTTCGACATCCCGGTTGATCCGAACTGAGTCCGAATATTTAGGCGCAACGGGTAACGTTGACTGGATGACAACATCGATATTATTTTTCCGGAGAGTCGTCACAATCGTCGTCATGTTTTCCGTAATCGTCGGAATCGGCGTGAAATGCCGGATATCGTTGATGCCGCCCATTAAAAAGACACGTTTTGGTTGCATCTCCACAATGAGATCCAGTCGGGTCAAAAATCCTTCCGTCGTATCCCCCGGAATGCCGAAGTTGACGATTGTCGGATCATTCAACAAGATCCGCCAATCTGCAAAATTCGTCATTGAATCACCTAACATGACAGCATTCGGCGATTTTGGGTATTGATAAGTATGGAAGAGACTATTCAAGCGAACATAGTTCGGATTTTTGGTGTACTGAAATGTCGTCACTGGTTGCGTACTCGTTGCAGGAAAGGCACTTTCGAACAATTCGAGTGGTTTCCGTCCTAACAGAAGGGCAAGGAGGACGATGTTTACGACAACAGAAAAAATGAGTAGAATTTTTTTCATAAAACAATCGTTCCTTTCGAGGGAGTATAAGGGGTAGTGTAACATGAATCGAAATCCATGGTTCGACAATATCAAAGGATTTCTCGTTATTTTCGTCGTCATCGGTCACATGCTGACCGATTTACGGTTTGACTATGACGGGAAACTGCTTGAAACGGTTTATCTGATCATCTATTCGTTCCACATGCCATTATTCATCATCTTAAGTGGCTACTTCTTCCGGGAAAATAAATATCTCCGTGTCATCCAGCTGTTTGCCGTTTATTGCGTTTGGCAAATCTTAATTGGATCATGGGCGACGTTTGGAGAAGGACTGCCGCTGTTATCAGGCGAGAATATCGGAACGCATCTGTTACGACCGTACTGGGCTCTTTGGTATCTCTTCGTCATGGTCGTCTGGTATATCGTCACACCGTATGTCGTCCATCTGCGTGGGTATGTCTGGTTTGGACTCGCCTTTGCATTGTTATACGGCTTTGAACTCGAAAATACAGGATTTTTAGCCCTGCGAAAATTGATCATGTTTTATCCCTACTTCCTTCTCGGCAACTACCTGTCGGAGCATGAATTCATTCGGATTTTTGAAATGCCGAAAAACTTTAAGCGGCGGATGAATGTGCGATTAATCGGCGGGCTGGCGTTTGCAAGTGTCGTCGGCTTCCTACTATATGAAGCCTGGCGGGATACACCACAGGAAATCGTTGCGCTCGCCAATGCCTTTAAGCACCGATTCCCGTATGTCGTCCAGTACGACAGTGATGCCTGGATTGGCGTCTTGAAGCACGGCGTAATCTATTTCCTCTCGATTACGGCGTCGCTTGGATTCATGATGCTTGTCCCGATGCGCCGTCTGCCGCTCGTAACACGCGCCGGCGAACTCAGTTTATACGTGTATCTGCTCCACGTCTTCTTCGTCATGGCATGGCGGCAATACGTGACGGAAGCATTTGTGCCGCAACCGTGGCTCGCGATGCTGATTGTCATTGGTGTCGCATTGCTGATTGTGGGTATCATCATTCACCCGCTCGTCGTGCGGATCTTACGACCATTGATTGAAATTGATATTCGTCCGATTGTCGAAGAACGACAAGACCTTTCAAAAAAAGGTTAAATGCTATACAATTTAAGGTAGAGCGATTAATTGATGAAGGGCGTGGAAAGTATGTCGTATAACTTAAACAATGCGGATGGTGTCGTAAACGTGTCGCAACAAGTGATTGAAGTCATTGCCGGGGTAGCAGTTCAGGAAACAGAAGGCATTGCCTTTACGCAGGACGATTCAAAATTACAGGAAAAACAGATGGTGAAACTGGTTAAGGTCGAAGATGTCGACGGTTCGATCACGGTCAGCCTGTCCGTGCATATCAAATACGGTATGTCGATCATCAAAACAGCCGGCAAGGTCCAGGAACGCATCGCCCAAGACATGGAGAACATGTTGGCATTCCAGCCGAAAGCGATCAACGTCCGGGTCATCGGTTTATTAAAAGGATAATCAAAAATGGACTTTTCGTCACTGACGAGAAGTCCATTTTTTTATCTTTAAGGACGATACCGTAACGCAAGGGAATCCGCCGCCGGAGCCATGTAGTCAAAGACGAGTCGGATGGCGGTCTCACTCGTAGCAGAGACGTGGACGGACCCGTGTCCGGCAGTCGATACAGTCTGCTCGCCCGAAACGAGCTCAAACGTGAGAGAAGCCAGCTCAAGCGACTGTTCGTTCGGATTGCGGACTAGGACGATGGCTTCGACAGTCTGCTCTCGCTTGAAAATCGAGACAGGCAACAGCGACCAACCATCTGTTGGTGGAGTTGGATGCGAAAAAGCGACTTGTCGAATCAAACGTTGCTCCGACAAAGTAAACGCGTCATCAATCACGAGATCAGATAAATGCTCATTCGAGAACACGATTTCAAGAGGAGCATCGAGCGTTTCAAAGTCGACGAATCGTTCTTCCTCTGAAAATTCGAGCCAGAGCGGTAATGTCGCCATCGGAAGCAGGACGGGGACTTCTTCGATCGTAAAGGTCTTTCGGGCGACGAGTTGGTCACCGGACAGGACCAGAACAACTAAATCATTGAGCTGGAACTGTTGGTCGAGTGTATTTTGAAACAGGGCGATGACATGGAGTGGATCTGTTTGTAACACCTGAAACAGATGAATCGCCAGTTGACCCGGTCCGAGTTTCGGCAACTGATTCACCGCATAACGAAATACATATTCATCTTCTTTGACAATCGGCATATCCTCGGTAAAGTACAGCGCAGGTTGAATCCAGACAGAATCAGTCGACGGTTGCATGAATGAGTCCTCCTTGCATCGGTGTCTCTTCAAAACGGCAAAAGCCTGAGACGACTTGTTTTTCAAAGCTGAAGATGGCATAACGGAAGTAATCCATGCCTTCCCGTTCAAAAATCCGGACCGGTTGTTCCAGACCGTAACTCCGGAGGTGAATCCCTTCTTTCAGCGAGTTCATGGCAGTCAAGTGACTGGTCCATTGTTCGTCAAGCGCCAGCAGCATGAAACGGCGTGCCGTCTCCTCGTGTTCAGAGAGGTGTCGCGCCATCAAGTGCTCAATCGTTTCCACGAGGGGCTCGATCTCTTGTTTGACGGTGTCGACCGAATCCGCCGGCACTAATGTGACCGGTTGGTGGAGCAATTGTTCGAGTTCTGTTTTCAATAAATCGATCGGCCATTCCTCCGGCACGAGATCATCCGTTAAATACTGCTCGATATAGGAATAAATCGTTTGGCGGGCGAAGGGGTGCACAAATTGATCAAGCGTCGTCGAGTCGACGATTTGATTTCGCAAACGATAGATGGCAAGGCGCTGTTCACTGATGACTTCCTCGAGTTGCACGAGATCGTCCCGAACACTTCGGTTGACGGACTCACAGGTCTCCTGTGCATACGCCATCAGCTGTTGGGCTTCTTTCGCCGTGATCGGACCGCTGACGGAACCGAGTTTCTTTTTGACGCGTACCAGCCGATCGCGGGCAAAACGGCGGGGTAACTCATCTTCGAGCGAGAGATAAAAACGTGTCAAACCGGGATCTCCCTGACGACCGGCACGACCGCGCAACTGGTTGTCGATCCGGACGGATTCGTGGCGCTCTGTTCCGATGACGAACAAACCACCCTGTTCTTTTGCGGTGTCGTCAAGCAGGATATCGGTGCCGCGACCCGCCATGTTCGTCGCAATCGTCACCCGGCCGGATTGACCGGCTGAGGCGATGATCCGGATTTCTTGATCGACCGTCTTGGCATTCAAAATTTCATAGGGAATGTTTTTGTCGTCTAAGACCTGTGCGACTTTCAACGATTGCTCGATCGAAGTCGTTCCGATCAGAACCGGTTGACCGGTTGCGTGGGTCGCCGCCGTCGCTTCCGCAATCGCCAGATACTTTTCCCGGCTCGTCAAAAACAGGACGTCTGTGTCGTCATGGCGAATTTTCGGTCGGTTCGGCGGAATCGAGACGACGTCCATCCGGTAAGTCTTCAGGAATTCATCCCGGGAAGTCGCAGCGGTTCCCGTCATGCCGCAGACATGCCGGTACAACCGAAAGTAATGTTGAATCGTAATTTGCGCCGTCGTTCGATTTTCTTCTGTCACACTGACCTGTTCTTTTGCTTCCAGCGCTTGATGGAGACCGTCCGACAAGCTGCGTCCTTCCATCAATCGTCCTGTGAAAAGATCGATAAGAGCAATCTTGTCGTCCTTGACGATATAATCAACGTCACGTTGCAAGACGACATGCGCGCGCAGCGCTTGGATGACGTAATGGAACAAGACGGCATGTTCAGCAGCAAACAATTGATCGATGCCGAAGACCCGTTCAATCGTCTCGATCCCTTGATCGGTCAAGGCAACGGCTTTGATTTCTTCGTCAAACGTATAATCCGTTTCATTCGTAAAATCCTGCACGACGTGACGGATGAGCTGTTGTAATCCTTTGTGGACGGTATCACGTTCCGCCATGATGAGCGGGGTTTTCGCCTCGTCAATCAATACGCTGTCGACTTCATCAATCAAGGCGAAACGAAGTGGACGCTGCAGACGCTCCTCAGGTCGCATGATGAGGTGGTCCCGCAAGTAATCAAAGCCGAATTCGGTTCCGACGCCATATGTAATGTCAGAAGCGTAAGCCTGTTGTTTTTCCTCAAACGACAGTTCCGCTGAATTGATGCCGACCGTCAAGCCGAGGAAACGGTGAATTTGACCAATCTGTTCCGCATCACGTCGGGCGAGATACTCGTTGACCGTGATGACGTGGACACCGTGACCGTGTAAAGCCTGGGTGAAGCTTGCGAGGGAAGCGACTAAGGTTTTTCCTTCACCGGTCGCCATTTCGGCAATATGACCCGAAAGCAACGAAAGCCCGCCTAACAACTGCACATCGTAATGACGTAATCCGAGTGTCCGTTTGCTTGCCTCGCGCACGAGTGCAAAGGCGGTGACCGTGACCGCTTCGATTTTTTCACCGGCTTGCAGACGGTCTTTTAAGGATTGGGTCAGTTGTCGCAATTCGTCATCGGTTTTTTGTTCCATTTCTGCTTCTAAGCTGTTAATTAATAAAACGGTTTTTTCATAACGCCGCATTCTGCGACTCTGTTCATCGATTAATTGTTTAACACGCTGAAACATAGTTGGTCACTCCTTCGGTTCGACTATCAGACTGGTTTCATTATAACAGTTAAAAATTGTAAAAATAATAGTAAAGAACGAAATGAGTAAAACATTCCCTTGAAATTGAAAACGTTTTCTTTTTAAAGGGATAATTGTTTTTCTTTTGTTTTTTTGATAACGCTTGCAAAGAGATGATCGAACAGGTAAAATAATTCTTGAGGCAAGTGCAATCGTTTGCGCAAATCATTCGATTTCTTGTCTTTCATGTACGATGGATGAAAGGATGGATGTCGGATGGCACCAACGATCGAAGCCGTTATTTTTGATTTAGACGGCGTAATTACCGATACAGCCGAGTATCATTATCTGGCTTGGAAACAACTGGGTGAGGAGTTGAATATTCCGTTCGACCGGGATTTCAATGAAACACTAAAAGGCGTCAGTCGGACCGATTCGCTCGAGCGGATTTTAACACTTGGCGGAAAGCAGGATGCTTTCACGGAACAAGAAAAAACTGCGCTCACGACGAAAAAGAATGACCATTACGTCACGTTGATCCAACATATCTCAGAACAGGACCTTCTACCGGGAATCATTGCGTTCCTTGACGAAATCCGTGCTGCTGGACTGAAAATCGGAATGGCGTCGGCTTCTAAAAATGCGTTGAGCGTCGTTGAGGCACTTGGAGTTCGGCACTATTTTGATGATATCGTCGATGCCGCGACCGTAGCCCAGTCGAAACCACACCCTGAAGTGTTTTTACGGGCAGCGGAGGCGCTTGGCGTCGAACCGGCACGTTGTATCGGTGTAGAAGATGCAGCAGCAGGTATCACGGCGATTCACGCAGCAGGTATGTATGCTGTCGGAGTCGGACCGGAAACGACGTTACATGAGGCAGACTATCGTGTCGATTCGACGGATTTGCTTTCCCTTGAGCAAATTCTAGCTAGTCGCTAATGACTTTTGACCATTCCCTGATGGTTGATAGTTTCATCTGATTGATCTCTTTTCATGTGAGTATAAAAGGACCGCTTCCCTGAGCGGTCCTTTTGTCATTCCTTATAAACAAGACAAGGGCGGCAGAATGATCATCTGCCGCCCTTGTCTGTGTAGAGATTGATTTTTGAGTCAAATCTTTGAAGTGGATGGAATTAGAGCGTCGCCAGAATACCGTCGGCAATCGCTTGGGCATAACGGGCCTGATAGGTCGGACTCGCTAACTTCGCACGATCGGTGCTGTTCGACAAGAAACCGAGTTCGGCGAGGACTGCCGGTGCTTGTGTACCACGGATGACGGCATAGTTGGCAAAATGAATATTCCGGTTCCGCATGCCGGCATAGCTTGTCAAACGCTGTTGGATTGCTTGAGCCAATTGGACCGATGTCGATCCTTTGTAATAAAAACTTTCTGCTCCCGACGCGCTGAGAGCAGTCGAGGCATTGACGTGAATGCTGACGAAGCGGGATGTTGAGTGTACATTCGACATGGCACTCCGGTCACCGAGTGTCGGATAATAATCATTTGTGTAGCGGGTGAGTGTCAGATCCACTTTTCCTTCAAGCAGATTCGCGACTTGGCGGGCGATGGATAAGACGATATCGCGTTCTGCAAGACCGTAGCGGACGGCACCGGGATCGCGTCCACCGTGACCAGGATCGATGACGATCAGCGGACGATTGGACGGGCTTGGTTGGAACAGTGTCAAATACGTCGCTTCGATGTATCCACGGCGACCGTCTGCGGTTTGGACGGCGACGAAACCACGTGTCTTATGCAGACTGTTTGTGACGATGACCGGTGTTCCGCGTCCGACGCGGGCAATCTGTCCGCTCAAGACGGATGCTGCAGAACGCAAGGCAACTGTGCTGCCGGAGTCAGTCAGGACAAACATCTTGGAACCGCTGTAATCCGCTTTTCCGGCAGGGGTGGAAGCCGGTGAAGCCGTTCCCTTTTTTAAGTAGGTTCCCATGACATAACCTGTTTTTCCCCCGTACGTGACTTTATGCCAGTTCGAGCTGATGGATAATGACTGGACGACTTGATTGGTTGGAATCGTCAGCAGCAAGGCACCGGATGTTGTTGGTGCACTTCGCAAGTTCAAGCGTTCTGTTGTCGTGTAAGCCGTCGAAGAAGACGTCGTGACTTTCTTTAAGTAAGAGCCGGAGACAAAACCGGTTTTTTTGTTATACGTGACCTGATACCAATCGCCGTTTCGGAAACTCGAAGTGAGTGTAGTTTTCGTCGGGATCGTCAGCAGACGTGTCGACGATGTCGAAGCCGCTTGGCGCAACGACAGGGCATCTGTCGTTTGATACGTCGTTTTGGTAAAGGACGTACCGGTGACGACTTTTGTCAAATATTGTCCAAGGGCATAACCGGTCTTTCCGTTATAGGTGACCTTGTACCAATCGCCCAACCGGTAACTGGAAGTGAGCGATGTGTTTTTCGGAATCGTCGTTAATCGGTTGGATGAAACCGAGTTGGAAGAACGGAGATTCAACAGATCGGTTGTTTTATATGTCGTTTTCGTAAACGTTGTCCCGGTTGCAGCCGATACTAATGAGGAAGGAAAAGCGATGGTGATCAGAAGCAAAAGTACTAAGGCTGCTGCTAAGATTTTAGTTAATTTGTCCATTAATTTTCCAGTCTCCTTTTAAGTAAGATGAATAGATACAAAAGCTTACACTATCAATTAAATACTTTTGAAATAGTTTAATTTCTAATTTATATGTTCCGTTCTATCTCCTTTCTGTTAATATGAAATATAGCTGAGGAATAAACAACAAAATAAAAATATTACAAAATAATTAAATATATAATTAAATTATATATTAAGGAGACAAAAAATAGCACTCTATATTTCAATAAATTACAATTGAAACACAATTGAAATATTTATGTTTAATTTAGGAAAGTGGGTTAACAAATGGGAACAAGCGAACATATCTACCGAGAATTGATGGAAATTGAAGAGGAATATCGCCGTCTGCAACGGCGTGCTGAATATTTAATCGCGGAGTTGAGCCGTGGAACAGGAGATTCGGCAAAAGAAATCGCCGTCACACAGGAACGTCCATTAAAACAACGTCGTGTGAATCAACGTTACCCATTGGAAGTTTATGTCCATCAAATCAGTGATCTGATGCGTGAACGCGAATCAATGTCAGCACGTGACATCCAAATGGAACTCGAATTACGATACCGGCATCAAATCAGTAATATCTATCAATTGATGGCGAAAGTCGAACAAGCAAATCCTGCAATCAAAAAGGTGGGACGCGGTATTTATACATATGATCCATCTGCAGAAGTTCCAATCTTCATGTGAGCCGCTCGTCGGCTCTTTTTTTTTATGATATAATTCGCGCAGGAGCGTGATGTTATTATGTTATGGACGGCGTCCATCGTCTGTTTTATCGCGGCCTTACTGGTCACACCCGTCGTAAAACGTTTTGCGATTGCAATCGGTGCCGTTGATAGTCCGAACGCACGAAAAGTACACGTGCGGATCATGCCGCGTTTAGGAGGATTAGCGATTTATATCGCCTTCATGATCGGTTATTTCATTTTGCAACCTTCGAGTCCTTATGCGACTCATATTTTAGTCGGTGGTTTTGTCATTATCCTGACAGGAGTCCTTGATGACCGTTTTCAGTTGAATGCTCGTTTCAAATTGATGGGGCAAATTATTGCTACCGTTGTTGTTTTAAACGGAGGTATTCGGATTGAATTCATCAATCTGCCGTTTGACCAGCAATTGTTTCTTGGTTGGTGGAGTTTTCCGCTGACGTTTTTATGGGTCATCGGAATTACAAATGCGGTCAACTTGATTGACGGACTCGATGGACTGGCAGCCGGTGTCTCAAGCATCGTCCTGCTGACGCTGATCAGTTTGGCCGTCATTCAAGGAAACGTCTACGTGACGATTGTCGCGATTCTGCTCTTGATGAGTACGTTCGGATTCTTATTCCATAACTTTTATCCGGCAAAGATTTTCATGGGCGATACCGGTGCCCTGTTCCTCGGTTACATGCTTGGTGTCTTGTCGTTATTAGGGTTTAAGAACGTCACCTTGTTCTCACTGGCGGTTCCAGTCATCTTACTCGGGATCCCGATTTCGGATACACTGTTTGCGATCGTCCGCCGGGTCTTGCAGGGGAAGCCGCCGTTTGCACCGGATAAAGCGCATTTGCATCACCGGTTGCTCGATCTTGGCTTTACGATGCGTCAAGCTGTGCTCGTCATCTATGGCCTTTGCGCCATCTTCGGCATGACGGCGATTCTGTTTTCCCAGACCAATTCGATTGGTGCGCTCGTGTCCTTACTGATGCTGTTGCTTGTCCTCGATATCCTTGTCGAATCACTGGGATTGCTCGGAGAACGGTATCGTCCCTTGTTGAATTTGTTGGAACGCATTACATCAAAATGACCAATCAGCCGCTCAAACGATTTGAGCGGCTGATTGGCGGTTAAGGAGTGTTTCGTGTGAATCTGATCGAACGAACAAATCGTATTGTGTACTTGGATGTGTTACGCGGTTTTGCATTATGCGGTATTTTGTTCGTCAATATGCCAAGTTTTCTCGGGGAGCGGGCCACAAGTGAGATGGGACAGGTCGATCAACTGCTTCGACTCCTGTTTGACCTTTTCATTCAGACAAAATTCTATACCTTATTCAGTGTCTTGTTTGGAGCCGGTTTTATTTTGTTTATCGATCGCCTTCGCGTGAAAGGAAAATCCCTTTGGATCTTCGTCCGCCGGCTGACGATTTTGTTGGCATTCGGACTGATCCATCTCTTGTTTTGGAAAGGGGATATTCTTCAGACCTATGCGTTAAGCGGCTTCTTTTTATTGTTGTTCGTCAAAACGCGGCCGACGACGAAGTTGTTCGTCGGGATTGCCTTGCAGGTGTATACGTTTTTCCTCTACTTATCGATTTATCTGTACGCCCGCTCGGAAGGGGATCAATCGATTGTCGAACCGGACGGAACGTTGCAAGAATTGGTCGCGTCCCGTCAAGTCCTTGACTACATAGCACATCATGCCACGATCGAAATCCCGATGGCGTTGACGAACACGCTGACGATTTTTCCAGAAATTTTGTCTTTGTTCTTAATCGGTGCCTACTTGATGGAACGGTTTACGGTCCGACCGCCGACGACCCGAACGCTCGTCGTGCTGCTCACGGTGAGTTTGTTCTTGTCGCTGCCGGCACTTTATCAGATCGTGATGATTCATCAAGGCGAAGTACCGGACGGTTTGGCCAACTTCTTTTTCGTCTGGTTATCCGGACGAACGCTTTCTGTGACTTATGCGGTGGCGATCGCCTTACTGATCCGCTCCGGGCGTTCCTTAAATGGATTTCAGGTGCTTGGTCGGATGGCGTTGACGAACTATCTGTCGCATACGCTCGTCTTTACAGGGATGATTTTCTTGACCGGCGCCTACGGAACGATCCCGCTTTGGCAAGGCACGTTAGCGGTCATCGTACTCTTAGTGATACAAGTCGTCTTTTCCCGTTGGTATTTAAGACGACATGCCCAAGGTCCGGTTGAAGCCGTCTGGCGTGCCGGCACCTATGGACGCCGCAAATAATCAGACAAGAATGTGCGGGATGTCACAAAAAATTTACAAACATTTCGTATAATCAGTAATGGAGGTGGTTATATGAACAGATGGATCGAAATTTTTATCGTGTCCTTGAGGCTTGGGTTAACGTCCTTTGGCGGACCTGTCGCCCATTTAGGGTACTTTTACGAGGAATATGTCAAACGAAGGAAATGGGTGGATGAGAAGGCTTATGCCGATCTCGTCGCCCTCTGTCAATTCCTCCCGGGACCGGCGTCAAGCCAGGTCGGGATGGGAATCGGTCTTGTTCGAGGCGGCGTCGTCGGTGCAATCGTCTCATTCATCGGCTTTACGTTACCATCGAGTGTTCTTTTGGTCGTGTTTGCCGTGCTTGCGACGGAATATGATTTGGCGGAAGCCGGCTTCATTCATGGATTAAAACTTGTTGCCGTCGCCATCGTCGCGGATGCTGTCCTTGGTATGGGGACAAAACTGGCGGTCGGTCCGAAGCGTCTGTTTTTGATGTTGCTCGCTCTGGCCGGAGTGTTGCTCCTCGCACATCCGTTGGCGCAAGTCGGTGTGCTCGTGCTCGCCGCATTGCTTGGTTTGGTCCTGTTTGACGACGAACCGAAAAGCGGCGGACAACTCAACATCCGTGTGCCGCGGCTTCTCAGCATCAGCGCATTGGTCCTGTTTGCCGTGTTGCTTATTGCGACACCGATTTTAGCGACTGTCGCAACCGGGAACATTCAACTGACAAGCATCATGTACAGTGCCGGAGCGTTGGTGTTCGGCGGCGGACATGTCGTCTTGCCGTTTCTGCAGCAGTCACTCGTCCCCGACTTTTTGACGGGCGACAGTTTTCTGGCGGGATATGCGGCCGCACAAGCCGTTCCGGGACCACTCTTTACCTTTGCGACCTACTTAGGAACGGTCATCCATGGTGTGACCGGCGGAATTCTTGCGACGCTCGCGATTTTTTTGCCCGGTTTCCTGCTCGTCATCGGGGTGCTCCCGTTTTGGGACCGTGTCCGCGGCAACAAACAAGTCAGCCATATGTTGATTGGTGTCAACGCAGCCGTCGTCGGCATTTTGCTTGCTGCCTTGTATGATCCAATCTTTACGTCAAGTGTCAAAACCGGAATCGACTTTTTCGTCGCCTTCGGACTGTTTTGTTTACTCCGCTTCTACAACCAGTCACCACTGCGCATCGTTCTCATCGGTGCCGTGATCGGAACGATCATGAGTTGGATGTGAAGCCGGTTCAAGCGAATTGTAAACGGCATGTAAAAAACGAACGCATTTTCTGTTTAAAACAGGAAAGCGTTCGTTTTTTTGATTAGAATGAATTGTTGAAGCAGTACCCCGATGAGTTGGCCGTCACCCCCGTTTAAGCGTTACGAGGGCAATCGTATCACGGCTGACCTGATCAATCTGTCGAAATCCAAATTGCTGATACAACGCGATCGCCGGGAGATTGGACCCGGCAGTCGAGACAAAGTGGAGCCGGTGTTTCGCCAAGGCATGGCGGAGCAAGTGTTTGGCAATCCCTTGACGAAAATAATCCGGTGCGACGACTAAACGTGTAATCGTCTCCTGTTCAATCGTCAAAGCACCGACGAGTTGTTCCTCCAAACAATAGACGTAACCGCTCGGCTGCTCGTGTACGAGTTGTGCGGGCGTCTGCTGCAGCGGAGGAAAGTCGGAAACACCGATCAGATCCGCTTCAACTTGATAAGCCCGTTGTTGGAGCCGGTGAAGTGCCGGATAATCAGTTACTTCCAGTCGTCGAATCATCCGTGACCTCCGGGGTGGACGTCAAGTCATCGGTTGTTTCCGGCAAGTTCAGTTGTTCTTTTAACATGGCTTTGGCGTCCGATAACGATTCCGGATCCAGTTGATAATAATAGGCTCCGTTGATTCTCGTATCGGTTCCCTTTAAATCAATTCGATCAACGGCGTTTAAAGACTTGGCAAACGGTTGAAGCTGGAACGCTTCCGTCAGTGACATATTCGTCTTGAAATTATCCCCGGTCGCATCCATCAATTTATTCAGCTTCGGGATGGATCCAAAGGAAGCCGACTGATCGATGATCGCCTGCACGACCTGTTGCTGGCGTTTTGTCCGTCCGATATCCCCTTCCGGATCCTGGTAACGCATCCGTGCATAGGCAAGTGCTTCCTCGCCGTTTAAGCGTTGGAGACCGGGCTCCAATTGGACACCATTTTTTTTATTCGATGAATCGAGTGTATCGATCGGTAACTTGACATCAACCTCAATGCCGCCGACGGCATCGACAATTGCGACAACTCCATTAAAATTGATCGAACCGTAATAATCGATCGGAATGTCGAGCAACGTCTCGACAGTTTCAATCGTCGCATCAATCCCGCCAAACGCATAGGAATGGTTGATTTTATCTTCATATCCGACAGACGGGATCGTGACGAGGGAATCACGGGGGATGCTGAGCAGATTAACTTTTTTATCGGTCTTGTTGAACGTGGCGACAATCATCGTGTCAGCCCGCGAAGACGTATCACCGGGACGTTCATCTGTCCCGACGAGCAGGACCGAGAAATGATCCTTCGTCAGATCGACAGCGGCGGCACGTTTGTCTGATTTGTCACCACGCGACAATTCGACCTCGGATTGTTTGGCAGTTTGGAACGTTTTATTCGCGACATATGCGAACGTAGCGGCCCCTGTGACGAAGACAACTAAAAATCCGACGACGAACATCTTGAACCAGGGACGCTTGGGTTTAGATTTTGCAGAACGGGATCGTTTAAAATCATCCACTGTTTATTACTCCTTACTTTACTGAATTATGAAAAAACTCTTAAATCTTTATAATCAGTATAGCAGGTCAGGGTTGAATGTCACGTTCGACGTAGCGGGAATGGGTTTTCTCAAGAACGGCTTGACCGTTCGTCAAATTCGTCATCCAGTCGAGGAAAAGAGGAACGGTGCTCTCTTCCACCCAGACGTCAATCTTGACCTGATCCAGATAATGAATCTGATCGATGATGTGCGGGGTTGCCCGCAGTTCATTCTCAAGCTTCCCGAGCCACGTATACTCGACAGTGATTTCGACCAGATCGTGCGCGACACGTTCGACGATTCCGACAGCATTCAACGCTTCCGAGACACTGGAGCCGTAAGCCCGGATCAATCCGCCACCACCAAGCTTGATGCCGCCGAAATAACGGGTGACAACGACGACGGTGTTGCGGAGATTCCGCTTTTTCAGAACTTCGAGCATCGGAACACCTGCCGTCCCGCTCGGTTCGCCGTCGTCATTGGCTTTTTGGATTTCATTGCGTTCGCCGATGACGTAGGCGGAGCAATTATGATTCGCATCCGAATGTTTTTTTTTGAGGTCCGCAATGAAGCGTTGAGCCTCTTCTTCAGAGGTGGCACGCGCCAAATATGTAATAAATCGTGACTTTTGGATAATGATTTCATGGAAACCGTTTTCTTTTACTGTATAATAATTAAATAATGTCATAATCAAAAATGTCCTCCTCGTTAACTAGTTCTTTCTAGCATAACGACGATTAGAGAGAGAGACAACCGTGGGGACTGGCAAGGAACGGAGGGAGTAGTATGACGAATGAGATGGGGGAGCGACTGTCCTTGAATGATATCGTGCAGAACATCATTGGTGTCGTAGAAGAAAGTCGGGAAGAAATCGTCCGCATCACGGAAAGTTCCCGGGAACAGTACGCTGAAATCCAGCAGGAATTACGGGAATTGAAGACACGTGTCCACGACTATATTAAAGAAGCCGAGCGGCTGGAACGACACATTAAGGACTCGAAAGCGAGACTCGTCATCGTGAGCAAAAATTTCGACAACTACTCGGAACAAGATATTCGTTCTGCTTATGAGACGGCGAATTCACTCCAGCTTGAGTCATTCATCAATCAACGGGACGAGATGAACTGCCGCAAACGGCGGGACGAGCTCGAACGCCGTCTGATCCAATTGGATGAAACGATTGAACGGGCCGATATGTTGATCAGCCGGGTTTCGGTTGTCTTAAACTTCTTGACGGACGACATGCAGGTGATGAATGAGAAATATGAGAAGGCGATGCAAAAACAGGAGATGGGATTAAAAGTTTTCCAGTCGGCAGAAAACGAACGCCGGCGCCTGTCCCGTGATATGCATGACGGTCCTGCACAAACCCTTGCCCACGTCCTGATCCGGGCCGACCTGATTGAAAAAATTCACCAGCATAACGGTGCGGAAGCCGCTTTTGAAGAAATTCACCGCCTGCGGACCTTGATCCGTGACGGGCTGGCCGACATACGCCGTATCATTTATGATTTACGACCGATGACGCTGGATGATCTCGGGTTCGTCCCGACACTCGAACGATACCTGCGTCATATGCAGGAAATTTCAAATATTCCGATTCACTTCAACTACTTAGGTGGAGGCGAACGGATCGATTCGACATACGAAGTCGCCGTCTTCCGGATTGTCCAGGAAGCGGTCCAAAATGCAGTTAAGCATTCCAAAGCAGGGGACATTCGTATTATCATAGAACAGTATCAACATTCCGTCCGAATCCATGTCAAAGATAATGGAATTGGATTTGATTTTAATTCAATCGTCGAATCGTGTGATGAGTCATTTGGACTGATCGGAATGCGGGAACGGATTGAATTGATTGATGGAGAGTTTGAGATTGAGACGCAGCCAGGTAAAGGGACAGTCATCAAGGTAAGGATTCCAGTTGAGGAATCCGGAGCGAGAGGGGAAACACTGTGAATAACGAGCAAGTAAAAGTAGTCATCATCGACGATCATCAGCTATTCCGTGAAGGCGTCAAACGGATTCTCGATTTCGAAGAAGAATTCATCGTCGTCGCGGAGGGCGAAAGCGGAGCGGATGTCATTCCACTCGTCGAAGCCCACCAGCCTGATATCGTCTTAATGGATATAAATATGCCGAAGGTCAACGGTGTCGAGGCAACGAAACGCTTGATGGAAGTGCATCCGGAAGTCCGGGTCATCATCTTATCGATTCATGATGACGAGACATATGTCATGCACGCGCTGGGTGCCGGCGCAGTCGGTTACCTCTTGAAAGAGATGGCGACGGATGAGCTTGTCAATGCCATTCGTTCCGTCTACCGGGAAGGCGGTTACGTCCACCCGAAAGTCACACCGAACTTG
>CABFOE010000668.1_pt1 | contig 26666 bp, 28 predicted proteins | sample 3521981 | NCBI WGS metagenome assembly CABFOE01 (sample SAMEA5312457, study PRJEB27640) | indoor metagenome | biome: indoor environment; feature: uncontrolled; material: polymer tiles stone | place: Germany | collected 2014-07-07 | reverse complement strand
CGTACGGTCGCTTCACGTTGGGGAGTCAGCTTATATCCTTTACCGCTCAGCTGTTTTTTAATGCGTTCAACACGACTTTCCATCATAGCGCCCCCTTTGGTCGAAACTGATGGTTTTATCATAGCTGATAATCACTCCTTTTTCAAATTAAAATGATTATCAACTGAAAATCATTTACTTTAGAATGATTTTAAAGTACGGATGTGCCAATGTTGGATCGCCATGATCGTTTTCGCATCGACGATTGTCCCATTTCCCACTAATTCCAGCGCCCGTTCAAGCGTCAGCGTCTGGTTTTCGAGGAATTCATCGGCATCGAGCTGCCGCTCCCCTGCCGTCAATCCGGTTGCTTCATAAATATGTACCCGTTCACTGCAAAAACCGGGTGCCCCGTAAAAATCAAACACATGGGTCAATTCGCCCGCTGCATAACCGGTCTCTTCCTTTAGTTCTCTTCCGGCACAATCTACCGGATCCTCGTCCTTTTCCAGTTTCCCGGCCGGAATTTCAATGGATAGTTGTTCAAACGCTTTGCGGTATTGCTCAACGACCAACAAATCTCCTTTTTCATCAAAGGCGATGATGGCGACCGCTCCGTTGTGGTAAACCAGCTCGCGGACGGACGTGTTGCCGTTTGGTAAACTGACGACGTGCTTTTCCACGTTAAAGACTTTTCCTTCATAGATGACTTCCCGCTCAATTGTTTTTTCTTCCATCATGTACACCTCTTCTGTTCGGATTCGAATCACTGCTTTCTTCTCTTCCTCAGTATGCCTGTTTTCCGATTCCAGACGCAAGTCTGTTTCATTCTTTTGGGCAAGAGCACCCGGAACGAAAATCAACCGCTAAATATGCTAAACTGAGTAGCAGTAGCACTAGTTGAAAGAAAAGAGGGATTGATATGACATTAGGATTAGGCACGATGACGATTTTGAAGCGTGGTCAGGAAGAAGCAACGGAAATTCTACGGACGGCGCTTGATGAAGGAATCGTTCATTTTGACACGGCGGATGTCTACGCAAACGGAGCGGTCGAGTCACTGATCGGGCAAACGTTCTCACCTGAAGATCGGAGCCGATTGTTTCTTGCTTCCAAGGGCGGCAACCGGATGAATGCGACCGGAACGGGCTGGACGTGGGACCCAAGCTATGACTATTTGAAACAGGCGTGTTTCGAGAGTCTGAACCGACTCGAAACATCGTACCTCGATTTGTATTATGTTCACGGCGGAACGATGGAAGACGATCTTGATGCGTCGATCCGTGCGATGAAAGATCTCCAGCAGGAGGGGCGGATCAAGGAATACGGTTTGTCTTCCTTGCGTCCGAACGTCATCAACTACTGGCTGGAGAACAGTGATTTCAGTTATTTGATGACACCGTATTCGCTGCTTGACCGTCGAATCGAAGAATTGTTGCCGCGGCTTCAAGAACGAAACATCAAACTCGTGGCCCGCGGTCCGCTGGCAAAAGGTCTGTTGACGACGGAGAGTACATCCCGTCTTCAATCCGTCGACCGGTTTGAACAATACGACAAGGAACAGCTGGAGCAGGTGTTGACGACACTCCAAGCCTATCCGCTTCCGGCGATGGCTCTTCAAGCCATCGATCAACAGGCGGATATCGTCTTACCCGGCGCATCCAGCGTGTCGCAACTCCAAGCGAATCTGAAAGCGATGCGGGAAACGTTGTCGGCAGAAGAAATCGCACACGTCCTGTCCTTGCTTCCTGTTCACACGTATACAGAACATCGATAAGGTTTGAGTTTTTTCAGACGAGGGAATCTCCTTCTTTGTAACGTTATTACAGAGGAGGAGTTTTATTATGTCAAAAATTTTAATCGTTTCAACCAGTGCTGATGATATGAACGGTCACAAAACAGGATTATGGTTCGAAGAGTTCGCAGCCCCATTCAACTTGTTCCACGAAGCCGGCCATGACGTCACGGTCGTTTCTGTCAAAGGCGGCGATGTCCCGATCGATAAAGCTTCAATGGTCAAGGAAATTCTGCCGAAATTCCAAGATGCACGCCGTGCTCTTCATGATACGACGCCACTCGCGGATGTCGATCCCGCATCATTTGATGCCGTCTATTTCCCAGGTGGTCACGGAGCGGTCGTCGATTTCCCGAACAACCCGCTTGTCGCCGGCGCCATCGAAGCAATGGTCAGAAAAGACGGCATCGTCGCTTCTGTCTGCCACGGTCCAGCGGCGTTCGCGCATGTTACGATCGACGGTAAACCGTTCGTCTCAGGTCGCCAAATCAACGGCTTCACAGACGAAGAAGAAAAATCAACAGGTCTTGAAGATAAAGTACCGTTCTTGCTTGAAACAACGTTACGCAGCGAAGGCGCAACGTTCTTGACGTCAGATGCCGGCAAAGAATTTGCTGTCATCGACGGCAACGTCGTCACAGGTCAAAACCCGGCTTCAAGCGAAGCGGTCGCGAAACTTGTCTTGGCGAAACTGGCAACGGTCTAAAAGCATCTAATTTGAACTGAAAGAGACTGACTCAACAGTCGGTCTCTACACAGATGAGGGTGGCGGATTTGATATCCGTCACCCTCATTTTGATTCAAAAAAAATGACTTCCTTCGCACAACGCTTGCAGGAAACAGCATAGAAATCCGTACTGTCAGAGACGAACAAGACCCGCTTTCCTGCCTCAATCAGGCAAGGATGCGGGGTCTTGTTGTTTTAGCTGAGAAACCATGTGCAATAGAGCGATCCCTTTTGCCATGGTTTTGCTTCATCACCGTAACAGCCGTTCACAATTCGTGCGTTCACGCTGTAATTCTTCCAGTCGTCGTTGGTCCGTTTGATACTCGGGTTCGAGCTCTTGACGTCGTTGTTCAAGACGGGCTTGTTCATCCGGCGTAAACGAACGATGAATGATCCGTTCACGACGGTACCACCGCTTAGCGATGATTTCCGGGGCCGGTCCTGCCTTCAATGTCTGGACGACTTGTTCATAGGCAAGCCGCGAGACTTCAGCTTGTGACGCGACATCACGCTGCTCCTCGCAGAGCTGCTCGAGACGGTTCGAAACGAAAGGACGTGTTTTGATCGTCAACTGTTGTTTGATGTCGTGATGGAGTGTTTGTTCGACTTGGGCGCGTTGCATCGCTTCTTCTGTTTCCACCGAAATGACATCAAAGTCCACCGTCGATTCGTCTAAAATCTGTTCCATCTCTTCGAACGACAACCACATCATTTGTTGCGCAACAAACCGGTCAATCAGTCCGGATTCGACATAATAATCGCTGATTTCGCCTCCCCATTTCAGTTCCTTGACGGCATAATCGGCATATTGTTCAATCATCTCGTCCGTTTCTTCATCGATCCAGTCTTCATAATCCGTAAATACACTCACGCTTGTTATAGGCCCCTATCAAATAACTTTATTTTTAGAATGCTTCTATCTTACTATTCTATATTTTTTTATAATTCTTTTTACAGATCTTATAATAAATATACCTTTGAAATATAAATCTGTATGCGCAAAAAATCAAATATTTTAGCTGTTCAGTCAAAAAATCTTCATTGTTTTTAATCTTTATTAGATAGCATAGTATTTTCGATACAATCAGCAGGCTAGTTGCATACGTCTTGTTCTTTGCCATGCTCATCATAAAAAATTGAAATAGAATATAATAAGAGAAATAAAAAAAGCCCGAATAAACGGACTTTTAAAAATTGGATTTATAATTCATGTAGTACATCAATTTCAAATTGACGAAAAGCCTTTTTGTTTCTTCCACGAGCTAAATACCAAAACAAATCAGATCGATAATTTGTCCCATGAACTTTATTGAAAAATACGGTTGCCTCTTTAGATGAAGAAAAGTAGACTTCCTTTTCAGCATTTATTAATAAAACAGAATATGATTTGTACTTTCCATTCGGAATAAAATACTCTTTTTCTTCATTTGTAATTGCTTCTACTAATTCATTTTTCTTCATCTTCCACATGCCTTTAATTTGAAATCCTCTACTTTTAGCATAGTCTTTTAATCCCTCAATTTTCATATCATTTAAATTCAAATTTATCCCCCCACTCATTTGAATTAATTATATGCTTCACCAAAAAATATGTAAGCGGTTAATTTCAAAAATATTGAAATTAAATCTTAACTAAAATTATCGTCCATATTCGCTATAACTTTGCAACTCTTGATAATGCTATGAGCCATCTAATTATTTTTTTAGTTTTTAATTCGTGAACTTTTATATAGCTAGAGATCATATGTGTGAAAGGCTATGCTCGTGGTTACTTTTCTTACTGACTATTATTAGACGAACAAACTGTTAAAAAAGAAGTGAAACCGCAGTCTTTTTTTCCAACAGCGATTACGCCGCTCGGATGCTTGCTTATCTTTTATATTAAATTCAAAAATCAACTTTTTTTATAAGCCAATCACACCTTATAGTGATGAGACATTTGAATGGAAAAATCATTATTAGAATGATAAATGTATTCTTCGAGATGCTTATACAATCCTTTTTTATTTATCCAGAAGTTAATTTAATCGCCGCATGAACTTTCTCAGTTGTATTTCATGTAATAGGAAATAAAAATTATACTTTCATTTTGTTATTAGATTTATACCTATCGGTTCCATTTGAATATAAAACTAAATTTACTTTGTAATTTGACCTCTATAAAATTAATCATGTTTTCATGGACATCCAAATTAGGAGGCTATAACTAGTGAAGTGTGTTCTAAAAATCAAGTGGATTTAATAAAATAAGATTAGATTGTAGGGTATTTAAAATTTGTTTTTTTAAGTTGCACCCTATTCTATAAGTAATCTTGTTCCGTACAATGAGACATTCTATATTTTCCGCTCGGTTTATGAACTTCTTCCATTTTAAAAGTGATCAGTAAAAATTCCTTTACTCGGTTTATTCAATGGCAGATACATTTCGCTTAGTTAAGAAACCGTTTTTTATAGTCTTTTGAGTAAATAGGATAGATCTAAAGTTGAAATTTATAATTACGTTTTTAAGTATGAGTATTATTTACTGATTGATAATTATTGTCTTTATATAGATGTGGAAAAGTAAATGTGACTTAAATATTTTAAATAAATATTTGTCATCAATTTCACCTGAAGTATTTTTATTCTTTTATGAGTCACTATTAGACTTAAGAAATCTTTTTGATGGATTTAAAACAAGAGTTTAAATAACACTGTATTGCCAATGAATTTTAATATGAAGATTTTTTTACGGTAATCAAAAGTTCATTTCTAAATATCTTGATACGGATTTATTAATTGGGGGTTTTTATTTAGAGGACATAGTAGGTAGAGAGGGTAATGAACAAACGAAGAATTAGTAATTTGTTATCAATAGAGTACAGATTAATAAAAGCAGTTAAATAAATAAAATTTCGATTTTATCAATAGTATGATTATTTCAATTGTACCTGATATTGATTTGTTTATTATTTAGTGAGTAATGTTGGATTTTTGTAACCTCTAGAATTTAGTTGGTGGTTTTTGCTCGATGACGCTCTACACTTTTGCTCAATTTATTTGGATCTCTAATAAAATAGTTATTGTCATTATTCGATTTGGCGAGAAAACGTTGGAGGAAAAGTTAATGCTACATATTAAAATCCATCAGTTATATTAAAGAATATTCAAGATTACTGAAATTGCAAAAGAACTGAAAATCTAAAGATCTACAGTCTATAAGTATTTGAACATGACTTTCAAAGAAGTGAATAGGCATTTAGAAAAGTTATCGCAATGTCGGGTCAAAAAGTTGGATTCGCATAGTGTAATCAAGACGCGTTCACTGAGAATGCCCAAGAACCATTTCTACTTGATGTCGACAACTTTTAACTATATGTACTATTTGCGCAGAAATTTTGTTTTGGGTACTTTAGCGTTAACGTGCCTCCACGTGGTACTCCTGACGTCTCTTGCTTTTTTCTAAAAATGCCCGGGGGTACTAAATAGGCAAAAAAAAAGATAGAGAACCATAAAAATGATTCTCTACCAATTTAAGTCGTTGTTTCGTAAACTTTTGTGAACCAATTAGTAACAGTTGCCGGTAATACTAAGTCATCATCAGTATCTAAGCGAGCACGCCATTTACCGTCTGGACGTTTAATGAAAGTACCTTTGATTGCTTGAGTTTGGAAATCTGCTTTATCATTTTGTGTCGCATATGCTTCATCGATTGCTTGGAAGCGACCTTTATAAAGCCATACCATACGATATTCACCATTTGATTTTTTAGATCGGAAACCAAGTGCGAAGTATGGAGCATCGTCATTTGCAGAATCGATGACAACTCCGTTAGCATCCGTCTGTTTACCTAAGAGTAAACCGTATTTTGCAGAACCGAGATCCGCAAGAGTGAACTCAACATCGACAGATGAGAACACAGAAATAACTTCCGCGACAGTATCATCTGCAAAAACATTCTGAGTATCTACTGAAGGTGTAACCTTTGCATCGATTGCGTCCTTGAGTCGTTCAGGTGTACCGTAAGTTTCCTTACCTTGATTGTCCTTCGTAATTTTAGCGACGAATACGCTATCTAATCCTACTAAAGCCATTAGGTTATTCCCCGTTCTTATTGAATTAGCCGACCAATTATGGTCAGCATTATATTTGATTCATCTTCATTAATTATGAATTATGGAAGTAATGTTGTACTGCGATCCATCGTATAAGATAGTCATATCTTCATCTATCCCTTTGCGGTACCTAATAATAAAGCACACTATATTCTCTGATTGAGTAGCTTTAGCTTCAAAGTATTCCCTCATAGAAACCTTCTTAACTTGTGCCCATAAAGTTATAGAGGTAGTTTCACCAGGTATAGCGTAACCCTCTTCGTCTACGCTTCCCTCTTTAATCTTTTGTAAAGAGATTCGTTTATTAAGTCGAGCGGCATTAATCATAGCTCACCACAATCTATGCGGATCTAATAATCCGGCAAACATATATTTAAGTTCTTGTGCATTGCTCGTTGAGCCGATAGATTGAATTGATCTATTTCCATACCAATGTCCAATAATTGCGAGATATGCAATCGTAAATTCATCTGGTAAATCCTCATATTCAACAAACTTTTTATTTAAATAATTTTGAATAAACGATTTAGCGGCTATCATCATTCCCGCAAGCATTTGATCGTCTTCTTCATACTCAATTCAAAGGTATTCCTTCACATTGAGCAAACTGACATCATCAATTTTCATCTGAATTTCTCCTTTATAATAAAAAAGAAAAGCCTGGCATAATGCCAGACCTTATTATTTATACAACTAGTGTTCCGATTACGAACGCTTCAGTATTAATTACTGCACCATCCATAAAACCATCAAGAATTACAGTATTAGTACCACGAAGAGCATTGTTAGTATCAGCAGCAATCAGTTGGAGATTGAGTCCTTGCTTAAGCATCAATGCGTAACCATCTTTAAAGCTACCAAAAAGAACTTTTCCGTTAGTATTTGTGTCTGTAACAAATAAAGGACATCCAAGTAATTTATATGAAGGTGCCTCATTAACGAAATCACGGACTACAAGATAAGCACCAGTATCATCTTTGAGCTTCGCAACTTTATTAAAAGTTGTACGGTCCATAATAAATGCAGCGCCTGCTAAATAATCTGGATGCAAAGTTGTATACATATCGATAAATGAATCCGCCATCTCAATTTCATCGAGTTCTACTTCTGTAATTTCATCATTAGAAAGAACCCCTTCAAAAGATCCAGAAGCTTTAGTTCCGGTTAGCATTGCAGATTCGATAGTTTTACCAACACGTCGTGTTAACACGTCGGTAGAATATCCTGTAATATCTACTGCCGCATCTAGCATCAATTGCTTAGTCAAAACCATATGGGCTCCAACACGCTTTTGTTTTAGTTCAACAGTATCAAGTACTACATTAATCTCTGGGAGTTCAACAATTTCTCCAACAAATCCCGGGTTTCCTGAGAATGCAGTTTCTTTAGGAACTCGTAAATTACCTTGCACCGATTCAAAACGGCGAGCCATTTCAAACAGTGGTGAAACTTCTTCTAGTTTCTTAACTACTTCTTCTGCAACTTGTTCAGGAACAAGAGCCCCACCAAATTCCGATTGAGAAAGTGAACGAGTTTCTGCAGAATCTTCTCCGCGAAGATACCCTTCGATTGCACGTACTTCAACATTATTTTCATTTTTAATTAGCTTTTTAGCCATAATTAATAACTTCCTTTTCTAATTTTTTTCACAAAAAAAATCCCATCCGAAGATGAGATCAAGTGATTTGTTTTAATTTATTTTTTAATCGTTCTATTTCTTCGATTCCTTTTAGATCTGCACCAAACAATGAAATATCATCATTCAACTTTTCAATTTGAACGATAATATTATTTTTATAGAATCTTTTTTCAAAATCATTCATATCTGAATATTCAGATATTTCTAGAGGGACTGAGTCCTGAACTAGATCAATTCCTCGAGCAGAAATAGTTGATTGAGCATATGCCGGATTTTTTACCACAGATACTTCAAGTAATTCCAATTCATCAATAGTACGCTCAAAGATTCCATCAGCAGCTTTACTCCATGACTCTTTAATTACTTTAAAACCAAAGCTCATATTCCGAAGAATACCTGATTTGATTAGCTCAAAGTAATCTTTCCCATAGGACGTCGGAGTAATCGTTGCTTCCATTAGAAGACCATGATTATCCTCATTCAAAATGAGTGATCCATTTCTTGTGGATGAAAGAATTTTTTTATTATCATGCTCTGCAAGAAAATCAATGTCATCGTTAATTGATAACGCTCTTGAAAATGCACCTTTAGAAATTTTCTCACGGAACTTCTTATCAATACCGATTATTTTTGAAAATTGATTAGTTTCATTTACATAGCCTTGAACAATAAGTTCGCCATTTTCTCTTACCTGCATAGATCCATCTTGAATCCTTAGTTCCATATTATTCATTTAGTTTTTCCTCTTTTTCATTTAATAGCGTATTTAGATTAATGATATTATCCGTCTCTGTATCTCTAAGGACGTGGCCTAAAGAATGAACAAAATAATCCATGTTACCTTTCATAGGTAAATCTAATTTCTCTCTAGCTTCGGAAAACGAAATCAAACCATTATTGAGAAGCTTCTCGACAATTTCAATTTTTTCTTTTTCAGATACCCGAATTAATTCAGCCGTATCAAATCGGAAAAATGATTGATTTCCATCAAGGTATTCTTTATCAAATGAGTTTTCGATAGCAGATAGAATAGGCTGGAGGCACAATTGTAAAAACTGAATGTTGTTCTGTTCTAACGAATCATATTTGTTCCCATTCGTAGAAATCATAGATTCAGGAAGATTAAACAGTCGTGCGATCTCAGAAATAAGTGAACTATTTTGTTCAACCATTTGCATATCTGCTAATGAATTGGAGATTGGTTGATATTCCATGCCACTCTCTAAGATAACGGTTTTACCTGAATTTTTAGCTCCAGTATAAATCTCTTTCCAAGATTCACGAAGTCTCTCAGCAACATCTTTTGTTAACTTGCTATCCGTTTTAAGAACACCCGCTGGAGAAGTTCCATTGTATAAGGTCGAGGAAATTAGATTCAATCCATTGAGAGTTGCCCGAAGAATAACTTCTCCGTTTTCTAAAATCCCGCTTTCAGCAATTTTAATAATGATTAATTTATCTTCTGGAATTACCTTTGTGGAATATTTAGAGTATTTATAAATGACTTCTCCAACTACTACCTCGGCCTCATCTGTATATTTTTCAAGTGACATATGCTTTGTATCTAAAACATATAAATCTTGATCTGATTTATATACATAAGCAATTCCATAAAGTAGTAAGTTTTCAACGAGTTGTTTCTTCATATAGAATGCAGTATCAAAAGGATTTGGTTTAAAGTTAAATAGATAATGTAACTCATGATCCACAGGAATCACTTCATTATTTAAGTGTTGATAATTCTTGATTTCTAAATTCGCAATTGTGTTTGTAATAATGTCCATTGCCATTTTAAAGGCCGGAATCTTATATGCTTCATCGAGGCTAATTCCGCTATTGTATGATTTCATGATGGCTAAAGATCCAATTTCTTCGCTAATAGTTATCGGAGTTTTTTGGAACAAGTTGCTAAAATTAAACGCCATTTAAATATGCTCCTTTTTTAACTTTGATACAGTATTCTTTACTTTCGATGAATAAGAAAGCTCTTTAAAAGATTCGGGAGTATTTAGATCTTCACAAGAAATATATTCCACCGCTCTTTGTACGGATAATTCTTTTTCAAGAAGTAAGTTAATCAAAGCTTCAAGTAATAGTTTTTCGTAAGTACCTTGAGATACATTAAGCTTAATAAATGTAAATTCTTCAATGTAATCGTTTAGATTTTTTACAATTTCTGAATTAAAAGCTTTCATCATTACCATCCTTTTGTAAAATTTAGTTTTTTCAATGTTTTTTGTGATATAGTTTTTTTAGCACACCACGTTAGTCTTGTGGTGCTTTTCTTTCTAGTAAAGTCTCGTTTCTGCTTGGTGGAGTGCAATACACCAAAAAGGGAGATGTTTACGATGAAGACAGCAGTAAGATACTCTTTGTTAATGATTTTAATGGTAATAGGTTTCGCATTAAGCGACGTGGTCATTTGTTCGGACAACGGGCTAACTATCGCCTGGAATGGCGTAGAAGACTTTTTTAAAGTCTTTGCTTATCCTGTGCTCATCATTCTGATTTTAGGATGATGAACCTAACATGATACTGGATGAGAGGATTTATCCTCTCCCGGAATCTTGGAATTATGACGAATGTGTTGTATAGCGCGTTATAGGGATAAGTTAATATTTAACTATAACTAAAGTAGTATATTATTAAGAGTATCTTTACGGAAAAATGCACGTTTTTAATACGTAGTTAATTCCGCTGCTGATTCATCTGAACATCTCCTGGGGTGTGGGCCATACTTAAGAACAGTCATGTTCGCGAGTATGGCTTTTTTTCTAGGTTTCTTATAAGAATTGCACTTATATTATGATCTATCAGAAACAAGGAGAGTCCACCTTTAATTGCTTGAATTAAGGGTGAACAACTTTTTATGGAACAACATGAAGTTATTAATGAGACTGATTAACTCTAATAGAAAAAGCAATAACAGTTAAATCTAAAAATAAATTAAAAGATGTTATTCCTCAGATATAAGATCAGATACTTTATTTTTAGATAAAATTACACTCGTAGAAATTTCAAAGAAGATTCAAAGGAAGAAACTGATAACCATCTTAAAACTTTGATTAGAAAGTTTAAGCAAAAGAGAACCCAATTAACCATGGAAAGTTAATTGGATCATATTCCAAATGCAAAAGGAGAAAACGCAAACAAATTTAATGTTTCCGCATTAAATACGCTTACACTATATATATGCTTATCTAAGGCATTGTGCGTAACTTTTACAGACTTATTTTCTTATTTTTAGCCCATATTTTCTTATTTTCAGCCTATATATTCAGGATAATTTTTCTTTTAATTAACGGTAATATAAATCAACAATATTTGTTATCTTAGTAGTATGGTTGCATACATAAATAAGCAGTTATGCGTAATTATAATCAAATAAAAAAGCCCAAGATTAACTCAGGCTAAAATTAATTATTTAATTATTCAAAATGTTCAATTAATTTTTCATGCGCTTTTTCTGTCAACGATTTAGAGAACATTCTTACGGGAAATCCTTCATATTGGACATAGATTTCATTATAGGCGTCAGTACTAGCTTTTTGGGCAGCCGATTGCTTTGGCAGTCCTTTTGATAAGAACAAATAGTATTTAGATTTTCGGCCTTTATAATACTGAGCAAGAACAAATCTATATTGTGAGTAAGGAATTTCTGTTTTTTCTTTATTCCGACCGTATAAATAGTATTTATAGTCTTTTGAATCATTCAGATCTATTCTTTTGCCCATAATGATTTCACCAGTTTCTAAATCGATTTCTTGACTGCGTTCATACGGAAGCTTAAATTTTAAAATCCCTACTTCACGAAATAAATTTATATACTTACCGATCGTCTTACTCGATAGTTGCATTTTCTCCGCGATTTCTTCATCACTGCTCGTAGATAAATCCTCTTTGATGAATAAATATAATAACTTTTCCGCGGTCTTTTCATTAGGAAATTGAACTTCAACTTCTGCAATAGATTCAATTTTTTTCATAAAATTACTCTTTTCATAAAAGTTCTCAATATGATAAACATAGGTCCCTTTACATAATTTTTCTCTTGTATACACCCATCTTTTTAGCTTTGTTTTATGCGCTTGTTGTAATGTGCGGAATGCAATATTTAATTCAATTGCCAGATCCTTTTCTGTAAACGTATCAATGTTTTTCTCCATAGTATTCTCTCCTAAATTCATTTGTCTTTACATTTTTATTATACTTACTATAAAAAAAAACTAAGAAAGAAACAGAAAAAAATCCTATATTTTAACAGCCAATTAAGGACGTTAAAATGTAGGACTGAATAAAAGGATTAATTTTAATGGATATAACCGCGGCTCAATAAAGCGCACATTAAGATTCATGCTCTGTTTATAATAAAATATAGAACTTAGATATGTACTTTTTATTAGCACTAAGAAACATGATCTTAGTTTCTTAGTAAGGTGCTCAAACTTGTTTGAGTGCCTATATCTTGAACTTTTATAATGGTCGATCAATCTAATAATCTAAGTAAATCATATTAGTTCATTCATACAGACAAGCAATGGTCTTCTGCTTGGCTGTAACATATCTGAGCTTGCGAAGATATGTAATCTCTTGAACTTAGATGAGGCAATCTTATATGCTATTACCTTCTACGAATCCTTTATACAATTTGTATTTAGGATCAAGTTCAAGAGACTATTCATCGAAACGAGGAGCATGTTTCGATGAAGCAATTACATTTAATTAATCTATTATGAAATCTACAAACCACTATAAATAGCTATGACATACTTAAAGACATTGTGTCCAAGCAAGCTTGAACACGTACTAACAAATGGTGGACCTATTTGTTAGTAGTAATCAATCATATAGTAAAACACACACAATATAATTCTAGGTCTTATTTAAAAAACAGAGCTAGAACTTTATCGTGTGTTTTTTAATAGTGCCGCGTAACTTATTTCACAGCCCCATTATTGCCTTACCTGCCTCTAAAATCCATCGTTCATCAACAATAACTTTAGATACCGATTGAAGTAAAACTTGGTTTCCGAATTTCATTAACGAAGTAGCAATGTTATTTATTTTATTCGGCTTATTCTTTTCATCAGGGCTATTTAGTTCCGCAACTAATGCTTTAATTAATTGATTCACTTCTTCTTCTTTACCATTTAAATCGATTTCATCGCTCTTAATTTGATCTATCACTTCCATCACAAGCGAATCACTTTGATTAGTAGTAATATTTTCAATGGTAGATTGAAAATTGTATACATTCCCTTTTGAAACTCCACCATTATGATTGATCGTTATAGATAAGTTTTCTTTCTTTATCTCATTTTTATTTTCTTTTTCCGCTTCAAAATGATTATCAATTATCTCAACCATATATCTAAAAGTTGATCGAAGTATGTCAGATCTAAATTTTTCTTCATAAGAGGTCCTGCCATACACTTGATTAACATAAGACAGATAATTAAGATCATCTTTAGTAATTTTTTCAATGAGTAACAGCAGATAGATAATTCTTGAATCAACATTTGTTGGTAACTTTAAATCAAGCTGCCTCGTGATTCCCGAATATTCATGGAAATCCTCAAGTGTTTTTCCGCTATTTAAATAGTCCTTTAGGATCTCACTAATAATTAAATCATCATGGATCATATTATAAACGGTGGCTATATTTTCTGAAATAAAAAACGGATCAGAATTTATTACATTATCAATGGCATACTTAAGCATTTTAATCGCATGATTAACATTTTTTATATCAGTTTTTTCCTCCATTAAACTTTGCCTGCCCCCTCTTAATTAAAAAGATAGCCTCATTTTTTAGTAACTTGAGGCTATCTAATCTTTACATTCGGAAGTCATATAGTTTCTATATCAAAGAGTCATTTGAATTAATTTAATGATTAACGTAGCAGCCTGCAATAAAAACAATACCGTAGAAAATGATAACTTGTTGGATTCATTCTTATCATTTGGTGTTTCTACTTTTTTATTTGGGCGGCTGATTTCCATATTAATTTTGAAATTGATCGAAGTTTTATTATTGTCATTGTTGTTTTTCATTTTGTTAACACCCTTCGTTTTTTATAATCAAGCATTTGAAAATGTTAACAGGACGTCTCCCATTTCTCCGATCGGGCTATAAACAAATTGTACTACACAATCTTAAACACAAAGAGATCGTAACTTCAACATCGAGCATAAAATGTAAATCTGTGGATAACTTTTAAATTGTGGATAACTCATTCCAAGCATTTTATCATTATTATTACTATTCATTAAACATCTAAAACTAAAGATATTCTTTCAAAAAAATTATTCTTATACATTTTTTAATTCTTAAGAACATAAAGTTATTCAATAAATTATTAACTATAAAAATCTAATTAAATTTGAATCACTACTTGTACATAAACGTACTACGGCACTTGAATTATGTCTACACAATATCTTGCACAAAGTTTCAGGTCAGACCACCTTACATTATAAAACATTTTGTATAAACCCTTTTATATCAATGCTTTTGAAGCTCATTCAGATTATGTATAAATCTTCTTCAAGAATCATTTACCGAACCTATTTAACTTAATTTTTAATAAATAAATATGAAATTTAACATCTATTTATTTATTTTCTAGTTACCACACTATTATTTAAATAAGCATAATATGATTGATTCTCTTAATTTTAAAAATTAAATATGTAAAAATTTCTAGGTATAATTATTCTTTTTATGATCTTATTTCTTATGTATTTACTTTTTTTTATATTAACCAGCGGCCATTCTGGTAATGACTTAAAAACGATTTAATACTAGTATTTAACAACTTGCCACAATCTGTTATTCTTTCCTTCAGCTGTAACATTATCCTATATCAAAAGACCCAAATCGTCTAACATTTTGCACGAAACGTCAGATTCTCAAAAAAAAGAGAGCCCAGATCTCTCTGTGTGCTCTCCGTTTTTTCAATTAATACTGTCTATATAGTTTCTCATTCGTAAGCTATACGGTCGCTTCTGGGGCTCCGTGTGCAGTTCTGTGCAAAATCTATATGATAAAACTTACATTTTATTAATACACGTATGCAGCGCTTCTCATTATATCAGATACTTGAACATGTGCATTTTCATAATTCATATCATCGAAAAATTTTATAAAATCAGCCATTTCTAAATGAACTTGCATAATCCAATTTACGTAAATATATGCAAAAGAAAAGATTGTTAAAAAATCATAAAGGTTTTCTTCGTCTAAAAGGTTAGATAAACGAGCGTACGAAGTTGCTTTTTCATCATTGTATTTTTCCGAAGGTATAAAGATTAACGTTTTATTCTGGAACATAAGATTTTGAATCTGTTCGATATCTTGAGAAATTGATTGAAGAAATTTTTTCCTTTCAATATAGAAGCTGAAAGGTAAGCCGTCATAAGACATAGGATTTAAATAATTTTCATCTAATTCCTCAAGTATTTCTAGATGTAAATAACCAAGAGTTTCATTAGCAATTTTATCAAATATATATACAAGTAATTCAGAAGGTATAATCAAAGGTTCACCTGATTCACTTCTACTAAAAAAACATTGAGTGTTATCAATACTGTAAAGACTTCGGAAATCACGTCCGAAATATTTTTCTTGAAGTCTTATGCAACTATCTGAAAAGAATTCGTTCTCATTTAAATGATTTGTAGGAGGAATAAAGCTAAAATTTCTTAGCTCTTGTAAATATCCTTTCTTTTTTAATCCTATCATTTCAAAATCGTTATTATCATTTAGTTTTTCCATACCATTTAAGAGAAAATGAATCGCACTTCTTAAATCGTTACTGTGTTCTTTTAAATTTCTATTTATTGTTTCGAATTTTGCTTTGTAAGCATTAGAATACTGTACTTTATCCATATCTAATTCCACCTTTATTTTTTAGTTGTTTAAAAATTCTAGTTCTACAGTTGGTAAGATAAATGTTCTTTCTAATGAAGAAATTTTATCTTCAATAAGAATATTCCGCTTAAATTTGATCTTTTTAATAAACGTCTTCAGTAAAGTATTTAGTTCTACTTTGGATAATTCATCAATATTCTTTAAATCCTCGTTAATTTTTTTGAATTTTCCGTCTTCTTTTTCTAGATTCATTTCATCAATAGAGTTTTTCAAAATCGAAATAGCGATTTTAATGTTCCCCATTTTTTTATTTAAGCTATCTCTTTTATCTACAAATTCTTCTTTTGTTAAAATCCCTTCAAGCTGTAAATCTAACAATGACTTAGATTTCTTTTCCAAGCTTTTTAATTCTTTCTCATTTGATTTAATTTGACCGTGCATATCGTCTACACGATCTAATAAAGTTTCTGGAGAAAGATGCTCAATTTTATAAGATACTTGTTTTTTAATTTCAGCAATTGCACATTCTAATAATACGCCTTCACGAATTCCAGACTGTCTACAACTAGGACATGGAATGACAATCGGCCCCTTTTTCTCGTTGATTCTTAGTTTTTTATCACATTTCCCGCAGTATATTAAACCCGACAATGTGAAACGAGGATTTGTATTTCTACCAAAAGCATCCGCACGAGAATATACTTTTTGTTGTACGTCATTCCACAACGCTTCTGAAATAATAGCTTCATGATTATTTTCAATGGCAATAGGATTTTTCTGACCAAATTTTAATTTGCCAAAATAAATCTCGTTCTTAATAATTCTTTGAATGTGTGATAAATAAAAGACTTTTCCAGACTTATTCTTTACATTCATCTCAATCAATTGATTGGTAACATTCATAATCGATTTTCCTAAAGAAAGCTCTTCAAAGATAAACTTAATAATTTTAGCTTCTTTTTTATCTACATGAAGAAAATTATTTTTATCTTTAACATATCCATACGGAGGTCTTCTTAAAAATTTACCCTGATTTACGGCAATCATTGTTCCCATTGCTAGTCTTTTTTTAATAGAGCGATGTTCAAATTCAGCTAACATACTTTGTACGTCATAACTGAATAAATCAGCGTCATTTTTAAAATCGTAGACTGCATTTGGAAGCACAAGTTCAACATTATGAAGCGCAAAATCTTGTTTAATAACTTGTAAGTGCAAATTCGAACGAGATAATCGATCAATATCCATCGCAATAACTCTATCGTATTTATGAAGATTAGACGTCAATAATCTAAACTGTAAACGACTATCGTCGGAGCCTGACTCAATTTCTTCATATACATCATAGTCACCATAACTTTTCGCAATCGGAATCAAAATCGATTTATGTCTATCAAATAAATCCTTATCTAAAATGTCTTCATCATGTCGTGATTTTCTAAAATAAACAGCAGAAATCTTCATATTTTTTGCATCTCCTCTTGTTTTGTACCTTACACCTATTAGTATACGTAGGAATTTAAAAGTGTAAAAAAGAACGATAAAAAAATATGAACATTTCTAAATTTTATTTTCAGCGGCAATAAAAAGCGCTGGTACACTCACGCTTTTTGTTACCTCCTCTAATGCTCTTACAATTCATCTACTCTATCACAGTCTGCATCAAAAAGAATCCACAAAAAATCAACTCACTCTGCCCTGAACAGAAGTGAGTTGATGTTAGATCACAGACCGTGAAATCCCCACAGGTCAGACATTGGCCTGATTTTTTTTGATTTCTTCAATCGCCCAGTCACACCAGTCGAGGTAGTTGAGCATCATCCGTAATCCATATTCACTGGTCAGCGTTTCCCCAAGCGTGGCCCCGTTCTCGAGATGATCTTTTCGCCACACCCGCATCAAGTCGACCGCAAACTGGTGATGCCGTTTGGACTCTTCCAGATACAGGACCGCTTCATCCGGAGGCAACAGATGCAACAAAGACACCCGCATCAGATTCTCATCCTTCATCTTCGGTTTGAATTCACTCGGCGCCCGCAGCCAGGCAACGAGTGCCGTTTGTCCTTGTTCCGTGATCGAATAGACTTTTTTATCGGGCAGGTCTTCTTGAACGATATAGACACTTGTCACCAGTTGATCGTCTTCCATCTTTAATAATTCACGGTAAATTTGTGTATGATGCGCCGTCCAAAAATGCGTCATCTGTTTTTTGAACGTCGTACTTAAATCGTATCCGGTCGCTTCTCCCTGAGTTAGCAGTCCGAGCAATGCAAATCGTAACGCCACTGGCTGCACCTTCTTTCATCAAATGTATATATTGTTAATTATCTCAGAGAAATGTTTATTATGCTACTTTCTGCCTAGCTTTCGGTCAAAAAGAAAAAGAACTGCCGCGTTTTCTACGCTAGTCAGTCCTTTTGTTGCGTTCACCGTTCACAATAAGCTTTTATTCCTGCATACACCGTCTTCCAGTAGTCGGTCGGATGCGGCACGAATTGATTGCGTTGAATGGTTTCACCTTCGACCGTTGTTAAGACCGTCGTTTCTTCTTCCGCCAACCGGGCGAACTCAGCGAACGAAAAAGCGAGGAGCCGGCGGACTTCCGTCGTCTGCAACGAATAGCCGGTCAGTGGTTTTGCCGAGTCCGTCAAGAAAAGATGAATCCGTTCCCGATCGATGAAACCCGGTAAGCGTAATTCTTCTTGATACACACCGAGTCCATGCAGTTCCTCAAAAGACTTGACGAGTCCGATTTCTTCTTCAAGTTCCCGGACTCCGTCAGCAACTGACTCACCGGCCAACAGATGACCGGCCGCCGTGATATCCAGCATCCCGGGAAAGTCTTTTTTCTGATCCGCCCGTTGCTGTAACACGACCTGCTGTTTTATGCTGTCGATGACAAAACAATGAAACGTCTCATGCCACAGACCTTGCGTATGCACGTCTTGCCGCGTTGCCGTATACAAAGGATGTCCGGCTTCATCCACCACCATCAGCTGTTCCGATTCACTCATCGTAACACCTTCGAGGCTTGATAAAACCGTTCCCCGACTGTATACAATTCAGCAATTAAAAAGACGAGCGCAATCCAAATGATTGCACTTGGGAACAGTAACATCGCGGTCAAAAAGAGGAATCCTTCCGTCCGTTCAACCAATCCCGGTTGATACTGGAACGACTTGAACCCATAATTCTCGCTGACTGCTCCAATCGCCAGAAACATCGTCATCCCGATCACAAAGGAAGCGATTAAAAATAAGATGACGACTTGTGTCTCCGGAAAGCGGAGCGCAAGTCCAAGCAAAACGGACAGTTCGACGATTCGATCGAGCACCAAATCAAGAATCGTTCCGATCGGCGTCGTTTTCTCACGCCGCGCCATCGTGCCGTCCACGACGTCTAACATACCAGAGATCCATAATAGTAAAATGGCAATACCCATCATATCATTGTAAACAAAAAAACCTGTCGCACCCCCGATGATTCCGGAAATGATAGTCACTTGGTTCGCTGAAAGTCCCATTTTCTTTAATAAGGTCGCTACCTGTTCAAAAAGGGGCTGGACAACTTTTCTGGCCCGTGTATCTAACATATTACCCCTCCTTCCTGACGATATAAGCTGTCATTGCTTCAGAAAACGTCTCACTCGTCTGCACGATCAGACGCTCTCCTGCTTCGCGTTCGACTTCATAAAATCGGACGCCGTACTGGATCAGCTCTTTCGTAATCGTAACACGTTCAAAACTTTCCTTCGTCGGTCTTAAGACCAACTTCACATCGGACAAGGAATACCATTCACCGTTCAGATGAACTCCATCCCCGAAAAACGGACTCGTCTCCGCCAGCCGGACCGGATTGCCTTGATCAATAATCCGTCCCTGTTCCATGACGTAGACATAATCCGCCATCGCCATCGCTTCTTCCCGGTCATGCGTCACAAGTAATGTCGTGACGCCTTCTGCTTCCGTCAGCCGTCGAATCAGCGTCCGCAGTTCCCGACGCCGTGGCAAATCAAGACTTGAGAACGGTTCGTCCAGTAACAGGAAGTTTGGTTCGCTGGCCAGCGCCCGGGCGAGACTTGCCCGTTGTTGCTCTCCACCGGACAGTTCATGGACAAACGACTCCGCCCGCCCGGTCAAACCGACACGCTCCAGCCATTCGTTCACATCCTGCCGGCTCCCTTTTTTCATTGCCAACCGGACATTTTGTCCGACGGTCAGATGCGGGAACAGTAACGGACGCTGAAACAACATCGTGACGCCCCGTTCGTTCGGCGCGACACGTGTCATCTCCGTTGTTCCGAAGTGAATCGTTCCGCTCGAGACACGCTCCAGTCCGGCGATCAAACGGAGTAACGTGGTTTTCCCGCTACCGCTTGGTCCGACGAGGGCAACACACTTCCCGGAGGAAATCGTCAAATCAATCTCTTGTAACACCCTTTTCTTTCCAAATGTCTTCATTACGTGCTGGATTATTATGTCCATCTAACAGCCTCCGAACAAGTCGAACCCACGATGAGAACACCATGAGTTGAACAAAATAAATCAAAAATGGTAAAGCAATCAACCAAATCGTCGCTTCTTTCGCCGCAACCAACGAATTTCCCGTATAGAGCGGAAAGGCTTCGAGGGCGATCATCCGGACGACACCACCACCGATCAGTGCGACAAGTGCGTACTGACTTAACGCAATCACCGTCACGAGTAAGGTGACGGACTGTAACGACGACCGCATCATCGGACCGGTCAGGAAAAAGAACCGTTTGAAGCGGTTCGGTTGGATGAGAATCATCTGTTCCATCATCTGTTCACCGAGTGCTTGAAATCCGTTCGTATAGATACGGATCGTATACGGCAATGTCGGCAACAGCAACACCAACAAGACGCCTAAAAATTGATCGGCGAGCCCCAGTCGAATCCAGGTCAGGTACAAGCCGAACGATAACAACAAGACGGGCAGGAACAGCGGCAAGCTGATCAACAGTTCCATCAACCGAATCAATCTGCCGGTGCGAAATGCAATCGCTTTTCCGGCTGCATAGCCAATCAGGTGATTCAGCAGCGTCACAGCCGCAATCATCAGGACAGTCGTTGTCACTGTGTCCAGTAAACGCGGGTTCCACGTCCAGGTCGTCGGGATGACACCGATCAAGGGCAGGACGATCAGACCAATCAACAGACTTTTCACAAGGGTTGGTCTCATTCCGCTCGCCCCTTACTGATCCGTTCCGTCAACGGTCTGACGAAACGCGTGAATGTCAATAACACAACCAACAAACTGACGGTCAGGACGACACTGATGGCGAAAGCTGCCGGTTGGCTCGATAAATCGCCTTGTGTGTATAAATCAAAGGCGTAAACCCCAATCATCTTCGGATAGGTGACGCCGAGTAACGCCGGCACCTCATAAGCGAACAACGTAAAGGCAAAGACGATGAAGGCCGCTTCCAGCACCGGGAATAACAGAAACACACCTTTTCCGTGCCAAAACCGCCGCATCCGTGACAGCCCTAACATCAAGCCCAATTCTTCATAACGGTGATCGAGACGTCGATACACCGGCAGAAGATAAAAGAAGACGAACGGCACTTCCTTATAAAGATAAGTTAAGATGATGCTGAGATGATTCGCTTCATGCGGTCCGATGACGGGCAGGTCACTTAAATACAGAATCGACAGATATGCTGCACCGAGGTGCGGGATGAACAACGGCAATGCCAACAGTTGTTCCGTAAAACCCGTCCGTCTCGCAAAATAATCCGCAAGTATCGCCCCGACCAGCACGGACAGGACCGTACTGCTCAATGCGACATAGAGGCTGATGCCGATACTTTCCAAAAAGACGGCATCAGACGCAAGACGGCTGTAGTCGTTCCAGGTCGTCATCGACAGACTGACGAACAGACCATACATCACCATACCGGCAATCAGAAGTGTCGCCGGCCAGGCATTACCTCGCCACACGTTCCGGCCAGTCCTTCCGGATCAGATCAAACAGTTCCGGATCGAGCTCCGCCCGGACTTTTCCGTTAAAGTCCGCCGGCTTCGGTGTCGAGGCTGCCGCCGGGACATCGGCGAACGCCGCTTGTTCCTGCTGATTGAGCTTCGAAAGATCAAGGCTCGTTCCGTCGCCCCAATAGGTCGCATCAAACTTCTTCAGTTGCGCTTCTGCCGACAACAGTTGATTGATTGTCACGAGGGCACCGTTTGGATTAGGCGCATTAAATGGAATCGTCAAGAAGTGTGTCGAGGCAATCGACCCCTCTTCTAAAATCAAAGGACGTGTCTGCTTCGGAAACGTGCCTGATTTCACTTCTTGCTCCGCCCGACGTTCGTTGAAGCCCATCGTAAACGAGACATCGCCTTTCGCATACAATTGGTCCAGTTGCGCCAATGTCTTCGGATACGTTTTTCCTTCTTTCCACAAATACGGTTTGAGTTCGTTCAGATAAGCCCATGTTTTCTTGAAATCGGCTTTTGGATCTTGTAACGTCTCTTTTGATTCAACACCGTACATGACGTGACGGACAAACGCATTTCCCGTAAAGTCCGTTACTTCAGGATAAGTGAATTTGCCCGGATTCTGTTTGACCCAACTCTTCAGCGTCTTGAGATCTTTTGGCGGATTTGCGACACTCGCCTGATCGTAGTGGAACGTATACTGGACTTTGCCCCATGCGGCTTCCAGCTCGTCGGTCGGCGTCCCGCTGTCTGAACCTTGTGCTTGTGGATCCACGTACTTCATATTCGGCAGCACCTTCGTGATTTCACCGTACAATAAGCCGTCTTTTTTCGCGTTTCGGAAGTTATCTCCGTTGATCCAGATGACATCGATGACACCCGTCTCTTTGCCGGCTTTTTTCTCGGCCCGTAACTTTTGAATGATGTCTGCCGTCTCAATCGGCACACGCTCTAGTGTAATCTGATGCTCTTTTTTCAAGCGGGGTGTCAGGTACTCATCGATATAGGCATTGATCCCGTCATCGCCGCCCCACATATACATCCGGACCGTCGTGTCAGCCGCTTCTTTTTCAATCGTCGTATACGAAGATCCCAGTACTTTATCTTGTGTCGGCGCTGCCGGAGTATTGCCGCAACCAGCGAGTACCAGACCCGCTGCCGCTATTCCGATTATTTGTTTTCTCATCCGTAAAAATCCCCTTTTATTTTTTATCAAAACCTGATTTCCCGAACCACTCGATCATCCTTGGAAACAGAGCATACGCTTTGGCGGAACCCTCCATCCAGAAAGGAGCGTTGACTTCCCGCTTTTTTTTGCCCATCGCCCGGACGATTGTTTGCGCCAATTTCTCTTTGGATAAGAGAATGTTCGCCACGTTTTTTTCGTATTTCCGGCTGATATCCGCACGAACAAAAAATTCCGTTGCGATGGGTCCCGGATTGACGGTCATGACATGAATTCCTTTTGGCTTGAGTTCCAGACGCAAGGCGTTTGAGAACTGCAACAAGGCAGCCTTCGTCATACAGTAGATCGTCGACTTCGGTGTCGGCAACTTGCCTGCCTGACTGGCGACGTTGATGACCATCCCGTTTGGGCGGAACAGACGCAGGCACGCTTTTGTCAGTCGAATCGGACTGAGGACGTTAATCCGCGTCATTGATTCAATCGTCTCGATTGTCGTATCTTCCAAAAAACTAAACTCCCCGAATCCTGCATTGTTGATCAGTACATCAATCATGCCATACCGTTCTGCGATCTGTTCTGCAAGAAGCTCCGGTGAATGTTCCAAGTCATAGACAAAATACTCGGCATTCAAGTCTTTTGCCAGTTGACGTAACCGGTCTTCCCGTCTCGCCACTAAAATCAAGTTTGCCCCGTAGCGATTCAGTTCACGCGCAAGTGCCTCGCCGAGACCACTCGAGGCACCGGTCAAGACGACGACTTTATTCAGTAGATTCATGAGCTTTCACCTTGTTTGGCATAATATAAAATCCCGTCTCGTTTGACGACCGTAATCTGTCCACTGGCGACAAGGTAGTCAAGACGTGCCTTCATCTCACTCATGACAAGCGGAAATGATTTTTTTAAGCGGTTGCCGTATGTCACACGGGCCAATTCGAACAGTGTCTGCTCTCCTTCTAGGTGCTTCAGCAACTGTTCCCCTCTTGCCTTGCGTTGTAATAACCGTTCTTCAATCAAGGACGGAACGTCGCGAATCGGTTCACCGTGACCGGTGTAGGCCAGCTCAATCTGTTCTCCCTGTAATTTCCGAAGCGAACGCATATAGGCCAAGACAGGACGTTTTGCGTCCGACGTATCGCCGCTCTGCGGCTGCTCAAGCAACGGGTTGGGTTCGACCCGGGCCAACAGATGATCGGCCGCAAACAGAACACCGGTTTGACTCAAAATACCGATTTGATCACTCGCATGTCCCGGTAGCTCGAAGACTCGGTATGTACCGGACTCACAAATCGAATCGCCCTCCTGCAAGACATGATCCAACCGTCCTTTTCCGAGCCATTTCAAGGCCGACATGTAGCTGGGCAGAAGCGTCCGGATTTCTTCCGGTACACCAAACGAAATCGCCAGACGTTGTAAGAAATCGTCGCCTTGGCTCAAAAAAGTCTCGTCTTGTTCCAGATACGGACGTAATCGGGCATGTCCGTAAATCGGAATTCCTTGGTCCGAGAAACGGTACGCCATGCCCGCATGATCCGCATGATGGTGCGTCACGATCACTTTATCGAGCATGGAAACGGTTAAGCCGATGTGTGCCAATCCTTTTTGCATCGCCTGCCAAGCCTGTTCCGTATCCGGACCACAATCGATCAGGATTGTTTCTGTTTTCGTCCGTAAGACGTAACAGTTCACATCACCGACTGGAAACGGTGTCGGTATAGGTAATACGAAGATTTCATCTTCTTGTGACATGGGCAAACCCCTCTTTTCTCTCCATCGTTTCCTTCATTATAGAGAGAAAGGAGTGACAGCGGCAAATTTTGTCTACTGTCATCGAATATTCAGGTAAACAGCATACGTCCCTAAGCGCCATTTGGATGCAAAAAAAACGACCTTTCCGCAGATTGAAAGGTCGTTTTACTGCTTATTTTAAGTTGAGGACGGTTAATTTATCGCGTGTCATCGAAGCTAAGCTTCGTCCGACGCCTTGTACGCCGAGACCTGAAGATTTCACACCGATGAACGGGAAGTGATCGGGACCACGTTCCGTCCGACCATTGATTTGAACCGAACCGGTTTCGAGCGCGTCAGCCACGCTGAACGCTGCGTCGATGTTTTCTGTGAAGACACTTGCTTGAAGACCGTATTCCGATTCATTCGCATAGGCGATCATCTCTTCGACCGAGTTGACACGAATGATTGGTAAGACCGGTCCGAACGGTTCTTCCCATGCAATCCGCATATCGCGTGTGACATGGTCAAACAACGTCGGTTCGATCAAGTTCGCTGTCCGGTTTCCACCTGTGACGAGCGTAGCGCCTTTTTCGTTCGCATCCGTAATCAGACCTTCGACGAAATCAGCTGACTTCGCATCGATCAATGGGACGACAACACTTTCGTCTTCCGGTGAACCGACTGTCAATTTCGCGATTCGGGCAGACAATTCTGCGACGAGCGCATCTGCCTGAGGTTCAAGAACGAATACACGTTTGATTGCTGTACAACGTTGTCCGGAATATGAAAACGCACCGCTGATGATGTGATCTGCCGCGAGCGAGAGATCAGCATCCTCGAGAACGAGGGCCGGGTCTTTCCCGCCAAGCTCGAGAACGAGTGGAATCATTGACGATTGACGCGAGAGATGTTGTCCCGTCGCCGTACCACCTGTGAACGTAATCATGTTGATGCCGGGATGCGCTGTCAAATAATCACCGATGACCGATCCGCGACCGGTTACGAGATTGACGAGTCCTGCCGGCAGACCTGCTGCGACAAGAGCTTCTACCATCAAGATACCGCTGATTGATCCTTGTGTCGCCGGTTTGAAGACGACAGCATTTCCTGTCATCAAGGCTGGTGCAAGTTTCGCCGCTGCCAGATTGACCGGATAGTTAAACGGTGAAATCGCCAGTACGACGCCGAGTGGTGCTTTTTTAATGACAGCGATTTTTTTGGCGCTTCCGCCCGGGAATGAATCCCCTTGCATCATCTGTCCATCAAAACGAAGACCTTCTTCCGCTGTGTAACGAATGATTTCAGCTGTCCGTTTTACTTCCTTGATCCCGTCCGCAAGACCTTTACCGACTTCACGCATGATGACTTTCCCAATCTCATCCGCCCGCTTCTCAAGTTCAGTTGCCCAAGCATGGAGTAATTCCGCTCGTTTGTTGGCCGGTACTTTTGCCCATTCCGCTTGCGCCGTTTTGGCTGAAGCGATCGCTCGATCGACTTCCGGTTTTGTCATCGCTTGAACACGACCCACTATGTCTTCTTTATAAGGTGAAGCAATTTCAATCGTTTCATTGGATTCACTTTCATGCCAGTGTCCATCTAATAAAAATGTATACGTTGTTGCTGTAGTCATTCCACTCGACCTCCATATCTTTTTTCTCTCTCACTTCAGTGTGTGGCTGCATAGC
>CABFOE010000187.1_pt1 | contig 32536 bp, 27 predicted proteins | sample 3521981 | NCBI WGS metagenome assembly CABFOE01 (sample SAMEA5312457, study PRJEB27640) | indoor metagenome | biome: indoor environment; feature: uncontrolled; material: polymer tiles stone | place: Germany | collected 2014-07-07 | reverse complement strand
TCCGCTCTAAAAATTTCGATACGCTGACGTCATAATCCTTTGCTTTTTGATTCATAAATTCTTGAAAACCACGACCTTCACCAAACTGGCGCTCAATCGCTACTGCTTGAGCGACGACATCGGCTTGTTTCGTGACGACTGTCCCGTCGTCGAAATGAAGATCATACAACGGATCAATCCGCTCCAGTTCAACCCCTTCGAGACCCGCTTCTTTTAATTGTTCCTGTAGCTTCCCAGGCATCAATACAATCGTCGGACCTTGATCGATCCGGCCGCCGGACTGAAAATCAACGGATGTCAGTCTGCCGCCAGCTCGTGCTTCCTTCTCAAAAATCGTGATTTCAACTTCCGGATAACGTTTTGTTAATAATAATGCGGCATGTAACGTACCGACACCTGCTCCAACGAATCCAATCTTCATTTCAAAGCACGTACTTCACTTGTCAATAAGTCGGCTGTAATCCGGGCCGACTCAAAAATCGTCGGCAGTCCGCTTCCGGGATGCGTTCCCCCGCCTACTAAATAAACATGATCCAATTCTTCAAAACGGTTATGTGGTCTGAAATACATCATCTGTGTCAATTGATGGCCCAGGTTAAAGGTTGCCCCCTGGTGTACGCCCATCGCTTCCCAGTCATCCGGTGTGAACATTTCTTCAACTTCGATTGCGGCTTCGACACCTTTGTACGGGGAACGGTCTTCGAGCGCATCGAGAACACGGCGACGTAACTTGGGTCCTTCGATGGCCCAGTCGAGTTCGGAATAATTATTCGGGACCGGTACCAACACATACAAGGCGGATTTGCCTTCCGGCGCAAGTGTCGTATCGATCACCGATGGATTTTGAACATAAAACGAAAAATCTTCCGATAACTCGAGCGTCTGCGTCATCTCACGCACGTTTTTCTCGTAATCGTCGGCAAAATAAATCGTATGATGCGGTGCATCAAAGGTTTTATTGACGCCTAAGTACAGCATGAACGTTGAACAAGAGAATTTTTTACGGTCAATCTTCGGACGTGACCATTTTTTCAGAACACCTTCCGGAACAAGATGATTCATCGCATGGGCAAAATCGGCACCGACCACAACATCATCATATAGGACGTGTTCTCCTGACTCTAAAATGACTCCGGTCGCTGCTTTTCCATCCAAGATCAATTCGCTGATTCCCGTCTCCAGATGAACGGTCCCGCCGAGCTCTTCGATCGCCTGTTTCATCGCTTCTGGAATGCGGTTCATTCCGCCGATCGGGTGATGGACCCCATAAGCATGTTCCATGTAAGACAAAATCGAAAATCCACCCGGGCATTCCCATGCTGACATGCCTAAATATTTCGCCTGAAACGTAAAGGCATATTTGAGCTCTTCGCTTGTGAAATAGTCTGACAAGACATCGTACAACGATCGTCCCAGAGATAGTCGTGGAAGCGCGGTAATGACACGTGGTGACAGATAGTCTGTCAACTTATCGTGTTTCGTTTGCAAAATCGGCATCAATTTTCCGAGCTTCAATGCCTGTTCTGCCATGAAACGATCGTACCCTTCACCGTTCCCCGGAAAATGCTGTTCAATCGTCTGTTTCATCCGATCACGATCCGTCGTCATCGTAAAGTGTTCTTTCCCACCGTTGAAATATAACGTATACATCGGATCAAGCGCCTTTAAGTCCAAATAATCACTCATCTTCAATCCGATACTCGTAAATAGATTCTCTAAAATATGCGGCATATTTAAAAAAGTAGGTCCACGGTCAAATTGATACTCGCCTACTTGTACACGAGAGGTTCGCCCACCCACAATCGGTTGTTTTTCGTATACGGTTACGTCTACTCCTCTGCCCGCGAGCAACATCGCACAAGCGAGCCCTCCAGGTCCTGCTCCAATAACGGCTACACGCTGCTTCACACGAATCTCTCCTTTTTATCTCTATTCGTTTTAACTATTATACTAATCACATACTCATCCCCACAAATTTGAACTGCGTTAAAACTGTAAAAACGCCAATCTTCCATTAGGAAGTGGCGTTTGCAGTCACAATATACCAAGCTCCTTCTTTCAAAAACGGTGAAATCGAGACATTTTCGAAACCGGCAGCATGCAGTTGTTCCGTTAATTCCTGCTTACCTGGTAACGGATAGAGATTTTCATGTAAGGTCATGAATGCATTAAAGGCAGCCGAGAACGGTGCACCGTATTCACTGTCACGTAGTGGTGTGACCAAGATGACGGTTCCGGCATCCTTGACAAAGCGACGGACCCCTTCCAGAAGACGAAGGCGTTCTTCTTTCGGGAAGTAGTACAGAATGTTATTCATCATGACACCGTCATAGGTTTCCTTGACTTCAAATGTCTTGATGTCTCCGACTACAAAATCGATTTCCCCGGTCGTATCACGTCGTTTTGCTTCTTCAATGACAGACTCCTCGATGTCGATCCCGGCCAATCGGAGCTCCGGTAAGGCTTCATGGATTTTGCGTAAGTAACCGCCATACGCACAGCCGATATCCAGTAAAGAGGTCACATTTTGATTCCGGATGATATGTCGGACGGCGGGAAAAGCGACGGTTTCCACTAAGGCAGACGTCTCAGCGACGATATCCCCGTGCTCTTCGCCGTCAAATGTTTTTTGTTGACCATCTTCCAAGAACTTTGGATACGAGAAGAGTGCCGGAAGATGCAATTCCATCAGTTCTGATAACATGAAGCCAATACTCCGGTCATCCGATTTCGATAACTCAGGTAAAACATGGCGTGTTGCGGTGTAGCGCAGGTCTTTCTTTTTCAAGTGTCCGACAGCCAGCCCCACTTCAAACCAGCGTGACAAAGCTTCTGCCGTCAGTGGTTGTTTTAAACGGATTTGTGCTTCCGCTTGTGTTGCCCCCGAGCCCAACACGTCAAACAATCCATACTTGTATCCGATGTATCCATGCCATAAAGGTAAGACAGGTTCTGCTCGTTTCATCCATTTTCTTGCCCGGAAAACTTTTGTCCATTCTTTCAACTGTGCCACAAGCGTTCCCCTCTCAACTGCGTAGTATATCCCTTTTCCCAAATAACAACAGATTGTAACCACAAAAAAACACGCTTCGCCCTAATTGGACGAAACGTGTGTCGGAGTCAGCTCCACGCTGACGATTCGTTCTGTTTAGAAGAACTGCATTCCGTACGGTAAAGAATACCCGAGGAAAATCGTCACGAGGACCAGTGCAGCAAATCCAAGCAGGAAGCCGGAATAGGATTTCCCTTTTTTCAGACGGACAAGCGTCAACTCACCCAGTACCAGTACTAAAATTCCGGCAGTGATCTTCGCATGATACAAACCATCCGGATTAGCAGAAGCCCCCATGATTTGAATGTAAAGATAAAGACCGGTTGCGAACGTCAACAACAGCAATAAACGGAACGCCATGTGAATCCCTTTTGCAGCACTTTTTCCGTTCTTGTACATGGAAAAGGCGACAAAAAAAGTAACGAGCAGTAAGACCCATAATAAGACGTGTGTGTGCACAAATGCAGTAATCGGCATTGTAGTTCCCCCTTTTTTAATTTCTTACTATATCGTAGCTGATTTTTCACAGTAGATATAGCATTATTTTCCTGAGATATCGATCATGTCAGAAACTGTTTCATATGTCGTGACGATGTGCGGCAGTTTGACGGTAAACGTGCTTCCCCGTTTTTCAATCGACGCGACGGAAATGTTCCCCCCGTGTCCTTCCACGATTTCTTTACAGATTGCCAGTCCAAGACCGGTTCCGCCAATTTTTCGGCTGTCTGAGTTATCGACTCGATAAAACTTCTCGAACAGTTTCTCAAGAGCGTTGCTCGGAATCCCGATTCCTTCATCGCGAACATCAATTTGAACATATTGATGATCCACGGTGAGCGCGACTTCGATGTTTCCGCCGAGTGGAGAATATTTCACCGCATTATTCAGCAGATTGTTCATCAATTGTTTCATCTTTTCTTCGTCCGCTTCAATCAGAGGATACGAGGCATCGTCGTGCGCATAAAATGTAATCGTATGTTGCGCTGTCGACGCGGCATAAAATTGCGTCGTCTCTTCCAATAACGGGCGTAAATCAATCAATCCCTTTTGATAGGACTGGGTTCCGGATTCCATTCGTTGAACATCCAAGAAGTCATTCACCAAATTCGCCAAGCGCTCGGTTTCAGAATGAATCGTCTTTAAATAACGGTCTTGTCGGGATACATCGATGTCCCGGTTCAACATCAATTCCGTGAATCCGTAAATCGATGATAACGGTGTCCGCAATTCATGCGAAACCGTCGAGACCAACTCCGATTTCAAACGATCCATCTCGGTTTCTTTCGTGACGTCCCGCAAGACAAGCATCGTTCCTTTTCGTACCCCTTCTATTTCAATCGACTCCACATAAAATTGAATGAAAACGACTTGTTCACGAATCGAGAACTGGAGGCTGTCTTTTGGAACTTCGCCCTGCAATACAGCTTCTACATAACGGGAGAAGGCTTCCGGTTCATCAACGACCGCATGGATCGTATCCAGACAGCCTTGAAGCGTCTCTGTTTTCGCCGTCCCGAATTGGAGTTCCGGGAACAGATCATACAGCGGACGATTCACGAACACGTCCTCTTTCCCCGGTTCGATGTAGATGACCGCTTCCCGAATCGAATCTAAAATCCGTTCCGTCTTTGTTTTTTCCCGGTTCATCTCGTCAAATAACCGCATGCGGAGAAGCGATAACGACAGTTGCCGTGAGAAGGACATGACATCCCGCATCTGTTCGTTCGTAAACTGATCCCGGTAACGAACCAGATAGATAAACGCGATCACTTCCTCCGACGCCGGATCAAGAATCGGCACTGCCGTCTCGTACATATAGTACGGATACGGCAGCGGATGGTTACTGGCCACTTGTTTCGACGAATGGACAGCTTTCTTCAGCGAGTCAGCTCGTTTCAACAACGAAAAATCACTGCCTAATAGTTGTTCGGACAGTTCTTCCGTCATGCCGTGTGTCACGATCGAATACGCAGATCCCTCATCCACGAACACAAGGGCACCGATTTCTGAATCGGTGATTGTAATCAGCTTCTCAATGATCTCCGGATATGCCGTCAACGCTTCCCGCGCCGCCAGTGTTTCCGTCAAATCATTGCGGTATTGGAGGTGTTGTTCATTTCGCATCGTCAGTTCAAGTGCTTCTTCGAGTTCCTGCTGTTGTGCCTGCAGTTCCTCTTGTTGCGCTTGTAACTCTTCTTGCTGGGCTTGGAGTTCTTCATTTTTCGCCAGCATGTGCTGTTTGTTTTCCGAAATCGAACCCGCCATCTGATTAAAGGATAACGCTAAAATACCGATTTCATCTTTTCGGTCAGGCACTTCGACACGCGAAATGTCTTCCCCTCCCGCCAGGCGTTGGCTGTTTTTGACGAGCGAGAGCAACTCGGCTGTAATTTTTCGAATGAACGGGTATACAAAGAAAATCAATACCCCTACCAACACGATGATATTTGAAAGCCAAATCAGTTGCGTCGTCTGGATTTCTTGTTCAAGCTGCTGACTTGTCTTTCCCGACCATTCTTCAAGGAAGTCCCGGTAGCCGCCAAGCGCCAGCTCACTTTTATTGATTTCAGACAAGACGTCGATGTTTCCGGACGCATCCAGCTTAATTCGTCCGTTCGCGAGCAATTCTTTCCCCAGCGGTAAGGACGTCAATGTCGTTCCTTCTAAAAACGATTCATCGACCTCACCGGATGCTTTGGCTTCGACATAGGATTGAATCAACGGCAAAATCGCTTCAAAATAATAGGCATACAGTTCGCGCGAAGAACGGGCATAATCTTTCCCTTGCTCATATATCGCATTTTCCTCAAACCAACGTGTCTGCTCGTCAATCGTCGCCTGTTGATCCACCATCTTTTGATAGATCTCCCGATCACCAATCAGCGCATATCCCCGCATGTTAAACTGCAAGTCTTGCCATTGTTCCCAAAGTGCGCCGGCACGGGCACTGCGATCTCTAATGTCTTCGAGCTTGAGTCGTGTCTCCTGTAGTTTCGTGTCGGTGTAATTGTAGACAATCAATGAAGAAATCATCAGCGTCGTTAAAACGATATAAAAGGAAGCCATCAACTGGCGTCCAATTTTTCGATTAATCCACCGGATGATCACTCAAAATTCCTCCTACGACATCAATCAGTTCGAGTGGACTGAACGGTTTTGAGAAGAAATAGTTGGCGCCGATTTCTTGTGCTCGTTCCCGGTCGGATTGTTGACTTTTGGCTGTTAACATCATGATTTTCAGTTGTTGCTTATCCGGATGTTGCCGTACTTTTTCAATGACTTCGATTCCGGTCATGCCAGGCATCATATAGTCGAGTAACACGAGATCGTAATGCTCGCTCATGATTTTTTGATAGGCTTCATCTCCGTCTGTTGCTTCATCAATCGTATATCCTTCGTCTTCTAATGTATCGAGCACCAACATTCGTAAGACATCTTCATCTTCTGCTAATAAAATACGTGCCATCTATAAAACCTCCTGTAATGAACCACTAGTTTACGTACATACCTTTTCATTTTACACAGTTCTTTCATATTTAGAAACGAAAATCGTCTAACCAATTTGTTCTGATCACAAGACGTGTGACAAAACAGGTTGGTTAGACGTTTGTTAGACAAAACTTTCTTAATCGATTTCAATCAGTTCGTGAAGTGAAAAAGCATAAATCAGTTTTTTGGATATCGTGATTTTCAAAATCGCTTCCAGCGCTTCTTGATATAAATTCAACTGGGTCGCATAGCGTTCCCGTAACATCTCGTGTGGGTCTTGGCTGTCAGCCGTTTCAAAGACTTGATCGGATTTATAATCTAAAAGAATATACTCCTCTCCGTCACGTATCAGACAATCGACAATCCCCTGCATGACGGCTTGATCACTCGGACCATACCAATCCGGACGGAATCGGACGGAATCGATTTTATAAGTGAACGGCAATTCCCGGTAGACATCTCCTGTCGCAAGGCGCTGCTCAAAAAGCTGTCCGATTTCGGAATCAAGAAACGCCTTGAGCTCTGGCACTGCTTCGCGCATCGTACCGGCTTCTAAAGCAGAAATCCGTTCCCCTTGCTCCCACTCGGTAATTTGCTCTTCGAGAGGACGATTCGCTTCATACAATTGCATCGCCAAATGAAGAACCGTTCCCCGCTCGGCCCCTGTCAAAGTAGGCCCCAAAAATTGTGGTGTCCGGTAATAGGTCGCTTGCCGGTACGTCGCTTCGAAAGCCGCCCGTTCGAGCTGTTCGGTCCGTTTCAATTCTGTCACGGTTTGTTTGGCTGCCGTGTCGGTTGCGGCTTGATACGGATATTGATACGTCAAGGCTTCTTCAATCCGCTGTTTTAATGCTTCATTTCCTGCATGATCGATTTTTTCCAACACCCGGACATGTTCCAGTTGATCAATCATTTTCGGCAGTTCTTGATAAGGGGCAATCTCTTCCGGTGCCATGATGCGTAAAGACCACTGCTGTTCGCCTTCACTCAACATGAAATGGCGTAAAACGGCAGGAGCAACCCAATCAGCATACGTTTTTGCATTACGTCGGTTGATTTCCGGTAACAGCAACTCATCAAGCGGCTGATCTTGCCATTTAGCAAGTTGTTCTTCCAATCCTTTGATGGCACCAACCAGGATTAATTTTTCTTTTGCCCGTGTCATCGCGACATACAGCACACGCATCTCTTCCGCCTTCATCTCACGGTCCATCTCCCGGCGGATGACTTCTTTTAAAAGCGTTCCCGAGCGGAGTCGTTTTACCGGATCAATGGCGTCTAATGCGATGCCATATGTTTTATGCAATTGGATGGCTTGGATTTGATCCTGCTTATTAAACTGCTTCCCGAGCTGACTGACAATCGTCACCGGAAATTCCAATCCTTTTGATTGATGAATCGTCATGATCCGAACAACATCCTCATCCTCTCCTAAAGAACGGGCTTCTGAAAAGTCTTCGCCGCGCTCTACCAGACGATGAATCAATCGGAGGAATCGATACAGCCCCCGGTATCCGGAAGCTTCATATTGTGTGGCTCGTTCATAGAGGGCATTCAGGTTGGCTTGTCGACTCCGACCGCCGTTTAAACACCCGACATATTCGTAATAACCGGTCTGATCGAACAACGAACGGATCAAGGCGGCCAGTGATTTCCCTCTGGCTTCCGTCCGCCATGCTTGAAGTTGTCGAAGCGCCTCATCCACCCGTATTCCGAGCGGTGTCTGCTCTTGTGCGACTGTGACCGCCGCTTCGTAAAAACTCGCCTCTTTTGATTTTGCCCGAATTCTGCCTAAATCCCGGTCCGTCAATCCAAAAATCGGCGACCGTAAGACACTCGCTAACGGAATGTCCTGCAACGGATTATCAATCGTCTTCAGTAATGCCATCATGATTTGAATTTCAGTTGCTTGAAAATAGCCGCCCGTCGTGTCGGCATAGACAGGCAACTCGTATTGTTCGAATACATCCACGAGCGCCTGAACCCGTTTACCGCGCGACCGGACCAAAACGACGATATCACGGTACTCGCACTTTCGGAATCGTTTTTGTTTGGCATCAAACACAAGATACGGATGATCATCGTTTACCATCTCGATGATGCGTGTCGCAATCACTTGTGCTTCGAGTTCTTCCTTATTCGCTTCCACTTGATCAATCAACAACAATTCCGGAGCAACTTGATCGGATTCCATGTACCCGAGATTTCCTAATCTTAAATAAGCGGCCTCATCGTAATCAATTTCCCCGACTGCTTCATCCATCACCTGTCGGAAGATATGATTTGTCCCGTCCAATACTTCCAAACGGCTCCGGAAGTTTTTGGTTAAGTCAATTCGTGTCCCGACATCCGTTTGGCGGAACCGTTTAAACTTGTTGAGAAACAAACCCGGTTCCGCATGACGGAATTTGTAGATCGATTGTTTGACGTCACCGACCATAAACAGGTTTCCCGTCTGTTCATCCGGTTGAGAAACGAGTTTTAAGATTCGCTCCTGCACTTCATTCGTGTCTTGATATTCATCGACCAGCACTTCAACAAAACGTTCTTGCAACAATCGGGCGACATCCGTCGTTTCTCCGTCCTGTTCCAAGATTGCTAACGCAAAATGTTCCAGGTCCGAAAAGTCAACGATTCCCCGTTGTTGTTTTTCTTCTAAATACGCTTCAGAGAAACGACGCACTAATGTCACAATCATCTGTACGTGTCCGAGTTGCGAACGCAAGTCCTCCAAATAATCGACTCCGTCTTTTTGAACAAACAAGTCCCGCATCTTTTTCAGATCGCCGACGAGACGCGTCCGTTCGGCTTGAAACACTTTCATGTCATCATCCCCGCGGACACTTTTCCAACGTCCGAATTCGACCGCTTGAAAAGCGAGGGCGACGGTCGTCCAACGATCACGTCGGGGGTCGACTTGCCGAATCGGCGCAACATCTTGAATCAGCAGATCCGCCATTTCGCCGTAACCGGCAGCCCGCAACCGATGAGACAATTCCAGATAGCGGTTGACGACCGGTGCAACCCGCTCCCATTCGAGCTCAAGCAGTCGGGTCAACAAATGTGATTCATCCGGATCCACCGGTTGATCGTACTGGGCAATCAAATGTTCATAAAAGGCTTCCGGGTCCGGAAGCGAACGGGAAAAACGATACAGATTTGAAATCAGGTTCAGCATTGCCTGATCGTCCCGGTCTGATGTATAGCTGTCAATCAGCTCGTAAAAGGCAGGATCCGCATCCGCATAAAACTGTTCGAATACTTCTTCCAGGACGTCGTCCTGCAACAATAACAATTCTGCTTCTTCCGCAATCCGAAACGCGGGATCAAGACCAATCCGGTAATAGTTTTCCCGCAGAATCGATAAGCAGAACGAGTGAATCGTCGTAATTTGAGCCCGGTTCATCATCTGTCGTTGTTTTTTGAGGTACACATCTTCCGGTGACCGTTCAATCTGTTCTTCAATCGCCTCGATGACACGTGTCTTCATTTCTTTGGCCGCCGCATTCGTAAATGTCGCAACGAGAATCCGGTCGGCTGTCAATGGATCCTCTTGATTGATGAGCCGTTGTGTCAGCCGCTCGACTAAAACGGCCGTTTTTCCCGAACCGGCTGCTGCCGAGACCAGAATATGTCCGCCTCTGGCATCGATGGCCTGTTGTTGTTCGTCTGTCCATTGCACACTCATTCTGTATCCTCCTTCAACCGTTCCAAGACTTCTTTTTCTGACAGGGCGTCGAGTCGCCGGTAATCATTTCCGAGGGATTCATCAAATTGACAGACCGAACGATATTCACAAAACGTACAAGGGGTTCGTTCTTGATAATCAAACGGATCAATCGCAATATCTCCTTCATACATCGATTGACTGCTCGTTTTCAGTTCATCCCAAGCATGATCCATCAAGGCGTTTAATTCGCCTTCCTTCACGACCCCTTTGGTATGGGATTTGTGCAGACCCGTTTTCGTGAACGTCACCTTGACGAGTGGTGATTTTTTCCGCTCATCGTAAGCAATCTGATCCATCGCCCGAAGCACTTCATCATTTTCGACGATGACGCCCTGCATTTGATACGACTCCAACAACAAGCGGCTGCGTTCGATTTCGTCAGCGGATAAATCGCCGCGTAACATCGGATTCTTGACGTGGAAATACAGTGCTCCTGCCGGCTTTGCTTGCTGGTTGAAGAGTACTTCCGACTGCTCGACGACGGTCTTGAGATACAACAGCATCTGAATCGCTAAACCGTAATAGATTTCAGCAAAGTCCAGTTCTTTGGCACTCGATTTATAGTCGACGATCCGGACATACAATTGGTCACCAATCGTCGCTTGATCGACCCGGTCGATCCGCCCTGTGAATTCGATTTCCGTTCCGTCCGGTAAAGCAAACCGAAGCGGCGGGAACATCGCATTCCCAAAGCTGATTTCGAATAAATCCGGTTCGAAGTCCGATCGTTCTGCTTGTTTGACTAGCATTTTGGCAGTTTGTTCAACGACATCCGTCAGCTTTTTCTTAATGTATCCAAAACGGTTTGAACTCATCAAAATCGCATTTTGAATTTCCGGCGTCACCTTTTCGACGGCTTCCTTTGCCAGACGGCTGCACGACTGATCATCCAAATCCCGCCAGTGCTGACCGGACGACTTGATGTTGACGGAGAGATCATTGAGCGCACCGTGGAACAGATTGCCGATATCCGGCGCTTCGAATTTATATAATTTCCGTTCTTTCAGCCGTAATCCGTAACGCGCAAAGTGTTTATACGAGCAGGCATTGTACGTCTCAAACCGTGAGACACTCGCTTTGATGTTGTCCCCATACAACGTACGGGCCAAGTCATCCGGTAAGGACTCCGCTTGATTTTGATAAAACAGCGCACTCGAGAACAAAGCCATCCGTTCCCGCCCCTGACCATTTTCGAGCAACGTATTGTAGACATCAAACCATGATTGTTGGATTGGATACCGGCGTTGCAATCGTCGTAATTCGATTGCGGTCGCAGCAGCGGCACGATCCGGACTCGTCACGAATTGAAGCTGATCGTCCGGTGCATGGTCGCCGGCCTCTGCAAAGGACGTTTTGACAGGACGATCCTGCAACAGTTGACGTTTGATTTGTTTGACGATTGAGGCGGGTTGCAAAGCCTTCCCGTCCTCGTCAACGAGCGCGTAGCTGATGTGGAGCGCTTCACTTGGTGCCGTCACTCCTTGATACAGGTAAAACAATTCGTCATCAAATACATCAAGTGATGCTTTGCCGACCGGAACACCATGATCATGTAAAAAGTCATGATCACTCTCTGATAACAGCTTCGACTGATCCTCGACAAACGGAATCAATCCATCGTTCGCTCCAAGCAGAAAGACGACTTTTATTTGCTGCAAGCGTCCCCGGACATAGTCGGTTGCAATCACCTGATCGAGGGACGGCGGAACAAGCGCAAAGCGGAGACTTTCAAGACCCGTTTCGACCATTTGGATAAACAATTCCGTCGAAAGGGTTGTTTCCGGAGCTGCCGCTTCCAATTGTTCAAAGAGATGGAGTACTGCTTCATACACCTGATCATGTTCACGGGCATGACCCAACTGATTCGCATCGAGCGCTTCTTGTTTCCAAATCATCAACCGGTCCGTCAACTGATGTTCTTCTAAAAAACGGTACAAGGCACGTGTATATTCACTCATCGTCCGCGAGGCCTTAAAGCGTTTTTCGAGCGGTTCAATCGCATCGACGAGAAACTGACGCCATTCGTTCAACGCATTCTCTTCTTTTAATTCCTCATCAGTCAGACTGACTTCGTCTGCCAGACGACGTTTCAGTTGCCATGGCTTTTTCCACATGGAACCTTTGATCCCCCGCTCTAAGACAAACGTCTCCAGGCGATCAAGCGCCAAGCGCGAATCATCTGCCGGCAATGGAATCAATTCTGTTTTCAGTAATCGGAAAACCGATTCTTCCCGGTAACCCGTCAGAATGATTTCGAGGACGGCATGCAACAACTCCACGATCGGATGATGGACCATCGGTTCCCGTTGATCCAAAAAATAAGGAATATCATACAGCTGGAAAGCACGTTCCAAGTGATCGGCATACGGCTCGAGATGACGGACAAGAAACGCCACTTCATTGAAACGGTATCCTTCGTTCCGGACCAGCTGAATGACTTTTCTGACGGCCGCTTCCGTTTCGACTTGCCGATTGACCGCGGCCGTAACCGTCACCCCGTCCACTTCCTGATCGACGGCCGGATAACCCGGTGCCAGTAACGCTTGCTCGAGTATCTGTAATCCACTGCTTTTAAATTTTACGGGTTGCTGGTAATGAATGGATTCATGGTCGATTTGACGTTCTTTCATCTGTTCCAGTAATTGCATGTAACACCGTTGCGATACACCAAATTCCGATTGTTTGGCATGAGGATCCTCCTTGTCTAACGTAAAACTGATATGCATGTCTTGCGTCAATTCCATCAAACGAAGCAACACTTGTTGTTCCTGCAAAGAAAATTCATAAAATCCATCAACATAGACACATGCCTGTCCCAGATTGGCTTGCGGCAACAACTCAATAAGGGTTGTAAAGTAATCATCCGCATGCAGGGCTTTGTCTTCAATCCGCTCTGTAAACCGTTCATAAATCAATGCCAAGTCATTCAGCTTCGGTGAACGTTCAGGCGATACTTCACTGATTTGACGTAACATATCCGGATCCACCAACGACCGTTTGAACGAGGCAATCAGTTCATCCAATCCCTTATAAAAACCGGGCATATTTTTCGTTCGTTTAAAGATTTTCAACTCTTCTTCCGTTTCCTCCACTACTTGCCGCAACAACAGTTGCGTACCGGTTTCATCCAAAAAAGGAATCGCTTGATTGCCATGGTCACGGATGATGTGGAACGCAAATCGCCGTAAACTCATGACTTCCATTCGCACAAGACCGGATAAGCGCGGATCAATCGCAATCCGTCGTTCCATTTCAAATGACATTTGATCCGGAACGATAAAAAAGATGGGCGGGCCTAACGGTTGTTCCGTCAATTGATCGACAACACGCTCAATCAGCTTTGTGGTTTTACCTGTACCGGCACGACCTAGATGCATATAATTCATATCCAACCTCCTCTAGTTGTTTTCATATGTACATTATCGCATAAATGCGAACAAACGTCCGGTGATGTCGTAAGTTTTTTCCATTCAATTTTGGGACAAGATATAAATCGGGTACCGGATCCGTAGTTGCAAAAAAGGGGTAAAGACTGGCATAATGATATGTCGCAAGATGATTCACACCGTATGTACAGAAAGAGGGACATCGATGCTCTACGAAGAACTCGGAAAACGTCAAGCAATTGAACAACTGGTTAAACGATTTTATGAACAGGTTTATGCGGATGAACTTCTTCTCCCTTTATTCCCGACTGACCGTCAGCGGGTTGAACAAGCACAAATCGTTTTTTTAATCCAGCTGACAGGTGGACCCAAACAATATGAGCAGTATGATGAGCGCATGAACCTTGCGATGATCCATCGTCTTTTGCCGATTGAGCAGGCGCATGCTGAACGTTGGATTGAACTGATGACACGCGCGGTTGCTGAGACCATTTCGAATCCGGAGGCTGCCGCCCGTTTAATCGAACGATTACGAATCGGTGCGCTGAATGTTCTCCGGATTTGCGACGCTCACCGAGGCGGCTAAGGGATTTTTCTTTCTCATCCGTACATTTCAATGTAAAATAAAAAGTGGAGGCGATAACTATGACTGAAGAACAAGATCAAAAGAGTGAATTGGTAAAGAATGCACTCGAACAAGCTGAAGCTGCAAAAACGACAGATGAAACCGTCGAAGAAGAAAAGTCGGATGAACAAAAACGACTGGAACACATACGAGCTCTTGTCACACTAGAGCGTGGTTCTGATTATTATCGCGTCGTATTCTACGATGATCATAAGCATTTGATTTTCAAGGAACTGGATTATGACCGCGTAGAATTTGTTGGTCGCTTTTACAATGATAGCTTCGATCCAACGAACCAAAAAGAATTAGAAGAGATTTCTGAAAAAGCACTTTCAACGTCGATTCGTAAACGATTCCTGTAAAAAATCGCGTCTCGAAACGTTTTCTCATTGAAAAAGCCGTTCTCCCACAATCAGTTGATGGGGAGCACGGCTTTTTTTATCGGTTCAATTACGATTGTTGTTCGGGACGTTCAGCTGCATGTCGTTTTTTCCGACGAAGTACATATGCTAATACCCCGCCTGCGACAGCAAGTCCAGTCGCTGCCAAGACCGGCAGGAACACTTTTTTCGAAGTCAATTTTTGTTTGACCTGTTCAAGGCGTGATTTTGTCACTTCTTTTTGCGCAACAGAAGTCCGGCGGTTGATTGTCATATGTTTTGCTGCATCCGTTACGACGATTCGTTTCGTCACCCAACGGCGATTTCCCGCTTCGTCCACAATCAATTGTCGTGCCCGTTTGACACCTTTGACCCGCTTACCTGGCGTATTTTCCGGACGGACGATACGCGAACTGATAAAACGACGTCCTCCGTTTACACCAAATCCCGGTTGTAGTTTTCTTCGGTTTAACCATTCATATGATTCATTCATTGTGTAGCGATCGTTTGATCGCTTCACCTCCCCTTCGATTCTCTCTCTTATGCACTCATGGATTAATTCGCTTTATTTGCTAAAGATTCCTGTTAAGATGTTCCACTTATCGTGGTTTATTAAACGTCATCGGTCGTTCTTCTTGAAATCTCCGTTGCATTTCATATGCGAGTTCAAGCGTTTTGATCCGTTGCCGTTCAATGCTGTACGCCGAAACCTCCGTGTCAATTCGTTGTCCGGTCTGAAACTCGACTTGAACCGTTTTCCCTTTTTTCTGGACGGCCTTCATCTGCTTAAAATTAATCCAGATACACTCTGCCTTTTCCTTGGCTGTTGTCGGAAAGAAAATCGTCTGTGCCTTCCAGTCAATCAAGACCGGTGTTTTCCGATTTGGTCCCAGTACGTGGCGGGCCGCTTCAATTCGTCCGCGCATCGAGGAACCAAAATACAGACAAGATTCTTCGATGAACTTGATTGGGTGTCCATCTAATACCACTTCAGATTGTTCTTGAATAAGTAAGGTTTGCGGTTCCCCGTACGGACCATATCGGGGAATAAGTGCTAACGTTTTTTCCGTAATTTTATGTGGCATTTTGATTTCTCCCTTCTTGTATTAATTTGGTTATATCAGATTAAGAAGAATCCGGCTGAGCATCGGCATTATTTCCCGAAATAAAAAACGAGATATGACTATCTCGTTTTTTAAGATCTTATTTTTTTAGTGGTGCTTGATCTCGGAAGTGACGTGGAAAATTAAATTTCACACATACTTTATCCTTTTCATTTCCCGCCGTCTGGTTTTCGATCGTCACCGTTCCTTCATGACGTTCTACAATCCGCTTGACGATATATAATCCAAGACCAAACTTCCCTTCCTTCCCACGCGAAAATTGGTGGAACAGGGGGGATGAAGCATCAAGCGGCGGACCATCGTTCTCAATCTCGATTGTTGCCGTCTCCGCTGTTCCGGATAAACGGATCGCAATCGTCGTTTCGGCGTAACGGATTGCATTGTCCAGCACGTTTTCCAGTGCCACACGCAATTGTTCGCCTTCACCTAACACGATTCCAGCCTCACCGGAGATTTTCCAGGTCAATGCTTTTGTCCCGACAAACCGTTTTTGCAGCAAATGCACCATCCGGTCCAGATCCACATGATCCCATTTCGAACGATCCAGCTCAAAATAGTCCAATTTCGTCACATACAACAACGCGGCCACCTTTTTCTCCAACCGTTCGGCTTCCTCTTCAATGACGGAAACCGATCCCGTCAGGTCACCGTCGGGATAAATACCGTCTGAAATCGACTGGGCATAACTTCGAATGACCATGATCGGTGTTTTTAGATCGTGAGAAATATTTTGCAACAGGGATTTTTGGGCTTTATCCTGCTTTTCCAAATCCATTCGCATCGCATTGACAGAACGGGCCAAACGGCCGATCTCGTCCCCGCGATCAAGAGGAAGCGGTGTATCCCACTGCTGGGCAGCGATTTTTCCGACAGCCCCTTCAATTTCAATCAACGGTTGTGTCAGTCGACGTGCCAACCAAAATGCGATGAACAATGTCAAGATACTGACGATCGCCACGACCCAGCCGATTTTTGAGAATAATTGCGAAATCAATTCTTGACGATAGGCATCCCAGACGTATGAGACACGGTAGTACGTTTCACCTTTAATCTCCATCTTCAAGATGCTGTAGTAAACATCTTCCTTGTCGAGACGTGTCGTATATTTTTCCATCTCATCTTCTTGCGCAATGGCATCCCGATACATTTGATTGACCAACTGTTGGGGCGCACCACCATAATACAGCTTACCGTTTTTTGATAATAACAAGACGTTAACCGATCGTGACTCTTGTTTTCGTCGATCGAATTCAATCGGATTTTCTTGGAGCATCTCAATGACGGATGCATCTTCCGAGAAAAACACTTCACTGTTTTCGAGTGTCGCATACACCTGTTCATCGATGAAGTTACCGATCGATGAGCGCATGACGACCAAGATCACAATCGAGAGCGTGGCAATGACTAATAAAAACATCGCCCAGATTTGAAAACCTAGACTCCGGTTTTTCATGCAGCCACCAGACGATATCCGATACCATATATCGTCTCGAGTTCAAGTTTTGAGAGCTTTTTTCGGACACGGCGTACAAGATCGTCGACGACGCGATCAGATCCAAAGTAATCGTCTCCCCAGACACTGACCAGGATTTGTTCACGCGACATCGGTGTCCCGATCTGTGTCGCGAATAAAATCAATAAGTCGTATTCTTTTGAGGTCAAATCAATCTCTTGACCATTCTCTTCAATCACACGTTTTTCCGGATAGATCATATAATCCCCGTAACGAATGACGCCGGTTTTCGGTGCGGCATAGGCGCGTGCCAAAATCTTCTTCACACGAATGACCAGTTCGCGCGGCAGAAACGGCTTGGCGATGTAATCGTCCGATCCCATCTCCAACCCAATGATCTTGTCGATGTCTTCATCACGGGCCGAGATGAAAATGACCGGTGTCGTCTCATCATGCGCTTTAATCCGTTTGATCAGTTGAAAACCGTCCAAATCCGGCAACATGATGTCGAGTATCCATAAATCAGGTTTTTCAATGATGGCAGATGCCGCAGCTTCTCCTGATGTAAACGATTTAACTTGCCAACCTTCCTGTTCCAAATACTTGACTAAGACACGGTTCAAGTTCACTTCATCATCGACTAAATAAATCGTATGCATCATCATCACTCCTGCTTAAGTTCTTTTTTTTAGTGTAACAAAGGATTTCCGCAGAATTATGGGAGAATTAAAAAAATGTACAAAAAAACGCTCTCTTTCATAGAAAAGAGAGGCGCACGGAACAAAACAATTATTTTACAAGGCGCAACGATGGATACGTCGCACGTTCTACATGTGTTTTCACATTCGCCGATACATGACGACGTTCCGTTTTCACTACGTGTGTTAGGAACGTTACACCGCCACCAAGTAAGACTGTTACGCCTGTCATTAAAATAATCTCCATTGTTTTCGCCACCCTTTTCCATCGCAATTGATAATCAGTATCATCCTCAATACGACTATAGCATGGTTGATAGAAAATGAGAAGCGTTCTCAGAGATTTAATCTTTCAAAAATTTCTGCTGTTCCACTTCATGCCGTTTTCGAATGATGTCACGCCATTTGAATTCACCCTGTTCCAATCCGTTGATTAAAATTTCAGCGGTCCCGACATTTGTCGCGAGCGGCAGATCATAGACGTCACACAACCGAATCAAGGCAGACACGTCCGGTTCATGCGGTTGAGCGGTCAACGGATCGCGTAAAAAAATCACGATGTCGATTTCACCCCGAGCAACCATCGCGCCAATTTCTTGATCGCCGCCGAGTGGACCTGATTTACAGCGGTGAACAGTTAACGCCGTCGCCTCCATGATGCGTTGTCCCGTCGTCCCGGTGGCATACAACGTATTTTTCGAAAAATACGTTTCATATGCCCGGGTGAACATCATCATCTCATCCTTTTTTTCGTCATGTGCAATCAAAGCAATATTCATTTGAATCCTCCCCCTCTCTCTTTAATATGCACACAAAAAGAACTTCAGAAACATGAAGTTCTTTTTGTGTAGGGCATCAGGAATTTGTCGGTTGCTTTTTCAATACGGTCCGTAAAATCTTCCCCGTCGTATTTCGCGGCAGCTGATCAATGAATTCAATCCGTGTCGGACATTTGTATTTTGCGAGCGATACCGCGCAAAAATCGAGGATTTCTGTGTCTGTCAACGGCTCACGCACGACGACGAACGCTTTGACCGCCTCCCCCATTTCTTCGTCCGGTACGCCGATGACGGCTGCTTCGACGACGGCAGGGTGTTGGTACAGCACCTCTTCGACTTCACGTGGGTAAACATTGTATCCGCCGACGATGATCATGTCTTTTTTCCGGTCGACGATATAGAAATACCCGTCTTCATCACGTCTCGCTAAATCCCCTGTATACAACCAACCTTCTTTTAACGTTGCTTGTGTTTCTTCCGGCATTTTATAATATCCTGTCATGACGTTTGGTCCACGCACAATCAATTCGCCGACCTGACCAACCGGTACGTCCTGACCCAATTCATCGACGACCTTATTTTCGACATCGATGATTGACGGACCAATCGATCCCGGTTTTTGGATCCCGTTCAGTGGATTAAAACACGTCACCGGCGACGCTTCCGATAGTCCATATCCTTCGAGAATATGACAATTAAACGTTTGATCAAACGCTTGCAGTAACGGAACCGGTAAACTTGCGCCACCGGAAACAAACAACCGTGTCGTCGCAAAATGATCGGCGTATGTCGGATGTGCTTTCACCGTTTGTAACAAGAAGTTGTACATCGTCGGTACACCGGCAAAAATCGTCACCCGTTCTTTTTTCGCCAGTTCAAAGGTCTCCTGTGGTGAAAAACGGGAGGCGATGACGATTGTTGCGCCATGTGCAAGCGACGCATTGACGACAACCGTCAAACAAAAGACATGGAACATCGGCAAGACAGCTAATGTCCGGTCCTCTTCCGAGACATTTAAGTATTCCCCGATGGAACGTGCATTCGATGTCAGATTACGATGTGACAACATCGCACCTTTTGGTTTCCCGGTCGTTCCACTCGTATACAAAATAACTGCAGTTTCATCCAGTTCATAGGTCACGTCTTGAATCGGATGGTCAATCTCAAGCCAGTTTTCAAGTGTCGTGAAGCGAACGTTGCCGAGCTGTTCGTCCGGACCGATTTGACCGTTAAACGGCACGGAGACGACAACAGCAAGATGTGGTAAATGCACCAAACGCTCTTTGGCCGCCTCGACAAGTGGTGCTATCCCCAAAATCCCTTTGACATCCCCGTTCATCAAGATATAACCGAGTTCATCCGGCGTATAGGTCGGATTGATCGGGATAGCGATTGCCCCTTGCTTCATGACGGCATAGTAACCGATTAAAAAAGCTGGACTGTTCCCGAGAATAAGAGCCACGTGATCCCCTTTACGAATGCCGTGTGCCTCAAGTGCTCCGGCTGCCCGGTGAAACTTTTCAACAAATTCGCGATAACTGACTGCGGTCTCTTCGAATACGTACGCAATGCTATCCGGACGTTGCCGCGCCGTTTCTTCCACCGAATGAATCAATCCCATCATAACTAGTTTCCCCTTTCGAATGAATAACCATTCATTTTTAGCATAAAAAAATCCATACATGACGTATCCGCCTGTATGGATAGTGTAGCATTTTATGGAAACGTTTTCACGTTCTTTCTTTTTAGCCGTTGACGATGACGCCACCATTTAGATGGAGAACTTGGCCTGTCATATAACTGGAGTCGTTACACGCCAAGAACACATAAGCGGAAGCCATTTCTGCCGGCTGTCCGGGACGGTCCATTGGTGTATTCTTACCAAACGTCTTCACAGACTCATCCGGGAACGTGTCCGTAATCAACGGTGTCCAAATCGGACCCGGTGCGACAGCATTGACACGAATCCCTTGTTTGGCGAGATTCATCGACAGACTGCGTGTGAAGCTGACGATTGCCCCTTTTGTCGACGAATAATCAATCAATAAAGAGTTTCCTTCATATGCGGTCGAAGATGTCGTGTTGATGATGGCTGATCCGAGTGTCAAATGTGGCAGAGCTGCCCGTGCCAAACGCATCATCCCGAAGATGTTCGTCTTAAACGTTTTTTCCATCGATTCGTCCGTGATGTCGAGCAACGATTCTTCCGGTTTTTGCATGCTCGCATTGTTGACGACGATATCAAGACGTCCGAACCGGTCGATTGTTTTCTTGACAAGTTCTTCACAATAAGCACCGTCACCGATGTCTCCTTGCGAAAGTAATACTTCTCCACCCAATTCTTCGAGACGGGCTTTTGTTTCTTCTGCGCCTTCTTGATCGCCGTAAAACGCGATGACGATTTTAGCACCTTCCAATGTATAAGCAATCGAGATGGCTCGTCCGATTCCTGAATTCCCGCCTGTCACGATCGCGACTTTTCCTTTTAATTTTCCGGCAGCACGATAATCGTCCCGCTCATAATACGGTAACGGCTGTTGGTCTTCCGTTTTCGGTAAGCCTTCGGAAACTTTTTCAAAATTGATGAAGTCGTTTAATGTACCCTCTAAAAAGTTATCTTTATTGTAGCCCATGAAAAAAGCTCCCCCTATGCAAGTTGATAGAAAGAGTTTTCCCAAAAAAGCTTATGCTAAAACGTCAAGTACTTCATCGAGTTCAACGGCGCCAAAATATTTCTTTAATTCGTACTGACTCAACACGTCCCGTAATGAGGACCGGTCATACCGTTTTCCTTCCAGCGCCCGGGCGATTTCCGATGCATCCTCGACACCGAAGAAATCACCGTAAATCTTCGCTTCTTCAATGATTCCCTTTTTGACGTTCAGACGGAAATCAATCGTTCCGATCGGGAAACGTTTTTTGTGAATGACATCAAACTTCGGTGATTTCCCGAAATTCCAATCCCAGTTCCCGTAACGTTCTGCTGAAATCGCATGCACTTTCGCCCAGTCTTCCTCCGTCAAAACATAACGTTCCATTTCTTTTCCTTCATAAATCGAAGCCAACAGATGTTCAACAAACTCATCCATCGTCAACGGTTCTGTCAAAAATTCCGAGATGTTTGCGACACGGCTACGGACGGATTTGATTCCTTTTGAACGCATTTTTTCTTCACTGACGACAAGAGCATTGACGACTTCTTCAATGTTTGAATCGAGCATCAATGTGCCGTGGCTGAACATTCGACCCTTCGTCGTAAACTGGGCGTTTCCGCTGATTTTCCGTGTCCCGACATGAATGTCGTTCCGACCTGATAATTCTGCTTCGACTCCGAGTTTATGCAGTGCTTGAACAACCGGTTCCGTGAATTTTTTGTAGTTGTTGAAGGAGTCCCCATCATCTTTCGTCAAGAAACTGAAATTCAAGTTCCCCAGATCATGATACACGGCCCCACCGCCCGACAGACGGCGGACGACATGGATCCCGTTCTCTTCGACATACTTTAAGTTAACTTCTTCACTCGTGTTTTGATTCTTCCCGACAATGATCGATGGACCATTGATGTAAAACAGGAAATAATCCTCTTCGCTGACGTTCAGGTTGTTTAAAATGAAATCCTCTACAGCAAGATTAATCCGTGCATCGTGAATTTCTGGATGGAAAATGAATTTCATAAGTTTCATGTTCTCCTTTTACAATCAAATTTAGTTGCAGCCGTCTACACCACAGGCATCACCTTCGGCAACGATTTCTACTTTTTGTTCCTGTTGGACTCGTTCCAATACTTGACTGAATGCCTCTACCGGTTGCGCACCTGAAATCGCATACTTCCGGTCAAATACAAAGAATGGTACACCAGTGACACCTAGTTCACGAGCCATGTCTTCTTCTTGGCGAACTTCATCAGAAGACTCGTCAGATGCGAGAAATGCCTCGACGGTTGCTGTCTCCAGTCCAGCTTCGGTCGCAATCCGCGTCAAAATCGAATCATCATTTAAATTTTCACCGTTCATGAAATAGGCTTGGAACAATCCTTCTGACACCTCATCCATTTTATCATGTTTTTTAGCGAGTTGAGTCAGCCGGTGAGCTTTAAATGTGTTTGCTGGAATGACACGATCCATTTCGTATGCCAGACCGTCTGTCTTCGCGGAATCGACGACTCCTTGTGACATCGATCGCGCTTGTTCCACGGATGTTCCGTACTTCGCCGCTAAAATTTCATACAGCCCCATCGTCGGTGTTTCAGGTGCTGCCGGATCAAGCTCAAAACTTTTGAATTCTACCTCGACGTTCGTTGCACCATTTGCCTCAATTGCCTTTTCCAAACGTTTTTTACCGATATAACAAAACGGACATGCGTAATCTGACCAAACTTCTACTTTCATCCTGTTCCATCTCCTTTTAAGTGAGTGTCGTGTACATTTAGCATAATCGCCCGAGCAGCCGCTTGCAATGAATCTGATTTCCGGAGACACCAAAAACTCCTTCACCCGAAAGCGAAGGAGTTTTTGACTACAGATGCTTTTATTCTGTGACGAGTGCGTGTGCCGCATCCTCAATTTCAATGTCGAGTTCTTTTGTATATTCTGCCGTTTGAGCTGACGTCCAGTTCAAATGACGTGCCATCTCTTTGATGGTTGCTTCTTTATGCTGACGTGCCCAAGCAATATCAAAGAAGACTGCCCCCGTCCGACGGATGAAGAAGTCGATTGGACGTGCGACCATCTCGTGATCGATTCCGTAATGAAGCTGCGCGTAGACATCACGCGGCAGTTCCGTTTCTGCTGCATCATATTCCGTTGCATAGGCAAGAACATCCGGTAAGTTCGAGCCGTAGCGTTTAGCGAGGAACAAGACTTCCTCCGAAGTTAGACCGTTAGCCGGTGCTTGTGCTTTGAGGAATTTCGCGAATCCGGTCGCTCCTCCGACATGTCCACCTGAAATCGGCATGTTTTTTGTCGAACAACGGGCATACGCCACATTGTCTTCTTGTTTCAAGAGTTTTGCGACGAGATCAACGACGTGCTCGCCCATTTTGCGGTAACCTGTCAGCTTCCCGCCGGCAATCGTAATCAAGCCTGATTCAGACTGCCATACTTCGTCTTTTCGTGAAATTTCTGATGGATCTTTCCCTTGTTCATAAATCAACGGACGAACACCGGCCCAACTCGATTCAACATCTTCTGCTGTCACTTTGACGTCCGGGAACATGTAGTGAATCGCATCGAGGACGTAGTCTTGATCTTCCACTGTGAACTTCGGATGTGACGTATCTTTGTCGAAGAATGTATCTGTTGTCCCGACATAGGCTTTTCCGTCACGCGGGATCGCAAAGATCATCCGACCGTCCGGTGTATCGAAGTAGACGGCTTGTTTTAACGGGAATTTCGACTGATCGATGACGACGTGAACCCCTTTTGTCAGACGAAGCTGTTTTCCGACTTTCGAACCGTCTTTTTCGCGCAACTCATCGACCCATGGACCTGTAGCATTGACGACTTTTTTCGCACGAATTTCGTGGACGTCGCCCGTCTCAAGATCCGTCACGCGCATCCCGACGACTTTACCCGCTTCATAAAGAATCTCTTCGGCTTTTGTATAGTTGATGACGCGGGCACCGTGTGCGACCGCTTCTTTCATGACTTCAATCGTCAGACGGGCATCATCTGTCCGGTATTCGACGTAGTAACCGCCGCCTTTAAGACCGTCTTGTTTTACGAGTGGTTCTTTTGCAAGCGTCTCTTTTGACGATAACATCGAACGCCACTCGGAACGTTTGACTCCGGCTAAGAAATCGTAGACACGTAAACCGATTGATGTACTGAACGGTCCGAATGTACCGCCTTTGTGCATCGGTAACAACATCCATTCCGGTGTCGTGACGTGGGGTCCGTTTTCATAAACGATGGCACGTTCTTTCCCGACCTCGGCGACCATTTGGATTTCGAATTGTTTCAAGTAACGCAAACCACCATGCACCAATTTCGTTGAACGACTTGACGTTCCGGCTGCGAAGTCCTGCATTTCAACGAGTCCAATTTTCATGCCACGTGACGCGGCATCAAGTGCGATTCCAGCTCCTGTGATCCCTCCACCTACGACAAGTAGATCCAGTTCTTCACGCGTTAATCGATTGTAGACCTCTGCACGGTTTTTGCTTGAAAATGATTGGTTTGCCATGAATAGTTCCTCCTGTTTGGGTTCGAAAAAAAAGAGACCACAACAAACAGGCTGACGGTGTCAACTGTTGCTGTGGTCTCTCCATATTCTCCGACCGGTTTATTAACTTGTCCTTACTATAACATATCTCACATTACTTGAACAACATTGCGGCCTGTACTGCTTTTTTCCATCCGCCGTAGAGTGCTTCACTCTCTTGTTCGGCCATATCCATCTCAAAACGGCGATCCATCTGCCACTGCGCGGCAATTTGTTCTTGGTTTTCAAAGAAGCCGACAGCAAGACCTGCAAGGTAAGCCGCTCCGAGCGCTGTTGTCTCATTGATTTCCGGACGTTCGACCGGCGCTTGAATGATATCACTTTGGAATTGCATGAGGAAATCATTTTTGACCGCACCACCGTCGACACGTAAAGCCGACATCTCGATTCCAGAATCCTGTTCCATCGCCGTCAAGACATCACGTGTCTGATAGGCGAGAGATTCAAGTGTCGCTCGAATGAAGTGCTCTTTTTCGGTTCCGCGCGTCAGACCGAAGACCGCTCCACGGACATCCGAATCCCAGTACGGTGTACCGAGACCAACGAATGCCGGTACGACATACACACCATCCGAAGATGTCACACGCTTCGCGTAGGCTTCTGTTTCTTTCGCATCGTTGATGAGACGAAGACCGTCACGCAACCATTGAATCGCTGAACCGGCAACAAAGATACTGCCTTCGAGGGCGTATTGGACTTTCCCATCGATTCCCCAAGCGATTGTCGTCAATAATCCGTGTTCAGACGTCACGGCTTTGTCACCTGTATTGAGCAACATGAAACAACCTGTTCCATACGTGTTTTTGGCCATGCCTTGTTCGAAACAGGCTTGTCCGAATAAAGCCGCCTGCTGATCGCCTGCTGCGCCTGCGATCGGCACAGATTCACCGAAGAAATGATACCCGGCTGTCTGCGCATACACTTCAGACGATGGACGGACTTCCGGAAGCATCGCTTTCGGCACGTCGAGAATGTCCAGTAATTCTTCGTCCCATTTTAGTTCATGAATGTTATACATTAACGTCCGGCTGGCATTGGAGTAGTCTGTGACGTGGGCTTTCCCACCCGACAGTTTCCAAATCAACCACGTATCAATCGTTCCAAAAAGAAGTTCCCCGCGTTCAGCTCGCTCACGTGAACCTTCGACGTGATCAAGGATCCATTTAACTTTCGTACCGGAGAAATACGCATCGATCAACAATCCCGTTTTCGAACGGAACAGCTCTGCATGCCCGGCTTGTCGCAACTCTTCACAAATTTCAGCGGTTTGTCTCGATTGCCAGACAACTGCATTATGAATCGGTTTTCCTGTCTCTTTCTCCCAGACGACAGCCGTTTCACGTTGGTTTGTGATTCCGATCCCAGCGATTTGTGTCGCCTTGACGTTTGCTTCCGTTAAACACGTCGCAACTACAGCAAGGACACTGCCCCAAATCTCATTGGCGTTGTGTTCGACCCAACCCGGTTTTGGAAAATACTGCGTAAACTCACGTTGTGCCGAATGAACGATTTCCCCGGAGCGATTGAATAAAATCGCCCGTGTACTGGTTGTTCCTTGATCTAGTGACAAAATGTAGTTCTCCATCTCTTCCCCATCCTTTGTATCTAGTAAGTTAAGCTTAAGCTGACTTCGACTTCACTGACGTTGATTTGTTCGGACGAACACCGAACTTATAGCATAAACCTAATATGACAATCGTCACAAGTCCGACGACCACAAATGCCGGTGTATCTTTTCCGGAGAAGACCGAACGGTAAAACAAACCGCCAAGACTTCCGCCAAGGACCGGACCAAGAACCGGAATCCAAGCGTAACGCCAATTTGATGATCCTTTTCCGGCAATCGGCAAGAGGAAATGGGCAATCCGTGGACCAAGGTCACGCGCCGGATTCATCGCATATCCTGTCGTACCGCCAAATGACATCCCAAGACTGACAATCAAGAAACCGACGATTAATGGATTTAAACCGTCCGAAAACGTATTGGCACCAATCGATAAAATCCCGACAACAAGTAAAAATGTCGCAATCAATTCACTCATCACGTTCGCAAATGTATGCGGAATCGCTGGTGAAGTCGCAAAGACCCCCAGTTTCGCCGCTGGATCTTTTGTTTCCGCCCAGTGCGGTAAGTAATGCACAAAGACAATGCTCGCTCCTACAATACCGCCTAATACTTGCGCGATCACATATCCTGGTACATCTCCCCAGGCAAATGATCCGTCAAAGGCAAGTCCAAGCGTAACGGCCGGGTTAAGATGCGCCCCACTGAACTGTCCGACTGCATACACGGATAAAGCGACCGCAAATCCCCAAGCAAAGGTAATGACGATCCATCCTGCATCTTTTGCATAGGATTTAGATAACGTCACACCTGCTCCAACGCCGTTACCGAGTGCAACAAGCAGTGCTGTTCCTAAAAATTCTGCTAGTACTGGTGACATATGTTCTTCCCCCTTTGTATGTGAAAAAAGCAACAAAAAAAGAGATTCGCGCCTCGGCTTTTTGAATGATCTCAAAAAGCATGAAAGCGTGAATCTCCGATTTCTCCGTCACTTCGTATCAACTTGTTTTCACTATAACAATCGATGAAAACGCTGTCAAACGATTTATGTGATTTTTATCATAGCGTTTTCATTTGTTTGGTTCAAAGTATTTCCACAACTCTTTATTGGATGTCGTGATACTTGAGGCGCCTGCTGCGATTGCTTGCTCCACTTCCTCGACCGTATCAATCAAACCACCGGCAAACACCAATTTCCCGGTTTTTCGTTTGACCTCTTCGATATATTTCGGCATCAGTCCGGGTAAGACTTCGATGTAGTCGGGTTGGGTTCGCTCCATCAAATGGTAACTTTTTTCTAACGAACTCGAATCGAGCAAGAACATCCGTTGCATCGTCTTGACTTTTTTTTGGCGCGCCTTCAGGATGACGCTCGCTTTCGTCGAAATGACACCGTACGGCTTCAGTTCTTGACAGACGTATTCCGTCGCGAATTCATCATTTTTTAACCCTTGAACTAAATCCATGTGCAAAAACATTTTTTTATCATAACGGTGAGCCAATTCATACACCGCCTTGAGCCGGGACACATGCATTTCTAGTAATACACCGTACTCATACGGACTTTTCAGCATTTTCTCAAAGTCTTCTAACTTTCTGACAGACGGCAAAATCTTTTGACCAAAGTACGTCATCTTTTGTCCCCATTTCTTTGATTTGTTCTTAGTATGTCGTTTTTCCACCCGGTTTCGCAATTGTTCTTTTCATGAAAACAAATGAAAGGAACAACTAAAATAGGGTATAGCTTAACGATACAGCTTTGAAATGGAGGTGAGACGCACAGGTCCAGGACCTGTGCCTCGTATGACTCAACAAAAACGCATCATCATTTATTTATTTTCGATTCTGATCAATGCCCTCGGAAACAGCTTTATGGTTACCGCCGCAATCGGCAGTGCGCCATGGACATCCGCCAGTGAGGCGTTGGCCCGCATCTCCCCTTTAACCGTCGGACTCGCCATCGTCGCCTTACATGTCTTGGCACTCGGGAGTGCACTACTCCTTGGCAGTCGGTTTAGCTGGTGGACGATTCTCCTGAGTTTTTCACTCGTCGTTCTGTTTGGTACGGCGATTGATTTCTTTTTATCGATCCACCAACTGCTCTATATCCCGGAAACACTTTGGACACGGCTTCTCTATATGGCAATCGGCATGCCGTTGATTTCACTGGGCTTGGCACTCTACTTACAGATCGGGTTCGTATTGATGCCGCCCGATTACTTGATGAAGTCCCTGATCAGCCGGTTTAAAAGCACATCCATCGGAGCGACCGTCAGCCTGGCGATTCCCTTCCTGATTGCGAGTATTTTGTCGCTCGTTGAACGGGAACTGATTGGAATCGGTGTCGGAACGTTCGTGTTCTTATTGCTGAACGGTCCGCTGATTGAATTTTTCCAAAAAACATTTCCGATTTCCCGTCGTGTCAGATGACGGAGAAAAATCCTGTCTCCGCCGTGGGTTCACGATGGAGACAGGATTTTTTTAAAGATACGATTTTTTTTGGAAAATCAGAATTGAGCCGCCGAATAAAACTAAGATGTGCGCCAGGACGAAGATAACGGAAAACGTCAATGTCGTCCCCATTACTTCTCCTGTACCGTATGTCAAAGCACCTTTGAAGTACATCGACCAGTCCAAATGCATGAAGACAATCCATTTTGCGATTTCCGGCTTGAATGCCAGTAACAAGCTGCCGACAATCGAAGTAAAGAACTGGGCAAGGACGGTAAACCCGATGATCATTCCGACGGAACGGAAGACAAGCGAGAAGAACAACGTCATGAAAATCGTGAAGATTGGATTGACGAGTGCCAAGACCGTGTCGCGCAACTGGAGGGATTCACCCGCTTCAGAAAATGCAAACGAGGAAGCATACGTAATCAAGGCGATAAAGATAAATTGACCAAGCATGATCAAAATCGAAAACAGTAATTTCGAGAAGTAAATCGTCATCCGCGAATACGGACTCATCAACAGATGTTTCATCGTATCATAACGGACCTCATTCCCGACCGTCTCCGCCGTAAAGACAATTGTGATAATACCGAGCAACCCAAACAGGACTGCTGAAACCATTGTGTAATATGAACTTTGAGTAAAATCAAAATCATTTGTTTTCGCGATGATCACGATTCCAATGGCGATGACAGCATATAATGCCAACACGATTTTCGATTTTTTCATCGTCCACCATTTCATCCATTCATTTTGTATGAGCGAAAGCATGTGAATCCCCCTCTTTTTTCGTCACTTGTAAGAATTGTTCTTCGAGCGTCAGACGCTTGACCGTCAGTTCATGCAAATCAGCAATCGGCACGACTAACCGGGCAATCGCCGGTGTGTCACTTTCAGGTGCCGTAATGACGATACTGTCATTCCAGCGTTCTGCCGGGTAATTCGCGACCCGCAACGCCTCGATGACGTCGAGGATATTCGTTTCCGGAACACGGATCAAGATTTTGGCCCCTGTTTCGTTTCGGACGGATTCGACCGACTTGATGACACCCTGATCGATGATGGCATAACGGTCGCTGATTTGTTCCATCTCACCTAACATGTGACTGGAGATCAAAATGGCGATATCCTGTTCCCGCGCCATTTTCCGGAGATATTCACGCAGTTCCGCGATGCCTGCCGGATCAAGACCATTCGTCGGCTCATCCAGAATCAGAACACGCGGGTTATGTAACAAAGCCCGTGCAATTCCGAGTCGTTGTTTCATTCCTAGTGAGTATTCACCGACTTTTTTAGACAGCTTTCCTTCCAGTCCAACGAGTTGCGCCAGTGCCTCGTAATCGACCTGAGCCAAACCCGGAATCAGGTTTTTTGCCTGAACGAGGTTTTGTTTTCCTGTCATGTACGGATAAAATGCTGGATTTTCGACGATTGCCCCAATCTGTGTCAAGGCTTTGGACCGCTCTTGCACGACATCAAACCCGTTAACTGTGACCGTTCCTGCGTCCTGTTCCAGCAGTCCGGTGATGATCCGAATCGTCGTCGTCTTCCCGGCTCCGTTCGGTCCTAGAAATCCAAAAACTTCTCCCGGTGACACTTCAAAACTGACATCCTTTAAGATTTGTTCTTTGCCCAGACGTTTTGAGATATTTTCAATTTTCAGCATCCTGTTTCCTCCTCTTGCTGTTCTTCTTGTTCTAGTGTACGTGATTGAAACTAAAAAAGTTCCGATTCTTACAATTATGTAATCCGTTTCCAATTCAAGCTTTTTATGTTTTGATTAAACTCAAAACCAACAGCAGGTCATATGATAAAATGATGAGGAAGACCCTACCTATCTCATTTTTGAATTGGAGTTTACTACATGCAGAAGTTGTCTATTCGTTTTGATGTTTTACTTGCTTTACTGATTGCGGGTCTCTTTTTTATCATGACGCTCTGTTTAACCTTTCTCATCAGCCATCTGGCGACGGATCGTTTAAAGAAGGAAGTCGGGATGACTTTGTCCGCTACGGCTTATCAATTATCCGATAAACTGGATCATTACATGTGGTCACGGACAGCTGAAGTCAACGTCTTGCGGACGCTGCCGACGATTCAAGAACAGCGTGATCTCAATGCGACACGGGATACCCTCGAGCAATTGCAAAAACAGATTCCCGACTTTTCCTGGATTGGTGTGATCGGTCCCGACGGTCAGGTACTCGCTTCAACCGGGAAAATCTTAGAAGGGCAATCGATCAAAGAACGACCTGTTTTTCAAGAAGCCCAAGACAAACCGTTCATCGGTGACGTCCATGATGCCGTTTTACTCGCAAAACTGCTTCCGAATCCGAGTGGTGAACCGTTGCAATTCGTTGATATCAGTACCCCATTGGGTTCAAACGGCAAGAAAAGTGGTGTCCTTGCGACTCACCTCAGCTTTGAATGGGCCAAGGAAATCGAACAAAGTTTCCAGAGTTCAACAGCTCAAATCAAAGATGTTGAGTTTTTTATCGTCAGTCAACAAAGCCGGACCGTCTTGCTAGGTCCGGAACAGTGGCGCGGTAAAACGTTACCCGCCGACTGGTTATCCGGGAAACAGACGGGATATCGCGTCTCGACATGGGGTGACGGACAAGAATACCTCACCGGTTCGACTCAAAGTAAAGGCTATAAAAATTATGATGGACTCGGCTGGACCATCCTCGTCCGCCAACCGAGTCACGTCGCTTTTTCAGATGCCAGTGCCTTGAGAGACTACATTTTAATTGCGGGTTTGATCGCTTCTCTCGTCACTGCAGTCATCGGTTGGTTCGTCGCAAGGTTATTGACGCGTCCTTTAAAACAAATCACTCAAGCTGCGAAAGAAATGCAACGGGATCCGTCCAAATCGATTCCGTCCCACACAGGTATTCGGGAAATTGAAGTCTTGTCTGTCGCCCTGCGTCAGTTGACGGCAAAACTTACTCATACCGAACAGGAGAAAACGACATACGAGTCACTCGCCTTGCATGATGCTTTGACCGGATTGCCGAATCGAAACGGTTTATCCGACTATCTAGAGGAATTGACCGTTAAAAATCATACCCAAACGTACTTGTATCTGGATCTCGACGGATTTAAAGCCGTCAATGACCAGTACGGTCATGCGATGGGTGATCTTTTATTAATGGAAGTCGCTGATCGTCTTCGAAGTTCCTTACACTACAAAGGCATCACAGCACGGCTCGGGGGAGATGAATTTTTGATCGTCCTTAATGACCCTCTCTCCATCGAAGACGTGGAACAGTATGCGACAGGCATCATTCGTTCACTCTCTACGCCTTATCTCTTACATCAACAAGTTCTGTACATCGGGGCAAGTATCGGGATTTCCGTCCGTTCGCCTGAAGAATCGATAGAACAAGCCATGCATCATGCGGATATCGCCTTGTATGACTCAAAAAAACAGGGCAAAGGACGCTTGACCTTTTATCGTTCCGAATTGCCATTGACAAGACAGAACGTTCTCCGTAATGTGAACGAATAGAAGAACAACACCTAACTACTTACAACGAGGAGCTGACAGCATGAATCAGTGGACACGCGAAGCACGTTA